>Ga0100394_1005812_pt1 | contig 9983 bp, 13 predicted proteins | sample CryGeymeta201518_FD_81549 | JGI IMG/M metagenome (GOLD analysis project Ga0100394, IMG submission 81549) | Groundwater microbial communities from Crystal Geyser aquifers in Utah, USA - Crystal Geyser metaG 2015-18 | ecosystem: Environmental > Aquatic > Deep subsurface > Groundwater | place: USA... | reverse complement strand
CTTCTCCTTTGATTTTAATTCCACTACCGAATCTCGATGCGAATGCCTGCTTGACGAACTCTCCCCGCCCGAACAGGAGCACGGAGATAACCCCGCGAGGGATTCTCCGTTGTATCTCGAATGCCAGCACAGATAGTTCCCGCAACAAGCCATACTTGAAACCCACCGAAGCAAGCACGACCAACTCCCAGCAGAATGGCTCTTGCTCAAGCAGGAACGCCTGAGCGAATCGGGGGTCGGGATAGAGGGCGCGCTTCAGTTCGTTCTCTATCTTAGTCGTCTGCATTCCGTTTCCTCCTTACGCGCACGGTGTTATACTTCCGAATCTCCGTAGCCGCCGCCTTGATTTCATCGCCGAGCTTGTCCATCACGACCTGCTTGCGCTCGTATTGGCTGTGCTCGATGAGATAGTCCGCAGTCTCGAACACGGTGCCGACGGGAAGCGTTGCCTTGAACTTATCGTCCAGCTCCTCCAGTTCGCCTTTCAGGGTATTGAGCGCATCCTTCAGTTCCAGCCAGTTCTCGGCGCTTTCAGTCATCTCCGCCATGAGAAGTTGCTGCTCTTTCGAGGTTAGCGCCTGGGTGCTGTCGGGACCCGGAATATCGTATTCAAGCTCGTTCAGTGGAAAACGCAGGATGCAACGAGCGCGGGCACGGCAGTGCATACACATGGACTGGCGGCGGTCGATTTCTGGAGTGGGTGGCTGCGCCGCCATCGCAAGTTCGCGTGCGGACTGATGAACCGCCAGCGCGTCGCGCTCGTTGAAGTGCACCCACTGGACTTCATCTTCGAGGGAGTTTCGATTCTCCAGGATGAACGCCACCCGATTGACCTGCTGAAACTTCTCGTCGTCGCTTAGGCGGCAGAGCAGCATCTTGAGCTGCGCCGCCAGGTAATAATCGCGCTTGACCTCGGCGATTCCCTGCTTCTTCATCTTGTAGAAAAGCCCGCTGTTGGCGCTTTTGCATTCCACCAGAAAGGGAGCTTCTGTTCCCCCGATACCGTCCGGATGGGCGATAACATAGTCATCGTAGAGCGTGATTTGCTTGCGCCCCGTGTGCTTGATTTTCAGCCGCTTTTTGTAGCGCCGAATCAGCCGCCGCTCTGCGTTCCGCCCCGCCTCAAAGAGCGCCTCCGTGCGGGCGGAAAAGCCTGAAAGCTGCTCCTCCTCGTGGATAACGAACCACTGCAAAGCCCGGCACATGCCGCTGATGCTGCTGTGCAGCCGTGGAACTTCATCGGGTTTCCATGTGGGGTCGGAAATATCGTAACGAATCTTTATGTTCATCTCCATTCCTCCTTGTGAATCATTTCGGTCGCCCGCCCGTGGGGCCACTTGATATGAATGGCCGGCGCAGGGACTGGCGCACGGGGAAACTTGGCATCATCACTTGCCTGGAAGCAGTCGTCGCAGACGAGTCGCCTGTTTGCCCAGGTCATACGCTTCTTGATGGCGCCGCATAGCGGGCACTTCCAACCTTTAGGTTTTTGGGGCATCTTGCACCCTCCATAACATATCGAGTAGCCCGTAGAAGCCAACTGCGACCGCATCGCGCTGGTCTTGATTCTTCGGCTTGATTCCCCCCATCCAAATGAGCTCTTCCAGGTGAGCCAGCTTGCACTGGGTCGCGGCGTGCCCTAGCACATTTGCCCGCCAGGTCTGGGGCAACACCAGGTGAATGCAGTTTATCGGCATCATAAGGCTGAATTGGACGCGGTCGAGTATCATGCCGATAAGGAGATTGATGTCTCCGCCAGCCACCGGGCTCTGCTTGGGATTGATTATCCCGCGCTCGATATAGAGCTGCGGCGGGTAATCGGGGTGGAATTGTGCTGGCAGCCAGGGAGCAATGCCCTCCTTTACCGCATCGATGATAGCGGCTGCCCGTGCGAGCAGTTGTTCTGAAGACTTCGTAGATATGTCGCCCACATCCAGCAGCTTAACCGCCTGCTTCAGCGTCCAGCGGGTATTGCCAGATACTAGATTGGCATCCAGCACGGCGTAAGCGGTTCGGCTAAGCCCGGGGTCTATGCCTATGATGCGAATCATTGGCCTCCTCTTTGCCGGCTTCTCTTCTGAAGCCCGTAGAAGCGCCGTAGCGCGTCCAAATGCACAGTCCAGGGGCGTAGGGCAGAGGGCAGGCTTTCGCCCTTGCTGAGCCGCCCTGTGATGAGCTGTGCGCCAAAGAGCAGCCGGTCGCGCTCCGCATAGAAGTCAAGCCCCGCCCGCCGCATGGATGTCTTGTGGATGGGGTGGATTTGCAGCAGCCCCCGCTCGCCCCCCTTGCCGATACGCCTGAGCCTGAAGTGCGTCTCGAACTCACTGATAGCTACCAGCAACCAGAAACCGGGGTCGAGTCCCGCCTCCCAGCTTGCAGTAATTAGCAACCTTGCCACTTCCCGGGCATTCACTTCGGGGTTGACCGAGTTAATATAGACAGTCGCCGCCTCTATCTTCGCTGTCATCACTGGGTCATCGGGGAGCATAGGGGCGGCGCTGGGGGCGCACTCGTAAGCCAGTAAAGCGAGTGCTATTACAAGCGCCACCAGCAGGACGGACGCCGCCAAGCGCCAGAACTTCGCTCTCCGCATGGCTTTTCTCAAGACGCTGACGCTGGCGTCTAGCATTTCACGGCGTATCTGTCCTTTCTCAACAACGTCGTCATGCCATTGTTTGTTCACGATGAAAACCTCCGCTATGAAGCATGAAATTGGCGAATCGTGCGAGCTCTTCGATGAAATAAGTCGTGAAATTGCGGTCTTTTTCCTCTATCCCTAGCCAGCCCGTTAGGCGAATGCCCATCCGGGTCGCCAGCCTGGCGTTCATCTCGTTCAGGTTGAGATTCAGCATCTCCTGCTCCAGCATCCCAACACAGAATCCGCAGGTGAATGACCAGACATCAAGCCACGACTGCTCGCTGATGAGGAACTCTTCCCTCGACGCATTGTCGGCGCGAAAGTGAATCACTCCTTGTCCTCCTCTTCCGCCGCTCGCTCTAGAATTAGCAGCAGTCTGTATAGCCGCTCGGCATCGTGCTGCGCCGCCATTGCTGCCTCCAGTGCTGCCTCCGGCGCGCATCGTTGCGTGTTGCCGAGCCGACGATGAAGCGGACCTGATGCTTTAAGCGGAGCACCCAGACGCTCGCTTGGCACCCAGACCTCGCAGTAATATCCCTGTTTCAGCCCGCTGAAAAGCACCCGCACCACGTGCCCCTTCGGCAGGTCAACGATATGCGTCGTGTTCTGGCTGCGCAGCTGCGACCATTTCGGCGACCATGTCTGCGACGATTTCTGCGACCACTTCTTCTCATTCTTCGTCATCTTCTTCATCATCGTTCCTCCTTATCATTCGCTTGGCGTCAATCTCGTCCTTAACCTTTTCCCTGAATGCCTGTATAATCTTGGGGTCGCATTTGGGAACCTTACGCCCAAAGGTTATCTTCAGTAGATTCCTGCGGGCATCTTCCAGCCGGATACAGGCTTTATTCAGGTTCATGATGTCATCATCGCTGAACTTGTGCTGCTTGTGCTGGCAGTCGTAGATTCGGTTCACCACGCACAGGATGTCGCTGACCACCCTCCAGAACTTCATCAATGTGTCGTCATTCACGATTTCACCCACCATTTCATCTTGCTTCCGAGTGCACCCAGGAGCATGCCCGCCACAAGGAGCGAGTTCGTCTTCCCTCGGCGGTATCGGCTCACGCTTGAGGGATGCACGAAATGCGCGTGCCCATATTGACTGCTTAGCTCCCCGGCGTTATCGATAAGTTTCAGCCTAAGTGCCAGTTCGATAAGCTCCCGCACCCGCTGGTGCAGCATTTTTTCCAGCACGTGCCGATTCGTATCGGTAATCCGCTTGTTGAAATCCTCCATCCAGCTAGAAGAGTTTCTCGTTGTCATCGTTGTCCTCCTTCGGGTCATTATCGTCTGTCTCGTCAGTCGCTTCGCCAGTCCCTGCGCCCGTCTCTATGTCCGGTGGCTGTGGGGGCTGCTGCATCTCCAGTGCTTGCAGCTTCGCCAGAATCGCCCGCAGGTCTGCTTCATCGGCAATCCCTACCAGCTCAGTGCTGGTAATGCCACTGTCTTTGATGTGCCCGCTGCATCGAATCAGCACCGCATCGACCTGGTCGAGCCTTCTCAGTTCCACCGGACAGCTCTGTCGGACATTATGCATGTCGGCGATGAGCTTCGCGCTATCAAGCACATCCTTTCGAAGCTGACGCAGCTTGTTTTCACGGACTTCGCTGACCTTTGCCAGGGCTTTGGGTTTGCTCGGTCCCGCCGCAGGCTCCAGCATGCCCTCGGAGGGCAGCTCGCCCGCCACATAAAAGCCGCCGCATTCCTCCGGGGCAATGGTTCGAGCGGCATGGGCACGGGCGCACTTCAAGAGCATGAAGCCGACATCCGCCCAGTTCTGACTTTGACTCGCATACTGCTTGAGGCTGACCGAATACTCCTCCGGCGCGGTATCATCGCGGAAATATACCGTTGCGACGCCGCCGAGAATGTTCCAGCCCGGCGCCACGATGCACCCCTTCGAGCGCTCGACCTTGTTGGTCTTGCCATCATAGAGCACCAGCTCGCCATCGTTTACGTGCGAAACCCTGGGGTTGCGATAGAGCCGCCGAAGCAGCTCATCGATAGCTATCTGGACAGTGATGGTGTTGCCGCCCCGGGAGGCGTAGGGAACGAGATACGACTGCCGCTTGAACGGGTTGACTCCCCGTTGCAGGCATTCGTAGAGCGACAGGAAGAGCGGTCCCTTCCAGCCGGCTTCGTTCTCGGACAGCTTGTGTGCGATAGCGGGAAACATGAACAGCGCCCGCTGCACATAGGGTTTGAGGGCTTCGAGGTCCGGGAGCGCAATGCCGATTTGCTCCGGCGCCGGAAGCGCGATTACCAGCTCTTTGTCTTTTACTAGCTCCAACGCCTCACCTTCAGCAGGCGCCGGAGCCGCCATCGTGGAAGTTTTGTTCTTATCCATATATATATTATACCACCGTTACAGAAAATTGCAAGCCCCAAGTGCAAATTTTCTAGGATTTTTGATTTGGAGAATCCAGTCTTCGCCCGTCGCCTCGCCTGTCCCTATGCCCGAACAGATAGTCGCCCGAACAGTTAAGGGCTTTCTTGCCCTCTCGGCTAGGTGGGCGGGGCGATTCCCCAGCCAGCCAGCCACATCTGAGCCTATAGTTAAGAGGGTAAAGTCAAGCTGAAAATTGAGCCAATCTGGCTCAACTTCTGGCTACGAACTTGACTGCGTGCGCCCTCGTGTAGTAAAATTATCGGGAGGTATTTCGCATGAGTAACACGGAACAGGGTGCTGCTGCAAAGGCATGCAGCACCGCCAAGCTACAAGAGCTCGTTGACGAATATGTCATCGCGCTCAAGCAGACCGAAGGCAACATGATTACCCTCGGGCGCGTAGCGCAGACCGCACGCGACTGGTGCCGCGACCATCATGTTAGCTTCGTCAAGTTCTGCGATGCTACCGGGCAGCCCCGGCGCAGCGTCTATCGCCACATGCGTGTCTACGAGAGCTATGTGTGGCTCCGTGACAGTGGCGTTGAGAAGAAAACGATTGCTGCGCTGCCCGCCGGTAGCATCTTGCAGCTGAATGACCTGCGCCAGAACGACCCCGAGGGCGCAGACGAGCTGCTGGAGCAGCTAAAGACCGGCAAGGCAGCTGTCGGCAAGCTCGAGCCGGGCAGCAATGGGGAAATCGACCCCGAGCAGCTGGAGAAGATTCAGCGGGAGCTCACTGCGAAATGGCAGGCGAAAGTCAAAGCTGCGCGCACCGGCGCCAGCGGCGCAACGAAAGCGCTGCAAGGGGAAGTGGAGACGCTCGAGGCGAAGCTGAATGACCTTAGAGACCAGTTGCGAGCTGCCGACAATGACCGCCAGAAACTTCTCGACCAGGTCAAGCAGGGAGGTGCTGGCGACGCCGTGAAGGAGCTCAAGAAGAAGCTTAGGGACAGTGACAAGAGAGCCAAGCTTATAACAGAGAGCCGGGATGCAACCCAAAGCGAGCTCCAGACGTTTAGGGACAACATGCAGCAGGAGGTTGACACTAGGGTGAAGCAGCTGGAAGCAAGCGAGCTTAAAGGCCGCGTCAAGTCGAGGCTATACGTGCTGCTGGAAACGCTCGGAGACCTGGAGGAGCTTCGGACGCAGATGGACGCGGACGCCTTCAGGGCCGCGGTCATGGGCAATCGCTACATCACGGAAGATGACGGGAAAAAGGTGTGCAGGCGCTTGGTGGCGTTCGAGAAGCTGCTGCGACAGATTATCGCTGCGCCGACGGGCACAGGGCCAGGGGAACAGACTGGCGCAGGGATTGGCGAGGCAAAGGAGGCTAAGTAATGAGGCAACTTCGGAAGTTTCTTGAACAGCAGCTACAGCTGGCTGCAAGCCGCGAGGACTTGCACTGGATGATGCCTATGCCGGTCTTTATCCAGGGACCCCCCGGGATTGGCAAGACCGCCGTAGTAAACCAGCTTGCTGCCGAGCACGAGATGCAGCTAATCACGATTCGCGCAGCGGCACTGGAGCCGCCGGACATTACTGGCTACCCGTATCGGACGAAGCAGGGGCGGCTGGGATACTTGCTGCCAGAATGGCTGCCGATAGAGCGCGACCAGGATGTGGCGCCCACGATTCTGTTTCTTGACGAGCTCAACTACGCGCAGCCGGATGTGCTTAGAGCGCTCCAGATGGTGATAGACCGCAACGTCCATGATGTCAAGCTTCACGACAATGTAGCTATCATTGGCGCCGGCAACCACCAAGAGGACAATGCCGATGTAGTGCAACTCGCTTCTCCGCTGGTAAGCCGCCTCAAGTGGTATATGGCGACGCCCAGTCTGGAAGCGTTCCTGCGCTGGTCGTTCGGGATACTGCACCCGCTGGTGCAGGGATACTTGACTGCATCGCCGGAGAGCTTGTATGTGGCGCCGACGGAGCGCGGTCAGCAGTTCCCCTGCCCGCGCATGTGGATGGAAGTGAGTGCGTGCTGCTACGGACTTAGCATCGGGGAGCAGCTGAAGCAAGAAGTCCAGGCGGCTTTGGGCGAGGCAACGGCGCTTAGCTTCTTCGCCAAGCTGCCGCTGCTGGGGCAGCTAACCCCGCTGGAGCAGCTTCTCGATGGCGTATGCAGCGAGGACACGGAGCTGCAAGTTATCGAGTCCGGCATGGTCAAGCACCACCTGCGCATTAGGCTGCTAGAGGGTGAAATTACCCGCGACGCAGCTACGGAGCTGGTGCAGAAACTCACGGACATGAACAGGGAGCTGCGTCAGGCGGCGATGAACTACATCGTCGAGGGGAGGGAATACTAATGCCTAAGCGAGCCAAGCATAAAGATGCGGAGCAGCAAGCGGAGCAGCAAGCGCAGCAGCTGCTCTACTATGCGGGGCTTTACTACGATGAGCAGCCCACTACATGGAAGCACCAGTTCGGACCCGAGGCGGCGCGGAGGCATGTGCTACAGACGCTGCCGAACTATCTGCGCACCGCCTATACGCTGCGCTGGGCAAGCGGGAGGTTTCGGTTCACTCCGTCTATGCAAACGATTTATGTAGCGGATGAGCCGGAGCTGCTAATCCCGTATGTAACGCTCCTCCATACGAGCGAGGGGCGCGAGGAGCTGCTATCCTGGCTTAAAAGTGAGGACCGCTCAAGGGCGCTGCCAACCATGCGCGCAGTATGGGAGTTCGGCGTCATGCATGAGTTCGGACACGTGATATTCGGACACGCGCATCGCAGCCGCCGGGGGGAGCGGGACCTGGAGCTGTGGAAAGTAGCCAACGACTATGTTGTCAACGGGTTGCTGTGGATACCGTTGATTGCTAGAATCCGCAGCCGGTGGGATGTAACTCCCGCTGCAATGTATTACGACCGGCGCTTCGACGGGTTAAGCTGCGAGGAAGTCTATGACATTCTGGAGCGGCTGATTCGCGCAAAGTTGGAGCATAAGATGGAGCATAAGATGGAGTTAAACGACACAGGCGAAGGGATACGGGAACAGACAGAGGGGACTCCTATCGGAGTTACTATCGAAGTTAGTGGCAATGGCGGCAGCGATGGCATAAGCAATGGCATAAGCATAGAGGCGGGCGAAGAGACCTTAGAAGGGATGCGGGAACAGACAGACATCGATGCTGGCGAAGGGCCAGACGAACAGACAGACATCGATGCTGGCGAAGCCTATATCGACCCTACTGTTGATGTGAAACGGCTGAATTTCTGGGGTGAGCACGATGAGCATGACACACTCACGAATGCAGAAGCTACCGGGCATGACGAGCTGGTTAAGGCAGCCAGTTATGCTCCAAGCCACGGTTCCGAATCGGGCATAAGTCCTGCCGGCGAGGCTGGTATCGGGAATGACCCGTTCGTGGCGCAGTATCGCATCGAGGCTGCGCTGGCACTGACGCCGGCGCACTGGCTGAATCGGCTGATGGCGGTAGCTCAGCAACGCCGCCGCACCTACAAGCATAGAGCGAGACGGTTCATCGACCCGAACGTCATCAGCCCGGGACGCGAGCGCATAGTGGGCAGAGTCTTTGTAGCGGTGGATGTTAGCGGCAGCGTGGAGAGCTTCGTCCCCTACTTCACCGAGCGCGTGCAGACGCTGCTATCGTTGTTCGAGCTTAGTGTTGTTACTTTCGACCACAGATTGCAGCAGGACTTCAGGCTGACGCAGCAAGATAAGCTGCCAGAGCTTAACTATACGGGTGGCGGAACGAGCTATGTGAGCGTATGGGCGCGGCTGAAGGAGCTGCAACCGAGCGAGCAGTTCATGGCTGCCATCTACTTCACCGACCTGTGTGTCAATGTTTACGACGTCGCAAGCTTCTGGGACCCGCACATACCTGTGTTCTGGGTGCTGCCTATGGATATTGCGAAGCTCATCGGAGCGTTCGATGACATATGGGGCCAGCTGCCGCGCCCGGAGTTCGGCGAAATCATCGGCGACTACTTCGGACCTAAGCGAGCGGAGATGCTCGCCCGAATATTATCGGACATGACAGCTCGTTCTGCTGCTAAGGCGGATGGCAACATTGACTAAGTTAAGCCACATCTGAGCCTATTATTGACAGAAGCATCGCAAGGGACCGCCGCCATGCACGGCGCCTGTATGCATGCCGGGCGTCCCTTGCGCCGGGCGTCCCTCACGCCGGGCGTCCCTCACGCCGGGCGTCCCTCACGCCGGGCGTCCCTTGCGATGCTTCAAGTTTAACTACACTTCTGGAGGTGTTCGTATGACTGTGGAGAAGCGTCTGAGTGGACGCATTCTGGAACTGCGCAGGCGTAGCGACAAGGCGTTGCGCTCGTATCACGCTTGCGCGACTCGCTGCGAGAGAGAGTTGATGCGCAGCGAGTATTTCACCATCGGAGCGCAGTTCGCGCTGGAGCATCTTAGACACGAGGTTAAGGCGACGGAGCTGGCACTTAAGACGGCCACCCCTTTGTGGCGAAAGGAGGTATAAAGTATGGCTGCAAGTATTGTAGTGCAATTTAGATTCGACATTCAGCTAGGAGTCGACATGCTTAACTGCGTGCTGACTATTGCGGGTTGTAATGAGCACGCCGAATGTATCTTCTATGTGAGCATTCGAGACGAGGTCTATGACTTAGGGATTGTGTTCAATGGTCGCGCTGACACCAGCCTGCTTGCAGCCACCCGCGAGGAGCTTATGGTCTGGCTTAAGCGGCAGCTATCGAACCTTAGTGAGCGCAGCGATGCGATAGCGGATTGCGGTATTGTTGGCGGCTTGCGCATGATTAAACCAGAGCCTATTAGCAAGAGCGAGGACAAGTAGCAATGGCATACCGGAAGCGCATCCTGCAACCGTGCTCTATATGCGCTAAGCCGATGAATCCCGTTGACTATCTCATTGGCAGCGGGACTTGCTACGCCTGCTGCGTGCGTGCTCACAGCGATGCTTATAGCGATGGGACGGGCAGGCGGGACAGT
>Ga0100394_1005804_pt1 | contig 9989 bp, 6 predicted proteins | sample CryGeymeta201518_FD_81549 | JGI IMG/M metagenome (GOLD analysis project Ga0100394, IMG submission 81549) | Groundwater microbial communities from Crystal Geyser aquifers in Utah, USA - Crystal Geyser metaG 2015-18 | ecosystem: Environmental > Aquatic > Deep subsurface > Groundwater | place: USA... | reverse complement strand
GACAAGAACGCCAGCTCCAATCGCTGCGAGCAGCATCAGAATCCCAACAGTCACAGCGCCGTAGAATCCGCGCCACATGTAGTGCCTACGTTTCTGCTCTTCTTCCTCCGGATCTGACCACACCAAAACATTTTTCGTGTTGGGTGGTGGTCGTGAGTAGACAGGCGCGGGCGGTCGCGAGTAGACAGGGAGAGGTGCTTCCATTTGCCGACCAGCGACTGCAGGAGTGGATCGAGTAGGCACCCGAGGTTCGTAGTTGTTAATCTTGCGCTTCTTCTCCTCTTTCGAAGTGTCTTGCGTTGACGAACCTGGCGTAAACTCCTCGGAAGATTCGGATTCTTCTGAAGAGTTCTCCGAGCCGGAAGAACTGAAGTCGAGGTACTCTTTCTTACGACTGCGTCCAAATAAAGCTCGCTTCCGTCGTCGTCTTCGTTCCAGACGCTTTTTCCTACGGAATTCTTCCGACGATTCCTCATAAGTAGAAGTAGAACTATCCGACTCCTCTTCAGATTCTTCCGATTGCTCCTCGTTCTTTGCCCTGCGCCTGGCTCTACGAGCTGCCTTGGCTTTTCTCGCCGCCGCCGCCGACTCGGACGTAGAGGTTGATTCTTCTGATCCCGGGGTGGACTCTGAAGCAGCCGGAGGAGGAGGGGGAGGAGGAGGCACTTTCTTCTTGCGATTACCCGGTCTTTCATTTTTGTTGTCGCCGTTTTCTATAGATTCGGGCTCTTCGACTAGCTTGGGTTCATTATCATCATCAGCAACAGCAGCGACTGCAGCAGTATCAGCAGCAACTGCTACCTTTGCTTTGTTACCAGCTGGTGCAAGTTTCTCCTTGTCTTTTTTTGGGTCCGAGTCGGCCTGTTTGTCTGCCTTGCCAAATAAACGGCCAAAAAACCCCTTCTTTTTGATTTTGTCTTCCTTGGCGTCAGCAGCTTCAGCTGCAGCATTTTCGTCTTTGGGACTGGGCGGCCTCACGAAAACTTCTGGCTCACTGACTTCCGCTGGCTTATCCGTCTTCGTTTCGTCCTTCTTAGCAGATCTCTCATTCTTTTCTGGTGGCTTTGCCGTCTGCGTTGGCTTCTCCTTGGGCTTATCCTGCTTCGTAGTTTTCTCCTTGGGCTTTGCTTTCGTCTTTGTTTTCTCTTCTGTTTCCTTGGTTGTCTCCTTGCTTTTCGATTTCTGTAAAATTTCTTTGCTTTTGGGTTTCTCTGATGTATCCTTATTCTCCACGTCTTCAGATGCATCCTTGCTCTTCATTTTCTCAGATGTGTCTTTGCTTTCTGATTTCTCGGAAGTGTCTTTTCTTTCCAGATTCTCAGAAGTGTCTTTGATTTCTGATTTCTCTGATATGTCTTTCTGATCCAAATTCTCAGGGGTGTCCTCACTTTCTAATTTCTCAGAAGCGTCTTTGCTTTCTGATTTCTCCGAGGCATCTTTGCTTTCTAATCTTTCAGAAGCATCCTTGTTTTCTGATCTCTCGGAAATGTCTTTACCTTCAGATGCCTCCTTGCTCTCAGAAACGTCTTTACTCTCGGATGCCTCCTTGCTCTCAGAAGTGTCTTTACTCTCGGATGTATCCTTGCTCTCAGAGGTATCTTTACTCTCAGATGCATCATTGCTCTCAGATGTGTCCTTGCTTTCGGATGTGTCCTTGCTTTCGGAGGTTTCTTCGTTTTCTTCGCTCTTGGTTGTATCCTCTGATGGAGATTCCTTAGTATCTTCCTCGGTAGACTTACTGCTGCTGCCAGATTTGCTGCTTTTGTCATCTTCGTCATCATCGTTCGATGTTTCTTTGCTGCCGCTACCATCTCCTGACCCGGACTTGGATTCTGATTTGGATGTCGTTCCGGACCCGCTGGTCTTGGTTCCACTACCACTGGAGCTACCGCTTTTGGAGGTACCGCTGGTCTTGGAACTGTCACTGGAACTGCCGGAGCTCTTGCTCGTTGCAGAGCTGGCACTGGTCTTGGAATCGCTCTCACTGTCGCTGCCAGATCCCGAACCTGATGTTTTCGAGCCGCTGCCGCTAGCACTCGTGCCACTGTTACTCGTGGTTGCGCTCTTGGATTCATTCTCACTGTCACTGCCAGATCCACTGTCAGATCCACTACCGGAGCCACTGCCACTGTCGCTGTCGCTGCCAGAGTCGCTATCGCTTCCCGAGCCACTGCCACTACCAGAGGCACTGGAATCGTCGTCCGAATCGCTATCCGACATTTCTTTCGTATGATGCAAAACCTTTTAAGCCGTTGTGTTGTGCGTTGCAGTTTGCTGCTTGCTGAATCAAAGTCCGATCAGATGTGAGAAATAATTACGAATGATCGTTCAATAAATGATGGGATTTAGTACCACAATTCTCAACAAGTCGATGATTGATGATTGATGGGCAACTTTTCTTTCGAATTGTATAGATAACCTTTGCGTCAAACTTTGTCGTTTGCAACCAGACTAGAGAAACTAAGTGGGTCCTTTGCTTGTTTGTTGTTGTTGTTGCTTGGATGACACTGCGTTATCATAAAGTTGTATCAAGGCGATAAATAGTCGAGTCCCTTGAAGGTCACACTTTTTTGTCTTGTAAAAAACCTTTCGTGAAAAAGATCGGCCCAAAATAGATGCGTCTTGTTGATTTTTTGAAGTGTAGCCTGACGGTCATTATAACTTTTTGGATTTAACGACCGGACCGGACCGGCTCGTTGGTATTTACCAAAAATTTGCTACTACCTCTGCGCTTCATGACAAAGGTTGGGGTTTGGTTTCACCTCATAGTTTCCTCTCATGATGGTAGGTCAAGTAGTAGACTACTACTGTAGTCTACTAGACTACGAAGTGGAGCTCAATAATCGCACTCTAATAATTCAGTTCCAGAGCTTAAGGTTTTGTACATGCTTTTGTTAGCTCCGAATACATTCTTTAGCGTTGACGATCCTTTTTCCAAGAGGGTTGATGTTGGAGCAATAGCGCACTTGAAAACCCAACATGATGGTTTCGAATATTAGCATCAAGTGTGGCATTTGCGATGGATGTTCAAGGTGGGTGTCGACAACAGGTGAGACGATAAAATGGGTATATTCGGTATATTTGCTCCATTGAATCATGCAAACCTAATACTACTAGTGCTTTACTTTGCTGAACGACCAATCAACTTAAACCGCCCACTACCCCGCTTCACGTACGCTTGCTGCTTTTTTCTATTTTCGATTCCATAGGATCTGATGGGTACCTTTCCAGGCCTACTGCTGACATGTCACTCTGCGCAAAATCCACTGTCAAGAGTCTACAAGACCAAGTGTGTGAGGGACAATTGTGCACACAAAATCCTGAACCGAACACAGCATTGTATGAGACATCTGAGCTTCGTCCGCTGTTACGTATGATCCAGAAGTATCTTCTACCTGCCTGTCTTTTTCGATTTTGTCTACCTCGTTCCCTTCGATCGCGGTTTCGACATCAATACTCGCCATCCTTGTCAACTTTGTCGACTGAGGGCAAAAAGTCCTACGATCGAACTCTTCAGGCGAAACAATGACGTTCGTTTCTCTGTTCCATGGTTTAATATGATCATGCCAAAAGGAAGAGAATTCAGCGGTCGGTTTGCAGGCTACACAATATACTTTCTGCCACTCTTCCCTACCGCTTGTCGGTTGCAACGAATGCGGAGCACAATCGGCACAGTACTTTCGATCACACGTCGAGCACCTTTGCTTCCCGTACGCCACACAACCACATTTTCGACAAGATCCCTTGGTGACAAAGCACTCATAGCTGTCGTCCCCATACGGAAGCGCCGTGGTTTTCTTGTCGGACGAAAGAATGGACGCCATTGTGAGAACAAGAAAATGACAGGATAACTGTTCAAAAGATTTGTTTGCCGGGTTGCCTGTTGCCTGCGTAGTTGACCGAGAAGTACGCTCCATGTATTAATTAGCCACAGAGATTCAAAGGGAGTAGCGGCATCGGAGTCAACATTCCTTGGTTTTTGCGAGCACTGTTCTTGATGGGGGGAGAATGAAAAAAAATGGTTTCAACAGTGTGATTTTTTTTTATTGATTTATTTGCGATAGACCGTTCTGTGATTTTTCTTTCTTTTACTTGTGGAATTTGGAATCAAACACGTGCTTTTCACTTCAGCTGTACTCCCAAAATCGTACTACAGCTTTATTAACGGATATCACGTAACTATTTTTGAAGCCTATCTTCTGATACTTCTGGGAAGTGGTGTGAAATTCTTCAGGCCTCATCAATGCACGATTTGGAGGAAGGCAACACAACCTCCTGCTTTATAAAAAATTCACTGGATACTTTAATAACTCGTTCAGTAGCCTACCAGTACTCATAATACTTTCAACAGTTTTTCTCATCTGTCTTAAAAACCAACTAAGAAATCATGAAGTTGAACGGCAAGTGCTTGTGCGGGGCAATCCAGTTTACGTTGACCCCAAAAGACATGAATGCTGATGTTTGCCACTGTGACATGTGCCGTCGCCATTCTGGAAGCGTCAGCATGACAATTGCTTGCGAAGGACCTCCAATTTTCATTCTCGGCGAAGAGATCATGACGACCTATAAGTCTTCGGAGTGGGGTGAACGCTGCTTTTGTTCCAAATGCGGCACCCATCTCTTCGTCAACTCTCCCGGTTTTGGATATTATGGAGTTGCTGTCGGTGCCTTGGATAATAAGGAACACTCCTCCAAGGTACACCTGGATAAGGAAATATTCATTGACAAGAAACCCGATTTTTACAGTTTTGCGGGGGAAAGACCAAGGTTAACCGAGGCCGAGTTTTTGGCTATGATGGTGTCTGGTGTCTGTACAGGCGACAGTGACAAGGCGAAAAAGTAAATTAAAACCAGACAATCCGAGACCCGATTGACCAGATATATATGAAGACAATTTATATTAATATAAACTATATACAGAATACAGAGCTTTTTAAATGTTAGATATCAACCTTCAAAAAGGCCAATCCAGTATGTTCAACGCCTCGTGAATATGGGCAAGGATAGCAGCGGGAATGACCGCATTTCGCAACCATGTTTCGTACGATGTGATGCTTGTTGAGGAAGATTCTTCGTTGCTCTCGAAGGAAGTCTGGATTGATATCGGAGATAATTCACCATTCTCGCTGAATCCGATTTCTTCATTGTTATTGCTATTGCTGCTAGTTGTCGTTGATAACGATGACGCTGCCGCACAGACACTTGCTGCAGATACCATTGTCGAGCTTCCGTCCAGTTCAAAGCATGGAACATGAGCCAACTCGGGACAGACGTTTTGGCACGATCCATATGTCACAAAGGCGCAAGCAAGGTTGTTATTATTATTTTGGCACTGATGGCACGAAATGAAGCCATTACAAGGAATAAAGCTGGGCGATGACGCATTGGCAGGAGGACGATTGTCTCCCACTTGAGTATTTGCGGTGGAAGTGGCTGGCAAAGTGGTAGAAGGTCTCAAGTAAGTAGGTCTTGTGGTTGCGCTGGGATCCGAAGCTGTCTCGCTAGGCGGCCGGTCTGCAACTTGAACAGTCTCTTCTTCTTCGTCGTCCACTGTCTCTGTTCTCGCTTCATGCTCTGTCGAAACTACAACCTCGCCACCAACTCTGATGTTTTCGGCAGTTGGTGGTATCGTTGGGGTTGCTACAGGACTCATGGTAGCATCAGAGTAGACTTTGTCGTCCTTGTCCTTGTCCTCCTCTTCTTCTTCTCCCTCGTGATCATCCTGATCTTCTTCTTTTTGTTCATCTGATTCATGTTGTTCCTGGTTGACTGTAGTTGTCACTATCACACTGTCTGACTTTTGCGGATCTGTAATCTTGCATACATCCTGGATCGTTAATCCGATATAATTCTTGGGATGAAAGCAGCTGACATCAGTTCCAGCAGCATCGCAGCTTTCCAAACATGATACACGTCCGCCATTCTTCCAGACCAATTGTTGTTGTTCCTGTACTAAAGGTTGAGACCAGCTGCATCCAGATTCCAAACACTCCAAACACGTCCGAGCATTGGCACACTCCTCCTGCTGATTATTGTTATTGCTACTACTACTGGGGCTTGCAGTTGTGGTAATCGTTTGAAAATCATATATGCCAGTGGGAGATGATACATCGTATTCTTGCTGTGAATGGACAATACCACCAAAGGATAAAAAGAGAACAAAAAGGTACTTCATGGTAGGTTTCGTATTTCAGTGAATAAGCTGTCGATTCGAATAGAAGAGTTGTGCGGAAAGTGAATCAAATCAATGCAAGAAAAAACGATTCCGATATGGGCGGGCTCCATCGACTCGCCAGTGGTCTAGCTAGTACCAGTCAGTCTCACGTAGCCTTTCCGTCTGGCAAGAAAGGCTCATGATTTTGTTTCATATTATTCTATTTCGATCGAAGCATGGTTGTCATCGGGTCTGATGCACGTTACTCTGGATGCATGACTTTTAAATTGCCACTTCACTATTAAGATTGATATTCAAGTGGAGCGAAAATTCTAAGGACCACGTGCAAAATACCTACATCTATCGGAATGATAGTAACTGTAAAAGGTGGCAAGCAGAAGCTTCGCTAGTGAATCTCTCTCTCCCACACACACTCTTGCACACTCTCGACTCTTGGATTGCTTTTCTACTACGCGACTCTCTACTAGCTAGAGTAGTGGAGTATCCTACTAGCGAGTAGTAGCTACTAGTCTAGTACTACTAGACTAGTACTGTAGGTACCCTGGTTCCAGTATCGGTCTCGGCACGGTTGGCGCACGTGCGACAAAAATAAGATGATAATATTATTATCATAATCGCTGGCAGACGAAAAAATAATACTGTAAGTAGCTAGAGTAGTCTAGTAGTACGAGTAGTCTTATAGTTCCCCTAGTCTACTAGTAGTAGAACACAGGTGAACTCCCTGCAGCTAATCAGCGAACCGAATCTTTAACGAATTTGAAGAAGAGTTGGGACGGCAATCCCAAGCTAGGGCAGCAGGACTGATGATGAGGAATCAGGAAAAAAGAAGTTGATCTCGTTATCATAAACGAGAATATTTTTATACAAAGAAGCCTCCTGCTCGAACCAAGAACCATTCTTCTGTGGCTGGGTACCACCGGGATAAGCGAGGAAGCTTACGTTAAACTCTGGAGTACGTACATAAGCTGCTAGAGACCATGGCATTGTTGTAGCTTCTTTTTAGTCCTTGCATCCTATCATTTTTTACTTTGCCGTTCTCTAGCTTGATAGGAATATCTACAAGCCATACTGTAGCTAGCCAAAATTGATAGCTATCGGGGTAAAAACGCAACACCTCAGGTAGACCCTACCGTACCAGGTACTACAGCACTTCAACACTACTTTCTCACGGAGCCAGACGGAACAAGTTCGCCGCGAGTGCCTATCCTGAGCCTTAATATTCTATGAATCGCCTCGCTCTCTTATCAAAAGCAATGACAACAGAATGTCTGACCACTCTCTTCAGCCTCTAACATGGCTCAAGGCCTCATCTATCTACTTGTTAAGTCATCTTAATCTTCTTAAAGTACTCCAATATACAACCGTTGAATCGAATCAACAGGATATAAACTTAGCCATGTCCTCCATATCATCTCGGCGCAAACAACAAACAGAGATGGCCAGTTTCCATTCGGCTTTCTTGGCAGACGATACCCTCGTGACCATTGTTCCTGATTTCGACATGGAAAACCCAGTTCAGCTCATGTCCGCAGCAGCAGCTGGTCCCTTCAAGGCCGGAATTCCTTCCACTGTTCCCCTCTGGCTTGCCATGATGCTGCAGCAACGTTCTCTGTGCACCCTCAAGGTACCAGATTGGTTATCCATTGAACACTTGACTCTGGTAAAGCAGTACGAACTCCAAAACGACCTGTTGACACCCTCCGAAGACGAACGTGCAACAGAAGATGTGTACACGACGCAGGATGGATCTCCCGTGCTTCCGTTTTATTATGCAGAACTGGGACAACGATTTACATCTGCCAGGACAACTGCGGGAGGAGGTACAGGAGAATCTGCTCAGGCCTCCAAGGCTTCGAATTTGGTACTGGCGGATATTACCCAGATTCGTTTGGACAAGCTCCGACAACAATTTCAGGGTATTTGGGAAAACATAGACATGATCATGGACCCGAATCTCACTCTGACCGTTCCGGGTATTGCCAGCTGCGAGCTTGCCCAGCTGAAATCTATGCTGCAACAGGCTCTTCAGGATCAGCGATTCTTGGTAACGGCCGGAGGGACGAAGGATGAGGAAGGTGCAAGCAAAGCTGGAACTGGAACTGGAATTGGAATCGGAAGCACCAGGCGGCGTAGTCAAAAGACGATGATAGAAGGACAAAATGATGAAATTGATAATGACAAAAATGATGACGACGAGAATATGCTTTCATCGACACAAGATTCTAGATTCGATGAAGTGAATACATTGCGCAGTCGTATGCGTCGGTTGCCCCGGGGATAACTGATGATCGGCAAACATTTTTGAACGATTAAGTCCACTATTCGCGGAAGAGAGTGGTTTATATGCTGTGGCTTATGAGATGAGATGAGATGGAAGCTATTATGGAATGATTTGTCTTAGTGGAAAAATCTCATGCGGCAACACAGAGTAGCTTCTTTGGTCGTATCACGAAGTTACCCGTGATACGAAAAATTGAAATTCCAGCTATCATGCAGTACTACTATCTATGGAGCTTTCTTTTTACTAGGGTAGTCTAGTACTAGATTCCATCACTACAATCTGTGCGGGATGCAGTGCGTCGATTTACGTTGTCATTGCGGTCCATTTCACCTTAACCCTACTCAACTTTCAATCTTATTCAATCCACACAGACCCGTACCCTTATTATTAGAGCAAGCAATTTATTTTTCATGTTTATTGTTTGTTGAATGTTGAATCCGAATCTGAGAATACAGTATCCACTCGGTTAGCTTTAGACTGCCAGAAGACGCGATTGCGCAGGTGGATAGATACTCGAACTCAAGTGATAAAGAAGTACGGAGTAACCATGACTGATAGAATTTGGAATGATGCCTCCTCCACGTCTTCGTCCTCCTGCAGCTGCTCGTTTGGCAAAGATGAAGCGATCAAAATTGGTGGACGTGAAACCCGTGGTCACGTGGAAGAATGGATAACCGGAAATCTACTCGTTCTTTGGCGGGCACCCTTTTGCAATTGGAAACCACTTCCCAATTGTACTGGTCGTTATTCGTGTCGCGAAACGAAACAAAAGCAACCGCCGCCGCTGTTGCCAAACGACCAGCAGCAAACGTCCAAACCAACACCAAATCACCACCAGCAACAGCAACAGCAGGACGTCGAACTCATTTTCAAGAGCAGCACCAATGGTGACAATGACGACTACGATACCACTGCTGCTGTACGACCATCTTTGATGACACCCGCAGAACTCATGAATCGAGCCTTGCAAGCGAATCAGCAGCAGCAACCATCCGGTCCACAACGAGTCCAGCAGTGGGAGGTTCAGGAATTCGATCCAGCTCCCGGGCGAAAAGACCGCATTTTGGTCCTTCCTTTGGATTCTCGACAGGAGACTGGAATCATTACCTACGTGAAACAAAAAAATAATGATTGTAGTATTATTCCCTCCTCCTCCTTCAGATACGTGCACACCTTGAATGCACCATCGGGATTCCAACGAAAATTAGAGGCCGTGGGGATACAGCTTCAAAGAAACGAGTAGTGCGATAGTACACCCTAGCTAATTGGTTTTGTTAGATATTGGAGTAACAATCGTTCATCTAAAAATTTACCTAAAATGAGTATGCTGTTTTCACACTTGTTACTGTACCTGCTACTATCCCCTTTCCCCTATCATCAAAACTGAAAATAAAATCTCCTCTAATGAACTGTCTTACATTACATATCACAGGATTGGAAATCGCCGTCATGTACTCATACCGCCGCCTCATCCTTATACATTACTACTACCACCGCCGATTTGATTTCTCATGGCTGCCGCCATCAATGCTG
>Ga0100394_1005798_pt1 | contig 10001 bp, 12 predicted proteins | sample CryGeymeta201518_FD_81549 | JGI IMG/M metagenome (GOLD analysis project Ga0100394, IMG submission 81549) | Groundwater microbial communities from Crystal Geyser aquifers in Utah, USA - Crystal Geyser metaG 2015-18 | ecosystem: Environmental > Aquatic > Deep subsurface > Groundwater | place: USA... | reverse complement strand
GAAATTCTGTATACAAAAAGAGTAGAAAGAATACATATGTTATTATATAACCCATTTATAATTTAATTTTTTTTTTTGTTTTAAAAAAATTATTATTTTTTTAGAACTATTAATTTTTTTTTTTTTTTCATGTTATCTGCCGAGATAACAAATCTTTTGGAGGAAAAATGATTCAGTCTCAAACTTATTTGAATATAGCAGATAACAGTGGAGCCCGAAAAATAATGTGTATTCGAGTTCTAGGAGCAAGTAATCGTAAATGCGCTCATATAGGTGATGTTATCATTGCTATAATTAAAGAAGCAGTACCTAATATGCCCCTGGAAAAATCGGAAGTAGTTAGAGCCGTAGTTATACGCACCTGTAAAGAATTTGAACGTGACAATGGAATGATGATACGATCTGATGACAATGCAGCCGTTGTCATTGATCAGGAAGGAAATCCAAAAGGAACTCGAGTTTTTGGTCCGGTTGCTCAGGAATTGAGACAATTGAATTTCACTAAAATAGTTTCATTGGCTCCCGAAGTCTTATAAGTACTGATAGATCTTGTAGGAATCTTTGACTTAAAGTTCATCAAATGATACATGGATCAATTCATTGCACCTCAGGCATATTCCTCAAAGAAGATCGAACATGCCTTTTATATCGAGACTAGGAATTCCTAAGAATTCGTTCGTCATGGGTAACGATACTATTGCCAATCTAATTACTTCTATAAGAAACGCTGACATGGTAGAAAAAGGAACGGTTCGAGTAACAGCTACTAATATTACCAAGAACATTGGAAGGATCCTTTTACGAGAAGGTTTTATAGAAGATGTTAGGGAGCATCAGGAAGGCCAAAAATCTTTTTTGATATCGACTTCAAAATATCGGAGAAGGAAGAAAAGGACATATATGACCACGTCAAAGCGTACCAGCAAACCTGGTTTGAGAATTTATTCTAATTATCGAGAAATTCCAAAAGTTCTAGGTGGAATGGGGATCGTAATTCTTTCTACTTCCCAAGGAATTTTGACGGATCGAGAAGCTCGACAGAAAAAAATTGGAGGAGAAATTTTATGTTATGTATGGTAATTGATCCAAATGTTGTCCAAAAATATTGATTCTGTAAGATATCCCCATAGTATGAAAAGTCGGAGCAAGTCGAGACACCATTCATCTTCATCCAAGCACGTTAGTCAAGTTTTTGAATCAAAAGAGGAGGAGATTCGATGAAGAAACAGAATCTGATCCATGCGGAAGGTTTGGTTACTGAATCACTCCCCAACGGTATGTTTCGAGTTCTGACAGATAATGGATGTCAGATTTTGACTCATATTTCGGGTAGGATTCGACGTAATTCCGTACGAATACTACCAGGAGATAGGGTCAAGGTCGAATTAAGTGCTTATGATTTAACCAAAGGACGTATAATATATAGACTTAGCAACAAATCTTCAAAGGATTGAATCACCTTTTGAACATCTGATAGGGATCGAGAATCATAGATGAAACAGACTCTCTGTCTCAGGAAACAAAATGTAATATGAGCAAATTGGAGGGTCACAAACATGAAAATTCGTGCTTCTATTCGTAGAATTTGTGGAAAATGTCGACCAATTCGTAGACGGAAACGAGTTATGATAATTTGTTCTAATCCGAGACATAAGCAAAAACAGGGGTAATCCTCTTCTATATAAATGAATGCATATAGTGGTAAAACTGAACTCATAATGATTAATATGTCAAAAACTATAAAAAGAATTGGTTCACGTAGGAATGAACATCGAGTACTCAAAGGAGTTATTTATGTTCAAGCAAGTTTTAACAATACCATTGTGACTGCTACAGATGTACGGGGACAAGTTATTTCTTGGTCTTCTGCTGGTGCCTGTGGATTCAAAGGTACAAGGAGAGGTACACCATTTGCTGCCCAGACTGCAGCAGAAAATGTTATTCGCACATTAATGGATCGGGGTATAGGACGAGTAGAAGTTATGATAAGTGGCCCTGGTCGAGGGAGAGATACAGCATTACGAACCATTCGTAGAAGTGGCATACTTTTAAGTTTTGTACGTGACGTAACCCCTATGCCACATAATGGATGTAGACCTCCCAAAAAGAGACGTGTTTAAGAATTGAATGAATTTAAAGAGAAAGAAATGATTTAATGATCTGATCAAATATTCTTGGTATGATTCGAGATGAAATCTCAGTCTCTATTCAGACACTACGATGGAAATGCATCGAATCCAGAGCATACAGTAAGCGTCTTCATTATGGCCGTTTTGCCCTATCCCCGCTCCGCAAAGGTCGAGCCGATATAATAGGCATCGCAATGCGAAGAGCTTTACTTGGAGAAGTAGAAGGAACATGTATCACACGTGTGAAATTAGAGAACATAAAACATGAATATTCCGCGATAATAGGTATTGAAGAATCAGTACATGACATTTTGATGAATCTAAAAGAAATTGTACTTAGAAGTGACTCGTACGGAATCCGAGAAGCTTCTATTTATATTGTTGGACCCAGAAATGTAACTGCTCAAGATATCATATTACCACCTTCTGTGAAAATAATTGATACTACACAACATATAGCTAGACTTACTAAATCAATTACTTCTGATATCAGATTACAAATTGAAAAAAATCGCGGATATATTATACATAGTTCAAATAATTATCAGGACGGAATTTTCCCTATAGATGCTGTTTTTATGCCTGTTCGCGATGCGAATTATAGTATTCATTCCTATGGGAGCGGAAATGAAATACAAGAAGTCCTTTTCCTGGAAATATGGACGAATGGGGGGTTAACTCCTAGGGAGGCACTTTACGAAGCTTCTCGAAATTTGATCGACTTATTTATTCCCTTCCTGCATGGAGAGGAACAGAACATCGATGGAATGAACAAAAAAAAAGGGTCTAATATGCTTCCCTTCCCCCTTTCGCACGTATTGACTGATACGGGGGAAACGAAAGAAAAAATTGCATTTCAACATATTTTCATTGACCAATTAGAGTTACCCCCCCAAACCTATAACTCCCTCAGAAGAGCCAATATTCATACATTATTGGACCTCTTAAATTACAGTCGAGAAGATCTAATGAGAATTGAACACCTCGGGAAGGAATCTGTCGAACAGGTATTGGAAGTTCTACGAAAACGTTTTGCAATTGATCCACCCAGGAATTAGTTTCGGGTTCATAAAATGGTTCATTTCATCTCTTCATTTCCTTTCCCCAAGTTCTTTTGGAGAGTCATGAGAATTATTTCGAATCTTTGCTTTTCTTGGAATATTCGAAAGAAATCTCTGACAAGATGGGTATATCTAGGGAGATATAATTTGTCTTAAAGCAACTACTCCCTAGATATATGAAAAAAAAAAAAAAATTGAAAGATTTTTATATTTGACAGTTGGATCAAATTGGATTGGAAAAGACCTAAAGTTAAAGATTCATCAATAGGCAATGCTGCCCCAATACCTAACCAAAGAGCTACTGCAGTACCGATCAAGGATACTGTTGTAGCTACTGGACGACGAAATGGATTCTGAAATTGATTCACATTCTCTAGAAAAGGCACCGTCAATGATCCCGCGGGTACTGAGGCCATTAAAAGGACACCTAATAATTTGTTAGGTACTGTACGAAGTATTTGGAATACAGGGAAAAGATACCATTCGGGCAATATCTCCAAAGGAGTTGCAAATGGATTTGCTGGTTCACCAATCATTGATGGTTCTAGAACCGCTAAACCTATTGTACATGCAATAGTACCTAAAATGACTACTGGAAAAATATATAAAAGATCATTGGGCCAAGCGGGCTCTCCATAATAATTATGTCCCATACCTTTAGCTAATTTAGCCCTTAATGCAGGATCATTTAGGTCAGGTTTCTTTGTTATTGGGATAAGTAGATCTTTATGGATCTATCCCCCGAAAGAACCGGACATGCCGATTTTTATCATCCGGCTCGAACAATAACTGGAGGAAGTATATATCACTTCTTTTTTCCGTGATGGAAAACGAATTGGAATAATAGGAACTAATAATGTCTATGATCATCCATCATTGGTCATTTTATTATTCCAGTTATTATTCCAGTTAAATGCTCATTACCCAAGTAAGCTCACAAATTCGATCATGATCGATATGCCTTTTGGACCATCTTAGTCCTTGTAATTTGTGTTTATCACCACGAATAGACCTAAAAAGTTTTTTAGCATACAAGGTATTGACTTGTTATTGATCCGGCCTCTCTCCTTCCTTAGATCCCTTCTTTCACTCCAATAGTTTTCCCATCGAAATGGATGCAAGGGAAATGGATGCATTTTCACACTATGAAAAGGATAAGTAAAGTCATATGGTCCAATTATTGAATATATGAAAATATTGCCCCATTGTCCGGATCTCGCGGAGCCCTTCCTGATTCGGATTCGATCATAGAAAGAATTCTCTTGGAACGTAACAAACTGACCAACGCCTTTCCACCCAAGTGCTAAACTTCCTATTTCTGATAAGGAAATTGGGACAGAGACACATTTGATAAGAAATCTTTATGTGGTAGATCGGATAAAGTATCTGCATGGCCTAATCAATAGTTCAAGTCACACACTCCCATAATCCATCTTCTCCGTCTGAGAATCTACTCCAATTATTTGTTTGTATTGGATGAATAATACTCCAAAATCGAAAGGAGAAATCCGAGGACCATATTTTCTATTTTCTATGGATATTTCCATTTTTGAATAAGAAATATTCCTGGCGATGATATATTACCGTCGTTACTCGGAACAAGAAGTTATGAATAGTTATTTTCAATCTATCTTTCCTCTCTATAAAGGACCTGAAATACCCTGCTTACGGATCATTAGAAAGTGCATTGGCATAAATACAGCAGTAAGAAGGGGTAATATGAAAGTGTGTAAACTATAAAAACGAGTCAAGGTAGATTGACCCACACTAACACTTCCACGTAATAATTCTACCAAAGGAGATCCTATTACAGGAATAGCCTCAGGCACACCAGTCACAATTTTCACTGCCCAATAACCAATTTGATCCCAGGGCAAAGAATAACCAGTTACACCGAAAGATACGGTCAAGACAGCCAAAATTACACCTGTGACCCAAGTTAATTCACGGGGTTTTTTGAATCCACCCGTGAGATAAACACGGAATACGTGCAGGATCATCATTAGAACCATCATACTTGCCGACCATCGATGGATTGATCGGATTAACCAACCAAAGTTAACTTCGGTCATTAGGTATTGAACAGAGGCAAAAGCTTCTGTAACGGTCGGACGATAGTAAAAAGTCATAGCAAAACCAGTAGCTACTTGTACTAAAAAACAGGTAAGTGTGATCCCCCCTAGACAATAAAATATATTGACATGAGGAGGAACATATTTACTGGTGATATCATCCGCAATCGCCTGAATCTCGAGACGCTCTTCTAACCAATCGTATACTTTATTGAGATAGGTAAACTGAAATTCCCCCTCTGAAAACCGTACATGAGAATTTCCCTTCATACGGCTTGAACAAGAACACGCAAAGGCTTTCGGACACAAATATATAAATTGGGAAAAATATCGAGATACTTGATGGTTCGTTGCCTGACCGGCTGGAGAAATGAAGATGATTCGAAACAATCCAGCATTTCTATTAGAAGACTCTATAGTGCCAAAATTTCAAATAGTGCCAAAATTTCAAGTCGGCTCATCCCCATGATAAATCACTATAGGCCCTTTGAACGATCTTTTACCCTATTCGTGTTATATCAGTTCCCTAGAAAAGAACTAATATAGACAATTTATAGGAATTATCTTGTCGAGATCTCAATAGATGAATCAATCCAAACCTCAGATTTCAATTATACCCCGATGATTTTATCAAATCCCAAAAAGGTTCTCTGGGTAATAACCTTTTTATTTTCGCCCATTCGACGAAATATGCTAACTAAGAGAAATCAGATACTATATCATTCTTTGGTCATAATCAGCATAATTATGAGAGGGGATAGATCCTTCGATTTATTATAGGAAATACCTCTTTCAAATTCTTTATTGGAAGTCTGGTGACGAGGAAATGATAGGTACAAACCATAGTTCAGATCTTCCTGGAACATATCTATGATAGACCTCGTGCTCTAGAGATCCAATATTCTAGAAATGAAATATCCAACGAGGTAGGACCATCTTTATGAAGATAACAGATCGGTCTTCTGTACTATAAATATGGATCTATTTCAACAAGTCGCACACCCATATTCCAAAAATCCTTAGAGAAAAGTAATTACACGATCAAACTAGTGGAACAAGATAAGCTAAAAACTAAAAGCCACTATTTGGTCTGGGTTTGAATCCCTCAGTTCTTTTTTTTTTTTTTTTTTTTCAAGAGCTCCCCAGGCTAATTTTGGAGTTCCTCTAGTCCCAACTAACCGGAATCCCATCCAATAAAACGGAAGAATTATAAATCTCCAAGATAATAGATAGGAATACTGCAAATAGAGCCATTGTAAAACCCATAAGAGGAGTAGTTCCCCATCCAGGAGCTACTTTACCATATTCTGAATTAAGCGGTTTTAAGGACGTTCCTACACGGGTTTCTCTTGGCGTGGTTTTGGAAGTATCATCAATGGTCTGTGTAGCCATAGAAACTATTGTATTGGTTAAGATCTGTTAACTTTGTTATTATATGGTAAACATACCATGATATTGGGATCACCTAATAATGGAAACTGCAACCTTAGTCACCATTTCCATATCTTGTTTACTTGTAAGCTTTACTGGTTATGCCCTATACACCGCCTTTGGGCAACCCTCTAAACAACTTAGGGATCCTTTTGAGGATCACGAGGACTAATTGAAAGAATGACCTTCCCTATAGGGGAAGGTCATTCTTTCTTTGATGGGAGAGAAAGAATGAAGATTTGGAGAAGCAAAATTATTTTCCCCCTTTAGTCGGAACTTTGGGTGGTTCTCGGAAGAAAATAGCGAAAAAAATTATCCCTAGGGTCGATACCAACAGGAATGTATAAACCAATGCTTCCATAGATTTGATCGTAATTTACAATTATGGAGATAGCTTTCGTACTAATATTGATTAGAGAAGAGATAGGAGCAATATCATACCACTTGTCTTTTAGTAGTTGGATCTCCCAGTTTTTGGAATGCTCCAAATTCTATTCGAGAATCCAGATCCGGGTCGATACCAGCAAAAACATCTCTGAATAAGGTCCTAGCACCATGCCAAATGTGTCCAGAAAAGAAAAGGAGAGCAAATGTAGCATGTCCGAAAGTAAACCAACCCCTTGGACTACTACGAAAAACACCATCGGATTTTAGAGTAGCACGATCTAATTCAAAAATTTCACCTAATTGAGCACGTCTAGCATATTTTTTCACTATAGCAGGATCACCAAAACTGACCCTGTCAAGTCCACCACCATAGAACTCAACAGTTACACCTACTTGTTCAACACTATACTTTGATTCTGCCCTCCTAAAAGGAACATCGGCTTTCACAATTCCTTCTTTGTCCACCAGGACTACTGGAAATGTTTCGAAAAAGGTAGGCATACGACGTACAAAAAGTTCATTTCCCTCCTTATCTTTGAAGATAGGGTGTCCTAACCAACCAACAGCTATTCCATCTCCATTGTCCATCGCACCTGCTCTGAATAACCCCCCCTTAGCTGGATTATTACCAATGTAATCATAAAAAGCGAGTTTCTCGGGAATTTTGGACCAAGCTTCTGATAGGCTCAAATTTTCGGCCAGACCGGCACGAACCCGTCGATCTATTTCTTGTTGGAAGTACCCCTGATCCCACTGGTAACGAGTGGGACCAAATAATTCGACCGGAGTAGTTGCGGAGCCATACCACATGGTCCCAGCAACAATGAAAGCTGCAAAAAACACAGCAGCAATACTGCTGGATAGGACCGTTTCAATATTCCCCATGCGTAATCCTACGTATAAACGTTGGGGAGGACGAACACTGAGATGGAATAGACCTGCTAATATACCCAAAATACCCGCTGCTATATGATGAGAAGCTATTCCTCCCGGAACAAAAGGATCAAAACCTTCAGCTCCCCATGCTGGATCCACTGGTTGTATTTTTCCAGTTAGTCCATAAGGATCAGACACCCATATCCCAGGACCATACAAACCCGTTACATGAAATGCTCCAAATCCGAAACAAGCTACTCCTGAGAGGAATAAATGAATTCCAAATACTTTTGGCAAATCTAAACAAAGTTTTCCCGTACGTTCATCATAGAATATTTCCAGATCCCAATATACCCAATGCCAGATAGCTGCCAAAAACATCAGGCCAGAAAAAATGATATGTGCCACGGCCACACCTTCATAACTCCAAATACCGGGATTAATTACAGTTTCTCCGGTGATGTTCCATCCAGTCCATGAATCCTTTATTCCCAAACGAGTCATAAAAGGTATAACGAACATACCTTGTCTCCACATTGGATCAAGAACAGGATCGGATGGATCAAAAACTGCTAATTCATACAGAGTCATTGAACCGGCCCAACCAGCAACTAGAGCTGTATGCATTATATGTACAGAAATTAACCGGCCAGGATCATTCAATACGACGGTATGAACGCGATACCAAGGCAAACCCATGCAAACACCCCTTTATCGGAAAAAGTAGACACTATGTAACTTTCTCACATTGGATTGGAAGAGATCATGTTATCGAGCTAGACCCGGATCATCTCGAAAGTGAACATCTATTCACTTGGACATTGCTAATGATGGAACAGGTTTTAAACAATTTTGTTCATACATAATTGCAGGTCAGGTAGAGACAAAGATATTTTATCGTTTGTATGTACCAATACACAATGTAGGGATTGGTCCCATTTATATTGATAAAAAAAAAGAGGAAACGATATCTTCTCATCTTTCCATTCGTCCATGAACGATACCTTTGCAATTTATGGACCAGGTGATATATAATTTTTGATGAAAAATATCATTTTTCTACTCAAGAGCGGAGCTATTACTGTTTACTTTTTATGGAACAGGAATACTTTACGGCGAAAAAAATAAAATACTGAGCATAGTTAAAATGCTCAGTCAAAATGATAACTTTATCATTTTGTGTTATGCAATGAAAAAATGTATAACTTATGTTTTTACCTTTTTGGCCATTTTTATCCTTCTTCAAAGGGTCAAAATAGGAAGTCTTTAGGTTAATGGGTCTTTTCCGTTCCGTAGAAAGATTCGGGGTTATTTGTTTTCAGGATCAATAGTGTACGAACGGAGAGAGAGGGATTCGAACCCTCGGTACGGATGATCCGTACTACGGATTAGCAATCCGCCGCTTTGGTCCGCTCAGCCATCTCTCCAAGATGGAAGAGTTCATGTGTAACAAAATGAATGGTGGAGTCAAGGTGTATACCATAGTATGTACGGATTGTATCGGCAATATAATGAATATTGCCATTATTCAGTTGGATAAAGAACAATCTAGTCAATCGTATTGCTCAAAATAGTTATTGCTTTTCCTCTCTTTTTTCTGACCTGCTTGGCCTGGCCAAGCAGGTCAGAAAAATCATTCATACAGTGCTTGACCTAATTTGAGAGCTAGAATACTTGCTGTAAAAGCAAGAAAAAAAGCTATCAAAAATTGAACCTCTATTATCATCTCTTCATTCCCTCCCCAATCAGTTTGAATAAATGTGTTATATGGATTAGTCCATTTATTCCTCTCCAGTATCAAATTTTATTATCTAGATATTGAAGGGTTCTCTATCTATTTTATGTATTATTGTAAATATATTAGTTGCTCAGGGCCATAGGTTCCTGAGCAAACCTACACAAATGGGTAGGAGTCCGAAGAAGACAAAATAGAAGAAAAGTGATTGATACCGACAACATTTTATTCATACATCCAGTCGCTGGAGGGTGAAAGAAAACCAAATGGATCTAGAAGTTATTGCGCAACTCACTGTTCTGACTCTGAT
>Ga0100394_1005793_pt1 | contig 10004 bp, 10 predicted proteins | sample CryGeymeta201518_FD_81549 | JGI IMG/M metagenome (GOLD analysis project Ga0100394, IMG submission 81549) | Groundwater microbial communities from Crystal Geyser aquifers in Utah, USA - Crystal Geyser metaG 2015-18 | ecosystem: Environmental > Aquatic > Deep subsurface > Groundwater | place: USA... | reverse complement strand
TTCACCAATCGCTCGGCTACATTACTCCGGCTCAAATATATTTAGCAGATAATCAATTAATTTTTAAAAATCAAATCCATCTAATTGAAGCTAATTTATTGTCTTGACAGACAGTCCACCTTACTTTTCTAGTTCAGATCCATTAAAATCAAGATGTTCCAGATCGCGTATTAGATTGCGCCTCCAATCATACCATTCACGTCCTCCAAATCCATTTTCATCAAAATATTTCTCTTTGTCTGAAATAAATTTTATCTTTTTATTTTTATATAAATACTCCGCTAATTTTGCCAATAGATTTTCAACAAGATCTCCAAAAGACTCCTGTTCCACAAAATATTTTCTGTTACCTGTATTTAAATATATCTCTCTCAATTCACCAAAATCACTGCTTGGTTTTTTGTCATGAAACAATATCCCTCGCAGATTTTCCTGAAAAACCTTGTTGATCTCCGAAACTCGCTGAATAATATTTCCGCCACTTGCAAGATCGGTAATCATTCTTGTTGTTGGATCTGTGTGACAAAATAAAGTATCATCATGAACAATCGCCACCTTAGTTTGGCAAATTTTTTCTAAAAACATTCTTCCTTCCGGAATATTTCTCATATTAATCAGAATTTCAGGAATTTTTTTGTACAATTTCGACCACAATTCTTTTTCATTCTCCTTAAATTCATCCGATGATGGATCAATCTGTATTAATTCTGAATTTGGATCTGGATCAAACTGTGTCAATTCCCAAATGCCACTATGTTGACTAGTAAATAAATCTGCGGCTCTTCCTACATAGTCATCATTCAAGGCATCACAAAGAAAATAAATAAATTCCGCATCGTGATTTCCGCAAAGAAAATCGACTTGGCCATCTTTTGTTTCTGCCTGCTTAGCAAGATCTCCAATAATAGAAATTATTTCCATGCCATCCATGCCTCGATCACCCAAAATATCCCCTAGAAAAACCAATTTTTATTTCCTCCAATCCACCGCCACTGACCACCAGCGTCTTTTTCTGCCACACCCAGCGCCTCCACATGTTTTTCAAATTTTCGCATATCACCATCTAAATCCTCCACCGCCATCACTTCCGTTTCCCGTTTTACTTCCCACCAATTTTTTTTCTCTGGCTTGGGGATGGTTTCTATTTTTTCTGCTTCTTCTTTTTCAAGTTCAACACTTTCCGGCTCAGGTATGGCTTCTACAGACTTTGCCACTGGGGATGGTTCCGGACTCAAAACTGCTGGCGCTTGAACAGGTTGCAATTCTTCTTCCGGCAAAGCTGGCGGCGTCACTGGTGCTATTGGAACATCAACCACTGGCAGTTCTTGTTCAATTTTTTCCGGTTCCGGTTTTTGTTGGATTTTTTCGAAGAAAGAAAAAATAGCACCCTCTTTTTCAGACTCTGTCCACGAAGTATTTTTTTTAAACTGATTGATATGATCAAAAAAAGTCTTTTTTTAAACCAACCCGATTCAAAATTCTATAACTTAGATTCGCAATTGTCATTCCCATTTTACCTGCCTCTTCAACTATCATACTCCTGGACAAATTATTGTTTTTTAACAAAACAACCAGTTTTTTTTCTGGATTAATTTTACCTACCTCACTACCTGCCTTTTCTATGCTTGGCGGTAAATTATTATTAAACTGGTTTTGCTCACTCATTTTATTAAAATAATAGAGGGTTAAAACGCTTTAAGGGGGATAAGTTCCATTGCAATATCGCCACCCTTGTCTCCCAGTTCATCCTTTTCTTTCTCAAGTTCCAACACTTCTTTTTCTAACGTCTGTCTTCTCTGTTGATTAGATTCGGTTCTTATTTCTGATTCCTTTTGTATTATAGCTAGATCTTTCTCCTTAATTTTTTCGGTAATAGCGTTATCTTCACTTTCTAAAATAACAATCACTAATTTTTCAATTTCTTTCTCATTTTGATTGGCAATTGGAATTGATCTCAGTTGTGTTTCATATTGAGAACGCAATGCAGGATTGCTCTGAATAAACTGAACTGCCAATTCCGCTGGACTCACCTGATTTTTTGCAGCTTCTTTTTTAATCGACTCATGCGACAACTCCAACTTTGAAAATTGATCTGATAATTTTTTCACCGAATCGGCCATATTTTTTTGCTTTTCTTTGGGTGCCGGCGGTTGCTAAGACGGCGTTGGAGGCTGTTGAGACGGCGATCCAGCGGCTGTGCCTTGCTGCTTGTTTTTTTCTGAGCTTGGATTAAAAGGTCAATAGCAATGCGATTTCTATCAGCGAGGGTTCGTTTGTCTGCAGGTTGCTTTGCCACTCTTTCTTGGAATTCTTTGTCTAATTTATCTCTTTGGTCTATCATCTCTGCCCATACCTTATCAATCCTAACCTTAAAATCTCCTGCAGTTTTTCGCAAATCAGCTTCCGTTAATTTGCCGTCATCAAAGAGACCCATCAGCACGCTGACTCTGGCATCAAGGTCTATTATCTTTTTTAACCGACCTTCAATCTTGAAATCGGCCTTGCCGGACAACTTACTTAAAATTTCCTGCAAGAATTCCGGTTTCACTGGTTCAGTATTCATCGAACCTGAAATCAACATATGTCTGCGCATATTTTTACCTTGGGAAAATCCTCCTGGAATAGAACCTTCATCCATTACCTTTTTAGTGTAAACATAAAATTTCTTTTCATCGGGTGACCAGACAACATATGCGCCATAGCCTTTTGCAAAAGCAGCCAATTGTCTTGAAGGACCATCCCCATTTACTTTGTTATACCAACCACCATGCTCATTTCTCTTTTTAATATCAATCAAAACCTTACCGAAACGCTGATCACCGGTTTCCAAAACAAAACCCTTACTTCTCAATTTTGCGATTTCCTTTTCTCCCGACCTCATTTGTCCTCCGAAAAATTTTGAAAATTGAGCTAGTGTTTGTTCTTTTCCGTTGCTCGGATTAATATAGGTGTGCTTTTTTAAATAACCCAATGGGAGACTTGCTTTTGGATCAACGTCTTGCGTGATAAGCGCCAAGACATCCTCAACTTTCATTTTAGCTGACAGACCATACAAATTTTGATGATAATTCGCATAAACAGCCTTTTCTTCAGATCCAAAATCAAGATTATCATATTTAGTTACAAACTCAACATATTTACCCAAATAAGCCTGTTGCTTTTCATCTAAAAGTCCCAAACCAACCAAGGCTTCATAAACAAATTTTGTCGCCGAAGTGCTTCGATCAGATTCTTTGCCATGATGATCAAAAATAACCCGCTCACCATCTTTGTCAGCAATCACGCCATGCTTTTCCGAAGTATCCATAATAATTCCACTATCAGCTGTTCCGCCTGGCTGTACAAAGTTTACTTTGTTCATATCCACTTGCATGCCCGCTAGTTCCATAAGTTTCAAACAGCTGTTGCCGTCCAAATCAGATCTTTTTTCCACTTCCCATTTGCCAGTTGCCGCATCAAGCCTTGCAAAACCATGTACCGTAAAGTCTGTCCATAATTCTCTGGTTAATCTTTTAAAATTTTCCTCTCTCTCTTCCGGCGTCGCACCATTTAATGATTCAAATTTATCTAGTTTATTCACTGTGTGCCAAGCCGCCGCCCGAGTTATTGGATTTTCTTTCGCTTCAGAATTTTTTTCCGCTGCTGCTCCTGACGCCGCCGATGAATTATCTTGATCTTTTTTATTTTCATTTCCCATCGAAGAACTTGGCGCTGCTGCTGAATCAGCGTCTCTTTTTCTTTTATTATATTCTCTGTGCAAAATGCTCCCGATATTAAATATGTTATTCCTAATGTTTTCCGAATAAGCCGCATCAGGCAAATCAGAATGCCAATCTTTTGCAAATTTACGATAGGCCTTTTTTATGTCAGCAGAATTAATTTCATCAACTGGTTTTTCAATCTTATATACTCTTTTTATAAGTTCCATAAATTCAGCACTCTGAATTCTGCCAATCTTACCATTTGTAGAAATCCATTTAAACTCATCTTCGGTTATCCCTATGTCTTTCAAAGCTTCAGATAGCTCATGGCTTTCTTGTGATGCTTCCTTCTCAGTCTCATTATCCGCAGCAGCACTGTTTTCAGTTGCTTTTTTATAACCGGCAGCAGCACCCATGGCTGCAGCTGCAGCTGCCGCCTCTGCAGCGAATCTATTTTTTTCGGCTTCAGTTTCATCTTCTGGTTCACTATCGTTGCTGGGTTCACCTGGATCAGAAGAAATATTTTCCGGCCGCACTGGCGTTGCGCCAACACCCTCTTTGCCAGTTGATTCCAATGGATTTCTGCCGAAAACCGGAATGAATGGTGGCGGGTCAACAATATAGTCCGGCACTTCGCCTGGTGGCACGACAAAAATTGTCACCGGAGGAGTACCTTCAACTGCTCCGATGCCATGACCTACATGCGTCGCCAAAATTCTCACTTGATCAATACCATTCTTATTGCCAACAACTTCCGCCACCTCAGCATATTTACCTAAAAATTCTGCGTGTCCATTGGTAGTTTTAAAAAGCATTTTGCCCAATTCACTTTGCGGATCAATAGACACATTGCCCGCAGCATCAATCGGCACTTCCACTGCTTGATTTTGCGTGGCTTGCGAAAGTGAAAAAAGCATTTTCAATTTGCCACCAGCAGCTGCATCATGGACTGACAAAGAAACTCTATCATGATATGAACCATCATTCGTCATGTCCTTAACATTAAAAACATAATTGCCGTGACTATCCACGCCCGTGCCTTGATGGCCGCCCCAATGCAGTTTCAACTCATTTTTATCAAAAATCGGTTTCGGTGTGTCATTGTCATACCACAATGTACGATGCACGCCCTGTGTTGCCAAATTATGGCCGTGCGATGCGCCTCCTGGGATAGCACCACTGACCGCATCAATACCATGGCTTTCCAGAAGCTTTCTCGATTCCGCAGAAAGACCGCCGTTTGGATCAAAAGTGATGTGATTCAGAAGTGTCTCTGAACCGCGTGTCAAACTAAAGGATCCATCCGGATTCGGAATAAGATTGGAACCTTCCGGCATGCTGATGTGATGTCCGCCCACTACCAGCGCATGCATCGCCCCCAGTTCATCAGCTTTGGGAAAATCATTTGTTGCCAAGCGTCGAAGATATTCCAAGACAGTGTAGTGTTGCGCCTCAGCCGGCGAAGCGCCATTAGCGCCAAAGACCGATCGGACATCCATCAATCCTTCTTGATCTCCTTTGAAAACCGCTCCGATTTCTTGTGCGGCCGCACCAATCGTCAAGCCGATTGCCAAACCTTTAATCATAGACTTCGCTACCTTCTTGTGTTTCATTTTTTTAAATGACACATTCTTTTTTTCAATGCCACCGTCGCCTTCAATCAACTGTTTCATTCTAGTTTCTTGCACGGATTGCAAAAGCTCATCAAAACTTTTTCCGCCAGCTAAAAATTCCGGATTGGTTTCAATAATTTTTCGCAATTCTATTTTCGCCTGCGCGCGAGCGATGTCCATGCGTAATCTTTCTATGTCAACTTTTTTACTATCAGAAAAACTGATCAAATCGATTTTCTGTTGATCAGAAATTTTTACCCGCGATTCAATTTCCGCTAAATTAGCCAGGGTCTTATTAAATTCTTCTTGGGTAAGCTGCTTAGTTTCTTTTTTGCCCTCCTTGAAATTATACAAACCGCTTTCCAATGAATCAGTTAGTCCATTGGCTTTGCGTGTTTCTTGGCGGAATTCTTCCATTTCTTTGCGGCGAGGGGATTTATTGGGATCAAATTTTTTACCTTTCGCCATTTCTCGCGCATGATGCCTTCTATCTTCTTCCAATCGGCGACTTTCCCGCATACCAGAAAAAATAGTCGCCAAACCAGCTGTGGCTCCAAAAGAACCCCAAGCCAATATCTTATTATTCATCATTCTTTTGGAAACAAAAGTCCCCAAAGAATATGTAATGGCCACTGCCGAAGCGATGGTAGCTTCATTCACAAAACCGCCTATTTTAGAAGATGCAATTTTTTCAGTCAAACGATCAATATTATTAAATTGCGCTTCAGTGCGCGCACCCATCTTGGCTTTGCCAATGACAAAATCAAAATCTAAATCTAGTTCTTCCATTTTCTGTCCATGCTCCACTGATTTTTTGATATTGTCAGCAATTTCCAAAAAATTGTCCGCAAACATAGAGCCCTTATCAACAACATCTTTTCTGGCACCTTTAAGTGCTGAAAAAATACGGTTTTTTTCTTCCATGAAATTCGCCTCGTCCAATGTACCAACAACATAATCTTTAATAAGCCCCTTGATTTGCAACTTAACTTCTTTTTCCGCCAAACTTTCACCCAGCATTTCTTTTTTTGCGCCCGTATCTTTTTTGTTCAGAAATTCTTCGTATTCAGCGGAAAAACTCTCTACAATCGCACCCATTGTTTGGACATGCGCAAACCGGTCATCATCTTCACCAGCATAAATATTGTCACTTTTCAAAACTTTTTTTCTGACTTTGGCAATTTCTTTTTGCCGATAATATTCTTCGGCCAGACCATAGTTCCAAATTTTTTTCAAAAAGCCCCTGGGGCCTCTAAGCTCACTTTTGAATGCAGTTAAATTAGCATCAGCGACATCCCGAACTTCATTCTCCATACCTTCCGAGGTATCTACAATAACAATTTTCTTTTTTTCCTGCTTCGCTGCCGGACTAAAATTTTCCATTTATCCGCAATTAAGAATTTAAATATGTTTCTCGAAAAGCAACCAACTCTTTCGCCAAAATCTGATCCAAATCCATAATATTTCTCTGGCAAAAAGCTTGAATTTCTTCGGCCGTGGACTGATCCAGCAATTTTTCAAAGTATTCTAATTTTTCCGGTGGCATATTGGCCAAAATAGTGGCATTGATTCTGTCCTCAATCCGATCCAGCAAATCAGCTTTAATCTGTTGCACGACTTCAAAATCCAGCTCGCCTAAATTTTTATTTTTAATCAAATCATCCACAAAACTATTCAGCGAATTGGAATTATATTGCGTCATATTTTTTTATTTTAAATTTTATTATGCATGTTTTGCACTGCTTTTAATTTAACATAAAAATGACTTTTTTACAAAACAAAAATACGATGCGAATTGCGCCGTATTTTTAAATTTCAATTCAAATCTTTCCTACCAGCCTTTGGTCAGCAGTCCTGCTGCGGCCGCATTTCTTTGCGCCTCCTGTTTTGACAGACCCTTGCCTTCAGCTACCAATTCTTCTCCCAAATAAACACCCACTACAAATTCTCTAGCGTGATCCGGTCCGCTTTCCTGCATGACTTTATATGACGGTGTGACACTAACTCTTTCTTGCGCCTCTTCTTGAAAACGGCTCTTGGGATCCATATAGGACTTATTTTCAATAATTGCCGGCAATTCAACCACGACATTTTTCAATATAAATTCTTTGGCCGCATTATAACCAACCTCTTTCTGATCTAAATAAATGGCACCGATAATTGCCTCAAAAGCATTGGCCAGCAGATATTGCCGCGCCTTGCCGGTGTCTTTGGATTCTCCGCGGCTCATCATCAAAAATTCTTCCGCCCCGATCTTGCTTGAAATCTTGGCTAGCATTTCACCATTTACGAGAGATGCACGCCAATTCGTCAAATCACCTTCCGGATTGGGATAGTTATTATACAAAAATTCCGTGATAACCAATTCCAAAACAGCGTCGCCCAAAAATTCCAACCGCTCATTATGCTTTAGTTTATAATCCTTGTGCTCATTCAAATACGAACGATGAGTCATCGCCTGTTGCAAAAGATCCAGATTATTAAATTTTACTCCGATTTTTTCCGCTAGTTTTTCAACCACAAAATTGGAAATTCTAAACTCAAAGCACTAAATTCTAAATAAATTTCAATTCCCAAAATTCAAATATTTAAACATTTGAAAATTTGGATTTTGGATTTATTTAGGATTTAGGATTTAGGATTTAGAATTTTAAAAAAATAATTATACAGCCTCACTCACTACCTCTTCTATCTTTTTACCATTCTCATCTGACTTTTTATCTTTCTTGGATTCATCATTCTTCATCGGCTCTCCCAATTCCCGATAGATTGTGCCCAGCACGCCATTCACAAATCGGCCGGATGATTCGCCACCAAAAGACTTAGCTAGTTCAATCGCTTCATTAATCGCCACCTTGGGCGGCACATCTTCATAGTTGCCAAAAATAAGTTCATAGATTCCCAAGCGCAATATGTTTCGATCAACCACTGTCACCTGTTCCAAGGGCCATTCCGGCGCACACTTTTCAATCAAAGGATCGATCTTGTCGCGATTGGCCAGCGTTTGTTTTGCTAAATGATATACGAAAAAATCATCCTCAAGCCCGGGAGCAAATTCTTCAATATTTTTTTTAACAATCTCGTCTAAGTTTTCATCCTTCTTACCCTTGAAATCCCACTCATAGAGAGACTGCATTGCAATTGAACGAGCCAAATGGCGATTCGCCATAATTTTCAATAACCAATAATCAATTCACAATAATTTTTCAATGATCAATTATCAAACTTTTTAAAATTTAGTAATTGAAAATTCAATGAAAATTGTAAATTGAAAATTGTAAATTAATTACTTTTTTGCTGCTTTTTTAGTAACCTTTTTCATGGTGTCCACAACTTCTTTACCTTTGTAGAATCCGCATTTCGGACAAACGATGTGCGGTTTGATTTGCGCTCCGCATTTAGCGCACTTCACCAGATTTTTCGGTGAAAGTTTCAGCTCCGCTCTGGCTCGGTCTCTGCGGCCTTTAGTGTGTCTCTGTTTTTGTGTTGACATAAATTTACAATTATATTCTGATTAAGTTTTATTACTATTAACTACATTATCATCTTTTATGTTTTTTAGCAAGACTGGGCATCGGCTCGAAAGTTTGGCGGTGAATTTCACAGGGACCAAATTGCTGCAAAGCTTCCATGTGCATTTTGGTGCCATAGCCCTTGTGCTTATCAAAGCCATATTGCGGATACTTTTCATGCATTTCCAGCATCATTCGATCTCGCGTAACTTTAGCGATTATCGAAGCCGCTGAAATTGATTTTACAATGCGATCACCACCAATCACCGCTTTTTGATAGAGCGACAAATTAGGAATTTTTTTATTACCGTCCACCAGAATTATATTATTATCAAAGTTTGGCAATTCGTGACGAAATTTTGTTTTCAAATCCGTCACCGCTTTTTTCATCGCCAGAAAGCTCGCTTCTAAAATATTTATCTCGTCAATCGTTTTATGATCACAAATACCAATACCAACATAAAAATTTTCTAAAATAAAATCAAACACTTTTTCTCTTTGCTTTGCACTTAACATCTTAGAGTCCCGCACCAAATCCCAAGTTTTGTCATTTGAAACCTTGCCTACCGGCAGGCAGGTTTGGTCATTGGAATTTGATTTGTCCGCCGCAGCGGATGAAATTTGAAATTTGTCATTCCGGACAATAGCTGCGCAGGCAATCACTGGTCCGGCCAACGGTCCTCTTCCCGCCTCATCAGTACCAATAACAAAAGCATAGCCCTCAGCCAGAAGTTGTTTTTCTAAATCAAATGTTGAATTTATTTTTACCATACCTAAATTATACTCTGATTTTTAGTTTTTTGGGAAATAAAAAACCCAGTCGCATACCTCCTGTTTGCGACTGGTTAATTGTTTGTGTTATAAAAAGCTCTATGCAGCCATCAGTGTTTCATGGAAGGGATATATTATGCCCGCATCCACCACATCTGCCGCATTATAGGCTTCTTCCTCTTGCTTGCGGAAAATTGAAATGGCCTTGATAAGGTCATCCTCGAGATTTTTCCTTTTTCCGCTGCCGCCAAGTTTTTCCAAGAATGGCTAGAGCGTTCCGCGAGAAGACGGAAAAATAGCGCCTTGGCCATTCCACTTTCCTTCACGGATAAGTTCGAGCATTATCCGATTGAACTTCCCGCCTTGCGCCCCGAAACCAGGTACAAGTAATGTTGTTGAAGGAAACA
>Ga0100394_1005787_pt1 | contig 10006 bp, 7 predicted proteins | sample CryGeymeta201518_FD_81549 | JGI IMG/M metagenome (GOLD analysis project Ga0100394, IMG submission 81549) | Groundwater microbial communities from Crystal Geyser aquifers in Utah, USA - Crystal Geyser metaG 2015-18 | ecosystem: Environmental > Aquatic > Deep subsurface > Groundwater | place: USA... | reverse complement strand
TTTGGCGAGCACACAACTAGCTAGCCGTTTGTGTTCCCTTTTTGCACATGTGATACTCAGTCGTGTATGCAAATAGCTTTAACTCTATAATGCAGTTCCAACTCAATCCATTGCTACGGTTAACTCAACAGCTAAGTACCAAACAATCAATCTAATTTCCACTTTATAATACATACAGGACTGAATAGCACTTTGACTTGATGGGACCAGAAATTTTTAAGTATTTAAAATCTCTCTGGGATTTCTATGAAAACCAAATACCGATCTTCCTAGAATCCAGGCCAAAAACCAAAGCAGTACCAGGTACACAGATCAAAATTTAACGAAATTTGCGGGGGAAATCTTTTTAAAATAATGTACCAGGTACGGTAAGTACGGTACGAGATCAAACTGAAGTGAAGTCCCTGTAAGATAATCGTCATTGTGATATTTTGACTACCAGGTAGTTTCTGCTTGGGGGCAGAATATCTTCTTTACTGGTACCAGTAAGCAAAAGAAGTCGGTGCGCCAAGTTCCGTAGGAGCTTCGGAGAGAAAAGACTGCTTTGCACACCACCAGCAATCTTATACGAGTACTGCCACTTACTCAAGTACTCCTGGTATCAAATTACAGTACAAACCAATAAATCTGGAAAAAAATAGCATCACAACGCACCTCGGACCTCGGAGGCAACAGATTTAGATTAATCTGGAACAGTCGAGAGCAAAGTAGCCTAACACTACCGACAGCAGCAACAGCAGCGGCAAACAGCAGCAACAGCAACAAGAACAACAATATAATATTCAAAAAGAAAGCGAAAAACTATTATTTCCCGGCACAGTACTGGTATCTTGTTACAGTACCAGGTATCTTATTCGGCGATCTCTTGAGGCCTATTTCAACCACTATCAAACTTGAGCACGAGGAGGTTAACTTGAATCCCACAAACAAAGACTTCACAGGAATTTTGCGAACTATCAAAATCTTTCGTTCAAAGGATTCTCTCGAGAGATAGCAGCAGCATTTAAGAATCATGTTGGGAACTCTCACAATTCGAACCGCTCTTGTTAAAAACAAAATTATTGACCAGGACGATAACCAGAGCACTGGAGCCTCTGCAAGCCACGATACAGCTTCAAATAATTATAACAATCACGACACCTCCATCAAAAGTCCTTCAAGAAGTTTTGCACGGACCTCGACAGCCCCCCTTTCGAACAGCAGCAGTAGTAGTCCTAAAAGCAGAAAACCACTTTCCAAATCCTTTGGTGCTAGCAGTTTCATCAGTAGCAGCACAAGTAGCAGCAGCAGCAATAACAACGATTCCCACAGGAGGAAGAATATGTGTGCTGCAACAACATGTTGTGATGTTTGTGCGACTCTTCCGTTTAATGTTCGTGCCTTGACTTCTTCGGTCGGAGGAGCAGTAGGTCTGGATGACCAACATGCAAATGTCCTTCAAGATGATCCCATGGCACTCCACAAGAGCTCTTCGGGAGATTCTCAAGATGCTGTCGAGAGACAACACCAGTCGAGCTTTACCTCCAAGAGACTGGAACGTATCTGCAAGGAAATTTACGAGAAATGTGGCGGCTCGGTCCGAGAAATTGCCCATCTCAGTTGCAGAGAAGTCAAGATTGGAAAGCGTGTCGGAAAAGGTGGAACTGCCAGTGTTTATCATGTAACAGGCTTTGCCTTGACACCATTTCCCAGGAACGAACTCCACAAGAACGATCATCAAGTCGAACTGCGACAAGCCCTTAAGGATTCGTCCATGCAACCGCAGGGACGGTACGTTCTGAAAAGATTGAGTAAGAATTTCATGTCTTCTCATCATGAAGATGATCCACCCAAGGAGGTGAACAAATTTGCTCGAGCTGCTTTGATAAATATGCTGCTCGAAGCTCAGTTCTTGCGTGTGTTTGATCATCCCAACATTGTCAAGCTGACAGCCATGGGAGAATGTGACAGCGAAAACTTCTTTCTCATCATGACGTATCTACCCGAAAGTATGGAAGAACGCATTATATCCTGGCGCAAACAAGTGAAACGGAACACGAAGAAACTGTTGCAGCGGGAGAAGACACCCGTCTTGGCCAAATTGAGTCATCAATTCTTTAAGCCGGACTACTACAAGAAACAGCAGTACACGGCGCATTTGGAGCTACGAAAACTGATGTATGAACGCCTTTATGTGGCACAAGATATTGCGGCCGCGGTGGGATACCTTCACGAGCAAAGAATTCTGTACCGAGACCTCAAGACATCAAACATTGGTTTTGATTCAGAAGGCACGGTCAAGCTCTTTGACTTTGGAATTTCTCGCTTCTTGCCGACTCCGGAAGTCGAGGAAGGAGAACATTTTGAAGACTCCTTTGACATGTCCAAAGTGGGGACGAAAATGTTTATGGCACCTGGTATGTTTTGTTTTACTGAGCGTGACATTTTTTATGCATGAATATGCTACATGTTTTTTCTCTCTTTTGATGATGAATTGACAAATAGTGATCTCTGTTGTGTCTTGTTTATTTTATCCACAGAAATTGCCGAGAAAAGGTCGTATGGAGTGAAGGCAGATTGTTATTCATTTGGAGTCTTACTGTGGCAACTATTAGCCATGGCAAATCCACGTCCTGTGTACACACCATACTTGGTTAATGAGGAAGAAGCTGCGGCTTCTGCGGCATTCAACAAGATCTTGAGCACTAATCGCAGGGGTCCTCGTTATGAATTTCCCTTGTGCGCTTGCTGGCCCATGTTTGTCCAGTCTTTGTTACGCCGAATATTCCAAAGAAATCCTAGACTACGACCCAACATGGCTGAGATAGAACGAAAACTCGAAAGCTCGTTGGAAAAGCTGTGGAAAGAGATCCAACAAGACGAAGAGACTATGTTTGGCAAAACGACGGCACCCTGCACACCCGAGACACAAACGGATTCCCGAACAATACCAATTCAAGGCTCCCTCAACACTCTACCTTATATGTTTGGACTTGATCGTCAGAGAACCTTTGAAATGGAGCTCGAGCATGAATTTTAGAAAGGGCCGAGGACTTCTTTGTTGACACTTGAATGCTGTTGGCAATCATTTTCATAACATGTACTTTCATTCGTAGTGTTTTCAGACATCTTCGCATAATAACATAATAATAATAACGTAGTTGACCTCTATACCAGGATTGTTTCCTGAATTCTGGGGCAAAAATAAGAATCATACCGAAAGTCCATAACCAGCTAGCTTCTACCTTTTGTCTTCTGTTGCCAAGCTCACATTCCCTCTGGAAATTCGGGATGCAAGTTCAGGATCGATCCTGTCATTAATGCCGAGCTATCACTTAAAAGAAAGCCGACAGTTGCTGCAATATCATCCGGTCGAAGGATTCTCCCCAGCGGTACTCCAGCATCTGCTTTGGAAATCCAATCGATGCCCATGTTGGCCGTTTGTACCTTGCTTTCATTTTCTGTAACCGACCAGCCCATATTGATGGCATTGACTCGAATTCCATGAGGTGCCAGTTCAGCCGCATTGTTCTTGGTTAAGGCGTTGAGTGCTGCCTTTGATACGCTGTACGCCATGATGAAGGGAGCACCTCCATGTGACGCGACCGAGCTAATATTGACAATGCTTCCACGAATCTGGTGTTCTATCATACGTTGAGACACAGCTTGGGTCAACAAGAAGGGAGCTCGAACATTAATCGCCATTTGCTTGTCAAAACCTTCCGCGGATTCCGTCGCAAGATTGCCTCGTTCAGTGATAGCCGCGGCATTGACCAGGCCCGAGATGGGACCCACCTCCTTCATCAAGGCAGCTGCCTTTGAAACGACCTCACGAGCTTTCTGAGGATCTTCCAAATCAGCTGCCACAAAACAACAAATGCAATTATTGTCCGAAAGTTCTTGACAGACTTCATTGCCCTTCGTTTGATTTCGGCTCACCAACACGAGTCCTTTGGCACCACACAGTTTGAGTTGACGGGCAATACCCAATCCCAATCCCTGAGTACCTCCCGTTACCAGAAAAACGCGACCGCTGACATTATAACCAGGTGGTGATAAGGGTGGTGTAAGCGTTGCTGAAGCTTGTGTAGTGGTCATCTTGTCAATTAATTTATAAGAGCTTTGCTTACTTTTCGACAAGAGAAGAAAGAAAGCATGGAAAATGAATCGAGGTACGATCAAAAGATACCAATCGAACGAGTTCGAGGAGGATAGGGTTAATACTCAATTGAAGATACGATAACATGGCAAAATAATGAGCACAGGAACCATGAAGACGAAAAAATAATAATATAATATCGTAGCCGAACTATGCTGGCACTCAAATCAAGACTGAAAAAGGACGCAATTCAGGAGACGAATAAGATAGAGACAATGATTACACGTCGACAAAAAAAGCTACGACTAGCTAGACTAGTGTAGCAGCGCATGCAGGAATATGACGATTAGATTAAAACTGGGAAAGTCATTTTCAAACAGCCCTATTCCTAAAAGGAGCTGAAAATTGTTCTTTTTTTCTTTTTCAGAACAATCTCAGTTTTAACAATGACCCTGAATCTATCAGGTTCCTTCGATTTGGGCTGCAACAACCAAGAGTCGGAAGGATACGTCGTCCTCTAGCTGGTCATAGTCTCGAGTAAATTAGTTGCACAGTTTCAAGCGAAAGCACTTAGCTTCGTTTGCTTAAAAGCTCATAAATATTTCAAAAGCTCACAAATTTGATTCTCATCATCAATTAAATCAATTCAGAAATTAATAGTCCACACCTCAATGATGACTACAATTGACGATTTTACCGACAATGCCAGTGCAGTCTTTAAGGAAGAAGACACCAACGTTCTTAACGAACTCTTTCTCCTCAAGAGCAATGCTGCATCTTCCAACCGGAAGTTTACGGCCTTGATGACCTTGGTCCTTGCCTTGTTGCTCTCGACCATGGGCATTTCAATTGGTGCTCTCAAACATGCTAAGGGCGGTGTGATCGTCGATGAAGGTTCAACTCGCCTCATGACCAAGTCTGGTGCTACGGCATCTGCCGTGTCTCTTGGCGAGAACTTCCAGTTGCCTGTGTTTACAATTCATCCCTGGATGATGAGCGATGACTCCAACACTACTACTCAAGTCTTTCCCCATCCATACGTTTGCGTTGGTGTTGAGACAGCCTCTAGGCTCTGGACCTCGGTAATGTTTGGTATTCATACCAATGCCATTGTTATTATGGCCAAAGAAGGCCAAGTTCTCACTGACGAGAATGTCGAACAGTACGGCGTTACTTTTACCTATCAAGGAATGAAACAAAACAAAACTCACTCTTGTTTGTATACTATTGGAGAAGATATGCTTGTTTGCTTGAATTTTGTAAACCCACGTTGCGGCGGCACCGAGAAGATTCACTCCATTACAGACTCTAAATTCAATCGCCGCCAACTCTTTGAAGAAGTCGTCTATCCCAAGAGTCCGTTCGATGATCGTCATTTATCCTTCCAGGAAGGCGATGAGTGCCCCTATGGCCACTGGTGCGACGACTTTGCTGCCATTGAGCTTGTCGGTAGCGGGTGGTAGGCTCCGGCTGTTCTCAACGCTTGCTTTTGCGGAAAAGCAATGCATAAAGAAGGAACGAAGAATTTGCACAACGAAAGTCTAAAGCAAGTTAAAGTGTAGACTCCAATCTTTTTCCATCTTAGCTAGACTAGCAGCTCGAATATCTAGTAATAGAGTGGATACTCCGGAGTACAGCAACTATTTTGGAATACTAGCTTAGTGCTTAGTATTCAAAACAAATCCCAAGTATTAATAATATCGATATTGGCGTGTAATGTCACGACGGACAACAATGATGTTGTCTAGTAGCATTCTAGCAGCAGACGACGGACAACAATGATGTTGTCTAGTAGCAGTCTAGTAGCAGACGACGACAGTTGTTTACTGTAGTACTGTCTTTGCATATTTGCATACAATAATGGTTATCTGTATTGGTATTACAGTGTTTTGTTTTATCGTCGATTGTGGCATCCGTTGTGAAAGTTCCAGTGCATACTTGTTGCAGGAAACGATACTCTTACTAGTAGCAACAAGTTTTTAAAGCGCTGCGAGAATAAATGGTGCGAACGTGCGTTTTACCTGTAATGCGAAATAGCAATCGAACAAGTTCGTCATTTGCACTCAAACAAAAATACTGTGGCGAAGCAGAGGGACGACGGGTGAAAAAGAAATACAAATACGAGCACTGATGATAATAATGTAATCGTGTTTATGTACAAACTTCTAAAAAGCATCATCCTGAGAATTGTTCTCATGACAAAGATGTCGTGGATGGATTCATCCTATACAAAAAGGCGCTCCACCTGATCCTCTGCCTCTTCTTCTTTGGAAGACTTATACCGTTTGCCGGCAGAATCTGTGTCTGTTTCCGATTCATCAGCGGAGGTGGGACTCGCTACAACTCTTCCAGGAGCGTTGCATGGTTTGCTACGTTTCTTGCGGAACTGCGATGGTTTGTCAGCAGCAACGCTGTCACCAGGTGGTTCTTCCGTATACGTAGACGGTGATGCCTTTAATTCGCGAGGACCTTGAACGACACCAGTTTGTGATCCTAATACTAACTGCTGGACTTTTTTGGAGCCAGTGGCAGTTGAGTTAGATTTGCCACGAACATTCTGAGATGATTTACTTATCACATGGTCCTTGTCACTTGAAATAATGGAGTCTTTCCCAGATGTTTCGCTCGATGATATTACAGGACTTTTCCCGTACGCAGCACTCAAACGAGAAAACGATCCAGGCGGGGAATGTGATTCTGTGGGCGGTTTCGATTCAAAAATCAAAAGAGATTGACTTTGTCTTGAAGGATTCGTTAGTGTCAACGCAGACCGATCTTGGGCTTTGAGGACTGCACCTTTAAGCTGTCGGGAGGTTGCTCGATCGACCTCCCAAATGAATCCAACTTCGTTCAATAACTTCAGACGTTCTGGACTCAATCGTGACGACTGACCATTCTGCAAGAGCTTATAATCTTGGCGCTGAAAAATTAACCAAGAAACAGCGAGCAAAGCATCATGTTTGAGCACGAATGCGAAGAAAGAAAAGAGGACAACAGGACCATCTCCCAGGCCGAGAGAAGTTTTTCATCGCTGTCCGCTTACCTGTTTGGACACCTGAACGCACCAGGACAGACACAAAATGCAACGAGATAAGAAGAATCCTATTCGACAACATCATGACAAAAAGTGAAGAGTTTTACCTACCCAATTCGACAAAGTCTCGTTTTCCTGCAAGAAAACATAAAACCAGTGAGTCCATTGGCAAATGGCCTCCTCAACAGTACCAATGAAACACAGAAGTTACCTACCTTCCACCGCATTGGAACCTGGGCATGTCCATACTTCGACTTAAACGATGAAGTAGCGCAGATAAAAGACGCGTGCAGATAAAAGACATGTGTTTAGGTATGCATGAGGGGCAGCTAAAAGGAAAAAGAACAACGACGTACCACAAACTCTTTCAACTCCTCGAACCTGGTCTCCCATGTCACGTGGTTAGGATTAATAGTCGACCATTCAAATCCAATGTCCGCCAGTTTTTTGGCTCGGTCGAGTGTCATGGCTGTGGATCCGGACTGTCCAGAGGTGACAATTTTGTACTGCCTTCGTTGAGCTGAAACTGGGAGGTAGGCGACAAAGGATGAGTGCGGACAAACCGTGCAAAGTGAAATGGCTCGTTTCCGTGACCCGAAACAGAACTTACCCCAGGATCCGAGCGAGGGATCTTCTTTGTGTCTGCGATGCGAGTCAAATGCCGTTAATGGGTATGAACGTATGAACGAACAAGGGTGATTTAGATATTGAAATAGCAAAGCAGCACCTCAAAACCAGAGATCAAACATCAGCGGCTTACCTGTTGGGGACATTTACGTGGCCTCCGGGAATGATATGAAAGTATGTATGATGTGAGTAACGTTGAAAAAGATGGACGCCCCGACGCCCCGCCCCGCATTGAATCACACAACCATACACGGCGTGACCCCTGCAACCTACCATATTTTTTCTTGAAAGCCAATAAACGACTGAACATTTGGTCCCAGCGTTTGGCGTGCGAGTTGATTTCTTCTTCAGTTTCTGGTGCCGTCGACGATGAAACCGATACCCCACCACTACTCTCGTCGTTGCTGGAAACACGATTGCTTTCTTCCCGGTTTCGACAACTCATTTTTTGCGGCTTCTTGGCCATTTTTATCACACTGGAAAATAAACCGATTGCGAGGGGCTAACCCAATGAAGCTGAATTTGCTTTAATTGTGGTATAAGATGAGGTTAGCTGGAAAATTCCCACTATTGGTTTTGGTTTTTTCGTCATTGATCATCATTCCAAACATTCAATATGCGTCCAGAACCAGCTGCTTCAATATATGCGTCATCGATTACGCTTTATTTATACGAGATGCGGTAGTCTTTTAAATCATAATTGTAAAAAATGTGGTTCGTACGAGATCGCACTAAAGACAAATCTGATGTGGCGCAACGTATTTTGATGCATACATATTTGGAAACGCACCATGACGCAAAAACAGCTGTCCAGAAAGACCTGTTCGGGTGGTCGTTCCAAACCGATTCGTGTACCAGGCACTCGAGTAGACTACTAGTACTTTATCAGAGATAGGGTTTTATTAGTAAGAAAAATAATGATATTATTATTGTTATTATGTAGTTGGTCAAAAAAATTCTCGAAGATTTTGACGAGCAGACAAAATTGGACCAAAGTACGTAGTAACACGTCTTATTTTGCCAACAAACGCCATATCGCGGCAATAGGCTCCAACGCAGCTTCTGGTGTGCTGGTCGTTTGGTTCTACACTGTTCAAAATTAAATTCTAAAAATTATTGCGCTAGTTATTTTGATATTCTGATCAGGTTGATTTAGATCTTGCGCGCCAACCTCCGGTAACTGTAGAATTGAATGTCTCTGCTACTACTAATAACAAAATTCTACTAGCATATGTGTTGTAACAGTTCATTTTTATTTTCTGCCTATATTTGTCTTGTGCATATCTAGTCTGCGTATAGTGGCTATCGGATTGTGATTCATCTCATTTTCCAATTGCATGTACTCGAGTACTCATATGATAGAACCACTTCTTTTGGCTTGCTTTGTCTCTAATACTTTCATTCGATTGTAGTTTGTTTCTTCGTTCATATCCGGTTGCAACACTTTATCTGCTGGATCTGTTGCATTTTATTCCTTTGAAAAAGACGGCGAATCCATTTCTTCCAATTTGGCTTCGGTATTCCTGGACAGTAACATTCCTCTGTATTCTTGAGACGTTGGCTACCATGTGGTTCTACTGTGGCAACAGCCTCCTCGATTAGAATCGCATCCGATGGCAACGTCGTTCTGTTTTCGGTGGTATCTGACACTGCCACTCCTAAAGCGCTTCGTGCTACCAAGCAAGCCGCAATAGTGGTAGCTTGTACATGCTCGTAACCATGACGCACTTTTTTCAACACCCAATCCTTGTAGTAGTGTGTATTATTACTCGTGTCATTGATGGGGGACGTCGTGAATGGCTCTTCCATCCATTTGCATGCTCTATCTACCGTCTGTTGTGTCCAAGGATGCGCATGGTCATCCCATAGAGTGATCACCACCGTGGGGTACTTCTCTCTGGACGTCACGGTTTGCTGAATCAGACGTAACACAGTTTGAACCTCAGCAGGATACTGTCGTTGTACCGTAAAGCCAAGACTTCCCAGGAAAGCCAACAGCACCAACAACAGCTTCAACCCGACCATTGCTCGCTTTGTTGTCCTCGAAGCTTTTGGGGGTGGCAATCCTCGGCGTCGGCGTTGTTCTTCGGATTTAGTTGAATTGACAGGTTTGAATTTGCTTTTGCTGTTGGGCGCGTAATAGTTCGCCACGTGATATTGATTAGGATTCGATCTGGTGGTACTGGTAGTGACGGACGAATTGCTGCCACGGAAAAAGGTTGTGGTTGGTTTCAATCGTGCAGGTTCTGGTGCTTGGTTTTTACCAC
>Ga0100394_1005777_pt1 | contig 10012 bp, 9 predicted proteins | sample CryGeymeta201518_FD_81549 | JGI IMG/M metagenome (GOLD analysis project Ga0100394, IMG submission 81549) | Groundwater microbial communities from Crystal Geyser aquifers in Utah, USA - Crystal Geyser metaG 2015-18 | ecosystem: Environmental > Aquatic > Deep subsurface > Groundwater | place: USA... | reverse complement strand
GAATTTACCGCTTGGGAAGGATCACAACATCGTGGTTGGGGCTTATCATGGGAAGCCCGCGAACTGATTCAATTTTCAGCTTCCTGTATTCAAATCACCGAGCACACACTAACAATAGAATCCCATTTAAATCTTTTTGTTAAACCCAACAAAAACCCCCTACTGTCTGAATACATCCGGCAACTCACTGGGATTTCACAAGCAGATATCGATAATGGACTTTCACCAAAAGGCTTTTTTCAACAACTGGCGGACTATACACAAAATGGGGATATTGCCATGGCAAGCTGGGGGAATGATTTGCATGTTTTGCAAGAAACCGCCCGGCTTAATCAACTCAACCCTGACTGGATTCAATCTTATGACCTGATTGAGGTTTTTACCCCATTTGATATTAATACCAACGTCAGCAGTGGTGAGCTTTTTCGGCAATTTGATTTGCCATTAGAGATTCATGAACATAATGCATTAGATGATACGCGCAGTTTGGTTGCATCTTTAACCGCCATTCATCAACAAGCCCCTAAAACCACTTTTCAATCCCTTCAAGCACTGATTAACCCAAATTTATAACCGACACGCCCCACTAAGCCGCCTTTAGTAAATCACGATATTTGCTTTCTGCCTTTAACACTTTTTCTAAATAACGACGGGTCTCATCTGATTGATGTTCAAATCTTAATTTACGATAAACCTGTTTCGGACTCATACGATTCAACTGATGCGTTGCCGTTTCCGGCGTTTTGCCAAATAGTTCTAATACGGTTCTCAAACCACCGTTATAAGATGAGATGGTCACCATTTGTTTAATTCGCTCATCTTTAATCTCCGCTAAATAATCGTGTTTTAACAACCCTAAATAGGCGGTGCCCAACCGAATATTGCTTTTCGAATCAAACAACTCGGACAAGCTGGGTTGACCCGGCTTAGCATCAACAAGCTGATAGACATCTTTGCCGGCAGCATCCGCTTTTAACTGCATCAGACCAATGGCATTGGATCGACTGACGGCATTTGGATTAAATGCACTCTCGGTTTCCATTACCGCATAAACCAAAGAAGGCGGAATTTGATATTCTTTTGCATAGTTTTCTACCCAGGCCTGGTAGTTTTTTGCCGGCCCGGAAATGCCATATTCAACGAGGGGGATATGCAATGTAATAAATTTTCCGGCTTCATCCTGATGCTCTTCGACATGATGCTCGATTAAATAATCTGCATATTTAAACGCTTGCATGGGATAACGTACCGGCGCTTTGTGTTGATCCAAGACCCGATGTAAAAAATACGGCCGCTGCTTTAGGTCAATCGGCTGGGTTTTTAATATATTCGCTTCAGCAAGCGGTGCGTTCGACAATAAAACACGACTGACCGCCTTTTTAATATTTTCAGTGGTTGCTATTTCTTTCGGAAATGCGATAACGATTTCATTGGGATACAAAACCCATTCGGGTAAAGTTGTTGACGTATTCTCGTTGTTTTCATTGCCATTGCCTAAACCGCTCTTTTCAAACAGTGCGGAATGATCATTTGCCTTTAGGGCTAAGGATTGCAGTTCGTTAATTGGCATTGCGCTTAAAACGGCTTGCGCTTTAGCCGGTGGGTGTCTACTGTCTGAATGGTTTTTTAAACCCGTCTGCGTCAGTGGCTTAGCCATAACCATTGGCTTTTGAGCATTTGTTTGACCTTTATCTATCTCAGAGCCAAGATGTGTTACCTGGACAATTCTCGGCGATCGATTCATTGATGGAACGCGATTGGGCTTTTCTGCTAAGGTCGTTGAGGAATAGTAATGAGCGGAAAAGTGTGTAACCCAATGTTGAACCCGTGTCATGGCTTCACTATTAATGGCCATTAACATAAAAGCGGCAACGCCTAAAGAAAGAGTTGTTTTATAAAAAGACACTGTAGCTCCTGTCAAAAAAACGGCTTGGTTGTTTTGACTAAAGCAACTTAGAGGCCAAAGCCTCTAAAGCGTGCTATTCAAGACTAGTTGATAAAATTGAATAAAGAGGAATTTTGAACTTTTGAAAAAATTTGCTGCGCAATCTGCAAGGCATTTTGATGTTGCGTTAAGGTTGAAATGCCTTGAACCAAATCCATTTGCTCAATATTCATTTTGCGCTCTTCCAAACTGAGTTTGAAGGTTTGTCCCGCGTCGTATTGAGCATCAATTCGGTTTTGACGTCCGCCAATCTCTGCCCGAATATCAGCTAACTGGGTTAAGGATTTATCCATATCCGTTACCAAATTATCAGCAGGCGCTTTTCCGGCTTGCAAGGTTTTTTGAAACTCAACCAATATATTAAGGATATTCGCATCCGGTTGTGGATTCAGCGCAACCGGAGGCGTTCCGGCAGGATCATCAACAAACTGTGTGGTCGCATTGGGCACCTTGAAAACGCGATCACCATTATCGGTAATTCGCACCCGACTTGAATCCCCTAAATCCCCCGCATCTAATTGATTATCCGCATCAAACCCTATCTGCACAAACCGTGCACCAAAATTTGCTTGGACGTCAATTGCTGCCGTGGCCGCACCAACTGTTGAGTTCGTGCTACCAACATAGGCATAATACCCCGGATTATTTGGATCTGGGACAAAGGCTTCAGCGACATTAACACTGTTACCCGCAAACAGTTTTTCGCCTTCTGAATTGGTATAGTTCATGGTATTTTTGACTTGTTCAATAATCTGGCCAATTTCCAATGCAGTGGCTTTTCGATCATTGGCACCATAGGTATCGTTTTTCATTAAAATAGCGAGCTCTCGTGCACGCTGAATACCGTCAATTGTGCCTGAAATAGCGGTTTCTTCTTGAACAAGCTGCGATTTCGCGAATTGACCATTTTTTTCAAACTGGGTCAGCGTATTAATAGATTTATTAAGCGAATGGATTTGATTCATGGCAATCGGGTCATCTCCGGGACGGTTAACCCGTTTACCGGTCGATAGCTTTTCTTGCACATCCATAATCGCTTGCTGATGCTTATTAATTGCATCAAAGCTTTGAAACTGAGACTGATTGCTTGAAACTCGCATGATATAAACCCTCTATGCCTTATAACCTAACCGCACCCAACAAACTTTGGAATAAAGATTGTGATGTTTGAATAATTTGTGCAGAAGCTTGATAAGCTTGCTGAAATCTGAGTAAGTTTGCCGCTTCTTCATCCAAGTTTACCCCAGAATAAGCTTCTCGTCTGTCATTAACCTGATTAAAGACATTTTCTTGTGCGGTTAATTGGATTTGTGTTCCACTGACATACATCCCCACATTGGTCGCCATTTTCGAATAACCCCCCAAGATGGTTTCAGCAGCATTGCCATTCTGATCTGAGTATAAAATCTTTTTAGATTGCAAACTGGCAATATTGGCTATATTGACATTATCGCCATAAGCGGAGGCAGTTGGGACTTCATCTGTTAACAAACCATCATTGTTGGTATCTTGGGAAGACTGCCCTCTCGTTGCCAGAGTTTCAGGATCGGCAATAATCGTTTTAAAGTTGTTTAATATTTCTTGATGGGGTTTGACAATAAATTGATCGCCATCGGTCGGTGCTAATGCAGCGGAAAAATCAAATTGTAACCCTTCGACATTTTTAACACCATTGTCCGGTGCCCCTAAACTGATAAACTGAGGATTTCCCGCAGCATCATTTAATACCTCTCCGTTTCTATAGTCGCGCACTTCATAGCCATTTAAAGCAGAAGAAAACGTCAATTCATATTCCCGTGCTTTAAATTCACCGATTTGTGCCATTGCCGTTTGGAAATTGGTTTGCTTATCCCCATAAGTTGCCGGCTGTGCATTGGCAGCAGGCGGAACGGCAGCCGGGTCAAATGGCGGATTAGTGCCTTGTACAGGTGCACTCGGATCATAAACGGGATTAAAACTTACCTTAATATTGGTGCCATCTTCTGCCCCGGTATTGGTCGCCTTCTCCATTGCATTCATTGATAACGGCTGATAGAAATCTTGACCGGGATTACCGTTTAAATCATAACCTTGATAATGTTGCCAATTGACAGAGGCAACCAAACCATTCAGCGCAACCCCCAGCTCATTCATGGATTTATCCAACATGTTTTTACGAAAGTCCAGCAACCCGCCTAATTGCCCGCCTTGCACGCTGTCAGAAATCATCTTTTGTTTACCACTGACATCAATAAAGACTTCCATTCTTTGTTCATTTCTGAAATCGGTAAAAGATGCAGACAAATTGGTTCTGACATTATCGTTAAGCAATGGATAACGACCGTCTGCCGTATAAATCTCAATTCGACCATCCGGCTGTTTGAACGTTTTAATGTCCATTAGCCCGCTAAATTGTTTGATCGCTTCATCTCGTTGATCCAACAAGTCATTTGGGGGTTGGCCGCCATAATTGGTTGAATTGGCGACCTCTTTGTTAATCGCCTGAATTGAGGTGAGTTTTTCATTAACTTGCTGTACGATATTTTCGATTTGGCCATTGGTTTGAACCTGAGTTTCGCCGAGAACGCCGCTCATATTAGAAAGCATACTTTCCATATTAGTCGACTCGCTAATAACTTGTTGACGAGAAGTTGAAGAAGTAGGGTTATTAGCCAAATTATGAAAAGAATCAAATAAACGTTGCATAAAGTCTTGAATACCGGCATCGTTTCCCGCAACAACCCTTCAAGCTGTTTTGCAACACTTAATTGTTCGTTATAACGACTTTTTTGGCTATTGGCATCGACCAGTTGTGTTTGGATAAAATCCGCATACATCCTCTGAACCGTTCCGATTTTTGAACCCCCACCATGAAAACCAACGCTGGCATTCCCTGGCGCGTCGCTTAAAATTTCGGCTCTTTGACGGTTATAGCCTTCGGTGCCTATATTGGCAACGTTGTGACTTGTTACATCCAGAGCTCTTTTAAACGTGTTGGTTGCATTGGTACCAATCGTTAACATATCAGCCATAGCTGACTCCTTTTTCTGGTCGTTCTCTACCCAATAACATTATTGGAGTTCTCTTAAAGCCAAACGATCAGCAGTTGTTTGCTGAGTTTTTGACAGTTCCTTGAGATCAGACTGAGCCTTTTCTTTATTATTAATAAGTTGCTGATGATACTGCTCAGCACTCATGGTTGGCATTTTTTGAGACAACTGCTCAACAATTTTATCGGCCAATCCTAAAGAACCTTTAGTCGCCAAGTTTTGTGACAGCTGTTGATCATACCAGTCTTTATAAAATTCGGAACCTTCTCCATCCATAAAGCCTTCATCAAATTTCACTTTACGTGCTTGTTTTAAAATCTGGTTTAAAAACATCGCTTCAAACTGTTCTGCAACTGGACGCAAAGCGGCTTGCTGGTCTTCTCGAGCGGTTTTCTTTAAGTCATTAAAAGCACTTCCGTTACCATAAATCTGTTGGTAAGCTTCTAGTTTAGGGGTTTGTAAGTCAAGGCTAGACATTTTATTCGCCCTCTTAAATAACCATTAAGTCTGCGTGCAGGGCACCCGATTGTTTTAGCGCTTCTAAAATAGCCACCAAGTCACCGGGGGCAGCCCCCACTTTATTCACAGCCTGAACAATATCGTCTAACGAAACCCCTTGGGGAAACTTAAACATTCGCCCATTGCCATTTTCTTCAATGGTGATATCGGATTCTTCAGCTAAAGCCGTATCACCATTCGCCATCGGATTCGGTTGAGATACCGCTGTGCGTTCCGTCACCTTCACAATTAGATTACCATGGGTTACAGCCGCCGCACTGACCGTAACATGTTGACCAATCACCACGGTTCCCGTTCGAGAGTTGACAATCACTTTTGCCGAATCAACACCTGATTCTAACTCAATATTTTCAATAATCGAAAGAAATGCGACTCTTTGATCGGGCAATCTAGGCGCCATCACCTCAACGGATTCACCATCTAAGGCATAAGCCGTCCCTTTACCGAGTTTATTATTAATCGCATTTACTAGATTGGTGGCAGTGGTAAAGTCTGCATTTTTAATATTCAACGTAATCGTATTGCCTAAATCAAACCCGGTGTTAACGGTTCTTTCAACCATTCCGCCACCTGGAACACGACCGACACTGGGCACATTAATAGTAATGCGCGAACCATCTGCACCACTGGCATCTAAGCCACCAACAATTAAACTGCCTTGCGCCAAGGCGTAGACATTACCATCCACCCCTTTTAGCGGGGTCAGTAATAAAGTTCCGCCTCTTAAGCTTTTCGCATTACCAAGAGAAGAAACCGTTACATCAAGGCGTTGTCCTGATTTTGCAAAAGCAGGTAAATCAGCATGCACCGCGACAGCGGCCACGTTTTTAGAATTGGTTTTGGTTCCAGGCGGCAAATTGATACCAAACTTATTCAACATACTCAATAAGCTTTGATCAGCATAGGTGGTTTTATCGCCTGTCCCATTTAGACCAACGACCAAACCGTAGCCGATTAATTGGTTAACACGTACGCCCGAGACATTAGCGATGTCTTTAACTCTTTCTGCATAACTGACCGCACTCCAAACAAGCAGCACTGCCATTAATATGACATTTTTTCTGGTATTCATCTAGGTTCTCCTGCATTAACGCAAAAATATTATTATTGTGCGAATATACAAGCAGAATTAATGCCATAACTCAAAAAATAGCAGAAAAACGTTAAAGTTTTCGTAAGGGTGGCCGATAGGCAAGAAATGGCCAAAAAAATGGGGATAAAAATCATCCCCCAAAGACCAGAAAAAAATAGAAAAATCGATTAAAAACGGCCAGGCCTGGCCGTTTTTAGGGGGTGTTAACCTAACAAGAATAGGTTAAAGTGGCCAGTATTTATGAAGCCATTGGGTTAGCGCACTTGGGCGAGCCGAATCACCGGAGACACCCGTATCTTTATAAATCAATCTCACGTCGGCAACTTTTCCCGAATCAATGGTATTGTCCGGACGAATATCCTGTGGTCTGACAATACCGGCAAACCGAATCACTTCTTCACCTTCATGAATGGTGATCCATTTTTCACCTCGAATAATCAGATTACCATTGGAAATCACTTCCACGACCGTAACCGCGATTGAACCTGTTAAACTGGAATTCTGTTTCACATCTGCCTTACCGGTAAAGGCGCCACTGGAACCATAGCCAATTCCAATCCCGGTTCCCAGACCTGGGACAGAAACATTGCCGCCCATAATATTGGCATTGGTGCCAGCCTTAGCTTGACCATTCAAACCAAAATTTTGACTATTATCTTTATTATATTTCGCTTCATCTTTTTTCTTGGCATCAAATTTTTCAGCCAAGTTAATGGTGATGATATCACCAATTTTATGTGCCCGAGAATCGTCAAACAATGTCATTGCTTCTGCACTTTGATAGAGAGAGCCATTTTTTGGTAGGGTTTTTTTGGGGATATTCATTGGATAATTTGGTTCATAAGAAAACTTTTCAAGCCTTTCGGGGGTTGTAGAACAACCACTTAATACGACTGAAGCCAATAAAACCCCAAACAAGGGTTGTTTGCTTTGCTTCCAAAAACTCGATGTTTTAGCCGCTTTTTTTGGTATTTTTCTGATCATGATAATCACCTTTCTAGCGCTGTACGCTTTTATATAAGAGGGGGTTAAACATTGTTATTGAGATATTGCATCATGCCATCTGCGGCACTAATGGCTTTGGAGTTCATTTCATAGGTTCGCTGTGCCTCAATCATCCCCACCAATTCCTCTACCGTATTAACATTGGACGATTCCACAGCGCCTTGCAATAGACTGCCTGCCTCTTCTGTTTCTGGGTTTTTGACATTTGGCGGGCCACTGGCCAGCGTTTCAAGGAAGAAGTTTTTCCCGGCAGATTCTAAGCCGGCCGGGTTAATAAACGTGGCAATAGTAATTTGGCCGATTTGAACAGGGTCAGGGTTCCCCCCTTCTTTAGCTGAAACAATACCGTCGGGCGAAATAATCACTTCCGTCGAATTTAACGGAACATTAATATTTGGCTCTATTAAAAATCCGGATGACGTCACGATATCGCCATTTTGATTCAACTGAAAGGAGCCATCACGGGTATACAAGACATTTCCGTCCTGATCCAACGCTTGAAAGAAGCCTTTTCCTTGGATCATAACATCGAGTTGATTATTCGAGACCACTGCATTCCCATCTGTGTGAATTTTTTGTACACCGACCGCCTTGACACCCGTTCCCATTTGGATACCAGAAGGATAGGTATTTTCAGCATTTTGCGTCGCCTGAGCACCCGGCTGACGAATATTTTGATACATCAAATCTTGAAACTCTGCGCGCCCTGCTTTATAACCAAATGTGTTCGCATTAGCCAAGTTATTAGAGATAGTTGTCAGTCTAAAGTCTTGGGCTTCCAGACCTGTTTTAGCTACATATAGTGCTCGATTCATTTCAAACTCCTTCTGTCAACATCTTGGCTGACAACACCTTTATTAACCTAACTTAAGTAAACTATCGGATTTTTGAGCATGGCTTTTTGAAGTGCTCATCATCTTAATTTGCATTTCATATTTTCGTGACAATTCAATCATATTGGTCAAAGCCTGCACGCTATTGACATTACTGCTTTCCAGTGCACCACCAATAACTGTCACCGGCGCTTGAGCGAGTGGCTGATCCCCTATATTTCGAATATAGCCATCCAATCCTTTCTGTAAAGACTTTATATCAGGCTCAACCAACCTAACTTGATCTAACACCACCGGCAAATTGTCATCTGAATCTGCAGGAATAAACGACAAGGTTCCATCATTGCCTATCTTGATCGATTTAGCAGGGGGCACCGTGATCGGGTTGCCGCCTTGGTTTAAAATAGCATTCCCTTGTAAATCCACTAATTCGCCCAATGGCGTTATATGCATTGATGCAGAGCGAACCAAGGCTTCTGTACCGTCCGGTGCGATAATACCGATAAAACCATTTTCTTTGGTTGCGATATCTAAATCTCGACCAGTTACCTTAATGGCACCTGCTGAAAAATCGGTTGCAGGCCTTTCATCTAAAGCATAAGTCCGTGAATTCCAACCTGGCCCTTGCATATGCTGCGCACGAAATTGATTGAAATCTTGCTTAAAACCATCTGTATTGGCATTGGCTAGGTTATTGGCATTGTTGGCCTGCGAGAGCATGACCTCTTTGGCACCACTCATCGAAATATATAACATCCGATCCATAACACAATTCCTTAACCATATTGGGTTGGTTGAATTTTCAGGTTCATTAATTCTGATAAAATGCGGCTCAGAAGCAACGCCTCTGAACCAATTATCCGAAACACTTTTAATGTTGTTGGCTCTATGGCCGAGTGTTTCGTTCCCTTGTATTTAGCGTTCTCTGCCAAATGGCTGACACTTTTATTTTAATCAAGAACTATTTAGCACGAGCTGTGCCAATTTAACGAAAAAAAGCATTAAAGATTTAAGAAAATGGCCGATAAGTTAATTACGGGCGTTTATAAAGAAAAAAGCCGGCAAAGATTGCCGGCAAGACCAGAAAGATAAGACGTTACTTAGATTTGTAAAATTGCCTGTGTCAAAGTTTTAGCGGTTTGCACAACTTGCGCACTGGCTTGGTAAGTTCTTTGCATTTGAATCATATTCACCAATTCCGACGCAGTATTGACATTCGAATACTCCAAAGCACCTGAGTTAATTGAACCAAAACCATTTTCTTGTGGTGTTCCAATTTGTACGGCACCTGAAGCAAAAGATTCAGCATAGGTTTGTCCACCCAATTTTTCCATCGCATTTTTATCACTGAAGTTAGCAACCCCTAATTGGGCAACTTTAACCGCAAGCCCATTGGAATAACGCGCTTCAACAATACCATCTTGCCCGGTGGTCACCCCAACCAAATCTCCAATTTGGTAACCATTTTGCGTCACACCCCGAAGGTTATAGGTTCCTGCATATTGGGTTAAAGCCGTAAAGTCCGCAGTAATTTTAATTCCTTTTGGATCCGCAGGATTCCCTAAAGGGTCTTGCGCACCGGTAATCG
>Ga0100394_1005762_pt1 | contig 10033 bp, 8 predicted proteins | sample CryGeymeta201518_FD_81549 | JGI IMG/M metagenome (GOLD analysis project Ga0100394, IMG submission 81549) | Groundwater microbial communities from Crystal Geyser aquifers in Utah, USA - Crystal Geyser metaG 2015-18 | ecosystem: Environmental > Aquatic > Deep subsurface > Groundwater | place: USA... | reverse complement strand
TTTGTGACGGCAATGTTCGCTGTTGGCCTGGGCAAACATCATCAGTTCCACGTCGGTGGGGTTGCGCTTGAGTTGGGTGAAGGCGTTGACCAGGTAGTCAATTTCATCGGCAGCAAGCGCCAGTCCGAACTCGGTGTTGGCCGCCAGCAGCGCGGCTTTGCCGCCTTGCAGCACGTCCACATGGGCCATGGGGGCGGCGGGCAGCGCTTCAAACAATTTCAGCGCCTGGGCGCGCTCGAACATCACGCTCTCGGTCATGCGGTCGTGCAACAGATCGGCGATTTGCTGCAGTTGCGCCGAGCTCAGCGCGGACTTGGAAAGCAGTCCACTCTTGAGCGTCAGGCAGTATTCGACGATGCGCTCGACGCGTTTGACGGCCAAACCGCAGTTGTGCGCAATGTCACTGGCCTTGGAGGCCCAGGGTGACACGGTGCCAAAACGCGGTGTCACCACAATCAACACACCGTCTTTTGGGCCGTTGTAAGGGTCTCCATACGTCAGCAAGGCCGCCAGTTGGTCTTTCAGCGCGGCGCTGGGCTCCCCCGTAGAAGCCACCAGATGCACATAGCGGGCGGCAATGCCGTTAACTTTGTTGTGCACCGCTTGCAGGGCAGGCAGCAGTTGTTGGACACGGAAAGCGCTGAGAGCGCTGCCGCCCTCGAATGGGGTGAGATGCAGGGTCACGATGCGGGCCTGATGAAGTGCTGACGGGGTTGAAGAAAAACTGCGCACGCAGGCGCTGACTGGGCTTGCGTGCGATGGCCATTGATTTTACCAGCGGCTTATTGATCGATTCAGGTTCGATTCGGCATTGGCTCACACCGAACCCGGCGGCGGCGCTGCCTTGTCAGTTGGAGCTTGGTCACCCAGACGCACACGAAACTGCTCCAGCCGGGCAGCGTAATCTTGCGCCTCGCCATAGCCAAGAAAACGGGCATAGCGCGAATGCGCACCCAGCATCTTGCGCGCATGCTTGATGGGGCAAAAATACTCTTCGGTGCGCCCCACAATTTCGCTCACATAAGCCATCAGGCCGTTGCCATAGGCGCAGTAAGTGCAATGAAATTTTTCGATGAAGTTAAGGTAGCCCAGCTGCTGGCGATCATAGACAAAGTAGTCCCCCCGGCGCACCTTGGTAATGCCGTAAATCGGGAAACAGGTAGCCTGGTAGAAGCTGACACACAAGTCCAGCATAAGCATCGGAAAAATCATGCTGTAGATGATCGGCCCGGTGACCAGGTTTTGCGGCCGGTAGGTCACCAGCCAGCGGAAAAAGCTGGTTTTGAGTTGGCGGTGGGCTTGGCGCACCGCCGCCTCAAACTCCACCCGTTTGCCCTTGATCTGGTACAGCGCGCTGGCTTCCTGCGCCTGCACCTCACGGCGCAGGTCGTCTTCCAGTGCGCTCATCTGGTCAAGCAGCTGGCGGATTTTTTCATTCATTCCAAACAATCCATTAGCGTTAGGGCATGAATGCATGGCGAGGTGAGTTGCGAGGCAGTTTGACTGGCCGAGAGGCGTTCATAGCCGTAGCTATGGACGATGAACGGACGGGCGAAATGGCCGCAAATCGACCACCAGGCATCATGCTGGCACAGAGTGCCGCCTGATAGATTATTTGGGTTCATGCTGCATGACGCGCAGATGCAGGGGCAACTGCGCCCGCAAGGATTGCACCTGCTGCTCCAGCTGGGCGATGCGGTCGATCTGACTCAGCATCATGGCCATGGTGAACAAGTCCAGGTCAAAGTCCAGCCGCAGCTTGGCCACTGCGCGCAGGGGCACTACCCAGTGGGCGCTGAACACCCGCTCTGGCGCAACGCCGTCCAGCGGCGTCAGGGCGTTGTAGTCCACCAGTTCATCCAATTCTGTCGCCGTCAGGCCGCAGCAGTCGGCCAGCTCGTTCAGGCTGATGCAGGCACGGGCATCCAGGTTGAGCCATTCGCTTTGTACTTCAAACATGCGTTTTCTCCTTGGAGCCATTCACCCGCGGGTTAAAACCAGACACTTTGGCCAGTTCCTGGTACAGCGCACGTTCACGCTCGGTCAGCGTGCCCGGCACGTCAATGTGAACCATGGCATAAAGGTCACTTTTGTCTGCCGCAAGCCCACGCCCGCGCAGCCGCAACTTGCGCCCGGCACGTGTGCCTGCGGGCACGGTCAGCAGCACCGCGCCATCCAGCGTTGGCACTTGCACCTCAGCCCCCAAAGCCGCTTCCCAGGGTGTCAGCAGCAGGTCAAAGTACAGGTCGTGGTGGTCGGGTCGAAACACCGCATGTGGAGCCAGGTTGATGTGCAGGTAGATGTCACCATCGGGCCCGCCCTGCATGCCCTTGCCCCCTTTGCCGCGCATGCGCAGCTTTTGGTCTTGGCACGCCCCGGGGGGGATGGTGACTTGCAACGTGCGGTCACCCTGCGCGTCGGCCAGGGTCAAGTTGACGCTGGTGCCGCGCCGAGCGTCTTCCAGCGTGAGGCTGACGCTGGTTTCAAAGTCGCGTCCCTTGATCGGCATGGCATGCCCGCGCCCACTGCCTGCCCCACCGGCCTGCCCTCGCCCCATGGCGGCCAACAAATCTGCCAGGTCAATGTTTTCAAACGATGCCCCGCCCGGGGCAAAGTCTTGTTGCCATTGCGGCGGTGGTTTGAATTCAGCCCCACTTGGCGGGTGACCCAGCTCGTCATATGCCGCACGTTTGGTGGTGTCTTTGAGGGTTGCGTAGGCCTCGGCCGCCTCTTTGAAGCGAGCCTCGGCATCAGGCGATTTGGACACATCCGGGTGGTAAGTGCGCGCCAGTTTGCGGTAGGCCTTCTTGATCTCGTCCAGGTCGGCACTGCGGGGTACACCCAAGATGGCGTAGTAGTCTTTGTATTTCATGATGAGGCCAGTATGGGACTTCGAAATCACAATGTATTGCGCTGGCTCAAATCCGATCAACAACTACAAGCAAATCTGTCATGATGCCGCCATGGATACCTCTCTACCGCCGCTGATTGCCGCTCTGCTGCAGCCAGGCCGTTTCCCTGGCGTGGTCACACAAGTTGAACTGGTGCAGACGCACATTTCCTGGGTGCTGCTGGCAGGCGACTTGGCTTACAAAATCAAAAAACCGCTGCATCTGAGCTACCTGGACTTCAGCACCCTGGCCCTGCGCCAGCACTATTGCCATGAAGAACTGCGACTGAACCGCCGCTTTGCCCCTGACATTTACCTGGAAGTGGTCAGCATTTTTGGCACTGCCCAAGACCCGCAGTGGTTTGGCCCGGGTGAACCGATTGAATACGCCGTCAAAATGCGCCGCTTTGATGAATCCAAGCGCCTGGATCGCCTTTGCGCACGGGGTGCATTACAGGCCGCCCATCTTTCAGACCTGGCCGACACGCTGGTGGCATTTCACCAATCCGCCACCGTTGCACCAGCCGACTCCCACTTCGGGCAGCCGGCAGCCCTACGCAGCGCTGCACTGGACAACTTCACCGATTTGTCCCAACTGTTGCCAGATGCGGCAACACAACAGCGGCTGGTGGCCTTGCGCCACTGGACTGAGACAAGTTACCAGCAGTTGGCTCCCTTGATGCACACACGCCTGCAACAAGGCCAGGTGCGCGAATGTCACGGCGACCTGCACCTGGGCAACCTGGTGCTGATCAACCAGCGGGTGCGCCTGTTTGATGGTTTGGAGTTCAATGCCGCACTGCGCTGGACGGATGTAGCCTGTGAAATTGCGTTTACCTATATTGACTTGCTGGCACACGCCCAGCCCGGCCTGGCCAACTGGTTCCTGAACGAAGTGTTGAGCCGAAGCGGCGACTACCAGGGCGCACAGTTGTTGCCCTTTTATGCCGTTTACCGTGCTCTGGTACGAGCCAAGGTGGCGGCACTGCGGGCGCAACAGACCCAAGCCAGCAGCACTGAAGCCCTGGCCTACCTGGCACTGGCGGAGCAACTGGCCGCGCCGCCTGCAACGCAGTTGCTGATCACCCACGGCCTGTCGGGATGCGGCAAAACCTTTGTCACCAATGCCCTGCTGCAGCGCCATGACCAGCCGCCCACCCTGCGCCTGCGCTCAGACGTGGAACGCAAACGCCTGCACGGGCTGGCTGCCACCGCACACAGTGGTTCTGCAGTGGCCAGTGGCCTCTACGCCGCCGATGCCCACACCCGCACCTACAAGCACCTCAACACACAAGCTCGATTGCTGCTGCGTGCCGGTTGGTCGGTGGTGGTGGATGCCACTTTTTTACGCCGTGATGACCGGGCGGCGTTTGCCCAACTGGCCGATGACTGCGGGGTGCGCTTTGGTATTCTGGCGCCATCAGCCACCCCGGCGCAGTTGCGCGAGCGCATCCTGGCACGCGCCGCCCTTGGACAAGACGCGTCCGAAGCCACCTTGGCCGTGTTGGAGCAGCAAATGAACATGCTGGAGCCACTGACTACGCAAGAACTGCATCGATGCCAAGCCCCTGGTCGTCTGCCAACACGTTGATAAACTTGTCTGCCCGGAGTCTTTTTTGCCAATGGGATAATCTTGCGCCATGACTATCACCATCAAAGACTCCGCCGGCATCGCCGGCATGCGTGTGGCCGGCCGCCTGGCTGGCGAACTACTGGACTACCTGGCTCCCCTGGTCAAGCCCGGCATCACCACCAACGAACTTGACCGCCTGGCCGAGGACTACACCACCCGCGTGCTCGGTGCCATTTCGGCCCCGCTGAACTACGCACCCGGTGGCCACAACCCCTACCCCAAATCCATCTGCACCTCCATCAACCACCAGGTGTGTCACGGCATTCCCAATGACAAACCGCTCAAAAAAGGCGACATCATCAATGTGGACGTGACCGTCATCAAAGACGGCTGGCACGGCGATTCCAGCCGCATGTACATGGTGGGTGACGTATCGGTTGCGGCCAAACGCCTGTGTAACCTGACCTATGAAGCCATGTGGAAGGGCATCATGAAGGTGCGCGCGGGCGCTTACCTGGGCGACATTGGCCACGCCATTCAAGTTTTTGCCGAAGGCCAGGGCTTGAGTGTGGTGCGCGAGTTTTGTGGCCACGGCATTGGGCAAAAATTTCATGAAGAACCACAGGTGCTGCATTACGGCAAACCCGGCACGCTGGAGCGGCTTGAAGCGGGCATGACGATCACCATCGAACCGATGCTCAATGTGGGACGCAAAGACATCAAAGAGCTGGGTGACGGCTGGACCATCGTCACCAAAGACCATTCGCTCTCAGCCCAATGGGAACACACCGTGCTGGTCACCCCAACCGGCTACGAAGTGCTGACCTTGTCCGCCCACAGCCCGGCCATTCCGGCATTCGTTCCAGCATGGGTGGCCCCATCGGCTTGATACTTTTTGACGCTGGGCCTGCCCATGACCGAACTGAGCGCCCTGCGCACCCAATACCGGGCTGACAAAGCCACTGTGCTCAACGCCCTTGCCAGCAGTGGCGCGTCTGCCAGGGGCGTGAATGCAGTGTTGCGTCAACTGGCTCAATTGGCCGATGTATTGCTGAAAGCACTTTGGCAACGCGCCGGTCTGACGGAGTCGTTGACCCTGGCCGCTGTGGGTGGTTTTGGCCGCAGCGAATTGTTCCCCGAGTCAGATGTAGACGTGCTGGTGCTGCTGCCAGACGAGCAGTCGCCAGAAACCGATGCAGCCCTGAAAGCCCGCATTGAAAGCTTCATTGGCAGCTGCTGGGACGCGGGCCTAGAGATCGGCTCCAGCGTGCGCAGCGTGAGCGACTGTGTCAGCGAAGCCGCGCAAGATGTGACGGTGCAAACCGCCTTGCTGGAGAGCCGACGCATCACCGGCAGTGCCGAGCTGTTTAACCAGTTTCAAAAGCGCTTTTTTGCCGGCCTGGATGCGCAAGCCTTCTTTGTGGCCAAAACGCTTGAAATGCGTCAGCGCCATTCCAAATATGAAGACACACCCTACGCCCTGGAGCCCAATTGCGAGGAATCCCCAGGTGGCTTGCGTGACCTGCAGGTTATTTTGTGGGTGGCCAAAGCGGCTGGCTTGGGCAAAGACTGGAACGCCTTGTCCAAGGCCGGGCTGGCAACTGCATTTGAAGTGAAGCAAATCAAGCGCTATGAGGCCATGCTGCACCTGATCCGTGCCCGCCTGCACTTGCTCAGCGCCAGACGCGAAGACCGGCTGGTGTTTGACATGCAGGCTACTGTTGCCAAATCGTTTGGCTACCTGCCACCTGATGTCAGCACCGACCCACGCGCCTTTGTGCGCCCCAGCGAGGAGCTGATGCGGCACTACTACTGGGCCGCCAAGGCAGTGACCCAGCTCAACCAGATTTTGCTGCTCAACATCGAGGAGCGGCTGAACCCATCTACCCACACACTGCAGCCAATCAACAACAAGTTTTTCGACAAAGCCGGCACACTGGAAGTGGCCAGCGACGACCTGTACCAGCGCGACCCGCACGCCATTCTGGAAACCTTTTTGGTGTTTGAGCAAAACGTGAGCCTCAAAGGCCTGTCGGCACGCACACTGCGCGCGCTCTACAACGCCCGCGGTTTGATGAACAGCCGCTTTAGAAATGACCCGCTCAACCGCACCACGTTCTTGCACATCCTGCAGCAACCCAGTGGGCTGACGCATGTGATGCGGCTGATGAACCAGACCTCGGTGCTGGGGCGTTACCTGTGGGTCTTTCGCAAGATCGTCGGGCAAATGCAGCACGACCTGTTTCATGTGTACACGGTGGATCAGCACATTTTGATGGTACTGCGCAACATGCGGCGCTTCTTCATCGTCGAGCATGCCCACGAATACCCGTTTTGCAGCCAACTGGCCAGCGGTTGGGACAAACCCTGGGTGCTGTACATTGCCGCCCTGTTTCATGACATTGCCAAAGGCCGCGGCGGCGACCACTCGCAACTGGGAGCCATGGAAGTGCGCCGCTTTTGCCGCCAGTACGGCATGGCCCACGAAGATGCCAGCCTGATCGAGTTTGTGGTGCGCGAGCACCTGACCATGAGCCAGGTGGCTCAAAAACGCGACCTGAGCGACCCCGACGTGATCACCGCCTTTGCCAAACAGGTGGGCAACGAGCGTCAATTGACTGCGCTTTACCTGTTCACCGTGGCCGACGTGCGCGGCACCAGCCCGAAGGTGTGGAACGCCTGGAAAGGCAAGCTGCTTGAAGACCTGTACCGCGCCACCTCACGCGCTTTGGGCGGTCACGCCCCTGACCTGCATGCGCAAGTTCAAGATCGCCAGCGCGACGCGCTGATTGAATTGGCCCTGCATGCGCAGCCCTTTGAGTCGCACAAAGCCCTGTGGGCCACGCTGGATGTGGGTTACTTCATGCGCCACGATGCGGTGGAAATTGCCTGGCACACGCGCAAACTCTCACGTCTGGTGGATTCCCAAGCCCCGATCGTGCGCGCCCGGCGCTCGCCCCTGGGTGAAGGCTTGCAGGTGCTGGTTTACACACCCGACCAGGAAGACCTGTTTGCGCGCATTTGCGGCTACTTTGACCGCAGCGGGTTTTCGATTCAGGATGCGCGCATCCACACCACCCAAAACGGCTACGCGCTCGACACCTTCCAGGTCATCACCACCCACCTGGCCGAGCACTACCGCGAACTCATCAGCATGATCGAAAACGACCTGACACACGTGCTGGCCGACGCAGGCCCCCTGCCCGCCCCCAGCCGCGGACGGGTATCACGGCGGGTGAAGAGTTTTCCGATCCAGCCACGCGTGTCGCTCAAGCCCGACGAAAAAGGCCAGCGCTGGCTGCTTAACATCTCGGCCAGCGACCGTGTCGGCCTGCTGTACTGCGTGGCACGGGTGCTGGCGCGGCACAAAATCAGCCTGAACCTGGCCAAGGTCAACACCCTTGGCGAACGTGTGGAAGACACGTTTTTGATTGAAGGCGCGGCGCTACAACACAACCGCAACCAGATCGAGATCGAAACCGAACTGATTGACGCGCTGGCTTGAGCTTTCAGAGCTTTCAGAGCTTTCAGAGTTTTCAGAGTTTTCAGAAATTTAAGCTTTTTAGTGCTCTAGCCCTTATATAACCTGTGTAAGAAGCTATTATTTATATAGCAATATTGCCATCAAACGCAACTACCAATAGCACATCGCATCGCGGTACAACTGGCTCAAGTCGGCTTCACTGACCGGGCGCGGGGCATTGGTCAGCAGCCGCTGCTGCGCCCAGGCACCTTGGGTCAAGCCCGGCACGTCGGCCGCGCCATAGCCCACGCCGCCCACGCCGTTGGGAATGCCGGTGGCTTGCATCAGCTCAATCAGTTTGCGCGCCACGATGTCGCCTGCGTCTTCTGGCCGGGCATCGCGTGTCTCTGCCCCCAAACAAGCCGCACCATGTAAATGCCGCTCTGGGCAGGCGCAGGCGGTGAACCTGAACACCGAGGGCGCGTTGACGATCACGCTCATGCCGTGCGGCACCATGGGCTCGTGCTTGGGATAACCCTCAGGCTGAAAGTCTCGCACCAGCCCGGCCACCGAATACGCCATGCCGTGCGGCACATGCACGCCCGAGTTGCCAAAGGCAATGCCGGCCAGCGTGGCGGCGTACATCATCTGGTCTCGTGCTTCATGGTCGCTGGCATCATTGACGGCGCGCACCAGGTACTGGCCAAGCAATTTCAAAGCGGCTTCACAGCCCAGGTCGCTCCACGGGTTGGCGCCTTGGCTCATCGGGCGCAAGGCTGGTTTGCCGGATGCCAGGCGCCGGGTGTAGGGCTTGGCGGTGTAAGACTCCAGCGCGTGCGACAGCACATCAAAGCCGCTGGAGGCCACCACGTTTTTCGGCAAGGTGTAGGTCACGCCAGGGTCGATCAGCGCCAGCGACGGCCGCAGCCGCTTGGAGGCTATGCCGGTTTTTACCCGGTGCGACAACAAATCAAAAATGGTGATGCCGGTGCATTCCGACCCGGTGCCGCAGGTGGTAGGGCAGGCAATGTGCGGTTTGAGCGGGCCCGGCACCGGTTTGCCGGCACCAATGGGCGCGTTGACGTAGTCTAGAAAATCCCCGGTAGGCCAGGTGGCGTACAGGTTGGCGGCCTTGCAGGTGTCAATGACCGAGCCTCCCCCCACGGACACATAGCCGTCAAATTGACCCTCTGCAGCAAACTGCGCGGCGGCCTTGAACGACTGGTCGGTGGGCTCGACCTTGACCGCATCAAACACCACAACATCCACCCCGGCCGCTTTAAGCGCATCCCGCACCTGGGCCACATAGGGCAGGTTGATGAGCGTGGGGTCGGTGAACAAGGCCACACGGGTCATGCCCAGCGCCTTGGCATGGTCGCCCGCCTCGGCCAGCACGCCGTGGCCAAAGCTGATGCTGGAGATGTCCACCGAGAAAACCTGTTCGTGTCCCTCTGTGACTTCAAAATAGTTGTGACAGCAGGACATACGCACACTCCTCGTTAATCGTCAGGTGAATCGGCCAGCTCTGGAAACAGCACCGAGGTAAAACCAAACTGCGAAAAATCACGCACACGCATCGGGTAGAGCTTGCCGATCAAATGGTCACATTCATGCTGCACCACGCGGGCATGAAAGCCATCCACCGTGCGGTCGATGGTGTCACCAAAGGGGTCAAACCCGGTGTAACGGATGCGACAAAAACGTGGCACTTTGCCACGCAGGCCTGGCACAGATAGGCAACCTTCCCAGTCTTCTTCCTGCGGCGGCAGCCCGCAGTCTGCACCTGGCAGCGGCGTGATCACGGGGTTGATCAGCACCGTGCGCGGCACCACCGGCGCTTGCGGGTAGCGTGGGTTAGGCGCATCGGTGCCAAAAATCACCACCTGCAAATCAACCCCAATTTGCGGTGCAGCCAAGCCAGCACCGTCGGCGGCGCGCATGGTGTCGAGCAGGTCGGTGACCAGCAGGTGCAGCTCGTCGGTGTCAAAAGCTGTGACGGGTTGGGCAATACGCAGCAGGCGCGGGTCGCCCATTTTGAGGATGGTTTTAACGCTCATGGTCGTTTCTTGAGCCTGTCACGCCAGTAAGCCGGGCGACGATGTGTATT
>Ga0100394_1005734_pt1 | contig 10057 bp, 7 predicted proteins | sample CryGeymeta201518_FD_81549 | JGI IMG/M metagenome (GOLD analysis project Ga0100394, IMG submission 81549) | Groundwater microbial communities from Crystal Geyser aquifers in Utah, USA - Crystal Geyser metaG 2015-18 | ecosystem: Environmental > Aquatic > Deep subsurface > Groundwater | place: USA... | reverse complement strand
TCGAGAAAGCTTAGAAAATTGAGGTTTATTTTGAATAGAATTTATAATTTGACTAGCATTTTTCATCTGGTAATTATAGCAATGTTTTTATTAGGTTTGAGTGCTTGCGGGTACAAAAAAGGTCCATATTATTTAGATAAGACACCAAGTGGTGATAATAATGTAAAATTTATTATAAAAGAACCAAGTAAAGATGCCAATGAAACAGTTAAATAAACATATAAAATATGATGTCATCATCATAGGTGCTGGAGTTGCAGGGCTTTATGCAGCTATAAATCTGCCGAAAAATAAAAAAGTCCTTGTTATTAACAAAAGAGAGACTTTCAAATGTAACACTTTTTATGCACAAGGGGGTGTCGCTCTCGCTGTAGATAAAGAGGATATACCTCTGCATATCAAAGATACTTTAGAAGCTGGTTCTGGGCTTTGCAGCGAAGAAGCTGTGGATGTTTTGAGTCAAAATTCTAGAGAAGTCATCGATGATTTAATAAGTCATGGCTTTGTGTTTGACAGAGATAAAGATGGAAATCTTCTCTATACAAAAGAGGCGGCACATTCAAAAGAGAGAATTGTTCATGCAGGGGGAGATGCAACAGGCAGGTACTTACACTACTTTTTACTGACTCAAAATCCACATGCTCTGATGTCCGATGCTAGAGTTGTTGATTTGCTTATAAAAGATGGCGAATGTTACGGAGTCACCGTACTTGACCATAGAGAGAGTAGAAGCTTATATGCTGATAGTGTCATTATTGCAAGTGGTGGAGTTGGTTCACTTTTTGAATATCACACGAATGCTCCTTGTATAAGTGCTGACATGCAAGGTCTTTGTGTTTTAAAAGGTATAGAGTTGGAACGCATGGAGATGTTGCAGTTTCATCCTACTGTTTTTGTAAATAGTAACAATGCACAAAAAATGCTCTTAACGGAGGCACTAAGAGGCGAGGGTGCTACGATTGAGGATGAAGAGGGAAGAAGATTTTTATTTGATTATGATGAGAGAGGAGAACTTGCCTCACGTGATATTGTAAGTAAAGCAATCTATATGCACTCTAAAAAAACTGGGATGAATGTTTATCTCTCTTTGAAAAACTTTGAGTATCTCTATTTTATAAACAGATTTCCAAATATCTATAAAAATTTAACAGATTTAGGTTTTGATGTACCTATGCAAGAGTTCCCATATCTCCTGCTTTTCACTATGCAATCGGGGGCATCAAAAGTGACCTGTGTGGTCGTGTTCCAAGTGTAAAATCACTCTACGCTATAGGTGAAGTTGCATCAACGAGAGTTCATGGAGCAAATAGACTCGCTTCAAACTCATTGGTTGAAGGCTTGGTGTTTGCAAAAAAAGCGGTAGAAGATATCTTAAATAATCCGCATAAAAAAGAGAGTATCGAGTTTGAAGTTTCTGATGAGGTAATGAGTTTAAAAGATGATAAAGAGAAAAAGAATCTACTTCGTCATATTATGTGGAAAAATGTATCAATCGTGAGAACAAAGAGAGGTTTAAATGAAGCATTAAGTGAAATTAATGCTCTTTTAAATCAAAAAATAGGTAAACTTCTCAAATTTCGTTTACTGACTGCAAAAGAGATTGTAGAGTCGGCCCTTGCTCGGGACGAGTCAATCGGGGTACATTTTATAAAAAAGGACAATAATGATGAAATTATTGATAATGCTAATGCTTAGCATTAGTTTGACATATGCAAGTGGTGGAGCCTCTTCCGAGGTAATCCCTGATTTAACTTTTACATGGGTAGGTATCACATGTTTGATGATATTTATAGTCGCTTACTACTTTGTAGCTACAGAGGAAAAGTATCATATTGATAAAGCAAAACCTGCTCTTTTTGCAGGAACAGTCATGTTTATGCTTATTGCAGGATATTATGCACTTAACCATTTAAACATGGATTTAGTCCATGTTCAAGCACAACATCTTATTCTTGAAATAGCGGAAATTTTCTTCTTCTTATTTGTTGCTATGACCTATATAGAGACTTTAATTCATATGAATGTTTTTGAAAAACTAAAATATAGCCTCGTTTCAAAAGGGTATAACTACAGAAAACTTTTCTGGCTTACAGGTTTTTTAGCATTTTTTATCTCGCCAATTGCAGACAACCTCACAACTGCACTTATCCTCTCAACTGTTTTAATAACAATAGAGCGTGAGAATAAAAACTTTCTTGTCCCTGGTGCTATCAATATCGTTGTAGCGGCAAATGCAGGTGGTGCTTGGAGTCCTTTTGGAGATATTACAACGCTTATGGCTTGGACATCAGGTAAGGGTGCTTTTTCAGATTTCTTATTTTTGTTCCCTGCTTCTATCGGAGGTTATTTGATAACAGCTTATCTGCTTAGCAGATTTGTTCCTAGAACAAAACCAGATTTTGATGCTACAGCAGAAAAAGCTCCAGAGATGATGCATGGTGCAAATATTGTTATAGGACTTGGTATTTTCACTATTATCTCCGCTGTTTTATCGCATCAAGTTCTTCATCTTCCAGCTATGTGGGGAATGATGTTTGGTCTTGCTGTGCTTAAAGTTTTCCAATATGGATTAAAGAGAAAATACAACTCAAAACTTAATATTTTTGAGTCTATGAGTAAGATAGAGAACAACACACTTCTCTTTTTCTTTGGTATCTTAGCTTCTGTTGGAGCACTCTACTTCTTAGGCTGGCTAGCTTTAGCTGCTGTAGTATATGACCCTTCAGTTCTTGGACCAACTTGGTCAAATATCGGAGTTGGTTTTCTCTCAGCTATTGTAGATAACGTACCAGTAATGTCAGCAATCTTAAAAGCAAATCCAGAGATGGGACTTGACCAATGGATGCTTGTAACTTTAACTGCTGGTGTTGGTGGTTCATTGATTAGTTTTGGCTCAGCTGCAGGTGTTGGTGTAATGGGTAAACTACCAGGAATTTATACTTTCGGCTCTCATATGAAATATGCATGGACTATCTTTATAGGGTATGCTGCTTCGGTTACTATCTGGTATCTTCAGTTTGAGATACTCGGTCTTTATATAAAACATTAACAAACACTCTTTTTAAGCTTTTACACTTCTCGTGTGTAGAAGCTACTCTCCTCCCTCAAATCAAACATTAATATTATTTATAGTATCCTTTCAAACTTACTTATTATATCTCTTAAAAGGTCCCTCCAATGACAAATGTTAGTATCATAGTTTTAGATTTTGGTTCTCAATATACTCAACTTATAGCGCGTCGTCTCCGTGAAGATAAAATTTATTGTGAAATTCTTCCTTACCATACTTCCGTAGAAGATATTAAAGCAAAAAATCCTAAAGGTGTTATTCTTAGCGGTGGTCCATCTTCTGTATATAACAAAGATGCTTACGTCGTTGACCAAGGTGTTTACAACATGGGGATTCCTATTCTTGGAATCTGCTATGGAATGCAGAGAATCGCAGTCGATTTTGGTGGAAGTGTTATCCGTTCAAGTCACCATGAGTATGGAAAAGCTGAGCTTACAATCAAGCAGATTGGAGAGGGTTGCTCTCCTCTTTTAGCAGATTGTGATGATGGGCGTATTGTTTGGATGAGTCATAGTGATAAAGTGGATGTTCTTCCAGAGGGATTTATCCCGATTGCAACATCACAAAACTCTCCTTATGCAGCCATAGCAAATGAAGAAAAACGTGTCTATGCTATGCAGTACCATCCAGAAGTACAGCACTCTGAAGAGGGTTATTTAATGCTTCGTAACTTTGCAAAAAATATTTGCGGAGTGACTGAGAAGTGGAAAATGGAACACTTTTTAAAAGAGCAAATCAAATCTATTCGCCAAAGAGTAGGAACTGGAAAAGTTCTTTGTGGTTTAAGCGGTGGAGTGGATAGCTCTGTTGTTGCCGCTCTTCTTTATGAAGCGATAGGTGATCAACTTGTTCCTGTATTTGTAGATAATGGACTTTTAAGAAAAGGCGAAAGAGAGCAGGTTGAAGAGATTTTTAGAATCAATCTTAAAGTGCCTTTAATCACTGTAGATGCAGTTGATAGCTTTTTAGGAAAATTAGCTGGCGTAAGTGACCCAGAGACAAAAAGAAAAATCATTGGGCATACTTTTATAGAAGAGTTTGAAAAAGAGGCTAAAAAACATGATGGTATCAAGTTTTTAGCACAAGGGACACTCTACCCTGATGTGATTGAGTCGATTTCAGTCAATGGTCCATCTGAAGTTATCAAATCTCACCACAATGTTGGTGGTTTGCCAGATTGGATGGATTTTGAGCTTATCGAACCTCTACGTGAACTTTTTAAAGATGAAGTTCGTAAAATCGGCTTAGAGTTAGGCTTACCAGAAGCGATGATTAACCGTCATCCATTCCCTGGACCAGGACTCGCTATTAGAATCATGGGAGATGTAAATGTACCTGATTTAACGCTTCTTCGTGAGGCGGATGTTATCTTGATAGATGAGTTAAAAGCAAGTGAGTACTATGCTAAAACATGGCAAGCATTTGTAGTCCTGCTCAATGTAAAATCTGTTGGTGTTATGGGTGATAACCGTACATACGACAATACAGTTTGTGTAAGAGTCGTTGAAGCAGTGGATGGAATGACAGCAACATTTGCACATCTTCCACATGATTTACTAGAGAGAATTTCTCGTCGTATTATTAATGAAGTGGACGGAATTAATAGAGTTGTATACGATATTTCATCTAAACCACCTGCTACAATCGAATGGGAGTAGAGATTTAATATCTCGCTCCACCCTCAACCAAAAAGGGCTGACAGATGCCAAAACCTATTTATCTTTTTTCAACTTCAAAACATCCAGAGGCTATCAATGTCGCTTCCTTGGAGATCGAGCTTCTTAAACCTACTATAGATTTTTCCAAATATGACTATCTTATTATTACTTCAAAGCAAGCGAGTGAGGCTTTAAAACAGTATGATAAAAGTGAATACATTCATATACCAAGCTTATGTGTTTCAAAAAAAAGTGCAGAGGCTTATGAAGCTTTGGGTGGAAAAGTTTTGGCATGTGGAAATGGGTATGGAGAGGATTTGTCTAAAACAATTCAAAAGTTTCCACATGCCAAGAGATGGCTCTATTTACGTGCGGAAGTGATAGCCTCAGATTTTATTTCCACATGCCAAAGAGAGGGTTGCAATATTGATACTGTTGTTGTTTATAAAAGCCAATGTTCACAAAATATACGGCATGTGGAAATAGAGCAAAACGCAGTTCTTATTTTTACTTCACCCTCAAGCGTAAACTGCTTTTTAGATAATCATACTATTAATCAGGATTCTAAGATTATTGTCATTGGTGAAACAACCGCAAAAGCTTTACCTCGTGATATTGAGTATATTGTCTCAAAAGAGAGAACAATTGAGAACTGTATGGATATTGCTTTACGTCTATAAAAGAAAAATCAAGTATCCTTTTTGTATAATGACACTAATAATCTGAGTGGTTCGAGACTTCGTGTATATGAGGGTTCTACATTTTCAAACTGCGAATACGTAGAGCTTTAGTGTGTTGGTGTTTTCGCTTGAGGTATGTTGACTCTGCCGATGAAAATGTCGCCGTTATAAAGCACTCTCTTCGCCCAAATTCGGCTTTTAGAACCAAGCCAATTACGAGACGGCCGCTTGGGTTATTGTCTACGAGTTTTTAACTGAGGTCTATTTTTTATATCTTATTTAATCACTTTTTTTTAAACTATAATGGAGCATAAATGAAAATATTAATTTTAGGTAATGGTGGGAGAGAGTTCTCTATCGCGCGTGCAATTTCAAACGAAGATGCAGAACATGAACTTTTTTTTCAACCTGGAAATGGTGCAACAGGTACACTGGGTACAAACCTAAATATTAAAGATTATAATGATTTAGCATCATGGGCAAAAGAGAATAAAATAGAACTCACAATTGTAGGTCCAGAAGCTCCCCTTGTAGATGGTGTTGTAGATATTTTTAAAGCAGAAGGTTTGGTGATTTTTGGACCTAGCAAAGAGGCAGCGCAACTTGAAGGCTCTAAAGTTTACATGAAAAACTTTTTAGCAAAATATGCAATCCCGACAGCCAGATATATTGAGACGGATTCGATTGAAGATGCTTTTAAATTTGCGGACAGTTTAACTGCTCCAATCGTTGTAAAAGCGGATGGACTTTGTGGTGGTAAAGGTGTAATTATTGCACAAAATCATGACGAGGCAAAAATCGCAATTAGCGAAATGCTCAGTGGAAAAAGTTTTGGAGATGCGGGACTTAAAGTTATCGTGGAAGAGTTTTTAGATGGGTATGAACTCTCTATGTTCGCTGTTTGTGATGGAGAGGATTATATTTTACTTCCAGCCGCACAAGATCACAAAAGACTTCATGATAATGATGAGGGTCCAAACACAGGTGGGATGGGTGCATACGCTCCGACACCACTTGTGGATGAAGCCCTTTATCAAAAAGTACGAGAGAGAATTATCCGACCAACTCTCGATGGCATGCAAAAAGAGTGCGCACCTTTTGAAGGTGTACTTTTTATTGGCATCATGGTTGTAAACGGCGAGCCTATTACTTTAGAGTTTAACGTGCGTTTTGGTGATCCTGAGTGCGAAATCCTTATGCCACTTATGACATCAAGTGTTTCAGATATGTTTCTCAAAGCATCTACAAACAGATTGAATGAGATAAAAGTAGAGTTCTCAAAACAGTTCGCAGTTGGAGTCGTGATGGCGAGTAAAAACTATCCATACTCCAACTCAACGCCTGCTGAAATAATTGTAGATGAAGTGCATCATGAAGAGGTGAAAAATTTTACTCATATCTCCTATGCAGGTGTGAGCATGGAAGATGGTGTTCTCTACGCGGATGGTGGAAGAGTCTTAGTCTGTGTTGGCTTAGGCGATAGTATCAAAGAAGCGAGAGACAGAGCTTACATGCGATGTGGTCAAGTTCACTTCGCAGGCAAACAACTTCGTACAGATATAGCGTATCAGGCACTCCAATAGATGAATGAAGAGTTACAAAACAGACTTTATAATGAAGGGATTGTTTTAGCAGAGACAAAAAAGAGAGCAATAGCTTTTGTGATAGATGAACTCTTATTGTCATTTTTACTTGTATTTGCCTTATGGGACGCTTTCTCATCCGCTGCAACAACAGAAGAAATCATCAATTTAACGAATGCTTTTGTGTTGGAGTATATGTCAATGAAGATTATTTATCAAGCTTTTTTTGTCATGCAGTATGGAGCTACTTTAGGTAAAATCGCAATGAAAATTAGAGTGATAGAGATAAAAACGCTTCAAAGTCCCAATGTTCTTAGTGCCTTAAACCGCGCAATATTCCGTGTCATCAGCGAGATGTTTTTTTATCTTGGATTTTTGTGGGGAGTGTTAGATCCTTCACGCCAAGCATGGCATGATAAAACAGCAAAAACCTTGGTTGTAGATGCTTAAACTCCTCTCTTTTTTTTTATTGGTTTGCATCTCCTTTTTAAATGCAGATGATAAAGTTGAAATCTATGCAACTTCCATGGAATCTCAAGGCGATATCGTAAAAGCACATGGTGAAGTGATGGTCATCTACAAAGATTACTATTTGAGTGCTAAAGAAGCAGTGTATGACAAAAGTAGCGGTGAACTTGAACTCTTTGGAAATATCCGAGCAACGCAAGGAAAAGAGTATAAGCTTCTCGGCGACAGAGCAAAATTAAACATAGAAAAAAAAGAGAGAAGTTTTAAACCTTTTTTTATGCTTGAGAATAGTTCAAATGTTTGGCTTTGTGGAGATGAAGGCATAACAAATGATAAAGATATAGATATTGAGTCTGGGGTTATGAGTGGCTGTGATCCTACCGATCCACTTTGGACTATGGAGTTTTCATCCTCCTCTTATAATTCAGACACAAAATGGCTGAATCTCTACAATACAAGAATCTACATCTATGACATACCAGTTTTTTATACGCCCTATTTTGGCTACTCTTTAGACACAACAAGACGAACAGGACTTTTACAACCAGGAATAGGAATCTCTGATAAAGAGGGTCTCTTTTTTGAACAACCTTTTTATATTGCAGAGCAAAACTGGTGGGATTTAGAGTTTAAGCCTCAAACAAGAACAAGTCGTGGATATGGTATTTACTCTACATTTAGATTTGTTGATAGTTGGATTTCCAAGGGAGAGTTCACTGCTGGATATTTTAAAGAGAAACCATCATATTATGAAACAAATAATTTGGCGCATGATACACATTATGGATTGAAATTTAACTATGAAAATAGTGACTTCATCAACCAACTCTTTGGAAGTTCACTGCAGGGTCAATCAGGACTCTATGTGGATGCAAACAATATGAATGATGTTGATTATATCAATCTCGCAAGCAATGATACAACTCAAAATGCAACTTCCACGCAACTTCTCTCAAGAGTCAACATGTTTTACAACACAGATAAGAACTATTTCGCTTCCTATTTTAAATATTATAAAGATTTAACGCTAGAAAAAAATGAAGAGACCCTTCAAAAACTACCTACATTTCAATACCACTACTATCTTGATAGCTTATTTGGAAACCATCTTTTGTATAACTTTGATTTGCAAACGAACAATATTCATAGAGATATAAATAAAAAAGTTGTTCAAACAAATCTAAATATACCTGTTACTCTTCAAACAACACTCTTTGATGAATACCTTAATATCTCTTATAAGGCTCAGGTTTATGGACAACACTCAAGTTTTAGTGGCGATGAAGATACCCCGACAGGCATTTACAACGATGGAATTTTTCTAAGAAATTATAATGTTCTTCAAGCGTCAACACAATTAACTAAAGCGTATGAAGATTTTACGCATGTAGTGGGCTTTGGTGCAACTTATACGCTCAATGGCTCTCAAAGTAGAACGGGGTTTTATGAAGAGAATAAAGAGTTTTGTTCCGAAGCAGTAAATAAAAGCAGCGCACAGTGTGAATTTTACAATATTAGTGGCGTGCAGGAATATCTGCAATTAAGTTTTTCACAATATCTTTATGACATAGCAGGGGCACAAAAAATACATCATAGAGTTGCTCAGAATATTGCTTATGAAGAGAAAACCAGTTTAGGCGAGTTGGAAAATGAACTTGTTTATCAAATAACGAGTAATATTAATCTCTATAGTAATGCTTTTTATAATTATGATGAAAACTCTTTATCTAAATTTTTTAATCAGATTTCTTATAATGCCTATGGGTTTAATATTTCTCTGTCTCATTTATACAAAGATACATTTTTTGAAGCAACAGATATTTCTTCACCTTATACAAGCTATATTACATCAAGTGCTAGTTATACTTACGATTCACATTACTCTTATAACGTCAGGTTTGATTATGATATGGAGTATGCATTAAAAAAGAGTGCAGAGATAGGTTTCATGTACAAAAAAAGATGTTGGGAATTTGGACTAAGATATGTTGAGAACAATAGACCTGTCTTGGCTCAAGATAGCTCCTCTTCCGTGTATGATAGATACCTTTATTTTACGATTGTTCTAAAACCAATCATGGCACCTGGAACTCAGTCCTCAAATTTTGCGGCTAGACTTCCTGATAACTTACGAGGATTGTAGTAGGATGAAAACATATAAGAATCTTTTCAAAAGTAGAGAAGACGCCGCTAAAAAGTTACATGATGTTATCCCGATGCAAAAGCTTAAAGATGAGTCTTGGAAGTTGGTTGCAGTCTCTTCTGGGGGGCTCTCCCTCTCTTCATTCTTAAGAGGGCGTTTCTTGAACCCTATAGAGTTTCTCTTCTCAGAAGCAATCTATGCGCCAAATAATGATGAATGCGAAATAGCAAGAGTGAGTGAGGGCGAAGAGATAGTTATAAATGAAGCACTTGTCACTGCATTTGAGATAAAGTATGATTATATTTATGGCGAAGCACGAAGAAAACATGAAGAGAAAATACTGAGTTATATCTACCAGTACAGAAAAGGAAGACACTTTCCATCTATGAAAGGTCAAGTGGTACTCCTTGTAGATGAGGGGAGTGAAACAGGGCTAAAGCTGATATCTGCTGTTA
>Ga0100394_1005721_pt1 | contig 10068 bp, 7 predicted proteins | sample CryGeymeta201518_FD_81549 | JGI IMG/M metagenome (GOLD analysis project Ga0100394, IMG submission 81549) | Groundwater microbial communities from Crystal Geyser aquifers in Utah, USA - Crystal Geyser metaG 2015-18 | ecosystem: Environmental > Aquatic > Deep subsurface > Groundwater | place: USA... | reverse complement strand
ATGGTTTAAAATAATTACAAAATCATCTGCATATCTCACGAGACCAGACGTAAGTTCCAAAGTTTTTTTTCTTTCTTCAGGTACATTAATAGACACTGATTTTACAACTTTTTGAAAGGCAGCTTTTTCAATGCCATTAAGAGTAAAATTTGCTATTAAAGGGGAGATGATACCACCCTGCGGAACTCCATACTCGTCTTTATGTAAACTTTTATAAACAAGTACACCGGAGCTTAGCCAAGAGTCTAAAACATGTTCAAAGCCTGTAGGCATTGGGAAATTTGACCGAATCCAATTATGATCTATCGTATCGAAAAACTTTTTTATATCTAATTGAATAACTACCATATTTTCTGAAGCTTTAGCTAATCGATTAGCTACCGAACCAATGGCTTGATGACACGATCTATGTTTTCGAAAGCCATATGAATTAGGGTCAGAAAATACATCAATTGCAGGATCGATTACCAATTGAAACAATTTTTGTACTGAGCGATCCACTATCGTTGGTATGTTCGAAGGTCTTGATTTAGATCTATTTAGTTTATTAATATATACCCTTTTGACTGGTTTACATTTGTAAGTTTTTAAAAATGTATAATTAATTTTAAATACGAGGCTTGTAGCATTTTGAAAACCTTTATTTATTGTTCCATTTCGTGACCTTTCATAACGAATTCCATCCACACCTGGAGTTTTGCCACCTTTGTTGGTTAATACATGATTTACTGCATAAACTACAAGAAAGATTTTTGAGACATAAGATCTCATGTAATTCTTAAGATTTGAATCTACTATCTGTAAAGTAGATTTCTCAGCCTTAGAAGCTATTTCAAGTTGCATATTAGCAACCCAAGATTCTAGCCAAACCTTTATTTCAAAATCGTACATGGGCCAGATTCCGGTTTTTAGGTTATTCAGAATTTTATCACAAATACGTTTTTGACTCTCCAAGCTTAAGTCAAAGTCTTTTCGCTGAGTCATATTTGAATTGCTTCTACGTTGACTTGTCCAATTTAGAAATACTTCTTGGTGGACATCCTGCACCCACAAAGTTCTAGTTGAGTATGAAAAAAGAACTTGTTTCAATAAGCTAGCCTTACGACTGCTAATCCCAGTATTTGGGAAGTAATTTTGAGAAACTACCTTTAGTGGGCTTACCCTGCTTTCACTAAAATTCCTACGATGCATTTCAGCACACTTTCTTAAGATCACTACTGTCTCCGCCACAAGAATCCGGTTTAGCTCACCTATCCAAGCCACATTGGTTCGGCACCGTAACGATTCCAAATCTTCAGATGAAGAGTGTCCTAAATTTTGTGGGTCATCGATTAGCTTAATTTGAGAAATTAAGTTCAGTTCGCTTTCACTTAGTTTATCTTTCAGAAAAAGTAGAATTTTATATTGCATACTTACCAAGAATACATTGCTGTTTTCCAGCTGCAAAAAATATTGAAATCTAGGAGCCATCCTTAATGCGATTTCGAATCTTAGCGTATCAGGTCGACCGTGAGCCCATACCAAGAAACCCAAAACGCCGATAGAAAGCATGGGTAGGGGTCAGTATATTTGTATGTATATTATCGAAACAATATACTATATCTTGCCCTCAGAACCGTACGTGATAGTTTACCATCATACGGCTCGCCAGCAAAAATACTTTAAAGTAGTTTTATATTATTAAGTCTTAATTATAACGTCTATATTTACCCTTATAGGCAGCTAGTAATTTGTCAATTTCATAGTTCTGATCGTTTTTAAATCTTTCCTCAATAGGAAGAAGTTTTAGGTTTTCTGGTTGAAAAATTTCATAAATTTTTTTCTTATCATTAATAAATTTTAATTTAGGACCAAACTTTTTAAAAGTTTTATTTAAAGTTTCTAGTTTAAATTTTTTTGCGAGGGTTAACGCACAAGAATATCTGAGAAACCTAACTATACTCCATAATGAATTACGATTATGAACACAACTATAGTAGTTTAACACACCACGTATTTTGCTGTTAAAGTAATTTAAAATTTGTGGGTGAGATAACGGTGTTAACCCCGCCTTTCCTTTCGCAAAGAACTCACCTAAACTATTTCTTTTAACAAAACCTTGTTTGAGTAATTTTTCCAAAAGTTTCGGAATTGGAGCCATAAGTATCAGTCTTGGTGTAAATCTTTGTCTGATAGATGTGCTACCCTCCTTTACAACTCGTACTGGCTTGAAATGCTCCTCAGAGAGCTTTCGAATCTTAAAATCAACTCCTAAGTAATGGCATACACCCTCTCTTAGCGAAGTAATACGGGTCTTTTCTAAATTAAGGGTTAGCCCTAACCCTTGAAGTTTATAAGAAATTTTACTGCGAAGATTTTTTGAATCTTTCATGCTCCCAGCAACAAACAAAACCCAATCATCCATATAGCGAGTATAAAAAATTCTCTTGAAATTTGGGTCATTTATTACCTTCGAAGGAACCGAAAGAGCATTGTTTATTAATTTTCTTCTAATTTTTAGATCTTTTTCGGCTTTAATTCTATACCTAATTCGTCGGTATTCATTATTAGCCTTTCGTAATTTACCTCTACTAAACTCTTTGTCCAGGATTTCACATAAGTAGTAATCTAGTTCATGTAATACTATATTGCTAAAAAGTGGGCTTAACACAACTCCCTGCGGAGTACCTATTTTTGACTTATATATTTTGGCATTTTTACCGTGTTTCTTTAGTTCCTCATCTAAAACGTAACCAGCTCCTAAGATTTTTCTAACAAGATTTAATGTGGCAGGACAATCAACTTCTTTACTAATACCCTTGGTAATTTCGACATGCGGAATATTATCGAAACAGCCTGTAATATCACCTTCAATACAAAATGTGAATGTGGAAACATTACCTACAATGACTTGGAGTCTATGTAGAGCACTATGACAGCTGCGCCCGGGTCTTGAGCCATGACTACAATCTAAAAATTTTTCTTCGAAAATGGCACTTAGCACCAGATCCATGGCTTTTTGAACTATTTTTTGTCTCGGTTTACTTATACCTAGAGAATGTGTGGTACTAGTATTTGCTTTAGGAATATTAACTCTTCTAACTGGACTAAATTGGAAAGTACCTCTTTTTAATTCTTTTGAGATCCTGTGAAAATACCCCATATTAATTCCATCAAGAGTTTCATGATCAATACCTTTTGCAAATACCCCTTTTTTACCTTTAATAATTAAATATGCAAGAATAAGAGTGTCAACTGAACTTATAATTTGGAGTAAGTTGCAATATCTTCCATCTTTATTCTTACTACTTTGCACATCCTTGATCATTTTCGTGGTTAGGACCCTAACTTCCGATTTATTAGTTAGAATGTTTGTTGTAAATAACCGGCGATGGAACGAAGAATGGAAATTTGCCTGTATTCCTTCCCCACATACGCTATGGTGGGTACTATGAATAGTCCGTTTTCCCCGTATTTCAAAGGGGTTAAGTCCAGTAGTTTTTAAATTTATCCGATTTTTAAGCCTGTTAAACTTAGATTTCTGCGCCCCAACTCCTGTCTGGAGTGCTGTATCTGTGTTCTCTTGGTTATATACCTGTACGCATGTATACAACCACAGAATAAGATGGCCATTATTGTAGGTAGACCAAATGGGTAATGCGGCCCCAGCAGAACGTATCAGATTTCTTAGCGTAATCTTATTTAACATTTCCCCGGGTAGTCTTAGCGTGCCTACACAACGCCTCAACCTGGTGTCACTTGATGCTTTTCCACAGCCTTTATCGACCGCTACCTCAAGAAGGATCATGACTCTAGAGAACGAATTCATCTGTATTTGGCTAAAATACATAACGGATAAACAAACCCAACAGCGCGCCATACACCATCCCTAAATATCCAAAAATAGGTTTATTAGAAGTAGTAACAATTACATGGCTGATAATACCAAAACCAGGTAGAATAAGAATATAGACTTCTGGATGACCAAAAGTAGACATAGGGCTTTCCCCCCGTCTCTGAACTACAGCATGCAAGAAGCCATCCTGCACTGAGCTCGTCCTCAAAATACAACTTTTGTTGTACGCACACGACAAGTGTAACTTTCATCGCCTTTACTTTTTACGAGTAAGCTTTTCAGCTTCAAGATGATGTTCGCGGCATAAAGAGATAGTTTGTCGTTGCTTTTTCCTTAACCACTTTTCATATTCAGAAAGTCCTTTACCTTTGATATTTCTTACGGGATTTATATGGTGTTCTTCGAGACCTTCTGTACGATCACAATGTGGCCACTGACAAAACTTTGAAGTCTTAATATTTTGCCTGTAAGACCCTTTAATAGGATCTAAATTTTCTTCTGATAACGACACGTTAATTTTACCTAGTTTGAAGTCACCAGTAGTTTTTAGTGTGGTCGGATAATAAAGAACGGTTTCCCTTTTCTTAACAGGATCAGAAATCTTTAAGTTGGGTCCGTATCTTTTAAAGACCGCCGCCGCAGTTTTCAGTTTATGTTTATCTGCAATTGTTAAAGCACAAGACTTGCGATAAAATGCGACTATTTGCCAAAGGTCACTACGTGTATTAGCTGGAGAGTAAAACTCCATTAACCCTCTAATTATACTTGAAAATCTTTGGACTATTAATTTATCTTCCAGAGAAGAAAGTTTACGACATGATGTGGGTCTGATAGTACCATTTTTTCGTATTTTCGCGTATCCACGATCAACGGCACGTCGTAATAAAAGCTCTGTAGGAATTCGTAGCTGGGCTTGATTTATAGCAGTAGATTTAAGTTGATAGCCCTTACCCTCTCCATCTTTATAGGGAATTTTAAGGTCTTTTACTATTTTATTATTATGTATATATCTAATAAAAAAACCTAAGTATTTTATTCCTTTTTCAGAAAAGTGTTTTATGTAGCTTTTAGTTTTGTTAATGTTTAATTTTAACTCATCATAAAGAAACGCTTCGATAATACCTTTAATTTCCTCAGCTTCTGCTTTGGTACCGGTAAAACCAATAATGAAATCATCTACGTATCTCGCATAATACATACGCCGGAAATTTTCATCTTTAGGGTCTCGGGAAGGTAATCCCTCTTTGACCCACTGATTATGTTTCAATCTTTCAATAGCCTCACTAAGACCTTCAATATTGAGTGAATTTACAAGACGCTGTTCGTCCGCTGTTAAATTTTTACGAGTCTGATATCCAGAAATATATTTCCGTTCGTCCCCGCGATTCCACTTTGGCAACAGTTCTTCAACAATAAAAGAATCTAATGCATGGAGGTAGAGATTTGAAAGAATTGGAGAAATTAGAGAGCCTTGTGGAGTACCAATTTCCGTCTTTTCCAATGTTTCTGGATGGTTATAAATGTCAATATACCCACATTTTAGTAACTTACCTATAAGTTCAATAGTAGCTTGGTCGCAATATTTCGAAAGCATACCTAATAGTATTTCATGATGCATGTTATCAAAACATTTTAAAATATCAATCCTAATAATCCAAGTTACATTTTGCCATTTGGTTTTAATATTTTTTAAAGCATGATGGCAATTTTTGTTTTTTCGCCCACCGTATGAACAGTCTAAAAAAAGGTTTTCAAGCACCGGTTCGAGTAAACAAAGGATGGCAGCTTGTACTACTTTATCCCTTTGGGACGCAATTCCTAGAGAACGCGTTCCGCTATCAGGTTTTGGAATATTAACTTTTTTTACCGGAGTTGGTTTATAACTTTGACTTTTTAACAATTTATGTAGTGTTTGTATATTTTTCTCTGTGAAATTAGATTTAATTACCCCGTCTAAACCAGGAGCAATCTTTCCTTTCGTACGTAATAGTCCGTTTTTTAAGTTGTCGATACTTATTATATCTTTGTATCTGACAGTGTTTTCGATAATGTTTTTTTGACTCTTAATAAGATTTGCGTTGGTATTTGCCTCTAAATTTTGTTCTTTAGACATTTATTTTCTTTTTAATCTATTTAAATGAGTTTCGATTTTCTTGGCACTTTTTGTAATTGTTGAAAGCTTCGGGAATTCCTTCGAGCCATGAGCAATAAATTGCCATATACGAAAGAAATCCAATACACTTCCCAAAAATTTTGACTAGTAGATGTTCATCAATTTACTTACTAAATTAACGGAGCCTCTGTATACATTTATAGCTCAATAGTTTTCCATAGATTACTGCCCTACATCCGTGGCCCTTTTGCCAAATTAAACTTGACTTGGTATATATTTGAAACAAGTTCAGAAATTACTCCTTGTGAGCTTTCACTAAGTTCTACGCGCGTAGAGGCATGTCAAAGTAGAAAAAAGAGAACTTTAACAATTTGAATATGAGTTGGCTCTTTTGGAATAGCTTATCAATCTCTTCGAAAGTAAAGGTGCGCAGATATCCTATTGGACTCCATATGGTTCGAATTTTGTCCTCTTACGCACAGACTCTATTGAGCCCAGTCCTATGTGTCCGCATTTAATTCCTTAAGTTCTCATATCCATCCTAATAAGTTAGCATGCTACGGTCCCCTAAACATTCTTCATATTTAAAGTAAGCTAATCCCATAATCGAGGCTTTATAGTTGCAAACACAAGCTAAAAGAAATGAACCTCAGTCTACATTTTAAATTAAATAATTTACGCGCAGCTTCTTAGCCGCACAACCAGAAAAGATGTTGAAAAAGCACTGGGTCACCTCCGCCTGCAGGATCAAAGAAAGTAGTGTTGAAGTTCCGATCCGTTAAAAGCATTGTCAACCCCCCACCCAGAACGGGTAAAGATAGTAATAATAAAAAAGCCGTTATAAAGATTGACCAAACAAATAGCGGCAATCTATGAAAAGGCAAACTCTTTGATCGCATATTAGTGATCGTGCATATGAAATTTATTGCTCCAAGAATTGAAGCGGCTCCTGATAAATGTAAGCTGAAAATTGCCATATCAACGCTTCCACCCGAATGACCAGTAACACTTGACAACGGAGGATATACTGTCCAGCCCGTTCCTACACCAGCTTCGCATAGAACTGATCCAATTAATAACAATAACGAAGGTGGCAACAACCAGAAGCTAATGTTATTCATACGCGGAAAGGCCATATCGATCGAGCCTATCATTAGTGGCACAAAAAAATTACCAAATCCACCTATTAAAGCCGGCATTACCAGGAAAAAAATCATCGCAAATGCATGGCCTGTTACAACAACATTATAGAGATGATGGTTATATTCTAGGAATGCTGAATTTGGTGTCGATAAAGTAATTCTAATATATAAAGAAAGAACTGTTCCGACAACCCCAGAAACCGCCGCAAAAATTAAATATAAAATACCAATATCTTTATGGTTTGTCGAAAATAGCCATCTAGTAGCAAAATTGAATAATTTATTATTTGATGTTGTTGCTCCCATATTTTTAACTCTTGATAATTTAATTTTTTACATTAAATTACATAAATATTAAAAAACAAAATATGATTGGTTTATTCATATTTCTACCAATGTGATTTTCTTAATCCAGAAATTTTACCAGAACGAATTAATTTTAGAAGGACGTACCTTGAAAATGGTGCCAAACTGTTAAAACGTTTTCTATTAGTTGTATAAAGACATCTAGACGTAATAGAAATTTTAGAACTAATCTTACTAAGTTCTTTTAATCGAAAATATGCATTCCATCGAATTAATGCAAATAGATTTAAATTTTGAAAGATTGCTTTTAATATAAAAATTTGTTTTTCTTGTAGTTCTAATTTTAAACGAAGTTTATTATCTTTTACTATTAATTTTTTCATAATTTTATTTAATTACGATTGATATAGATTTTCCCACGGTGACAAATAATCAAAGACTCGATACTCTTGAGCAAGCTCTACATTTTCATAAACGACACGACTTTGAGTTACGTTATAACGAGATTCAGTAAAACCTGTGAGAGGAAAATCTTTCCTCAGTGGAAATCCTTGAAAGCCATAGTCAGTTAGCAACCTTGTAATGTTTTTTTGGTTTAAAAAAAAGATTCCAAACATGTCCCAAACTTCACATTCCCACCAAGTAGCTCCTGCAAAAATTTTTTCAATAGAACTTACAGGGCTAACTTCATCTATGATAATTTTAATCCTTAATCTTGCGTTATACTTAATACTAAGCAGTTCGTAGGCTAGTTTAAATCGATATAAGCTTTTTGGGTAATCTATCCCTGAAATACAAGTAAGGACTTTAAATTGATATCGGAAATGATGTTTAACAATTAAAAGAAGCTTTTTTAATAAATTTACTTGAATTAGAAAACAATACTGCCCGTTATAAAGACCAATTTGTATAATAGGAAGAATTCTTACAATGTCATGATAACTAATTAACATAATTTGGATTATTAATAATTTAACTTTGACATTAAATTACTTAGAAAACTAAATAGTCTTATAAATTTATTTCTTTGGTTTTGGTTTTAAATTGAAATGCTAAATTTAGAATAATAATTAGTTAATTTAAAACCTGTATTTAGATTTATAAAAGTTTGGTTGTGAGTTCCTAATAAATTGTTTTTTTCCAACTTTTTTTGATAATAAAAACATTCTACTATCCCTTTCATAAAAAATTGTTTGTTTAAAAGCTTCAACGTTCAAATAAGAAAAATAAATGCTTCCATCTGTTGAAATTTTAATAGACTTAACTTTAACTTGCTTCATTGTTTAACGATCAATTTCACCAAAGACAACATCTTGAGTCCCAATGATAGTAACAACATCTGCAATCATATGCCCCTTTGCCATAAAATCTAAAGCTTGAAGATGTGCAAAACCTGGCGCTTTTATTTTACATCTAAAGGGTTTATTGGTGTTATTTGAAACTAGATATATGCCAAATTCGCCTTTAGGCGCTTCAGTGCCTACATAGGTTTCATTACTTGGAATTGTTATACCATTTGTGTATATTTTAAAATGATGAATTAATGCTTCCATAGATTGCTTCATCTCAGTTCTCGTAGGTGGAGCAATTTTGGCATCATTTGTTTTAATAATACCATAAGGTATCTGCTCAAGGCATTGTAAAATAAGGTTTAAAGATTGTTTCATTTCTAAAATTCGGATTAAATATCTATCATAACAGTCACCATTTCGACCTACAGGGATATTAAAATTTAACTTATTATAAATTTCATACGGTTGGCTTTTTCTCAAATCCCAACAAATTCCCGAACCTCTTAACATAACACCACTAAAACCCCAATCCATTGCATCTTTTGCACTAACAACCCCCACATCTACGAGCCTTTGCTTCCAGATTCGATTTTCGTTTAACATTTCTTCAATTTCTTTAATCTTGGTTTTAAATTGTGATACAAAAATAAAAATATCTGAAAGCAGTCCGGCTGGAAGATCATACTGAACTCCACCTGGTCTGAAATAGGCAGCGTGCATCCTAGCTCCTGAAACTCTTTCATAAAATTCCATAAGTTTTTCTCTTTCTTCAAATGCCCACAACATGGGAGTCATAGCTCCTACGTCCATTGCATGACAACCTACTGCTAACAAATGATTTAAAATTCTAGTAATTTCAGCAAAAATTACTCGAATATATTGCGCTCGTTCTGGAATTTTACAATTTAGTAAGTTTTCTATTGCTAAACAATAAGAATGCTCTTGAGCAAGCATGGATACGTAATCCAATCGATCGAAGTAGGGAAGTGCTTGAAGATAATTTTTGTATTCAATCAATTTTTCCGTACCTCGATGTAATAATCCAATATGGGGAGTAGCCTTTATAAGAGTTTCTCCTGAGAGCTCTAACAATAGCCGTAGAACTCCATGAGCCGCAGGATGTTGGGGACCAAAATTAATAGTAAAATTTTTTATTTTTCGAAGAACATTTTTCTTTTTTGCAATCATTTAATTGAGTATAAAAATATTAAGCCTAAGTAGACTTGAACTACTGACTTTGCGCTTATCAGGCACACGCTCTAACCGCCTGAGCTATAGGCTTTTGTAGTAAGTAGTTGTTATAGGATATTTTTTCAACCTGGTTCTTAAGCAATATGACTAGCTGTTTACAGCATAGCAAATTCAACATTTGTAATTTCT
>Ga0100394_1005706_pt1 | contig 10084 bp, 6 predicted proteins | sample CryGeymeta201518_FD_81549 | JGI IMG/M metagenome (GOLD analysis project Ga0100394, IMG submission 81549) | Groundwater microbial communities from Crystal Geyser aquifers in Utah, USA - Crystal Geyser metaG 2015-18 | ecosystem: Environmental > Aquatic > Deep subsurface > Groundwater | place: USA... | reverse complement strand
GCCTGGAGTCGCGCACCGACAAACGGCCGCAGCTATCCGACCTGCGTGAATCCGGGGCCATTGAACAGGACGCCGACCTCATCTGCTTCATTTATCGGGACGAGGTATACAATAAGAGCGAAGACAACCCCAGGCGCGGCACGGCCGAGGTGATCATCGGCAAACAGCGTAACGGCCCCACTGGCACCATTGAGCTGACCTTCCTGGCGCAGTACACCACCTTTGAAAATCCGGCCCGTCCCGAATACGGGGAGCGGATGTAAACCAACCAACCTCTGGCGCGGAAATGACCATGGTGAACAAGGACAGCCTGCACTACGACTTTCAGACCATTGAGCACAAATGGCAGGAGCGCTGGCAGGAGAGCAAGACCTTTCAGGCCTCCCAGCAGGCCGACCACCCGAAATATTATCTCCTGGAGATGTTTCCTTACCCATCCGGCCGCATTCACATGGGCCATGTACGCAATTACACCATCGGCGATGTGGTGGCCCGCTACAAGCGGATGCGTGGCTTCAATGTCATGCACCCCATGGGCTGGGACGCCTTCGGGCTGCCGGCGGAAAACGCCGCCATCAAGCACAACACCCATCCGGCCAAATGGACCTACGAAAATATCGCCTACATGAAAACGCAGCTCAAGCGCATGGGCTTCAGCTACGACTGGGACCGCGAAATTACCACCTGCAAGCCGGAGTACTATCGCTGGGAACAGCTTCTTTTTACCAAGATGTTCGACCGGGGGTTGGTCTACCAGAAGGTCACCACGGTGAACTGGTGCGAGACCTGTAAGACCGTGCTGGCCAACGAGCAGGTCATCGACGGGGCTTGCTGGCGCTGTGACGAGCTGGTGGAACCACGGGAGATGAACGGCTGGTTCTTCCGGATCACCGCCTATGCCGAGGAACTGCTGGCCAACTGCGACAAGCTGACCGGCTGGCCGGAAAAGGTTCTCACCATGCAGCGCAACTGGATCGGCAAGAGCGAGGGCGTTGAGCTTGACTTCGCGGTGGCCGGCCTTGACCGGACGCTCACGATTTTTACCACCCGGCCGGATACCATCCACGGGGTCACCTTCATGTCCCTGGCCCCGGAGCATCCTTTGGTGGAAGAACTGATCCAGGGGACCGGGCAGGAAGCCTTGGTTCGCGACTTCGTGCAGAGCACCAAACTCGCCAAGCGGCGTCAGAAGCCGGATGAGGAGATGGGCAAGGCCGGGGTCTTTACCGGCCGTTATTGCACAAACCCCTTTACCGGCGAGCAGGTGCCGGTGTACGTGGCCAACTTCGTGCTCATGGAGTACGGCACCGGCGCGGTTATGGCGGTGCCGGCCCATGACCAGCGGGATTTTGAGTTTGCCAGAAAATACGACCTGCCCGTCCGGGTGGTTATCCAACCCGAGGACCGCACCCTGGACCCGATCAGCATGACCGAGGCCTTTGAGGCGCCCGGCCTGCTGGTAAATTCCGGCGCCTTTGACGGCCTGACCTCGACGGCGGCCAAGGCGGCCATCACGCGGCACGTTGAAGAAAAGGGGTTTGGCCACGGCCGCACTACCTATCGGTTGCGGGATTGGGGCATCTCCAGGCAGCGTTACTGGGGCGCGCCCATCCCCATGATTATCTGCGAAAAATGCGGCGCCAGACCGGTGCCGGCCGCCGAGTTGCCCGTGGTGCTGCCCACGGAGATCGAAATGGACAGCAGCGGCAAATCGCCCCTGCACACCCTGGAGAAGTTCCATAAGACCACCTGTCCAACCTGCGGCGGCCCGGCGCGCAGGGAAACCGACACCATGGATACCTTTGTCGAATCATCCTGGTACTTCGCCCGCTACGCCTGCCCGCATTACCTGGATGGCCCTCTGGAACGGCAGGCGGTGGACCACTGGCTGCCGGTGGACCAGTACATCGGTGGGGTGGAGCACGCCATCCTTCATTTGCTTTACGCCCGCTTCTTCACCAAGGTCATGCGGGATCTTGGTTATCTCACGGTGGACGAACCGTTTGTCAATCTGCTCACCCAGGGCATGGTCATCAAGGATGGCACCAAGATGAGCAAGTCCAAGGGCAACGTGGTGGACCCCAATGACCTGATCGGCAAGTATGGAGCCGATACGGTGCGCCTCTTCAGCCTGTTCGCCGCGCCACCGGAACGCGACCTGGAGTGGAGCGATCAGGGCGTGGACGGTGCGGCCCGTTTTCTGGGCCGGATTCAACGCTTCGTGGCCGCCAACCTGGCCCTGTTGGCCAAGAGTCAGGATCGCGACGCCACGACCTTGAACAAGGTCGGTCGGGTGCTGCGCCGCAAAACGCACCAGACCATCGATAAGGTGACGAGCGATATCGACAACAACTTCCATTTCAACACGGCGATCAGCGCGGTGATGGAACTCTTCAACCTGCTGTCCGCCCAAGTGGCGGAGGGAACGACGGAGCGGCCCGACGACTGGGCCGTGGCCGAGGCCATGGAGAGCATCCTCCTGCTCCTCTCCCCCATGGTTCCTCACCTGGCCGAGGAGCTGTGGGAGATGACCGGCCACGCCACCCCCTTGACCCGGACCGTCTGGCCGACCTTTGACCAGGATCTGATCCGCGAGGAGGAGATCACCCTGGTGGTGCAGGTGAACGGCAAGGTGCGCAGCCGGCTGCTGGTCGCGCCGGGCACCAGCGAGGCGGAGATCAAGGCTCGGGCCTTGCAAGACGACAAGGTCATCAAGGCCATCAACGACATCCGGATCCGCAAGGTCATTGTCGTGCCCAATCGCCTGATTAACATTGTGGTGGCGTGAATCATGCGCAAGCCTGCCTGTTTGCCCCGCTCCGCCCTGTTCTGTCTGGTTGTGGTGCTGATCGGCGCCTGGCTGCTCAGCGCCTGCGGCTACCGGGTTTTGCCCAGGCCGGAGGAGGGGAAGGCCGGGGCTGGCAAGTTCAGGCTGTATGTCCCTCAATGGGCAAACCGCACCAACGAACTGGGCCTGGAATCCCCCCTCAACGATGCCCTGTGTACCTGGTTCACCGAATCCGGCCACTTCGAGATCAGCCAGCAGCGCGAGGCGGCGGACTACGTGCTGACCGGCGAGATCATCTCCACCGAGCACCCAGGCTCTTCTTACGGCGCCTACGATCAGGCCACCGGCATCAAGGCCGTACTCAAGGTCAGCTACTCCCTGACCGCGGCCCGTTCCGGGGCCGTGCTTTGCAAGGAGCCACTCTATGTCGGGGAGGGCACCTATCTGGTCGGCCCCGACGCGGTGCGAACCTTGTCTTTACGGAAACAGGCCCTGGCCGGGATGGCCGACGAGATCGGCGAGGAGGTCTATATCCGCCTCCTGACCACGCTCACCGACCCCGGCAGGCGGCCGGAATAAGGCTGGCATTCGCAAAACAGGCAAGGTATATAGTGCCATGCGCTGTCCCTGAAAATCTGGACCAGTTCCGGCGCCTCTGTTCCCGGCGGCCGGTCATCTTACAGCCAGCAGCATCAACTCCCTGGAGGACTTTCATGCCGTCACGCCGAGAGCTTGCCAACGCCATCCGCGCCCTGTCCATGGACGCGGTCCAGAAAGCCAGGTCGGGCCATCCCGGCATGCCCATGGGCATGGCTGATATCGCCGAGGTGTTGTGGAACGATTTCCTGCGCCATAACCCGGCCAATCCCAAGTGGCCCAACCGCGACCGCTTCGTGGTGTCCAACGGTCATGGCTCCATGCTGGTCTATGCTCTCCTCCACCTCACCGGCTACAATCTGTCCATGGAGGAGCTCAAGAACTTTCGCCAGCTCCACTCCAAGACCCCGGGTCACCCGGAATACGGCTATGCCCCCGGGGTTGAGACCACCACCGGCCCTCTGGGACAGGGGATTGCCAACGCCGTGGGCATGGCCATTGCCGAACGGGCCCTGGCCGGCCAGTTCAACCGGCCCGGCCATACGCTCATCGATCACCACACCTACGTCTTCATGGGCGACGGCTGCATGATGGAGGGCATTTCCCACGAGGTCTGCTCCCTGGCCGGCGTCCTGGGCCTGGGCAAGCTTACCGCCATCTACGATGACAACAATATCTCCATCGACGGCGAGGTGGGCGGCTGGTTCGCCGACAATACGCCTGAACGCTTCAAGGCCTATGGCTGGCACGTTGTCGAGAACGTCGATGGTCACGACGGCGCGGCCATCCGCCGGGCACTGGAAGAGGCCCGGGGTGTCATTGACCGGCCGAGCCTGATCTGCTGCAAGACCATCATCGGCCGGGGTTCCCCGCACAAGCAGGGCAAGGAGTCCTGTCACGGCGCGCCCCTGGGCGACGAGGAAATCCAACTGGTGCGGGACACCATCGGCTGGCCTTATCCGCCCTTTAATGTGCCGGCGGAAATCTATGCGGGCTGGGATGCCAAGGCCAAGGGCGGCCAACTGGAAGCGGCGTGGAACGAGCGGCTGGCCTCCTATGCCAAGGCGTATCCAGAATTGGCCGTGGAACTGCAACGCCGGCTGGCCGGCGAGCTGCCCGAGCAATGGGCGGACCGGGCCGCCGAATACATCAAGGCCGTGGATGCCAAGGCCGAGAAGGTCGCCACCCGCAAGGCCTCCCAGAATACCTTGAACGCCTTTGGCCCGGTTTTACCCGAATTCATGGGCGGCTCGGCCGACCTGGCCTCCTCCAACCTGACCCTCTGGTCGGGCAGCCGAAGCGTCAAGGACTACCCGGACGGCAACTACATCCATTACGGGGTGCGGGAATTTGGCATGGCCGCGATCATGAACGGCATCGCCCTGCACGGCGGCTTCATCCCCTACGGCGCCACCTTCTTGATTTTTTCGGAGTACGCCAGGAACGCCCTGCGCATGGCCGCCCTCATGAAGATCCGCGCTATCTTCGTCTTTACCCACGACTCCATCGGCCTGGGCGAAGATGGCCCCACGCACCAACCGGTGGAGCAGACCGCCACCCTGCGCCTCATTCCCAACATGAGCATCTGGCGGCCCTGCGATGCGGTGGAGTCGGCAGTATCATGGCAAGCGGCGATTGAAAGACAGGATGGGCCGAGCTGCCTGCTCTTCTCCCGCCAGGGCCTGCCCCACCAGTCCCGTACCGCCGAGCAGATTGCCGCCATCCGGCGTGGTGGCTATGTGCTGGCCGATTGCCAGGGTGAGCCCGAGGCCATTGTCATTGCCACCGGTTCCGAGGTGGCCCTGGCCATGGCCGCGGCCAAACAGCTTACCTCAGCCGGCCGGCGGGTGCGGGTGGTCTCCATGCCCTGCACCGATCTTTTTGATAGCCAGGACGAAGACTGGCGGCGCCGCGTGCTGCCGCCAAAAATTACCGCCCGGGTGGCGGTGGAGGCGGGCGTCACCGCCGGCTGGTACAAGTATGTGGGCCTGAACGGTAAGGTGGTGGGTCTGGACCGCTTCGGCGAGTCGGCTCCGGCCCAGGTGCTCTTCGAGTACTTCGGCTTTACGGTGGCCAAGGTGGTAGAGGCAGTGGAGGCGGTGGTGAAGAAGGCTATAGGCTGTAGGTAAAGAGGAAGATGGGGAATTTTTATAGGACCGCTCGGTCCGATCTGACCTATCGGTCCTATCTGGATCCCGCAGCCAGCCCATGAACATCGGCCCCCTCACCCTCTCCTCGCCCTTCATCCTGGCCCCCCTGGCCGGATACACCGATCTGGCCTTCCGGCAACTGTGCCGGGAGTATGGGGCCGGCCTTTGCTATTCCGAGATGATCAGTTGCCATGGCCTGGTCTTCCAGCAGGACAAGACCGTGCAGATGATCTGCACCGTGCCGGCCGAACGGCCGGTGGCCATGCAACTCTTCGGCAGCGAGCCCGAGATCATGGGCGAGGCCGCCGCTATCCTGTCGGAACTGCCCATCGACCTTATCGACATCAATATGGGCTGCCCGGTCAAGAAGGTGCTCAAAAAGGGGGCCGGCGCCGCCCTGCTGAGAAACCCGGCCCTGGCGGCCCGCATCATCCGGCTGGTCCGCGCCCACAGCAAGGTGCCGGTCACGGTGAAGATCCGCACCGGCTGGAACCACGAATCCATTGTGGCCCCGGGCTTTGCCAAGATGGCCGAGGACGAGGGAGCCGCCGCCGTCATCCTGCACGCCCGTACCTGGACCGATGGCTTTTCCGGTGAGGTGGACCTGCGGGTCCTGGAGGAGACCAAACGGGCGGTCTCCATCCCGGTCATCGGCAATGGCGGGATCATGACTTATGAGCAGGGCCAACGGATGATGGACCAGACCGGCTGCGATGGGGTGATGGTCGCCCGGGGCGCCCTGGGCCGGCCCTGGGTCTTCCAGCACAACCGCGACGAACCATCCCTGGTTTTCCGCCTCCGGGCCCTGTCCCGCCATCTGGACTTGCTGGAATTACATTACAACCAGACGATATGTCTGGCCAAGACCAAGAACCACATCGCCAAATACTGCAAAGGCATCACCGGCGGCGCCGCCATCCGCCAGCGTATCTTCACCATGACCAGCTTCCTTGACCTGCGGGCCTATATCGAAACTGTGCAGAACGAGAGCATGGCAAGACAGCACCGATGACCTGCCTATAATGGTTACAGTTATTCCTGATTAGCGCTAATCAGGTACTTATTTCTTTTCTCGAACGTGAGCAACCATGGCCAAGGAACCTGCGGGATTTCACGGGACCGTGAAAAAAAGCAGGTGGCCCTAAAAAAGATCTTTACAAACATGACCATTTCCCCGTATTCAACTGTGACAATCTTGGGGGATGTAGCTCAGCTGGGAGAGCGCCACGTTCGCAACGTGGAAGTCAGGGGTTCGAATCCCCTCATCTCCACCAGGCCATGATCCGGCAAGGTCCGGTGCAGTCCAGAAAGCCCTGAGAAATCAGGGCTTTTTCTTTTTCCATAGTCCAGCCAAATCCATCTTGGTGTCTTGAAATCCAATGGTTTTGGGGGTACTTTTGGGGGTATACCCCTAAAGGCCTTTTAATGTACCCCCAAAGCACCCATTCTGGAGGACAGGCTATGCCCAGGCGGACCACTCCACTGTCAGACACACAGCTTCGCGCCATCAAGTCACAATCCAAGCGTATCAAGCTCTTTGACGGTGGCGGGTTGTTTCTGTTGGTCACACCCACCGGCGGCAAACTCTGGCGGCTCAAGTATCGTTTTGGAGGTACGGAAAGGCTGTTGTCCTTTGGCGCATACCCCCAAATCTCTCTTGTTGATGCCCGGCAGAAGCGCGACCAGGTCCGCGCGCAGATAGCACAAGGGGTTGACCCAGGAGAGACGAAAAGGGCAGAGACGAAAAAAGCCGAGACCTTCGAGGCCCTGGCCGACGAATGGCTGGCCCGGCAGGAAAACGCCTGGACACCTAAGCATGGCGAGACCATCAAGCTGAGGCTGGCTTCCTATGTCTTCCCGCACCTCGGGGCGCGGCCCGTTTCGGAAATAACGGCCCCCGAACTTCTGGGGGTCCTTCGGAAGATTGAGGCAAGGGGCACCTTCGAGACAGCCCGCCGGGTAAAACAGATATGCAGCCAGGTGTTTCGGTATGGGGTTGGTGAAGGTGTATGCCCATACGATCCGTCTGCGGGACTGCGCGGCCAATTGGCGGCAAAACCCAAGGTGAAGCATATGGCGGCCATCACGGACCGCAAGGAAGTGGCCGGCCTGCTGCGCGCTATTGACGGTTATACCGGTTTTATCATAACCCGGTGCGCCTTGCGGCTGGCTCCCCTCGTCTTCGTCCGACCGGGGGAGTTGCAGGGCATGGAGTGGGCAGAAATTGATCTTGACGCAGCCTTGTGGACAATCCCGGCCGCCAAGATGAAGATGCGGAAAATTCATGCAGTGCCATTGTCGGGGCAGTCATTGGCGATCCTTGACGAGATCAGGCCCTTTACCGGTGGGGGAAAATATGTGTTCCCTTCGGCCAGAACCACGGCGCGGCATATATCAAACATGGCGATCAATGCGGCTCTGCGGCGCATGGGTTACACCAAGGAGGTAATGACCGGGCATGGTTTTCGGTCAACGGCATCTTCATTGCTTCATGAATCCGGGTGGGACTCCAACCTGATTGAATTGCAGCTTGCTCACCGGGGCACCAATACCGTCCGTGCTGTTTACAACCGGGCGGAACGTCTCGATGACCGCCGCAAGATGATGCAGGCCTGGGCGGACTACCTGGATGCGCTGAAAACTGGAGCAAAAATCATTCCTTTACGGTCGGTCGAAGGATAACCACGTTTGAGAAAAACCGTTCCGGTTCACGCCGTCTCAAAAGATTCTTTTCCGCACAATTTCATGGCAGATTGATGTGGTGCAATGCGCCAATGGTTACGCGTTATAGTGGTTTGCAGTTCCTGGCCCAGTTTTTACGGAACCAGATTTAGCTTTCGCAACTCCAAAGCCGTGGGGCAACAAGAATCAATTTTTTCCTCTCCTGATGATGGTCAGGTTTCAGCCCCGCCACCCATCCCGTTTGTTCTTTGGTAATACGGCAGGCAAGTGTATGCCGTGCCAATGCATGCCTCCAAGTAATCCGCCGCATATGGCAGTTGTGTTAAATGTGACGGATTGTTTCGACAGATTTTCTCTGCCGCCAGCACTGAATCTATCTCTTTTTACCAGTGCAATCAAAGCGTTGCATTATTGCTAGCCTCCGGACTTCTCTGGCACGCAAGTTGCTATTTAATAGTTAGCAGAACCTGAGCGCTGTCATGCGTGCCACGCTTATTAGTTGTTGTGGCAGGTAACTATGAGCCGGCCGGGAAATATAAAAGGAGACATACCATAAAATTTGCCAAGAAAGATATAGCGGAAGGTATGTTGCGCGACGTGAAGAATAGGACCAGAGATGTCGCCGGGAATCCAAGCGGTGATACGAGGTCGGAAGTTGAGTTAACTGGTGGCGACATCATCATGTCAATGCTGCGCAACCTACCAACTTGCCTGTACATCTTGCTGATAATCTCCTGCTCTTCGCCAGCGGAGGATTTCCATGAAACCGGTCAAGTCATAGAGGTGCATCCTGGCGAATCCGTACAAGGGGCACTGGATCAAGCAAAACCAGGGGACACCGTCCTCGTTCACCCAGGCACCTACTCGCCACGGAAAGCCGGTGAGGCATTCATCACCTTTCAAAAAAGACATAACGGCGTCAAATTAACAGGAAAGCCGTCAGCCCCAGAAAAGGTGGTACTGGACGGGAAACAGAAGGTCCTACATGTCGTTTATTTTGATCAAGGGATAGAGAGGAGCACCGAGTTAAGCGGTTTCACCATTACAGGCGGTTTTACCTTTCCAGAGAAGATTCTCCCGGCAGGGCGCCAATCAGAGTTGCGCAGCGAAATAAGCCGTGACAATGACTTCTATTACGACGGCGCGGGGGTCATGATCTATAACTCGAGCCCCCTGATAAATGATAACATCATCACCCGGAACCGTTCAGCAAGATGCGGCGGCGGGATATCGGTCTTCCGCTCCCGTCACTCCTTCTTTTCTCTGCCCAGGTGGGAGAATTTGTTTATCCGGGTGCAGGGGCCCGCAATAATCAACAACCTCATCTCCCATAACCGAACAACGAAGACCGGCGCCGGTATCGATGTGTATAATGGCACCAAAGCCCTCATTATTAATAATCTCTTATGGGCAAATGACTCTGAGGGTATCGGAGGCGCCATTGCCGTGCTTGCTCATGCATCGGCAGAGATTCACGGGAATACCGTCGTCGGCAACAGCGCCGAATGTTCCGGTAGCGGGGTGCAGGTCTTGCGGGAAGCGAAGGAGACGCATATCACCAACACCATTTTCACAGCCAACAGCGGGTCTGATGTCATCAACACCCAAGGGAAAGCCATCACTGTGGAGGCTTCATGTTTTTATAACAACGATGGTACTTACTCGCCGCCGACCCAAGCAGGAAATATTTCCGCGCCCCCCCTGTTTGTAAAAGATCCCAATGGCGACTTTTATCTCAGCCAAATCGGTTCTTCCGGCTGAAGCGTACTTTTTAAGTAAAAATGTGGACATACCGATCCTTTCTAAGATTAGATCAATCACTTTAGAAAGGAGGGTACGGTATGTCCACGAGTTTACTCTACCATGG
>Ga0100394_1005697_pt1 | contig 10089 bp, 10 predicted proteins | sample CryGeymeta201518_FD_81549 | JGI IMG/M metagenome (GOLD analysis project Ga0100394, IMG submission 81549) | Groundwater microbial communities from Crystal Geyser aquifers in Utah, USA - Crystal Geyser metaG 2015-18 | ecosystem: Environmental > Aquatic > Deep subsurface > Groundwater | place: USA... | reverse complement strand
TAGATTTTCAAATATCTCCATCTGGTGGCGCAATCAATGGCGGTAAACTGGTAATACCGCATTCCCGCTATTCTCCCGGGCACCCACTTAATGTCTATCTCAACCAATTCACCGGCCGTTAAAGGAATCTTTACATATTTGTATTTAATCTTCTTAATCCGATACTTTCTGGTCAATCCTTCTTTTTTAATAATTTTGCCAATAGTCCTGACTCTAATATCAATATTTTCTTTTTCTAATTTCTAATTTAACTTTAAAGCGCATAGTTTGGTTTCTTTCCTTAATTCAATGACTCTTTCTTTGAGGCGAATGGGCGTTTCGTTCGGGCTAGTCTTGGGACAGGTTGACTGAGGAATCAATCCTTCTTCTCCGCGTTCGCGATAGGCGGCCAACCATCTTTCCAAGCTTCTGGTTGAATGAGGACAGACCTTAGCGGCGTCAATTAGCTTAATCTCTTTGCGATAGATGGGCAGTATCCATCTTAGTCGTTCTTCTTGGATGGTTTTAGGCGTGTTGATACACATATTCCCAGCCTACCGGCTGGGGTGAAAAACCGCCAGATGTCTGTGCACATTACCGGAATGACTTGACAAAAAGCAATGAAGGTTATAGACCTAAAATAGGCAAAGATGGAGTTCTCTTCAAAACTTTTTGTTTTTTTAAAAAAAGGAGGGAGTATGGCATGGAAACATTCCGGCATTAGCCAGAAAGAGGCAAGCGCCCTTCTCAGTAAAAGAGAGGAGGAACTGGAGATGGAAAGGCGGCGAGACTTCTTCGCCTTCCGGCAGAACTTAAAATTCGGCTGCGATTCGCCCAATAAAGGCGACCTCGTTGACCGATGCCGGAACGACTTTGAATTTAAAGCCGCCGACAAAAAAATGCGGAACAATCTGCGCTGCCTTGAAAAAATCGAGGCAGCCCGGAAGAAAATCGCGGATGACTCTTATGGAATTTGCAAGGATTGCGAGGAACAAATCCCTCTCGCCCGGCTTCAACTCCGGCCGGAAACAGAGGTTTGCGCTCCCTGTAAAAAGTTTCAAAAAAAATGGAGGGAGATTACCGGCAGAAACTTCGGCCGGGAATCGTCCGCACGAGCACGAGTATAGCTTGTGCGACCAGCTCCATTAAAGGGCAGGAAATTTCTCTGCCCTTTTTTCATTTACCAATCGTCTTCTCTTTCGGCGTCGCCCAAAAGCCCATGTATTTCCCCAGCAACAGACGGGTCTGGGCTTCCAGTCCGGGAATAGCGCCAAAAACCAAAATCGTGAACGGAACCAAAACCCACTGGACAATTATAGACAAGTGGCGAATAAGGCCATAGTTTTTCGGCCGTCGGGGCAGTAGTAGGGTGGAATAAATCGCCGACCCGATCAACCCGACCATAGCCAAGGTCATTAATGTCCGGGTAATAAAAGGCAGATTGTATGACAGCAAGGTGACATTAAATTTTTCGCCGCCCAGATACAAAGGCAGCCAGCCAAGCAGAAAGATAATCAAAGCGTTGGTCGCCCAGGACCAAAATCCTTCCAGTTGGACAAAAGTCCAATGAATTTTCCGGCCGTGGGAAATTTTTTTGTTTTTCAAAAAGCCGAATAAAAGATAGGGGATATTTTCCGCCCCCCAGCCCCAACGCTTTTGCTGGCGATAGACATTAAGAACCGTTTTCAAAAAAGACGGAGCTAAGTTGGCATCCATTGACACCGGATAATAGAGCGGTTCGGTCTGGTAATCGCCGTCATAGTAAAGCAGGCATTGCCAGAAAATCCGGGAATCCTCCGAGACCATATTGGTCTGCCAAAATCCGACATCAACCAAGGCCCGAAAACTGATTGACTGCGAAGAAAAGGTGGATAGCCGTTCCGGCCGCTGTTGCTGGACCATCTGCCAGAAGGTGCCGGAAGTCGCCACTACTCGCGAAATCGCCGGCGCCTGCCAGATATTATTATTATAGAGAGGAACCGGCTGATAACTGGTTTTGGTCGGATTATCGCTGGTTAAATAATGATAAGTCAAACAAGAAAAATATTTCGGATAAACGACCGTGTCAATGTCAAAACAGGAAACAATAATATTCTGGTAGGGAATTTTGAGCGGGTCAATGATTTCTTTTTTCGCCTGGCGGGCGGCCCAGGCCGCATTAGCCCCCTTGCCGGCCAGTTCGCCGGCGATTTTATCTGGATGAGCCGCAACTAAAAAGCGAAAGAATTTATCGCCGAATTTTTTCTCAATTGAAGCGGCCAGAGCCCGCCCCGGTTGGCCAACTCGTTCCTCAATCGCTAAAACGACAATCATTTTGTTTTTAGGATAATCCGAATTGATAATCGCCCTAACGCTTTCCTCAACCACTTCCTCTAATTCTTTATACACTGGCAAAACAATCAACTGGTAAATGTCTTGCCAGTTTTTGGCAGTAATTTCTTTCAACTTTTCCAGCCAGTCGGTTTCTATGTTTTTCCTCATTTTGAAATAGCTGGAGCGCAAATGAAAAGACAGATAAACGGTTTTTAACAACCAGTAAACATCAAAAGCGATAATGAAAACAGCGACCCAGACCGGCTTGGCCCAAGAAAGAAAAATGACGCCCAAAAGCGTCCCCCAGGCCAGCGCCCCGGGCAGAATCTCAAAAGCCCGATAGGCAAGTCGTTCTTTCGGGCTTTTCAAATCTGTCGCTTTTCCAATTTTGAGATAATATTTATCTTCCGCCGGCATATACGAAAATCCTACTCCAAAAACGGTCGCAAATCAAGAAAAAAAGACCGGCCCTTTTGACCGGTCCCCCGCGCCTTTTCTGACGCGAAAAACTACCTTCGCCGGCGGTGGGGCCGGCTATTGGGAGCGCTTTGCCCGTTGCTCCGGCGGCATTGCCGGAATGATGCCAACTCCCGCCTCAGGCAATCAAGTATCACATCGGGACACTCGGCAATCGCCTGTCCTAAGGTTTCTGTCAATTCCGGCAATCGCCGAGAGCCATTTTCGGCTCCCCGCACCCTGATCACATCACCGTTACGATAGATTTCCACCATAAAAACTCCCTCCCTTTTTAAAGATTCTTCGCCTAACGGCTCAGAATGACAACAGCGTCATTTTAACTAAAATAACAATATCATAAAAACAATAATTTGTCAATCGCAAAATCCTTCCAGCATTTCCGGCGGAAAATTGTAACCCTTCAGCCCTTCGCAGTCAACCGAACCATTGCCGTCATAAAGTAGCTGCCATTCGCCATTAACCTTGGTGGCCAAAAACATCCCGCTTTCCCTCGGCCCGCCTGGTAAAAAACTGACGCTACCGGTTAGATGGCTCTGGTCCTGGTGGTTGACCCTGAGCTCCACTTGAGAAATTTCCTTGCCGTACTTGGCGGCTAAAATCTCTTTTATTCGCGCCGGCGCTTCAGGCGCTTCGTCGGCGCAGTATTCTTCCCAGGTCCGCAGGCATTTCCGGCTGGCCTCGCACCAGCTGTAGCCGGCCGGAATCAGACAGCCATGCTCGTCTTTTTGCCCGCCAATCATCTGTTCTTTTTTATGGAAATTAAAATAGTAGATGCCGGCGGCAATAAGAACGATAACAACAAACCCGAAAATAATTTTTGTTTTCATTTATTTTTAATCGCCAGTAGCCCCACGGGGAGTTGAACCCCGGTTAACGGCTTGAAAAGCCGTCGTCCTAACCGCTAGACGATGGGGCCATTGTTGTCTCTATTCTACTTAAAATTTGAAAAATATCAAGTTTTAAACTATGATAGGACTAGATCAGTAGTATATCATGATTATCTTAGGAATTGAGACATCCTGCGACGATACCGCTGTCGCTTTAGTTTCCGGCAGTGAAAAAAAATGCCGAATTTTGTCGTCGGTGGTTTCTTCGCAAATAAAGGTTCATGCTCCCTATGGCGGAGTCGTGCCTAACCTGGCCGCCCGGGCGCACTTGAAAAATATCCGGCCGGTTTTTGAGCAAGCGCTTGAAAAAGCGGGCCGGCCGGACTTTGGTTTAATCGCCGTCACGGTCGGTCCGGGACTGATTCCTTCTCTTTTGGTCGGAGCCAATTTCGCCAAAGCGCTGGCTTACGCGGCTAAAAAACCGATTGTCGGCATCAATCATCTGGAAGGCCATCTTTTTGCCAATTGGATAAAAAATCCGAAAATAAAACTGCCGGCGCTCTGCCTGATTGTTTCTGGCGGACATACCCAGCTAATTCTAATGACCGGACGCGGCCAATACCAACTGTTGGGCGAGACACGCGATGACGCCGCCGGCGAGACCTTTGATAAAGTCGCCAAACTGCTCGGCTTGGATTATCCGGGCGGCCCGGTCATCTCAAAAAGAGCCAAACTGGGCGATAAAAGCGTCTTTGAATTGCCCCGGCCGATGCTCAGTGTCCGCTCACCGGATAACGAATTTGATTTTTCTTTTTCCGGCCTCAAGACCGCCGTTTTATACCAAGTCAAAAAAGAAAAGAAACTTTCCCCAAAATATGTTAATAATATGGCCGCTTCTTTCCAGCAAGCGGTTATTGATGTCTTAATCCGCAAGACCGCCGAAGCGGCCAGGAAATATAACGTTAAATCAGTAATGATTGCTGGCGGCGTGGCGGCTAACAGCAAGTTGCGCCGAGAAATGAAAGAAAAAATAAAAGAAATGAAAATTGATTTTTACGCGCCAGAGCCGGAATTTTGCGCCGACAACGCCGCCATGATTGCCGCCGCCGCTTGTTTCAGAAACAAAAAGGAAGGAAATTGGATAAAAATAAACGCCAACGCCAATTTAAAATTAGTTGATTAAATCAGCGCTATTTGATATAAAGAACTAATGGACAAGAAAACTTCCGCCGCCTACAATCCTAAGGAAACCGAACCGAAAATTTACCGACAGTGGGAAAAGTCGGGATTTTTTAGTCCCGCCTCCGCTAAAGCTTCGGCGGGCAGGCCCGACAAAAAGAAAAAAACTTACGTTATTGCCCTGCCTCCACCCAATATTACTGGCTCTCTCCATATGGGCCACGCTCTCAATGCCACCATTCAGGATATTTTAATCCGTTGGAAACGTCTCCAAGGATATAAAACCCTTTGGCTGCCGGGAACCGATCATGCCGGCATCGCCACCCAGAATGTCGTTGAGAAAGAGCTGAAAAAACAGGGTTTGACTCGCCACGATTTAGGCCGGGAAAAATTTCTCCGAAAGGTCTGGCAATGGAAAGAAGAATACGGCAACAGAATTTTAGACCAGTTAAAACAAATCGGCTGTTCCTGCGACTGGTCGCGGACGGCTTTTACTATGGACAAGGACTACCAAAAGGCAGTGGAAGAGGTTTTTCTGCACTATTACAAAAAGAAATGGATTTATCAGGGGAAAAGAGTCGTCAATTGGTGCCCGCGATGCCAGACCAGTTTATCCGATTTAGAACTGGAATATAAGGAAGAAAAAACCCACCTTTGGTTTATCAAATATCCTTTGGCGGACAAAAGCAAAAAACATCTTACCGTTGCCACAACCCGACCAGAAACAATGCTGGGCGACACGGCCGTGGCGGTTAATCCAAGCGATAAAAGATACAAAACGCTGGTCGGCAAAAAAGTCGCTCTTCCTTTGACTAACCGCGAAATCCCTATTGTCGCCGACAAAGCCATTGAGATGGAATTCGGCACCGGCGCCGTCAAAGTAACGCCGGCGCATTCAATGACTGATGCTGAAATCGCTCAAAGACACAACCTGCCGTCAATTCAAGTCATTAGCGACAAAGGCCGAATGACCAAACGCGCCAGCAGCGATTTTGCCAGTTTAACCGTCTCCGATGCCCGCTATAAAGTCATTGAAGAACTTAAAAAACGAAATTTGATTGAAAAAATAGAGGATTATGTTCACCAGGTCCCGGTCTGTTATCGCTGCGGCAATAAAATTGAACAGCTTATCAGCCAGCAGTGGTTTTTAAAAATGGACCAGTTGGCCAAGATGGCAATTCAAGCGGTTGAAACCAACCAAGTCAAATTCCATCCCCTAAAATGGGAAAGGGTCTATCTGGATTGGCTGTCAAATATCAAGGACTGGTGCATTTCCCGCCAAATTTGGTGGGGGCATAAGATCCCCATTGACGGCGTTGATGATGTTTTAGACACCTGGTTCTCTTCGGCCTTATGGCCCCTTACCATTCTGGGCTGGCCGAAAAAGACCAAAGACCTGAAAGAGTTTTATCCGACCGACACCTTGAGCACCGCCAGAGATATTATCAATCTTTGGGTCGCCCGCATGGTTTTTTCCGGCCTTGAATTTATGAAAAAAGCGCCGTTTGAAAACGTTTTTATCCATCCGACCGTTGTCAATAAAGAAGGCAAAAGAATGTCTAAGTCGCTTGGCACCGGCGTTGACCCGCTGAAATTAATTGACCAATACGGCGCCGACGCCACCCGCTTCGGCCTTGCCTATCAGGTCTTAGACAACCAGGACATCAAATTCTCCGAAGACAGCATTCTGGCCGGCAAAAAGTTTACCAATAAAATCTGGAATGCCTCCCGGTTCGTTCTGCAACAAATCGAAGGCAAAAAAATCAATTTATCGACCCCAAGTCAGATAAAGAGCGCTAAATTTCAGAAAAACTTGACCGGCGCCGATAAAAAAATCTTAAAGCAGTTGGCTGATACCGCTAAAAAGATAAACGCCGACTTGGAAAAATTCCGCTTCGGACACGCCGCTCATATCCTGTACGATTTTTTCTGGCGCGATTTTTGCGACAAATATATTGAAGCAGTCAAAAAGCAAGATACCAAAGAAACCAAGCAAGTTCTGGTTTATGTTTTAACTCAATCATTAATCCTGCTTCATCCTTTTATTCCTTTCGTCACCGAATCAATCTACCAAAAACTGCCCTTTAAGCGAGAAAAGTTTTTGATGATTGAAAAATGGCCCATCTAAAATGCGCTACCTTTTTTATCTTCTTCTTGGGCTGTTGCCAAGTTTGATCTGGCTCTCTTTTTATTTAAGAAAAGATAAACATCCCGAACCAAACAGTCTAATTATTACAATGTTTGTCTGGGGAATGCTTTTGGCGCCCCTGGCGATTGTTTTGGAATTAGTTTTAATCTGGCTTATGACCCCGAGTTCTAATCCTTTAGATCTTCTTTCTGTCGGTCAGTCGACCGTCTTGTGGAAAATACTTTTAGCCGCAACGCTTATTCCGGCCATTGTTGAAGAATGTCTTAAATACTCGTCGGTTCGGTTCAGAATTATCAGAAATTCCGAATTTGACGAGCCAACCGACGCCATGCTATACTGTATTATTGTCGGACTCGGCTTTGCCGCGGTGGAAAATCTCCTGATTCTTTTCAAAATATCCTTCCCGGACTTCGGCCAAGCGCTCGGGACAATCGCTTTGCGTTTTGTCGGCGCCACTCTGGTCCATGCTCTATCCGGCGGTATAGTCGGTTACTGGCTTTCACAGGGGATATTTAATCCTACCAAAAGAAAGAAACTCGTCGCGATTGGACTCTCTCTTGCTATTATCTTCCATACTTGCTACAATTATCTTATTGTTGCCGCCGCCAACAACGGCGAACCAAATTTAATCTTTTTTGTTATCGCCTTATCGCTGATATCAACCGCCCTGATTGTTTCGTACTGCTTTAGAAAAATCAGGCAACAGCAATCTGTCTGTAAAATAACTTAGCTTGCTTTGCTAAAATTCGGCGAAGCGAGATAAAAAAATATGGCTAAAAAATCTTTTTTTGAAAAATTGACCGGCGCCAGCTGGACAAGCGAGGATTCGTCCGAAGAAAAAAAAATCAAAACAACTAAAAAAATAAAGAAGTCAAAGGCGCCCCAAAAAGAATTCCTTAAAAAAGAAACTTTAGGCGAAAAGAAAGAACCCGAGGTCAAAAAAGAAGAAGAATGGCTCAGCGAATCGGAAGGACAATTGACCATAGATGTCTATCAAACGCCAAACGAGGTCGTAATTAAATCAACTATCGCCGGAGTTAAGCCGGAAGACATTGACATCACGATGACCAACGATATGATTACAATTAAGGGCAAACGCAAAAAAGACGAAGAAGTCAAAGAAGAAGACTACTATTACCAAGAGTGTTATTGGGGTCCGTTTTCCCGCTCCGTCATTTTACCGGTTGACGTGGAAGTTGATAGCGCCGAGGCCTCAATGAAAAACAGCATCCTGACCATCAAACTGCCCAAAATTGAAAAAGTCAAAACCAAGAAAATAAAAATAAAGAGCGAATAGTTTTAGAAAAATATTAGAAAAATACAGCATAAAAAACGCCCCGCATTATTGCGGGATGTTTTTTATGCTATGATATATCTAATGAAAAAAAGAAAAAAATATCTTATTGTTTCCCTTTTAGTCCCCCTGATTGTCTTTGTCTATTCTACCCTATTCCTCCAAATAATTAACCGGCAAAAAATCGCTTGGCGCGTCAAGGTCGGCAATTTTACCATTGGTCTTCTTTCGCCGTTATCGGCCAAAGAAGAACTGCAAAAGAAATGGGAAGGATTTTCCCAGCAAGAAATTGTTCTGGGCTATCAGGATAAAGACCGGCGGGTCAATCTCGCCGATTTGGGCTTTGAAATGGACTGCCAGTCAACCGTCGCCCGGGCGGAACAAATCGGCCACCGGACAAATTTTACCATCCGTCTGAAAGAACAATTTCTGGCCGCTTTTGGCTGGTATAATCTTGACCCTATTTACCGAATTAATCCCGACAAATTCCAGCAGAAAACAAGGGAAATTTTCTCCGACATAGAAAACCCGGCTCAAAACGCCGCCCTGGCCTACAATGACGAATTGGGCGAATTCTCTCTTGTCCATTCTAATGAAGGCACTGCCGTTGACCGGAAAAAACTGATGGACGACCTTTCCCAAGGGATTAAAACATTTTCCAGCGAACCGATTGTTCTGAATGTAATCCATGACTATCCCACCGTGGAAAACAGCGAGGTTCAGCTGGCTAAAGAGCCGGCCGACAGGATTATCAAGAACCAGCCGTATTATCTCAAATTCAACGAAGATTATTGGACAATTGACCAAAAAATCCTCCTGGACTGGATTGTATTTGAGCCAGTCAAAGAAAATGGTTCCGATAATGAAATTTTGGGCTTTTCGCTTAGCAGGGAAAAAATAAGGAGTTATCTCAAAAAAATAGCCCAAAATATTGATCGGCCGGCCGCCGAGGCCAAATTGAAAATTGAACCGGACGCTTCTCTGCCGTCCGGAAAGCGAGCGGTTGAATTTTCGCCGGCCAAAGAAGGTTTTGAAGTCAAATTAGACCAGACCTTTGACCAATTCTTTCAAAATATTTCTTCCCGGCCGGCGGTCAAGACCACCGAAATTATCGCCGATGTTTCCGAGCCAAAAAATTCCCTTGAAGAAACTAATAACCTCGGCATCAACGCTTTAATCGGACAGGGAACATCCAATTTCTCCGGCTCGCCTAAAAACCGAAAACACAATATTGGGATCGGCGTGAAAAAGTTCAACGGCGTTATTCTCGCTCCCGGCGAGGAGTCTTCTTTTAATACTATTCTGGGCGACAGCAGTCCCGAGGCCGGATATTTGCCGGAACTGGTTATTAAAAATAACCAAACTATTCCGGAATACGGCGGCGGTCTGTGCCAGGTGTCCACAACGCTTTTTAGAGCGGCGGTTTATTCGGGGCTGGAAATCACTGCCCGGACGCCGCACGCCTTTCCGGTCGTCTACTACAATCCACAGGGCTTTGACGCCACCATCTACGACCCGCAACCGGACTTAAAATTCTTAAACGACACCGCTGGCTATCTTTTGATTGAAGGAATTATTGAAGGCAATCAAATCACCTTCAATTTTTACGGAACAAAAACTGACCAGGAAGTCAAGGTCCTCGGCCCATATACTTTGGAGAAAAACGAAGACGGTTCAATGAAAACCGTCCTGACCCAGGAGGTCTACAAAAACGGCGAACTTTTCTACCGCCGCAGTTTCTATTCCAACTACGACTCGCCGGCAAAGTACGGCCACTAACTATTATGGTGCGGACGGAGAGATTTGAACTCTCACGGGTTTTACCCCATTAGCTCCTAAAGCTAACGTGTCTGCCGTTCCACCACGTCCGC
>Ga0100394_1005695_pt1 | contig 10090 bp, 8 predicted proteins | sample CryGeymeta201518_FD_81549 | JGI IMG/M metagenome (GOLD analysis project Ga0100394, IMG submission 81549) | Groundwater microbial communities from Crystal Geyser aquifers in Utah, USA - Crystal Geyser metaG 2015-18 | ecosystem: Environmental > Aquatic > Deep subsurface > Groundwater | place: USA... | reverse complement strand
GCGCCCGCCGCGCCCGCCGCGCCCGATCCGGCGCCCGCCGCGCCCGCCGGGCCGCCGCTGACGGCCGCGCAGCGCGACGGGCTGCGGCTTGCCATTGGCGCCTGCTGGAATCTTGGCACCGTCTCGACAGAGGCGTTGCGCACGACGGTCGTGGTCGGGTTCAGCCTGAACCGGGACGGAACGCCGGTTGGCGGATCAATTCGACTGGTCGAGATTCTGGAAGGCACCGAAGCCGGGGCCGACTATGCCTACGACGCCGCGCGGCGTGCGATTCTGCGATGCGGCGGTCGCGGTTTCGACCTGCCGGGCGAAAGCTATGACCGCTGGCGCGACATCGAGGCGGTGTTCAACCCGGAAGGGATGAGACTGCGATGACCCGGTCCCGCCTCGTTCCGCAGGCCGAGCAAGTGCTTGCCGCCACGCAGCGGGTTTCGAACCGGCCTGTCTGCGTTATACTGGCAGCCATATTATCGCGAACAGGCGTCCCGTTTCAGGAGTTCAGGCCAACATGAGTCCGCTCAAGACGATTATCCTTGCCCTGCTGACGACGATCGGTGCGGCGTTTTCGGCCGCCGTGGCAGCGCAGGAAAGCCCCGGCCCGCTGCGCATCGAGATTACCGAGGGCGTGATCGAACCGTTGCCCTTCGCATTGCCGCAGTTTATCGCTGGCAGCCGCGCCGCCGAGGATGCTGCCACCGACATCACCCGCGTGATCGCCGCCGATCTCACCGGCACCGGCCTGTTCCGCGAGGTGCCGCGCGAGGCCCATATTTCCGGCGTCACCAGCTTCGACAGCCCGGTGCAATGGCAAGACTGGCAGGCGATCAACGCGCAGGCGCTGATCACCGGATCGGTCACTATGGAGGGCGGACAACTGGTGGTGCGGTTCCGCCTGTTCGATGTGGTCTCGCAGCAGCCGCTCGGCTCTGGCCTGCAATTCGTCGGCAGCCCGGACAGCTGGCGGCGCATGGCGCACCGGGTGGCCGACAATGTCTATCAGCGGATCACCGGCGAGAGCGGCTATTTCGACAGCCGGGTCGCGTTCGTCACCCTCGAAGGGCCCAAGAATGCCCGACTGCGGCGATTGTCGATCATGGACTACGACGGCGCGAACCTGCAGCAGCTGACCGACAGCCGGTCGTTGGTGCTGGCACCGCGCTTTTCGCCCGACGGCGACAGCATTCTCTACACCAGCTATGAAACCGGCATTCCGCGGATCTACATCATGGATCTCGCCTCGGTGCGCGCCCGCCCGCTGGAAGATGACACGCTGACGATGAGCTTCAGCCCCCGCTTCTCGCCAGACGGGCGCAGCGTGATCTTCTCGGCCGAGCGTGGCGGCAACACCGATATCTACGTGCTCAACCTGCAAACCGGCGAGCGCCGCCGCCTGACCGATGCGCCCTCGATCGAGACCGCGCCGAGCTTCTCGCCCGATGGCAGCCAGATCGTCTTCGAAAGCGACCGCTCCGGCACGCAGCAGCTTTACATCATACCGACAAGCGGCGGCGATGGCCGCCGGATCAGCCGCAACGAAGGTCGCTATGGCACCCCCGTCTGGTCGCCGCGTGGCGACATGATCGCGTTTACGAACCAGCAGGACGGGCGCTTTCATATCGGGGTGATGCGCGTCGATGGCTCGGAGGAACGGCTGCTCACGTCTTCGTTCCTTGACGAGGGGCCGACATGGGCACCAAACGGTCGGGTGGTCATGTTCACCCGTGAAACCGCCGGCGCCGATGGCGCGCCGGCAATCTACTCGGTCGATATCTCCGGGCGCAACCTGCAACGGGTGTCCACCCCCGGCATGGCGTCCGACCCCGCATGGTCACCGCTTCTGCGCTGAGCTGCGGGGCATGTTCAGATCGCCTGCCACATGGTAAAGTGACGCAAAGAAAAACGCATGATCGAGGACGACGCAGCATGAACATTCTTCTCAAGACAACTCTTCTGGTCGCGGTGCTTGCGCTGTCGGCCTGTGGTGGAAACCAGTTCGGCGCCGGGGGCGGCCTTGGCGGTGGCGCGGGCGCCGGGGCGGGCGCGACACAGGATCCCAATTCGGTCGCCTATTTCAACGAGACCGTGGGCGACCGTGTCCTGTTCGAGGTGGACCAGTCCACGCTCAACGCCGAAGCGCGCGCGGTGCTCGATTCGCAGGCCGACTGGATGTTGCGCAACATGGAATTCCGCGCCGTGATCGAAGGCCATGCCGACGAACAGGGCACGCGCGATTACAACCTCGCACTTGGCGCGCGCCGGGCCGCGTCGGTGCGTGACTACCTCATCACGCGAGGGATTTCCGCCAGCCGCCTGACCACCGTCAGTTATGGCAAGGAACGCCCGCTGGAAATCTGTTCTGCCGAAAGTTGCTACCGCCAGAACCGTCGTGCGGTGACGGTTCTGGAAGCGGGCGCAGGGGCCTGACGCGATGTGGCGCGCGCTGATCCTTGCCTGTCTGCTGGCGGTGCCGGCGCAGATCGCCCCGGCACAGGACCGAGCACAGACGCTGGCCGACATCCGGCAGGAACTCTCCGTGCTCTGGGTCGAGATCCAGCGCCTGCGGACGGAGTTGTCGACCACCGGCAGCCCCACGGGTGTTCCCGGTGGCGGCACGATTGACAGGGTGGATGCGATCGAGGGCGAATTGCGCCGCCTGACCAGCGCCACCGAGGACTTGCAACTGCGCGTCGATTCCCTCGTGTCTGACGGCACCAACCGGATCGGCGACCTGGAGTTTCGCCTGTGCGAACTGGAGGCCGATTGCGATATCGCCTCGCTTGGTGAGACGCCGACGCTTGGCGGCGGCGCGGTGTCGGGCCTGCCCTCGACCCTGCCGACGACATCCAGCATCTCTGGCCCGTCGCTGGCCGAGGCGGAGCAGAGCGATTTCAACGCCGCCATGGCCGATTACCAGGACGGTGATTACGCCGCCGCCGCGGCCGGGTTCGACGCCTACACGCAGACCTATCCCGGCGGCGCGCTGAGTGCCGAGGCGCATTTCTGGCGCGGCGAGGCCGAGGCCGCACAAGGTGCGTGGAACCGGGCGGCGCGGGCTTACCTTGCCAGCTTTTCCGGTGCCCCCGATGCACCGCGCGCGCCGCAGAGCCTCTACCGCCTGGGCGTCAGCCTGGGCGAGCTTGGCCAGCGTGACGAGGCCTGCCTGACCCTTGCGGAGGTGGAGCGCCGCTATCCGGCCTCGCCCCTTGTCGAGGACGCGCGGGCGACGATGGCGCGGCTTGGCTGCACTTGAGCCTTGAGGCTCGTTTCGCCGCCACGATGACGCGGCTTCTGGCGGGGCAGCCGCCAGATCGCCTTGCCGTCGCCGTCTCGGGCGGGGGGGATTCGCTGGCGCTGCTTGGGCTGGCCTGCGCATGGGCGGCAGAGCGGGGGTGCCGCATCCATGCGCTGACGGTCGATCACGGATTGCGCCCCGAGGCAGGGGATGAGGCGTTGTTGGTCGCGCGCGAAGCGATGCGCATGGGCGCCCAGCACGATACGCTCCGTTGGACTGGATGGGACGGCAAGGGAAACCTTCAGGCTGCGGCCCGTGAAGCGCGCTACGGACTGATGCGCGAATTCTGCGCGCGTCAGGGGATCGGCGCGATCCTGCTGGGTCATACGCTCGACGACCAGGCCGAAACCGTGCTGATGAGGTTGGCGCGTGGATCGGGGGTGGACGGGCTTTCCGCCATGGCGGAGGGGCGCTTCGGGCAGGACGCCATCCTGCGCCCGGTGCTGGGCGAGGCGCGGGCCGATCTGCGGATCTGGCTGTCGCGGCAAGGGATGCGCTGGATCGAAGACCCGACCAATGACGACCCGCGCTACGACCGGGTGCGCGTACGCCGATTGCTGACGCAACTTGCGCCGTTCGGGATCGACGCGAGCAGGCTGGCGGAAACGGCGAAGGCAATGGCGCGGGCACGACAGGCGCTGACCGCCCGCGCCGCCGATGTCGCACAAGCGATCGTGACCGACCGGCACGGCCTCCTGATCTTCGACCGCGACCGGCTTTCCGGGGTGGAAGAGGAAACCCGCCTGCGTCTGCTGGCGCATGGGCTGGCCTGCCTGTCTGGTGCACGTTACCGCCCTCGGTTGGCGTCGCTGTCGGGGGTGCTGGGCAACGTGCTTGCCGGGCAGGGCGGGACGTTGCAGGGCTGCCGGTTTCTGCCGGGCAGGGGCCGGGTTTTGATCGTAAGGGAATTCAGGGCTGTAGACGGTGTTGCGGTGCCTGCGGACGGGCGCGTTTTCTGGGATGGTCGCTGGCGCATCTCGGCGCCGCATCACCCCGGCGCGACCATCCGCGCATTGGGCGAGGCGGGCCTTGCACGGATCGCCCGTCCGGCGCTGCTGCCGCATGCGGCGCTTTTGTCGTGGCCCGGTGTCTGGGCGGGCGATCGGCTGCTTGCCGCGCCCGATCTGTTCAACACCGGCGAAATCACTTGCGAATATGCCGCATCGGCGGGATTCCACGCGGCGATAAAATCGCATTGAAGTCAGGGGCTGCATGCCTATTTTAGAAAAGTGTCCGGCGCGGATGTTCCCCGGGCACCTATGCAAGGAGAACACTCTTGGGCAATGCGAGAAATATCGCCTTCTGGGTCATCCTGTTTCTGTTGATCCTCGCGCTGTTCAACCTGTTCAGCGGAAACCAGAGCACGATGAACGCCCGGTCCGTGTCCTATTCCGATTTCATCGACCGGGTGGAAGCCGGGTCGGTGAGTGCGGCGATCATCGACGGTGAAACGATCCAGTTCACCACCGGTCAGGGCAACTTCGAAACGGTGCGGCCGGCAGAAGTGGATGTTACCCCGATTCTACGGGAAAGCGATGTGCGCATCGAGGTGCGCCCGCAGGAACAGTCGGGCTTTATTGCCGGCTTGATGATGTGGCTGCCGATCCTGGTGCTGATTGGTGTCTGGATCTTTTTCATGAACCGGATGCAGGGCGGTGGAAAAGGCGGGGCGATGGGCTTTGGCAAGTCCAAGGCCAAGCTGCTGACCGAAAAGCAGGGCCGCGTCACCTTCGACGAGGTCGCCGGCATCGACGAGGCCAAGGAAGAGCTTGAAGAGATTGTTGAATTCCTGCGCACCCCGCAGAAATTCAGCCGCCTTGGCGGCCAGATTCCGAAAGGCGCTCTGCTGGTTGGCCCGCCGGGCACCGGTAAGACGCTGCTGGCCCGCGCCATCGCCGGTGAGGCCGGCGTGCCGTTCTTCACCATCTCGGGGTCCGACTTCGTGGAAATGTTCGTCGGTGTCGGTGCGAGCCGCGTGCGTGACATGTTCGAGCAGGCCAAGAAGAATGCACCCTGCATCGTGTTCATCGACGAGATCGACGCCGTGGGCCGGTCGCGTGGGGTCGGCTATGGCGGCGGCAATGACGAGCGCGAACAGACTCTGAACCAGCTTTTGGTGGAAATGGACGGGTTCGAGGCGAACGAGGGCATCATCATCGTCGCTGCGACCAACCGGCCCGACGTGCTCGACCCCGCGCTGCTGCGTCCGGGTCGCTTCGACAGGCAGGTGGAGGTGCCCAACCCCGATATCAAGTGGCGCGACAAGATCCTTGGCGATAATGCGCGGAAAGTGCCGCTTGGCCCGGATGTGGATCTGCGCATCATCGCGCGCGGCACCCCAGGATTCTCGGGTGCCGATCTTGCCAACCTGGTGAACGAGGCGGCGCTGATGGCGGCCCGGATCAATCGGCGCTTCGTCACGATGGAGGATTTCGAGAACGCCAAGGACAAGGTGATGATGGGGGCTGAACGTCGTTCGATGGTCATGACCGAGGACGAAAAGAAGCTGACCGCCTACCACGAGGCCGGGCACGCCATCGTCGGCCTCAACGTTCCGCAGCACGACCCGATCCACAAGGCAACGATCATCCCGCGCGGCCGTGCGCTTGGCCTTGTGCTGAGCTTGCCGGAGCGCGACCAGTTGTCCGTGACCTACACCAAGTACACCTCCAAGATTGCCATGGCGATGGGGGGGCGTGTTGCGGAGGAATTGACCTTCGGGCTTGAAAACGTGACCTCCGGCGCGGCCTCCGACATTCAGCAGGTATCGAAGATCGCGCGCGCGATGGTGACGCAGTTCGGGTTCGCGGAAGAGCTTGGATATGTGGACTACGCCAACGAACAACAGTCCTATCTCGGGGCCTATGGTGGCGGCTCCTCACATTCGGCGGCAACGCAGAAGATCATTGATGACAAGGTCAAGGAGCTGGTGGACGAGGGCTACCACACCGCCAAGCGCATCCTGACCGAAAAGCACGATGATCTTGAGCGGCTCGCGCAGGGTCTTCTGGAATACGAGACGTTGACCGGCAGCGAAATCACCAAGGTGATCGCAGGGGAGCCTCTGAACCGGGGCGAGGACGACGATGATGCCAATACCGGCGGAAGCGCCTCGATCACGGCGATTCCCAAGACGAAGCCCAAGGCGAAACCGGCGGACGATGGCGGCATGGAGCCCGAACCGACCAACTGACCACGGCGCCTATGGTTGAAAAATGAAAGCCCCCGGTGCAGAAACACCGGGGGCTTTTGCTTGTGACGAAGCAGCGCCGATCAGCCGCCGAAATAGCGTTTGCGCGCGTCGCTCATGCTTTTCTCAAGGGAATTCCAGGCCTCCTGGAAGCCGGACTGCATGTCCTGCATCGCTGCCTTGTTGGCCTCACCGGCTTGTTCAAGCTGTTGCCTGATCTTGTCGCGCTGTTCTTCCATCTGGGCCAACTGCGACTTGATCTCGGCCTGCCCTTGCGCCTGCATCTTTTCGGCCTCTGCCTGCATCTTCTTGATCTCGGCGTTCCAGCCTTCCAGCTGCTGCTTGGCCGCCTTCACGAAATCGTCCTGATTCATCTCTTGGTCCTCCGGGTTTTTGCAAGTCTGAGCCTAACACGCGTGAAAAGAATTTCACCCTGTTTCGGTGCCGTTTTCCGACTTGCAGACCGGGCGTTCGTCGGGTCACCTGCGGCACAGCCTGAAAGAGGATCGCCATGCCCGCCCTTATGCCCACCGAGTTTGCCGCCCGCATCGTCTGGCTGGGGGCCAATCCCGACCGCGAGGAAGGGCTTCCCTCGCGCCCGCTTGCCCAAATGGCGCTTGGCTTTGCAGGGTATGCGGGCGAAACCCATGCCGGGCTGACCCGGCCATCCTGTAGCCGGGTGGTGTCGCAGCACCCAAAGGGCACCGAGATTCGCAACGTGCGGCAACTCACGATCCTGAGCGCCGAGGACCTGGCAGCCATTGCGCGGATCATGGGGGTGGACAGGCTCGACCCCGCCCTCACCGGTGCCAGCCTGGTGATCGAGGGCATTCCCGATTTCACCCGCGTCCCACCCTCGTCGCGTTTGCAGGGGGCCGATGGCGTGACGCTGGTGGTGGATATGGAAAACCGGCCCTGCCACCTGCCCGCGAAACCGATCAACGCGGAGGGGCCGGGCAACGGCAAGGCGTTCAAGCAGGCGGCGAAAGGTCGGCGTGGCGTGACGGCGTGGGTGGAACGGGAAGGCGTACTGTCGGTGGGGGATGCGTTGCGCCTGCATATCCCCGATCAACCCGTCTGGCCGCATCTGGAGCGCGCACGAGGGGCCTAACCGCACGGGCATGGCCGCGCCGCGGATCAGATCAGAGTCAGCAGTGTCAGCCCGAGGACGAGACCGAAGCCGAAACCGGCATGAATCAGAACGATGGGTGCAGACATGATGTTTCCCCAGTGCATATTGGCGGCGTTTGATGTGCATGGGTCGCAGCCTGCGCGCGAAAGGTTCAAAAAGACGCATCGCGCCGCAGATCGGAAACCGGAATTGGCGGATGAAGCCCCGAAAAGGTCGGAAACGCCCCTGTCCGGCCGGGGCATTCTCGCTAAGGGTGAGTCCAGCAAACCGCCCCTGCCAACAGGACTGATGAAAATGGCCTTCAAGACCGATATCGAAATCGCCCGCGAAGCGAACAAGCGCCCGATCCAGGAGATTGGCGAAAAGCTTGGCATTCCGTCCGATCACCTGCTGCCCTACGGCCACGACAAGGCCAAGGTCAGCCAGGAGTTCATCAACTCGGTTCAGGACCGTGAGACCGGCAAACTGATCCTCGTGACGGCGATCAATCCGACGCCGGCGGGCGAGGGCAAGACCACCACCACCGTCGGCCTTGGCGACGGGCTGAACGCCATCGGCAAGAACGCCGCGATCTGCATCCGCGAGGCCAGCCTCGGCCCCAATTTCGGCATGAAGGGCGGCGCCGCCGGTGGCGGGTATGCGCAGATCGTGCCGATGGAGGAGATGAACCTGCATTTCACCGGTGATTTCCACGCCATCACCAGCGCGCACAACCTGCTGTCGGCGATGATCGACAACCACATCTACTGGGGCAATGAGCTGGAGATCGACGAACGTCGGGTGACGTGGCGCCGGGTGCTTGACATGAACGACCGGGCGCTGCGCGATACCGTCACGTCGCTTGGCGGGGTGGCCAACGGCTTTCCGCGCCAGACCGGGTTCGATATCACCGTCGCCTCCGAGGTGATGGCGATCCTCTGCCTCGCCAACGATCTTGCCGACCTGCAACGCCGCCTTGGCGACATGATCGTCGCCCAACGCCGTGACAAGACGCCAATCTATGCGCGCGACATCAAGGCCGATGGCGCGATGACCGTGCTGCTGCGCGACGCGATGCAGCCCAACCTCGTGCAGACGCTGGAAAACAACCCCGCCTTCGTGCATGGCGGTCCGTTCGCCAATATCGCGCATGGCTGCAACTCCGTCATCGCCACCACCACGGCGCTGAAACTGGCCGATTACGTGGTTACCGAGGCGGGCTTCGGCGCTGATCTGGGGGCCGAGAAGTTCATGAACATCAAGTGCCGCAAGGCGGGCCTCGCCCCCGATTGCGTGGTGCTGGTCGCCACCGTGCGCGCGATGAAGATGAACGGCGGCGTGGCCAAGGCCGATCTGGGCGCGGAAAACGTAGACGCGGTGAAGAACGGCTGCGCCAACCTTGGTCGCCATATCGGCAACATCAAGCAGTTCGGCGTGCCGGTGGTGGTGGCGATCAACCATTTCGTCACCGACACCGATGCCGAGATCGAGGCGGTCAAGGACTATGTCGCAACCCAAGGCTCCGAAGCGTTTCTGTGCCAGCACTGGGCCAAAGGCTCGGAGGGCACGAAAGAGCTGGCGACGCGCGTGGCCGCGATTGCCGACAGCGGCATTAGCCAGTTTGCGCCGCTCTACCGCGACGACCTGAGCCTCTTTGAGAAAATCGAACGGGTAGCCACCGCGATCTACCGCGCCGACGAGGTGCTGGCCGATGCCAAGATCCGCAACCAGTTGAAGGAATGGGAGGATCAGGGCTATGGCAACCTGCCGGTCTGCATGGCCAAGACCCAGTATTCCTTCACCACCGACCCCGAGCGGCGCGGCGCGCCCACCGGTCACTCGGTGCCGGTCCGCGAAGTGCGGCTGTCGGCGGGGGCCGGTTTCGTCGTGGTGATCTGCGGCGAGATCATGACCATGCCGGGCCTGCCGCGGACCCCTGCGGCACAGAACATCCGCATCAACGAGGAAGGCCTTGTCGAAGGGCTGTTCTGATACGGCAGGCAAAAAGGGAGAGAGCCATGAGCGCCACCATCATCGACGGAAAGGCCTTTGCAGCAAAGGTGCGCGCGCAGGTTGCCGGGCACGTCGCGCGACTGAAGGAGGATCACGGGGTGACGCCCGGCCTCGCGGTGGTGCTGGTGGGCGAGGACCCGGCGAGCCAGGTCTATGTCGGGTCCAAGGGCAAGGCGACGCTTGCCGCGCATATGAACAGCTATGAACACCGCCTGCCCAAGGATGCCAGCGCAGACGAATTGCTGGCGCTGGTGGATCGGCTCAACCGCGACGCTGCGGTGGACGGCATTCTGGTGCAGCTCCCTTTGCCTGCGCATCTCGACGAACAGAGCATCATTGCCGCGATCAGCCCGGACAAGGACGTGGACGGTTTCCACGTCATCAACGCCGGGCGGCTGTCGGTTGGGCAGTCAGGTTTCGTCCCCTGCACGCCGCTGGGCTGCATGATGCTGCTCACCGACCGGTTGGGCGATCTGTCCGGGCT
>Ga0100394_1005690_pt1 | contig 10098 bp, 4 predicted proteins | sample CryGeymeta201518_FD_81549 | JGI IMG/M metagenome (GOLD analysis project Ga0100394, IMG submission 81549) | Groundwater microbial communities from Crystal Geyser aquifers in Utah, USA - Crystal Geyser metaG 2015-18 | ecosystem: Environmental > Aquatic > Deep subsurface > Groundwater | place: USA... | reverse complement strand
CCCGTCAATGCGAATAAGTGAATATACTACCTTCATAATGCGCGATGCGGACAGGAAATCGTCATTTGTGCACACGGCTGCTAATTACTTTTTTGGCAAGTTTGGATTTTTTTGGAGTGGATGGGTCGAGGAATTCATGAAGCTCCAGGCTAAAGGCAGCTGCCAGTCGCTCGACCGTGGAGAGCCATATCTCTTTTTTACGCTGCGCCTCGATTTGCTGAAGGAACTTTTCCGAGAAGTCAGCCACCTCCGCAAACTCCTGCTGGGTCAAGCCATGTTTCAACCGCAGTTCGCGGGTTCGGGTTGCTACACGCTCGACAGAATTCATTCCTAGCGATCATAGGGGAAAGGGGTTGACATTGTTACCAGTGTTCGCTGGGGTATTAAAAATGTTGTTTTTATTTTAAAACTATCTCCTAAGCCTCTCCACAAGCAATGTTTACGCGACATGCATGAGCATTTGATGATTCAGAAAAATTCGCCCGCCCATGTGTCTGCCTTCAGTTTTTAACATTACTTTTGCTCGACCTCAGGCCGGAAATTGATCATCAAAAGTAACCGTCCACGCAGCTATGAAGATATTTAAAGCCCCAATCATATTCTTTCTCACAGCTTTCGCCGCCCAAGCAAGTGTGACAGAAACAGCTATTCAGCCGATTTCTAAGGTCGAAGCTGCGGACATCGTGCAAGCACGGGAGGCAGCAAAGGCGGCTCGTAAGGCGGAAATTCGTGCTAACATTGAGTCAGCGACTGTCACGAAGGAATTCATCCATCAAAAGGGGGCGCGGCATGTTGTCCTGAGGCGTGTTCATCGGCCGGATTTCAGCATTCCAAAACGGAAGACCGATCACGATTCTTCAATCGCATACGAGGAAGACACAGAAGCGGTGGCGTTTTCGCCAATGTTGATTGAAAACTACCGTTGGGAGATGATCTCCTTTAGTGCTTACCGCTATGATGAGCTTTACGCGGAGATTACCTGGCGTGAGCAGGGCTCCCCGGAAGCTTATACCTTGTGGACAAACGTCTCGCTGGAGTTTCTTCCCGCATTGAATTCATTCGAATTTGGCGGCGTTCACTACGACTATTTCGGGTTTGTCTACGAAATTAGTGAGGAAACCGAGCAGGAGCGCGCGGAAAAGTGGAGTTTCCACGGGCACGAATATGAATCCCGATGGAAGACGCCCCCCGTCGAACTTTCCGCAACAGAGCCGGAGTATGTCGTCGTAGCCGATGACCCTGCCGCGGTGCCGGAAAAACTTTTCGAACAAATGGATGCGCTGCTGGGTTACTATCTGGAAAATCGGAGCAATTTACAGGTCGGGCACGAAAACATGAAGAAGCTGAACGAAGCTCGCGCCGCCTACCGGGAAGCAAATCCACCGGATCCGACGGAAGAAAGCGTGACGATTTTCTGGCCGATCAAAAACAGCCGATACCTCGAGGACGCCAAATGAAAATGAGAATGAAAACTTTTTGCCTGCCTTTTTTTGCTTTTGCGGTCTGCGGGTCGATCTTTGGCCAGACCGCAGCGGAACCGAATGAGGGGCTATCCATTTCCTTCGATGGAGGAACGAATGCAGGGACGCTCGATTGGTTCGGTCGAACCGGGCGGGCCTATTTTATCCTTCAAACTGACGATCTGACGACGGACTGGGATTACGCCCCCGTAATCGAAACAGGAAATGGTTTGGCGATTAGTTGGGGCTTCAGCTCAACGGCGGAGGCGAGCTTCTTTCGTCTAAAGTATACCGATCAATTCATGTTTGATGCGTGGAGCGAGGATCTGGACGGCGATGGGGTCAGCAACATGGATGAACTGCTACAGGAAACCGATCCTTTTTCCGCTGTGGACGCCGATAGCAATGGCCTGCCGGATGATTGGGAGCTTTTCTATTCCTTGACGACGGCGACCGGCGATGAGGAGACGCCTCCAGACGGACTGACGAATCAAACAGAGTCTCTGATCGGGAGCAATCCGACTGCCGGGTTCGACGGCAGTTCTCAAATGACGATTTACACGCCGAACTAAACCGGAGCCATGTTCAAGCTTACCCTCTTTTCCATCTTACTCATTGCCAACTCGGCTGCTGCGGACATCTCGTGGGAGTCGGTCGCCGAGACAATCGAAGCAGATTCAGCTGAAAAGCCACTGCTCTTCACCTTCGCGGGCAAGAACACGGGTGCGGATACCGTAACGATCAAGGAACTGAGGGAGAGCTGTCCTTGCGTCGAGGCAATGTCAGATAAGACCGAGATTGCGGCGGGCGAATCGTTCATCGTCGCGGCGGAGTTCAGCCCCTTCGAGATTGGGGGCACTCAGCGGCAGCGCATCATGGTGCATTTTGAGGAAGTGGATCGCCCGGAGATACTGACCGTAACCGCAGAGTTGCCCGAACTGATCGGAATTGAGCCGAAGCGGTTGTTCTGGAATGCCAAGGAAGAACCCGCCACCCGAAAGGTCGAAATTACGCTGGCCGTCGAGAATGGTGTTGAGTTGGGCGATGTTTATGCAATGGACGAAAATTTCTCGACCTTGCTCGTGGCGGAATCCGGGAATACATATACGCTAACCGTCACGCCGGAAGATTTGAGCGTTCGCCGCCCGGCTTCGGTTATGGTGCGTTTTAGCGTGGATGGGCGCGAAATGAGAACCTTGATACCCTGCATGATCGGGGAAAGGAACCCTTTCGAGTTTTCGTTCGACCGGGCGATACCCCGTCCGAACGGCGCCCAAATCAAAGACTCGATCCTCCGTGCGGGGCAAACCGAATTGCAAGGAGCCGATTTGAAACTCGGGCAGCGTCCCGAAAAAGATAATTCCGTATCAGAAGCCGAACAATGAAATATGTCCCTTTGATCCTTGGGCTCGCATGCCTGACATCCTCACTCTTTGGACAGCAGGAAACCGGTGGGCTGGAAAAAGTCCGTCTGCATGTCTCCAGCTATATCGTCCGTGACCCTGCGAGTTCGTCTGTGCCCGCTTTTGATTTTCAGAACGGGGCCGATACATGGACTGGAACCGAGATTAACAATGCTACTGAGACTACCGATGTGGTGGATTGGGACGCTGTGAATATTTGCGCCCAGAACGCTTTCGCGCAGAGTAGCGCAAGTTGCTACGAACTCGTTTCTGATTACTACTTCGATTGCGGGGGAGATTTCTTCTCGGATTGTTGGAATGAGTATTTCTACTGGGCACCGATTCCTGGCTGCACCGATGCCTTGCAAGAGCAAATCGTTCAAGAGCTTGAGGCAGGGACGCACCCATGCGTAACTGAGAATACAGCGGCCTTTCAGTTAGCTAGAAATAATCATTATTTATTAGCTGAACCAGGGGTTTCTTATTCTTTGGATATTAGCTCCTTAGCCGATGTATCGTTAAGGACATCCTTTCTCGTTCCCGAAGGATACGTTGTATTCATTGAGAATACGAACGGGGAATTCGAGCCGCTTTCGAAAGTGGAAGTCGATTTCGTAACGACGAGCAGTTCGATTACGTTCCAGCTTCGGGAGCTCCGCGCAGAAGCACCTCCTTTGTTTGGCCAAGCCAGTGATTTTTATGTGGGAGACGTAAAATGGGAGCTAGGCTTGGGTGTCCTCGGGAACGGTGATCCCGCCGGTCGGCTTGTGCTCCATGAGAAAGATCTTACCGCGTCGATCTACACACGGGAGGCGCTGAAGTATTACCGCCCTGTGACTGCGGGCAGCGGGGAGTTGGAGGTGGTCGAGGACGTTGACGGCTTCCTTCGTCAAATCAGGACGCCAAGCAGCTTTGTCGATCTGGTCGATACGGCGACGGACAATGGCGACGTCATCCAGTATGAGGTCAGGTTCTATGCGCCTTTGCCCGATAGTGCGACGAAGACCGGAGGGCTTTACGCGCCGTCGGCAAGCGATCTCTTGGTGACCTACAGGCTCGGGCGCGAGGCTGCACAAGGGTTGGATGCATTTTTCGTCAAACAGTTCGACAGCTCCTCGAACTTGTTGCGGACGGACGATTTGAGCAAAACCGCCGATGGCTCTACCACGGCTGGTGTGACTTTGAATGACTGGACGATGACGACTACTGCGACCAGTGGTTCGCATAATGTTTCCAAAACATTGTCGGTGAATAACGATGAATTCCTCTCAGGAGGGTCGCCGACGGGATTGCGCTTGCAAACAGTGACTTATGACCAGGTCAAGCGGATCTACGATGAAGAGGCCACTGAGTTTACGACAGAGTCTCTGTTTACATTTGCCCCGGACATTGGACTCGGCTCGATCGGAGAATTGCTTTTCATTCAGTATCGCGGCGATGATGCATCGGGCAGTTTGAATGGAAGGCAATACGAGTGTCGTTATAGCCTGAGCACATTAGCCCCTCAAAGCTATGGACGACGCGTGTTGTCAATCGACGCGTTTGGAGCGTTTACGTATGTAATTTATGATGCCTCTGAGGCCTCGCGTCTTTTTGGCGAGGAGTTTTTAGTTATTCGACCTGGTGAAGAAGCCTTCGACCCCTACAAATTTACTCGTCTCATAGACCACGACAACGACCCGGAAACTGATCCTATTGGAGAATGGGAACCGCCAATCACGTCGCCAAACAATTTCGCCCGTTTTAATCTGATATCTAAAGCTTTCGATTACGATGGTGTTTCGGTTCGTGACGCTTCCGTAATCACAGCCATTAATGATTCGGGAGTAACATCCCTTAATCCTATTTTCGAGACCGTTCAGCATCCGACGTTCGGCGATTACAAAGGGGAGAAAATTGAAGTGGTCTGCGCTTACAAGCCCTACGACTTTCCCAAAGCATCGAATCGCCGTAATGCGACTTTCAAAGCGAAGTTTACCCCGAACACCCCGAACCGCCGCTTGATTGGAAAGCCACTTTTCGTGTTCCGGCCCGACCGCACCAAGACGAGCTACGGCTATTTCGAGGGTGCCTATCGCGGCCTTTCCGATGCGTTTGTGACACTCGAAGTCTCGGGCTACCACACGGCCGATCTTGCCCACAGTGACACGGCGGACGGACTCTCGATCAACGATCAGGTTCATGGCTCGACTACCTTCGGACACGAAGGCTTGAGCTTCGACATCGACGAAATCACGCTCTCTCCCGGACAATCGACCAAGAAAGTCACGGTGCGCGATGCGAAGGGGCGTGTCCGCTATGTCGAGCAATGGGCTTATACGAGCGGCTCGCAGTGGGAGAAAATCGAAGACGTTGAGCAGACCTTTACGAAGTTCGGCCAGCTGACCCAAAAGACCTTAAACGGACGGATCGTTTACGAGGCGCAATGGGACGGCATCCGCAAAGAATGGGAGAAAGACGAAGCGGGTGTGAAAACGACCTTTGAATACGACGGCATCGGACGGGTGACTGCACTCGTCGTCGAGGGCGCATCCGGCGTCGACGGGATACCTGAGACCAAGCAGACGAATTTCTTCTACGACGCCCGCGACCGGGTAGTGGTTACGGAAACCGTCGTAAGTTCATCGGAGAAGCTTGTCGAGAAAGAGATTTACGATGCAGAGGGCTACCTTCTTTCCAAGACCGAAGCCAACGGCCTGACCACAACCTTCGATTACGAATACGACACAAGCAATTTTCCTGATTTCCTCGGTTTGAAGAAAACGACGAACTATCCGGACGGCACCTACCGGGAAACGTTCGTGAAGCAGAACGGCGAATTTTGGAAGGACGTGCTCTACAATTCGGGTGCTCAAGTTATCGAAGAAAATCGCTACTCGTTCGCAAATAACGTCACGGCTCCTACGGGGAGCGACCTCGAATCGACGAACCGGAAAGTGCGCATCGATTATTCCGGTGAAGGCGGGGCGGGTGCCGCCGATCCCTATGTCGAGAAATATTATGATGCCTCAGGCAAGGTTCGCTTCGAGCAGTCGCCGACGTCGGTTGCGGCAAGCCCGTTCCAAAAACGCTATGATTACGACGGCGCAACCGGGCAGTTGACTTCGGAGTTGGAGACTGAAGTCGCCACCGGCGCGACTTCAGGAGCACTTGGGCTCCGGCGTATCAAGCAATACGGTGACATGGGCGAAGTCACACTGCGGGGAATCGATATGAACGACGACCAGTCGTTGACCGCCGCCAGCAATGACCGGATCAAGGAAAAGACCGAACGCTACGTGCTCAACGGCGGGAATGTCTGGCTGGAGGAGACCACCTTTGTTTATCCTGAGCACGACGCGGACAATCCGTTTGAGCGAACCCGGCGCACCCAGCTCAACGGGCACGCCACCGACACGGTTTCGGTGATCGTCGAGGAAGATCTGGCCGGAAACGAGACAACCACCACAGTGACTGTGGACCGCACAAGCCATACCCTGACCACGACGGTCGATTACCCGGACTCGGATACGAATTCCATCGCCGTCGTTCAGAACGGCTTGAAAAAGTCGTCCACGAGCAAGGAAGGCCTGACCAGGACTTTCGCCTATGACCAGGCGGGCCGACGCATTCGCTCGACGGATGCGCGCGGGAATAGCACGGTGACGATTTACGAGAGCGGCAAAGACCGCGTCGAATATCGCATCCACGGCATCACCGAGACGGTGACCGGCACCGAAGGCGCTGCCACTTTGTCCGGCATGGGCTACGCCACGCAGAACGGCTACGATCCGGTGACGGGACGGCTCGTTTGGGAAAAGAACCCGGACGGAAACCACACCCGCTTCGCCTACAACGACCGGGGCTTGTTGGAGAAGCGCTGGGGCGAGGCCACTTATCCGGTCTGGAACGAATACGACTCTTTCGGGCAGCTTGAAAAGCGCCACACCTTCGGAATGGCCAACACTGCCGATACGGTCGATTTCACCGGCGAGGATTGGCCGACCGCCGCAGGCGACGGCGATGTTACTACCTATGATTACTTCGACGCATCGGGGTTGCTAAAATCACGGACCGACGCGCTCGGGCGGCAAACCGACTTTACCTATGACGCCCGCGGGCGTCTGGTGACCAAGATCACGCCGGACGGCGGCGCGGGCGATCCCGCGATCACTGTGACACAGACTTACTTCCCGAAAACCGACGAGCTGAAGGCGGTTGATTATACGGGCGATAACGACCTGACACCCGATCTGGATTTCACTTACCACCGCTCCGGGGATGTCGCCACGGTGCAGGAGGACGGCGTCGAACGAAGCTTCCACTTCGATTTCGATTCGAGTGGAAATTCCGAATCGGATCTCAAGTTATTGGCCGAGCACCTGCCTTCCTATTACACGGATATCTCCGCTTTAGACAGCTCGGATACCGGGCACGGTCACGAGCGTATTCGCTACGGTTACCAGAATTCCGGGGCGATGCCCGGACGCATCGAAAGCTTCGGTATCGGCACGGCGGCTGCCGGGGATGATGTAGCACTCGCCTCGATCCTGCTCGCCACCGGTTACGATTACGATTCGAAAGGGAGGTTGAATACCGTAGATGTGGCTCCAACCCGTTCATGGACCTACACGTATTTCACGGACACAAATCAAATTGGAGGGCGGGCACTCTCCGGCTCCGGCCTTGAGTCCATCCGCGATTACGAACCGGATCGCGATTTGCTCCGCAGTATCGAGTCGCTGCACGGCACGACGTCCCTGGCGGACTTTGAATACAGCTACAATGCTCTCGGTAACCGGGAGGATGTCGTTCAAAGCGGGGCGTTGTTTGAGCCATACGATGGCGGACTTGTCGTCGATTACGGGTATAACGACCGTATGGAGATTACCCGCTTCGACACCGTGCGGGGCGGCGACGCGTCGGTTCTCGAAGGGAACCCGATGCTGGTCGAAGGCCGGAGCTTCGCCTTCGATTACGATTCGCTCGGGAACCGTTCCGCCGTCACGCACAAACGCGTGCGCTTGGAGGACGCACCCGCGGATCAAGCCTTTAACTGGAGCGCGAACGACCTCAATCAACTCACGTCCCGTGAGAATCCGGATTTCGTCCACGTGCAGGGCAGCAGCGTGCTCGATTCGTTCGTCACCGTCGGCTTCGAACCGGACAACCTGAAGCGAGCCGTTCGCCACGGTGAATTCTTCACCGGAGCCTTCGAGTTGCGAGATGGCACGACCGACGCGGTTTACGTGGACGACCTCGACCTATACAGCGTCATTCCCGACGGCTGGATCGATACGGACGGCACGACTGTCTTGGGCGACTTGATCGATCACCAACAACGGGCGGCCTGGCTGCCGCCCACAAGTGAAAACTTCGAGTATGATGTTCGGGGCAACCTCACCAGCGACAGCCGTTGGGACTACACTTGGGACGGCGCGAACCGCCTCCGCTTCATCGAGACGAGTGCCACCGCCGTCACTGCCGGAGTCGCCCGCGAGAAGTTCGGCTATCGCTATGACTATAAGGGCCGCCGCGTCGCGAAGGACGTTTATGCTTGGACCGGAAGTGCCTACGAAAGCGATCCCTTGGAAACGACCCTCTACTATTACGATGGCTGGAATTTGGTTTACGAGGCCACTTACACCGGAGTCACCTTCGCCGCAGGTGTGCCGACCGCCGCCACCTTCGAGAGTGAAATCGCCTACCATTGGGGCCTCGACTGGTCCACCAGTCTGCAAGGTGCCGGTGGTGTCGGCGGGCTCGTCTCCATCACCTTCCGCGATGCAAGCGGCTCGCCCGAGACGCGCTATCCCGGCTTTGACGGCAACGGCAACCTCGTCCTTCTCGCCGACGAAAGCGGAACCGTCACGGCGGCTTATGAATATGGGCCTTACGGAGAGCTCTGGCGTGCCTCTGGCCCGGATGCGGGACGCAACCCCTTCCGCTTTAGCACAAAATACCGCGATGCAGAGACGGCCCTCTATTACTACGGCCACCGCTACTACTCGCCAGACTACGGGCGCTTCATCAGCCAGGATCCGATCCGCGAAAGCGGCGGGTTGAATCTCTACGCTTTCGTCAACAACAACCCCACCAACTACTACGACTACCTCGGGATGTTCTTCGACTTCGGCGGAGCCTTCGACTCGGCGTCGAATTTTGTGGGCGGTTTCATTCCCGATTACAGCTTCTCCTACGAAACGACGACAAACTTTGAGTCCGGTCTGACTACCGGAGGATGGGCACTCCAGATACCTACCTTCGACTTCGGGATGGCCTATTTCGATTACGGAGGGATGAGCGACTTCACGGCCCGCACCACATCATCCAGCGGATCGAACTGGAGCTACAATTATCGGGCACTCGACAGCGGATCGTTCAAATACGATTTCAGCTACAGCTACAATCCCTCCTCTTTCGGTTATTCGTTCGGCGACTACGGATCGGACGCCTACAGCTTCAGTTTTGGCGATACCTATATCCGCGAAATTGCCATGCCCGAGTATAACCTCTGGGCGGCGGCAGGCGAAGGACTTGGTCAAGGCGCTTATGAAGTCGCCATGAGCTTCCGGCGCACCGCCGAAGGAATCGGCACGACGGCAGGCTACCTATGGTATGAGCCTACCGACACCATCCTGGGCATGCACGACCAGATCACGACGAATCTGGCAGACGGGTATTTCCTTCTCAAGGATACGACCTGGAGCGATGTCGGTAGGGATATTGCGTCCTTTGGAGAACTCTATGCGAATGATCCAGAGTTCCGGGGTGGAATCACGGACATGTTTAGTGACTCTGCGATTGGCCTCGCAACAGGCTCAGGCTTTGCTAAGTTTAAGCCTGCGGCAGATGAATATGTAACGGTCTACAGAGGGGTTCATTCTCAACACCCAGACTTGCCCAATGCTTATGCAGGCAAAGCGAACCCAAGAGGCGGGCATTCTGATCCTCTATTGCACAATCGAGGTTATAATGATAGCATATTTACCTCTTGGACGACTGACTATGGGACGGCGCTAGACTTTGCGCTAGGAAAATATTCTGGATTCGATGATGCTGGCGGTGTCATTCTGCAACAAAGAGTGTTGCGTTCGAAACTAGTCAATTCCCCAGACGCAATGGGAGAATTTGAGGTTCTGAGAGTCGGCCCAATAACAGGTGCTCAATCTACAATAATTAGCAGATAATGACTAGAAACGAACTAATTCAGGCCTTCGATGATAATGTTGATGACGAACTTCGTGATGCCACCT
>Ga0100394_1005667_pt1 | contig 10127 bp, 10 predicted proteins | sample CryGeymeta201518_FD_81549 | JGI IMG/M metagenome (GOLD analysis project Ga0100394, IMG submission 81549) | Groundwater microbial communities from Crystal Geyser aquifers in Utah, USA - Crystal Geyser metaG 2015-18 | ecosystem: Environmental > Aquatic > Deep subsurface > Groundwater | place: USA... | reverse complement strand
TTTCATTTTTCACCTCCTCCTTTTAATCTGCACAAACAACATAATCATTAACACCAACACTGCAACTAGAACATCTTTTTTTTGAATTGGCAATGTCTGCATCTGATTTATTTTCTAAGGTTGCCCAAAGACAAAAATCTTGACCTTCACTGGTTTGAGTATATTGATAGGTGGGAGCAGCTCCTTGGTTGGCCGGATCCTGCGGCAAAAGCTTCATATAAACCATATTACCATCTGTTGATTGGAATGGACTTCCCCAAACTAATACGCCGTCAACTGGATAAATGTTGTTGTCGTTATAATACATCCTTAGGGCTTTTTTTGTTTGGTCCAAATCAGATTTCCGTTGAACATCCCTAGCTCTTTCCCGAGCCGCATTAAAATTAACCATAATCAAAGCCGCCAAAAGACCGATGATGGAAATCACAACCAATAATTCAATCAAGGTAAAACCAAGTTTATCCACCGTCCGAGGAGGTCGACTACGCGACCACCTCGGAGGTGGCGCTTGACGACTCCTCCGAGGTGAACTAATATTTGACTTTTGATTTTTTCTCATGGTATTCGGTTAGGACTGGCCACAGCGTAATTACAATTTTCTCCGCCACAATCCACTCCGTAATCTTTACAAAGACCGCTGTCAAAACAAGAGTCCTGTGTATTTTCTAGTCTAGCATAAAGAAGATAAAAAGTCCCGTCAGAAGAATAAGGATAACTGCCAAATTTAGGGTCTTGAGGCATTTCTTTCATATAAAGGGTGCCTTTTTCATCAACGAAACTCCCTGAGCTTGGATAGTCATCGGTTGGATAGTGATTATAATCATTAGAATACATCTCCAGGGCTTTTTGAATTTGAGCTAAATCGTTTTTTCTTTGGGCGTCGCGACCTTTAATTTGGGCCGTTCGAAAACTGACTAAACCAACGGTCGCTAAAAGACCAAGAATAGCAATGACGACAAGCAACTCAATCATGGTGAATCCTCTTCGAGTCTTCCTTTCTTCGAAAGTAAAACCTTTCGTCTTTTTCTTCATTATTTTTATCATAACCCTTATTCTTTTTACAAACAACTCGGGTAGGCTCTACAGCCTCTGGCAGCACATAAATTACAATCTCTACTACAAACTGCTCCTGGTGCTCCTTCATAAGTAACATTACAAAACCCACTACCATCCGCAATACAGGAATGCCAACCCTCTAAACAAGGAACACCTGTTGGGGTAGGGATAGGAGTAGGTGTAGGTGTCGGACTAGGACTGGACGTCGGGCCGCCTGATGGCGTCGGACTGGCTGATGGTGTGGGACTTATGGAAGGGCTCGGACTGACACCAGGGCTTGGGGTGGGAACTCCTGGCGGGTAGGGTGGGGGAAAAATTTCTCCCAACTGGCTGGTTAAAACTTCAACATTAGGACTACTCACCAGATAATTAAAAGCTCCGCAGGTCTCCGAGGTACAAGCGATTTTGGCGATAATCGGATCTTTTTGATATTCCAACGTCGTAAAAATCTTATACCATTTCTTGCAACCTTCTTCGCTGGAAACAGAGTAGTAATAAATATGACCTTTGGAATTAACTGGGTCGCAGGGGATTTGGGACAGGTAGGGGGCAAAATCCGAACCGCACTCTAAAGTTTCAGGATAACAAACATGATCGTTTAAGTAGTCTTCTAAAACCCGCTGGAGTTTGCCTAAATCTGCTTTCCTTTTAGCGTCTCTCCCTTTAAAAACCTGGAGTTGGTAAGTCCACAAGGCGGCTAAAATGAAAAGACCAATAATCGTCAAAACAATTAACAGTTCAATTAAAGTGAATCCTCTTGATTTAGATCTAATTTTCATAAGAAAAAATACCAAATTTTTTCTCCCCAAAATAAGGCAATTAAGGTTGACAAAACCAAAAAAGGACCAAAAGCAATTTCACTTCTCAATTTTTTTCGCTTCATTAAAATCAGTATGACACCAACCAAAGCCCCTGTCAAAAAAGCTAGATACAAAGCCACGATGATTGAGGGGAAACCTAAAATCAGACCCATCAAGCCCGCCATTTTGACATCGCCCAAGCCCATCCCTTGCCAACGGGTCAAAAGAACCAAAAAAAGAAAAAACAAAGCTGCGCCTAAACCAGAAAGGATTGATAACCATTGCTGATTAATTATCAGCCATAACAAAGCGATGGCAATGACCGGATAAACAATTTGGTCGGGGATAGTCCGGTAAAGTAAATCAGAAAGAAAAATCACAATCAAAGCATAAACTATTATCAAATTAAAAATTAAATTGACTACCGGACCAACAGAGAAAAGATAAACCATGACGCTTAAAATTCCTGTGGCTAATTCAACCAAAGGATATCGCCAGGGGATAGGGGAATGGCACCAACGACATTTACCCTTTAAGAAAAGAAAGGAAAAAAGAGGAATGTTATCAAACCAACATAAATTTCTTTTGCATTTCGGGCAGTAAGAACGGCCAAAAAAAAAATTTCTCCAATTTTTTGCTTCGTTTAAACGATAAACTAAGCAATTAAGAAAACTCCCTAGCAGGAGACCAAAGCTAAAAATTAAAAAACTCATTACGGTAAACAGATACAGTTCTCATCTTTACCTAACGACTCCGGGCAAGCACCGCAAGCACCAGGCGGAAAATCATCTGGCGCGTTATCACATCTGGTAGCGGCTTCCTGACTGAAAGCTTTTGACTGTGGATTAAAGCAGATGTAAACACTATTACCACTACCTCCTCCATAATAAATATGTAAATCGTTGTGGCTGGTACTTGTCAGACGAGCAATAAAAGCTTCTTTTATCTCATCCGTCCCTGGACACTGTGGATTCCTTTCAGCTCCCAAATTATCCAGCATTGAACAAGTTGGGCCAGTTGGGAAGTCTTCACTAATAGGACTGTCAAAATCCGTGAGTTCATCCGGGTCTGTATCTTCATCCTGCCAAGGCCAAAGACCACGGTTGGCATTGTAACGGTCAATGGCTGAAAGCAATTGTTCAGAATCGCTGCGAGAACCCGTATCCCGACCGCGGTTAATCTGTTCAATCGGGTTAAAGGTTGATAAAACCGCAATAGCCAAAATACCCAAAACCGCAATCACAATTAATAATTCAATCATCGTAAAACCCCGCTGAACTTTCATTTTTAAATTTTTCGTCTTCAATTTCTTTTTCACCTCCTTTCTAAAAATAAATCTTAAAATTTTGATGTAAGATTGTAAATCGGCATAATAATTGACAACATTAAAAAACCTACACCAACCCCTAATACTATCATGATAAGCGGCTCAATGGCCGTTGTCAATCCTTTAACAGCTGTGTCCGCTTCCTGTTCAAAATAGGTAGAAACTTTGCCTAAAACTTCATCCAACTTGCCGGTTTCCTCGCCAACGGCCACCATTTGGGGCAAAAGGGGAGGGAAGATCTCCGTTCGAGCCAAAGCAGTGGCTAAAGGTAAACCTTTTTCGACTTCTTTGGAAACTTCTTTCATTTTTTCTTCATAATTAGGGCTGTTTAAAGATTTGGTAGTCACTTCAATAGCCTCGACAATTAAAATACCACTGCCAATTAACAAACCTAAAGTTCGCGTAAATTCAGTTAGAATCATACTCTTCCTTAACTTACCGATAATCGGCAATTTAAATAAAAGTTCGTCAAACCGACGGCGGAAAAGGGGGTTTTTTGACAAAAGACGGCCCAAAAAAACCAAACCAGCCAAAAGACCAATGGCCAACCACCAATAATGGCTGGCGAATTTGGAAACAGCAATTAAAATTTTGGTTGAAGTGGGTAAATCCGCCTGAAACTCTTCATAAATCGTTGTTAATTTGGGGATAACAAAAATAATCATCACCGCCATCACCGCCAGCATTCCGCCGATGATAATAATCGGATAAACCATCGCCCCTTTAATTTTTCGACGAAATTCAGTTTGTTTTTCCAAATTATCTGCCAGCCGAGATAAAACTTTGTCCAAAACGCCGGCTGTTTCTCCTGAACGAATGAGAGCAATATAAATTTGGTCAAAAACTGAACTATGTTTTTCTAAAGCCTCAGATAAGGTCACACCACTTTCTACCCGATGCAGAACATCGCTGATTAAATTGGTTAGGGCTGGAGAAGCTTGAAGTTCTAGAATAGCCAAAGATTCGGTAATCGTCAAGCCAGCGTTAATCATCGTTGAAAGCTGTCGGGTAAAATTAACCTTGTCTTGGACCGTAACTCTTCCCAAGCCTCTTTTAATTTGAAGGACTAAATTCTCTCCTTTTTGGTTCAGATTAATAACCAATAAACCGCGTTCACGCAAAATCTTTGCCGCTTGATTAATACTGCCCGCTTCAACCAAACCCTCAACCGTTTTTCCATCTTTATCCTTGGCTCTATATTTAAATTTTTCCATACTTAGCGGTTTTTGGTTAATCTCATCAATTCTTCTGGTTTTAAGGCAAAAGCTCGAGCTGTCTCAAGGCTGACTTTACCTTTTTTAACCAGCTGGGCCAAATCCATCTCAAGGGTTTTGGTCCCCAGTTCAGAGGAAGTCTGAAGAATAGTTTCCAGCATCTGGATTTTGCCTTCACGAACGGCGTTAGCGACCGCCGGTGTATTCACCAAAATTTCCACGGCAGGAATTCTCCCGCCTGACAAAGACGGCAGTAATCGTTGGGATAAAACCGCTTCTAAAACTGAAGCCAGCTGAGTTTTTATTTGGGCTTGTTGATTGGCCGGGAAAACGTCAATAATCCGGTCTATGGTCTGGGAGGCGGAGTTGGTATGAAGAGTGGCAAAAACCAAATGGCCGGTTTCAGCGATGGTCAAGGCAGCGGCAATCGTTTCGTAGTCTCTCATTTCGCCAATCATGACCACGTCAGGATCCTCACGCAAACAAGAACGGAGAGCAATTTGCCAGGAATGAGTATCGGCCCTTATCTCTCTTTGAGAGACAATCGCTTTTTGATGATGGAAAACATACTCAATCGGGTCTTCAATGGTCACAATATGAACTGGGCGAGTCTGAACAATTTCATCAATCATCGCTGCCAAGGTCGTTGATTTCCCATGGCCGGTTGGCCCGGTCACGAGGATAAAACCCTGTTTCAATTGAGTAAATTGATGGCAAATTTCAGGCAGGCCGAGATCGTTAATCTTGGGAATTTGGTTAGGAATGAGTCTTAAAGCCGCGGCTAAATTTCCCCTTTGATAATAGGCATTGATACGAAAACGCCCTTGGTCTTGATAATTAAAAGAAAAATCAAGCTCTTTGTTAATAAGTAAAATTTCTTTTTGTTCGTCATTAACTAAGGCAAAAACTAAACTTTCGGTTGCCTGGGGAGTTAAAATCTCCTTGGCGGTAATAGGGGAGAGAAAACCATTAAATCGAATCATCGGCGGCACTCCGGAAATCAGATGTAAATCAGAAGCTTTTTTATTAATGGTATATTCTAATAATTCTTTAATTTCCATTTTAATTATCGATTATTCCTGCGCCACACGCAGCACTTCTTCTATAGTAGTTACTCCCTCCACAACTTTCAAGTAACCGTCCTGCTTCATGGTAATCATTCCTTCTTCTACGGCCTGTTTCTGAATCGCTCCTGCCGCAGTCCTCTCGAGGGTCAAACGAGCAATTTTTTCCGTTACTGGTAAAACCTCAAAGATACCAACCCGACCTAAATAGCCGGTGTTGTTGCATTCGGCACATTTCTTGCCTCGATAAAGCTTCAATTCGCCCTTTGTTTGGTAAAGACTACCCAAAACTTTTTTGATGTCCTCCGCCACCTCAGCCGCAGGAGTGTAGGCTTCCTTACAATGTTCGCAAATCCGCCTTAAGACTCTTTGGGCCACAATACAGGTCATCGCTGAAGCTAACAAGAAAGGTTCACCGCCTAAATCTAAAAGCCGCGGAATGGCTCCGGCCGCATCATTGGTATGAAGAGTAGAAAAGACCAAATGACCGGTTAAAGCCGCCTGGACCGCTAAATCGGTTGTTTCACTATCACGAATTTCCCCAACCATGATGACATTAGGATCTTGTCTCAAAAAACTTCTCATCCCTGAGGCAAAGGTTAAACCGGCCGCAGGGTTAGCCTGAACCTGATTAACGCCCTGGATTTGATATTCCACCGGGTCCTCCAAAGTAATAATGTTAACCTTGGCGGTGTTAATCCGCGATAAAACGGAATACAAAGTTGTTGTTTTCCCCGAACCGGTAGGGCCGCAAACAATATTAATACCGTGTGGTCTTAAAATGGAGTCTTCTAAATTTTTTAAAGCTCTCCCTCTTAAACCTAACTCCGGCAAGTCAGGGACACCGCCGGATTTTTTCAGCAATCTCATGACGATTTTTTCTCCGAAAACAGTCGGCAAGGAAGAAACCCGCAAATCCACTTCCTGTTCACCAGCCTTAAAGTTAAAACGGCCGTCTTGGGGAACTCTTTTTTCATCAATTTTCATGCCTGATAAAATTTTAATACGGGAGACCACCGCCTCGTGGACCTTTTTGGGTAAAATTAACTTTTCATGCAAGATGCCGTCAATTCGGTAGCGAATTCTCGTTTTATCATCCTGGGGCTCAATATGAACATCTGAAGCTCGTGATTTAATGGCAAATTCTAAAACGGTGGCAACAATTTTAGCCACCGGCGCTTCACGAATAACGTTCCCCAAGGCAGCAATATCAATTACTTGGCTTTCAGGAGCTAAAGGACTGACTTCTTTAAGGGCGGCTTTGACTTCGGCAGAAAGAGGCTGGGTATAAGCGCCAATAATCGTCTCTTTTATTTTTTCCGCGGTGGCCATAAAAGGCTTAATTTTAGCTCCAGCTTTTTTCTCAATAAATTCAATCATCTCCAAATCTAAAGGATTAGCCATCGCCACCGAGAGTTCATTTTCTGGACGATGATAGTCAAAGGGGATAAGGATATATTTCTCAGCGACCGCTCTGGGGATCAGGCTTAAGCCTTCAGGAGAGACCGCTTTTTCAGTCGGATCAATAAAGGGAATATTATAAAGTTCTGCTTCGGCTCTGGCAATTTGCTGCTCATTGGCAAAATTATGAGTCAGGATAATCTGTTCAAGGGGCTTACCGGTGTTGATATTTTCTAATTTGACCGCTTTCAATTTTTCTTCCGAAAGAAGACCGGCGGCAAATAAAATATCAGCAATTGTCTTTTCTGGAGTTGGCGACTTTGGCGTCTGGGCAGTAGAAACCATATAGCTTATTATCGGTAAAGCGTGTTAAAATGTCAACAGAATAAGCAAAGCTTGTTTTTCGTAAAACTCAAAATGTTAGCTTCAATTTTAATCACCGGCGGTGATGCTCAAAAAAGACAGGCAAAAGCTTTGCTAAAGGCAACAGATTTTTTAGGCGATAAAACAGAGAATAATCCAGATTTCTTTTTAATTAAAGAAGAAACTTCAATTAAAATTGCCCAAATTAGAGAATTGAAAGGAAAAGTCTCTCTAAAACCGTTTTCTGCTAAAGCTATTGTGGTGGTCATTAGCGAGGCGGACAAGATGACCTTACCGGCGCAAAATTCTTTATTAAAAATCTTGGAGGAACCGCCACAAAGCTCAAGAATTATCTTAACAGCTCCAGGGCCAAAGACACTTCTGCCAACCATCGTTTCCCGCTGTCAGATAATCCATCTTTCGGATGAAACAAAAATTGACCAGGAAATTCTCAATTCTCAATTCTCAATTCTCAATTCTCTTTTATCTGCCTCGCCCGGACAAAAAATTTTACTGGTGGAAAAATATAGCCGGAATCAAGAACAAGCTTTGGCCTTTTGCCAAAATCAACTCTTGTTTTTAAGAGAACTTCTTCACCAAAAAACTTATAATCCGAAACCAATTTACCACCAAATTAGCTTAAATATAGCTCAAATAGCCAGAATGATGCGTAGTCTGCAAAAAAGTCTTATCCTTCTAAAAAACAACGTTAACCCCCGTTTATTAATAGAAAATCTCTTGATTTCCTACCCAAATTAGGTTAAAATAGTTATAATATGCCCACTTCATCTGACTATAACGCCGCCCAGATTAAAGTCCTTGAGGGTTTAGAGCCGGTTCGCCGGCGGCCGGGGATGTTTATTGGCTCCACTGACGAGAAGGGCCTTCATCATCTTTTAATTGAAGTTGTTGACAATTCCGTTGACGAATCCTTGGCTGGTTTTACTAAAAATATCTGGATTACTTTGAAAAATGACGGGTCAGCTCAGGTTAAAGATGATGGGCGGGGAATTCCCGTTGACAAGCATAAATCTGGTCTTTCTGCTTTAGAAGTCGCTATGACCAAACTTCACGCCGGAGCTAAATTTGACAGTCAAACTTATAAGGTTTCCGGCGGGCTTCACGGAGTTGGTATCTCGGTTGTTAACGCTTTATCTTCCTGGCTGAAAGTCGAAATCCATCGTGACGACAAAGCTTATATCCAGGAATATAAAAGAGGTAAGCCGATAACTCCGGTCCAACAAAAAGGCAAAGCTAGTGATAGCGGCACGATGACTATTTTTACTCCGGACAAAGAAATTTTCAAAAAAGAGGCTAATATTTTTAACTATAAAATTGTGGAAGAACTGGTTCGGGAAAGAGCCTATCTGGTACCTGGATTAAAGTTTTACTTAAAAGATGAACGAACTGGTTATTCTAATCAATTTTATTTTGAAGGGGGAGTAAAATCGTTAGTCAACTTTTTAAACCGTAATAAAAAACCTCTTCATGAAGCCATCTTTATTCAGGGTGGAGAGGAAGAAATCAACTGTGAAGTTGCCATCCAACTTAACGACGGCTTTTCGGAAAACATTGAATCTTTTGTTAATGTTATTAACACCAAAGATGGCGGCACCCATTTAACTGGTTTTCGTATCGCCTTGACCCGCGCGATTAATGATTACGCCAAAAAAATTGGTCTTCTTAAAGAAGGCAATGGGGGTTTTACCGGCGATGATTCCAGGGAGGGTTTAACCGCAGTCGTGGCCATCAGAATGCCGACGGATAAAATTCAATTTGAATCTCAAACTAAAGCTAAACTTAATAATTCCGAAGTCCAGGGGATTGTGGCAACGGTTGTTAAAAATGGTTTAGATGTTTATTTCGAAGAGCATCCCGCTGAAGCCAAAAGAATTATTGAAAAAGTTAGCTTGGCAGCCCGGGCCAGACTGGCGGCGAGAGCGGCCAAAGAAGCGGTTATCAGGAAAAGCGAGTTTTTTGCCAATTCTCTGCCTGGGAAATTAGCTGACTGCCAGGAAAAAGATCCGGCCCAATCAGAACTTTTCATTGTGGAAGGCGATTCAGCCGGGGGGTCGGCCAAACAAGGTCGAAACAGAAAATTTCAAGCTATTTTACCCTTAGGAGGCAAAATCTTGAATACAGAAAGAGCTCATTTGGATAAAATTATTAATTTTGAGGAGTTAAAGGATTTGATTATCGCCCTAGGTATGGGGATAGGGGAAACCTTAAATCTAAGCAAAATCAGATATCATCGTATCATTATTATGACCGATGCTGATGTTGACGGCCAACATATCACCACTTTACTTCTAACCTTCTTCTACCGGCATTTAAAACCGATTGTTGAACAAGGTTTTCTTTATATCGCCCTACCTCCTCTTTATAAAATCCAAGCCGGTAAGGAAAGCTGTTATGCTTATGATGATGAGGAAAAAGAAAAAGTTCTCCTAGACCTAAGAAGTAAAAAACAAAATCTCAAACAGTTTAATATCCAACGATATAAAGGTTTGGGAGAAATGAACCCCCAACAACTTTGGGAAACAACAATGAATCCGGAAAATCGTATTTTAAAGCAGGTGGCTGTTGAAGACGCCCAAAAAGCAGACGAGGTTTTTACAATGTTAATGGGAAATGAAGTTTTCCCCAGAAAAAGATTTATCCAGACATACGCTAAAACAGCCAACATTGATGTTTAATTATTCAAATCAATCGGTTTAATCATTTAAACTATGAGCACGAACATTGGAAAAATACAATCAGTTGAAATAACGCAAGAAATGCGGAAAAGTTATCTTGACTATGCGATGTCGGTTATTGTGGCTCGGGCCCTACCGGATGTCAGGGACGGCTTAAAACCTGTTCATCGTCGTATTTTATACGCCATGCATCAAATGGGTCTTTC
>Ga0100394_1005630_pt1 | contig 10162 bp, 9 predicted proteins | sample CryGeymeta201518_FD_81549 | JGI IMG/M metagenome (GOLD analysis project Ga0100394, IMG submission 81549) | Groundwater microbial communities from Crystal Geyser aquifers in Utah, USA - Crystal Geyser metaG 2015-18 | ecosystem: Environmental > Aquatic > Deep subsurface > Groundwater | place: USA... | reverse complement strand
TGACATCACACATAACACTCCAATACTTTTTTACAAGTATGCCACTTCCCGCCTACAGGAGTAGACGAGATCGAGATCGGAATCGATTAAGACTTTGGTTATCATCATCAGGACGGAATCAACTACTACTCAAACTAGCAGCCCTAACGAGTCTGGGAACTATATACTCTGCAGCCTTTTTTGGGTTACCGCCATCCAATCAACGTTCCTTTCGTCAAGTTTACGAATTAAATTCTGATGTCAAAGTCAAAGCATTGAAACGACGAGAATTATTGAAACGTAAACGCAGTGGAGAATACGTTCCTGAACTAGAGGAAATGGACCTAGATAACATGTCGGAATGGCAAAAGTGGCTCCATTACGAAGGTGCAGGAGAATTGGTGTGGAAACAGGAGCAAGATACCTGGTTGAGCCGTGGCTTTGAAGACGACGAAGAAGACCACGCGCAGCTGCGTGGATCCAAAAAAGATGACAAACATAAAATTCATGACAAAAATGATAGACGACGACACCCGTCACAACGTACGGACGGAGAAGCCACTGTGGACATTTTTGTCATGATGTTTGTCTTTACCCTGACAAGAATCATCTTACGAGTTTGTGCGACGTATCGACAGTTCGGCGACCTGGTGTCAGACACAGAAGGCACTACCAATGCTCGCACTACCAACACGAATGATATCACAGGAACGACGACGACGACAGCAGCAACAGCAGCAGCGACAGCAGCAGCAATCACTAGGACAGCATCCCGGAACAACAGTGGGCGAGCAGCCTTGGCACGACTGATGGTTCCCCATTCCATTAATGCCCATGCAAGGCTGCTACAGACGGCACGATTTCGTGCCTGGGTTACCAATTTGAATCGAGAACGAGCAGACAATGGTCAACCACCTCTTTCCTTGGAATCTTTACGGTTAGTCTTGAGAGATAGTGATTTTGAAAGCAACGACTATGAAGCCCTGATGCGGTTTCACGAGGAAGCAACTCTAGCGCAAAGCATGGGAGCCTCGCAAGAGGAAATTCAACGATGTCCACACCGGGTTTTAGAAACGACAGACGACGATTTGTTGACACAACCATCACATCATCATCATCATCATCATCATCGTCATCATCCCAGTGACAACAACAACGCAGCTAGTAGTACGGCACAGCAGTGTCCAATTTGTTTGGAAGAGTATCAGTTGCAAGAGCGGGTACGCACGATTCCATGTTTCCACGAATTTCACGCGGATTGCATAGATCCGTGGTTGGCCCACAGGGCAGTCTGTCCCATTTGCAAACATCCTGTAATGGGATCATGATGAACGCGAAATAATAATGGTCGTTTTTTTTTACGGATACCTGGTTTTGCTGTGGTCAGCGTGACCTGTTGCTGCACAGATATTCCGTGAGTTGCCGTTGGTGCAGTCCTAGTGAAAACTATTATTTGCAGCACGTGCGGGAATGACAGCTACAATGATACGCCTTTGACAGAGGATCTGTGTGGGACATTCGATGGCTTAGCCAATAAAACAGTAAGGGTCTCGAACATTTTTCATGCTTGCAAGTGCGTTCTGGTCCAGCTAAATATAAATAGGACACGAGCGAACCGACTACCTTGCTTTTGCGGTTATGAATCCATCGTTTTATGGCTTAAGTCTGGTATTTTTCTAGTTCTATTCGTACAGTATATTGATATCGTTTTAATGCTTTGTCTCATTCCGGGTCCATCTCTTCTTCATCGGTTCGCAGCCATGGGTGCTTCCAACCAAACGCCGTCGTCATCATCTTCTTCATCATCGCAAAAGTGTCCATAGTACTCGTACTCATTCTCGGTCATATGCGGCCAGTGCTTGGAGCAATAATCGTTCCAAACATCGACGGCAATACTGCTGCTGCATTCGTGAACGTACTGCTCCTTACTTGCTAGATGTAATGCCTTGTTCTTGGTGCAATGGCTGTACTGCGGTGTTCGTCCCCATTGGTCTTCGTTGGGCATGTAGTGGTGCTCGTCCCAGAGGCAAAAGGGTCTGTTAGAATTGACAATGGCCGATGATTCTTCTACGAGCGAATCCAACGTATGCAGCACTTTCCCGCACGGAGCCCCGCACCGTCCCTCCTTCTGCATCGGCCAAGATACAACAAAACCACAGACGTTGTAATTCTTGACGATCGTTTGCAAATCTTCAATGACCGAGTCACAGAGTGCCCTTTGATTTCCGCTTCGGGTCTCCAACTTGATGGGTAATGCCTTTAAAGGGAGAGGAGTATTGCCTTGTGATGGGTGCACTGCCACGGCCAAGCCCATGCGGTCGGAACCGACATCAATCGCCAAAACAGATCCACTTGCTTTCTTCCAGTCGAGTCTGGATGCCACTTTGGACGGATCTGTCAGGTATTTCAGAATGTTCTGCTTCATTCTTTTGTTTTTGTTGGTATCGTTGCTGTTGTTGTTTTTGTTGTGTGGTAGTGGTTAGTGGTTGAACCTATCTAATCCATGTGAAACGTTTTGGGCTTGGAAATGTTAGGGATGGAAAGTAGAAAGCAGCGTATCGATGCACAGATAGATGAAGTCGAAGGGAAGGGAACGGAATCAATGCAATGCCTAGCAGTTGCTTGACACGAAGATTCAATGGTCAAGCAGTGAAGAGTGAAGAATATTAAAACAATGAGGGCTTTACTCTAGTTCTACTGCTGTGTCGTTCCGGTCACCGCTGATGGCTGCCTGTCAACTGTCAACTATAACCAAACGTTTAATATCAAGTCAGCGAAGTTTAGAGAATGCTATCGAGCTTCTTGCGTTAATTGAGCTTTTCGTAGGCTTGTTACCCTTTATCCGCGATTGCGTTGTTGGTCTTTAAAAGTACAGTAATTGGTTGACTGTTGACACTTGTGTTGATGGGTTTCTGTCAAGTTGCCGTCGTTTTGAATGCGTTATCACGTCGCTGATGATGAGTGGACAACACAAAGAATGCACGAATGGTTGTCGCTGAAGCAAAAACCGAACCAACCTGATGGCTCGTGGCCAACATGTTCTCATCATACCGGGTAGATGATAGGATTCTCTACTTCCTCCTCAGCCCAGCGTTTCATGGTAAGAGAGATCTCTACTGGTACTAGACCATCTTCTCAGAATCTGGAACATTCTTCGATATGCAGATCGAATGAGAGCCTAAAGAAGCGCTACCTGGTAGTATTTTCTGGACTTGATCCTTTTCCCTGAAGAAGACACCATAGCTGCTTGTTCTTTTTGTGTTCTTTTTTTCAAGATTGTTGCTGCTACTACTAGTAGAGTACCATACAATCATTGCGGCGCACCTATGCGACTGTCCGCTGGACTTTTTGGTATGATTATTTTGTCTCCCCGCTATGACTAGCTACAGTAGAGTGTAGCACGGCCTCATCCTCGCTGATACGGCGCATCCAAGCGCTACCATGGTAGGCAGCGCCCGTTGCGCTTGAAATGAGCCAACAATGCAGTGAACTTGTTGGGGAGAAACGAAAGGTTCATTAGACGTAGTCCACGGCAGCAGCGATTCTTTTTTTTTTTCGCGATCAAAAAAGGGACAAAGATATTTGAATCATGGATTCCACGGAGAGAGCGGGTTAATCATTGGATGAATCTTTGGATCTGCGAGCACGTTTGCTGTGTCGGCAACCTGATATTGGGATCTTCGACTGCCTTTTTGCACGCTTGTCGATGAAACTTGCACAAAAATATCTCGGCTTTTTATTCCGTTCCCGGGAAAAATCATTCCGACTCGGAAGGCAGTTTAGGCCTCGCGACTTCATGAATAATGCATGGCCAGGATAACAGGAAATCCCGTAGAGGATGGAATCTTGTGAGCCTGAAATTTAGAGAAGTACCTAACCCTAAAGTACTAGCTTCCAAACGGCTGATTTGGTCGGAGTTGCCACGGAGTAGACACTTGCCATCCCCGAAAGAAATCGAACACTGACATTTTGATGGTCGTGTCACTTCTGCGCAAAGTAATCATCATCGAGCCACGTAAACTACCAAGCAAGAAATCTATTCATCGCATAAAATTTAAACATTCCCTTCCATTACATGACTAAACAAGGAAATCCTTATTCCTTCACATCAAATTCCAGATTCACACATTACAGTATAATTAAACCATGAGTGCCACAAAAGCTTTACGAGCACCTGCAAAGATTGCTTCCAAGCTGGATTGGAAGAAGGCCACAGGAGCTATCCTTGCCATGGACGTTGGCGCCGACAAAATCGGATTGGCCGTTGCGACTCACCCCAGTCATGGTGAAGCTCCTCGTCCTCTCACACCTATTGACATTCACCTCGAGACATCCACCGATGGCAAGAAGCGTGCATTGTCTCAAAGCGTCATATCACAGCTCCAAGACATTTGCAAGGAGCACAACGTGAGTTCCTTTGTCGTTTCTTGGCCTGTTCAAAAGGAAGGCCGCTGTGGTGCTCCTTGCGGCAAGACCCTGCACACTCTCGATTCGTTGGTGGAATCCTCCAACTTGATCAGCGACAGACGCCCCTTTTGCTTGTGGGACGAACATCACACAGTGGCTGCGGAAGATGCCTTTGGACGCAACCCCTTGTACGGAGAACCCAGTCCCGTCAAGGGAGAATCCGTGCACAAGGCCAGTGAAACTCAGTACGCACACGAATGCAGCAGCAACGTCGCTGCCAAGGTCATGAACGACTTTATGCAGAGCCAGTGGCCCGAAATTTACTACGAGCAGCAGCTAGGAGTCGAGGAACGTTTCTTTGCATCCACGGCAACCAAAGAACAGGCCAACTCGTCCACGGAATGGTTGGAACATTACGAAGACACAGAAAATTACATGACTGTGGCTGTGTAATGTATTACATGCGCGCGCGCACACACAGCATCGGGAAACAAAACATAGACTACATACATACATACACACATAGAGAATAAAGAAGAGCGATACCCCACATAGAAAATATACAATGAATTAAAAAGTAAACAGGTTAACTCATAAAGCATTACAGAACCGACTTAAAATACACCTGTTATGAAATACTCTACTCATACTGCATTTTTGCTACAACCATCTCAATGTACTCCTACAGCTAGCAACCAGTATCGAGAGCTGTGGGGGCAAATTCAGAAGACGTGTGAACACCGCTCACCTTTCAACGACAAACTAAATTCAAAGGAAGCACATCGGAGTCGAGAACAGGTTATAGTTGTTGGAAACTTACACGCTAGTAGTAGTCTAGCTCTTAGTAGTAGTTACCAAGAACTAACACCTTGCTTGCTACTAGTACAACTACTAGTAGTAGTAGCAGTATTTAGCTTGTCGTGCTTTTATCTGCTGGCAAATGGTAGTCTAGCATGATCACATAGTTCAGTTGATAATGCCAACGAATGATACTCCGCCTTGGCTTCGCGAACAGGCACGTCTCGTATCTGCTGGTGTGAGAGTGTGCTTCGCTTCATCAACGAACAACTAGCACAGCCGTCGTTCTTGCTTTCTTGGTGCCCATTCCATAGCTCTAGCTAATGGCTACGTAGCCAGTAGTTCGCGATAAGACATATCAGCAGTGAGAGACACTCCTTGGTCATGTAAACTTCTAGCTTCCTAGTATTAGCAGGTACTCCGATGACCTTTGTACTACATAGTAGCTACTGGATGCTGAGCCTGTTCTTTACGACAAAAGCCAACTCTGCTCATGATTTTTTTCTTTCCAAGGTGCTGAATGCATCTAAAGTAAAAAGCCAGTGCCGTTCATTACCAAAACACTACCAGGTACTCGTGCACGCTGTAATAGAGTGGCTTCTGGTATTGTACGGTAGTAGACAAGCGACGGTGGTACTGCTCTACTAGCTAGTCTACTACCTGGTACCTGGTAGTAGGAGTCTAGCTACCACGACTATTAAGAAGTAGTCGAGACTACTAGTACTACTCCTACAGCTCTCTACTAGTAGTAGTATAGTCAACTAGCTAGCTACAGTAGCTAGTAGTACCACAGTAGTACAGTAACTGGTGTACTACTAGCTACTACTACTAGTCTAGTACCCTGGTACCAGGCGGTAGTAAGTCTTGTACCTGGTACGAGTAGAATGCCCGATGGAGATCATGCGTGTTAGATCTCGGAGTAATCAACTACGACTCGCTGGATGACTGACCACTTCCGCTTAATTTTTAGAGCTACCTGGTACCAGGTACAGTACCTGCTAGTCTAGTAGTAGTGATAAATTTTTTTGACACTCCGCCCTCCAAGTCGACGAAACATGGTGGCGTAGGACAGCACTACTACTTTATTACTACTAGTAGACTAATCGACCCATCGTTGTGGCAATTTTTAAAGGCCATCGAAGACCACTTTTTATTACTCTAGTTATAAAAAGAAAGCATGCGCTATTTGATTATTTGGTACGATATCGGAACCAACATTCATTGTTATTTTAGAGAGGCCGGTATTAATATTGTATTCATTCTCCAAGCTATTAGTAATAGTGATACCTGGTACTACTGTACCTACCAGGTACTATAGTACCAGGTATATTATTCTTTAAAAGTCATTATAGATTAGTAGTATTCTAGTACTAGTACTGTTTTTCTCACAAAAACAGCTGCCTATAAGTAAATACCATTAGTACATCACAGCATTATGTTTTCAGTCAAGTACTATGGTACCAGGTACTGTACCTGTAGGATGATCATTGACGAGTGAAACCTTAAATACTCTGGTAGACTTTTGTTGAGTACTAGAGTAGTCTACTAGACTAGTAGTAGTAAGTGCGAAAATCTGACCGTAATCTTATCCTTATTTCGATTTGAACAGCCAATTTGGGTCTTGATGTGTCTTGGTTGGTTTTCAGCTTTCCTACCCAGTGTGTGATGATGAATGGCTTGAGATGAGAGGAGTAGGGATTCTAGCTACCATACTAGCCAGCTAGTAGTATCGAGATGAGTACCTGGTACTCCTACTACTATTACTGCCCTGAATGAGTCACGTAAAATAATAACGCGTCTTCATCATCATGAAATGTGTGAGGAGTAAAACTCTGCTCCTCCAGTACATAAAATAATAATAACAGTAACAATTAATAAAACAGCATTTTAGTTTGTGTTGGTTGGTTGGTTGGTTGGTTGGTTGGTTGGTTGGTTGGTTTGATCGCTACTACTACTACTGCTACTAAAGCTTCCACCATGGCGCCCGGTAAGCTAGCTACTGTTTGTTCCGTATTTGAACAGAATATTCAAAAGAACATAGCAGCAGGATATGATCATAATATTCTAGGACAGCCAGTCAAAGTCAAAACAGCAGCAGCAGCAACAACAACAACTACTACTACGTCTCGTCAAGTTTCTCGTCGATTGTACGTGTCTCAAACACTATTATCGGATGGCAGCAGTAATAATAACAGCAGCAGCAGCAGCAGCAGCAACAACAACAACAGGATCATGGATACCAGTCGCCGATCTTCTTTGGGTCGTTCCGTTGGTAGTGGAGCAGGTACAACGGCGAGGACAGGAACACGAAGATCAAGTGTCTCTACTTGTTCCTCACCAGCATCATCGCCAACACCGATAGGAGTGGTTGTTCACAACAGCAGCAACAACAGCAGCAACAATAATAATAATATCTCACGTGTAATGTCGCGTCATCAATCCAAGGGCGAGCTGACCAAGGAACCACATTCAAGAAACACTACTACTTACAACAACAGCAGCAGCAACAACAATCATAGTAGTATCATCAGTAGTGATGGACAAAAGTTGCGTCTTTCTTCTAATTTTCAACTCCACCAATCTCGTTCCAAGAGTAATGACAACAACAGCAATGATGATAGGCAACAAGAAGGTTCTATTTCATCCTTGGCACATCATTTGGAAAAACTTAACATTCCAAGTCGTCATCGTTATTTGCAACGGGAACGCAGTCGGACCAGTATGGTCAGTCAAACCAGTCGAACGTCGTCGACGTCTAGTCAAGCATCGATGGATTCTCATCGCAATCGCATCCAATTACCCGTCTTTCGACAAGCATCGTACGATCGAACCACTACTGCTACCAAGAAGAACAATAGTATGAAACAACCACACCCACAGAACCGTACCACCAGTAGCAGCAGCAACAGCAACAAAGAAGAAGAAGAAGTACCCAAAACTTGTACTATTCCCAGTAAGCTACATACAACAACAACAGATAACATCGCCGTGTCGTCGTCGTCTTCTCCTCCTACCAACAACAACAATAGGATGAATGATGATTCCAATCAAAGTTACGGATTTGAACAACTTTGTGAGTCACGCAAGTCGTCCAATACGGCTTCTACCGCTTCCATGTCGAGTGTATCAATGTCATCATCAGTATCACTATCACTAGGAGGAAGAGGAGGAGGAGGAGTATCTCGAAGTGAATTACATCAGCTTCAACGAAAGAATGCTCCCACGCGACCCAGAAGAACCAGAAGCAACAACATGATGAACAACAAGCACAAGAAGAAAGAAGACGAAAAGGAGAATAACAAGTGCAGTCCAGCAATATCCTGGATTCGACCATCGGCGGTCATTACGGATGACGATGAAACGTGCAGTAGTAGTCATCACAGTATGCCGTTTAAATCGGTACCCTTTGCTAGATCGACCATCAAGCGACTCAACGACAGCAGCAGCAGCAGTAGCAGCAGTTGTTGTAGCAGCAGTCGAAGTTTGAACAGTAGTGGTAGGACCCTCGGTTGCACATGCAACAGCAGCAACAGTAGTCTGAGTCCTCACTTTAGTCCGGGTCAAACGATTCCTCATCTTCCGCTTCGACACAATAGTAGTGATCTCCAAAAGCGACGACGACAAGAACAGCAACAGCAACAGCACTTTGGACGATTCAACAGAAAAAAGATGCCAACTTTAAAGGTTGATGCAACACCGGATCCAGAAGAAGCCGTTTTACTGGCGGAAATTGAAGCCATCAAAATGCAAATGGAAGTTTACAGAACCCAATTATTACAACAGGAAGAGGGTACGACGTTTGATTTGAGACGGATTCAAGAAGCCAAGGAACGCAAATTAAAGCGCATTGATGCTACCCGTGCACAACAGAAGCAACAACAACAGCAACAAAAGACGGATCCATCGAAGCCCAGTGGTTATCGTATCATTACAGATGAACAGGCAGTTCAAATGAACAAAGACTACAAACAAGCCAAATTGTTAGCACGACAACTGAAACAAGAAAATGCTCGCATGGATGATCAGAATCGCAAAATGAAATTACAAGTCCTTACAACGATTGCGACGAATGATCTGTTGGCAGAAACTGCGGCTGATATGCGCGAATGCATCAGAGATGCAGAAACAAGTCACGAACAGAGTATTCTGGAACACGACAAACTGGTACAGTTGAGCCAACAGTACCAACGATCCATTGCCAACCTGGAACAAGCCATCGACAAGAAACACGGTCCGGCAAGAAAGGCCAGAGCTGGAAGATTGAAATACGAAGACAAGATTGACATCATCGTGGACATGATGCAACAAAAGTGTCAAGACTTACAGCTGGTCGAAGAGTTGACGGAATTGGCCCAATTTGAAGATGAAGATGCAGGTTGGGAAACTGGCAGTGAAAGCGACTCTGAAGATTCCTACCTGTCCAAAACATCCTTTTGCAGTAGCAAGAGCGAAATCATCATTGAAAATGGTGAAGGTCTGAAGCGACCCGTAGAGGATTTGCTGATTCCAACGTCGTCGCACTCTCTCCATATATTTTTAAGCGATTGATTCTGGACGGCATAGGCATAATGTAGTCTGCTTTGAACAAACATTGCTTTCTTATTTACGTCGTGCGAAAAAATAATGGTCAATGCGAGTTGGTTTTGCTTGGATTGGTTCGTCACTGGATCGAACAACTGCACTGTAATCTCGAATGATGTCGTTCACCATTTCCGGAGGAAGCTCTGCCAGTATTTCTGGGTCGATTTCATCTGGCACAACAACTTGGTTGTTACCGATTGTTTGTAAAGTAATTGGTTGTCTCTGACAGTGTTGGGATGTTCGTTGCTTTTTGAAGGCCGAATCGAGAGAAGAGTTGGACTGCCGACTTTCACAGTGTGCTCGCTTGTTGCTACCAGAGAAAGACTGCACAGTGATCTGGCTTTGACTTGTTTGATTCGCAAAGTGCTCCATAGCAAGGGATTGTTGTGCCTGGCTA
>Ga0100394_1005619_pt1 | contig 10172 bp, 10 predicted proteins | sample CryGeymeta201518_FD_81549 | JGI IMG/M metagenome (GOLD analysis project Ga0100394, IMG submission 81549) | Groundwater microbial communities from Crystal Geyser aquifers in Utah, USA - Crystal Geyser metaG 2015-18 | ecosystem: Environmental > Aquatic > Deep subsurface > Groundwater | place: USA... | reverse complement strand
TTTTTGGGGACAACAGGTTTGGGTGCGACAGGCGGCTCGCCGGGGACCGCCGACTCCTTGTTGAATTCCTTTCTCCAAGTCTGCTGGTCTTTGGTAACCTACAATAGTTCATTATTTGTTTCGCACAATTGGTGAGAGAAAAACGTATTAAGAAAAAAAGAAATGCACAAGCCAAACATCAAAAGGCGACAATGGAATATAAATTACCTTTCGCAAACCAGTAGCAGCCGAACTACCATCTGCATTTCGCTTTGATGCGAGTTCAGAGACGAGGCCTGACAAGTTTCCACCGACCAAAGCTCCTACACCACGACGTTTGCCCAAAGGAGACTTCATAACATCTTTCGTGGGTTCCTCCGGAGGTTCCGACAAAACAACCGCAGCTTCTGCCAGGCTCACTCCCCTCGGATTCCAGGTGAGTCCAGTTTTGTGGTACTTTTCAATGTATTCTGCCAATTCCTTCAGTGTTTTCTTGACGTTGTTGCAAAAATCAATCTGGGCCTCGTCGTCTTTGAAATCTTTTCTAATTTTGTTGGTCCAAAAATCGGTAGCTCCCATGGCATCCTTGACACAATTGGCAGGCAGCATTTTAGGAGCCTTGCACACAACCCACGAATGACAGGGTAACATTTCTACAATCGCTTTGTAATGACGATCCCACTCTCTGTCGACCTTCATATCATGAATGGCTTTGATCGAATCTTGAGTTTGTGCCAAATGGGGCGTCAACGCCGCGGCAAGATCCTCGCCCGGAGACTTGGCTTTGGTGGCAAGGACGATTACACCACGAACTCCATCCCAGGCATCCATCAAATTCTTTCCGACATCAGGCAGACCTCCCAACTCATCACATGTCAATGCCAGAGGCATTACAGATGATTTAATGTGTTCATCAAAGGCAACAACAGATTCCGAGGCTTGGTCGGCTGAGACTGTGAGTTTCAGAGGAGAAAAGGCAAAGGTTAGAATTAGTTAGAATCTTGAAAAGATGCAGCTAATTTTATTGACTAGAACAATCATGACATTTGACTCACTGTTGATAACAGACATTCGCTTATTTCCGATTGCGGGAGTATCATGGGAACTTGCACCAGAGAGCGATCCACCTCCTCCCCTGCCAGTAGCAGTCGAAGGTGTTACACCCACTTTCGACTCGAGCGCTTCCAGACGGACAAGGATGGTCTCAAACAGGTCCTTCAGAGGATCCAATCCTGCCGTGGAGATATTCGGTTTGGGCGTCATGGTCAAGTCCTTCTTGAGATTAATAGAGAATCGTAGCTGGGAGTTGACTGTTTTGACTTGCACAACGGATGTAATCCGGTATAGTTTTTGAGTATGAATAGTATTATTTTTTGCAAAATTTTGCAAAACCGTCAAGATACTGCTGGCATTACCATCTCAGTCACGAGTCACAGAGATGACTGTCCCCCATGCAGTAGAACTAAGGTTACTGCTGCCAGCAAAAAATGCTGTCTAAAAGACAGGCTACTCTAGTACACTAGCTAGTACCTGCCCCGCCAGGTTACTCTATCGTACTATTATAGAAATAGCTAGCTACTCTAGCTATTAGACAGAGTCGTACTGCAGCTGGCTATCTCATGACCGAAAAGTAGTCCAAGTAAGAAGCAACCAACTAGCAATTCCACAGGCATACCTACTCACAGCAGCCGACATGGCAAACTGTATGTTCCCTTCTGCGCTGCGAAAAACTTCTTCTCCTTCCGACACGCAATCAATTTTTTTTGCCGCAAAGAAATTGTCACAAGCTTCTCCGAACCCCAACTTAACATTTGCACGACAAACACTATCATAACGACCATCTTTGTTCTTGGAGTTGTAAACACCCTCCAGGCGAGCCAAATCAAATTCGACAATGCAAAAGGCTTTGACGGGGTGAATCAGTAAGTCATTTAAGTGTTCGATGAGCTGTCATTATGCAAAACTTGTACAAAACACCAGTACACCAAGAAATCGGCCAACTTACAATCGCGACAAGAGACTATTCGACTCTCAAACCTCAGAAAACTATCGACTTCTGGGTTACCCGGGTACACCCTGTATGTCGTACCATCAATGGTAATGTCCACATCTGAAACATTATTGATGCAGACGCCAACGTTGAAGTGTTGCAGTGTCACGTTCACTCTCATCCATCGGTTCTTTAGTAAGAGCGGGATGATGTATGAGACAAAACAAAGGTTTTCGGCCAAAAAGAGTGTCATGTCGAGCTCACGTAGCCCCACTTACCGCCTCGATGAAGACAGGTTCTACTAGAAACCCCTGATTGGATACGGTGCAGTCCAATGCGGTGCTATCTGGTGGAGCTTCGTATCGATACCTGCTCCCAAAGTCGGCCAACGGACTATCCAAGTTGGAGACCATACCGTTGCTGCCAAAGCGAGTGCAATGCGTGGAACCGAAATCTCCATCAATGTACTGGACCAAGTTTCCATCGACGTACAAAGAAATAAAACCTTTCTCAAAACCAGATCGCAACGCGTCGGTGACTGCCAAGACATATTCACGATCGGATGGGACGCAAAAGTTGAATTCCCGAGAATAGTTTCTATACTCTTGACCGTCATTCATGACAAGAATATTCATTTCCCGGTCCCAGCTAAAGACGGCTTCTCCATTGACCGGAGCAACTTCCAAATTCAACGATTCGTAGTCATCATCCATCTCCATGGTGATTTCAATTTTCATTTCATTTTGAGCGCAGACCTCATATTGGTCGCGGTAGAGGAGCCACTGTTTATACATGCGTTCGATCTGACCACAAGAAAACCTTCCAACTCCTTCTGGCAAGCAAGATTCACTGCCGACGTAATTCATATAATTGAAAACCGGATCAACACCAGGTAGATTGGGGCACGAATTTGGGATTTCGGTATCGCTATAAAATGTCATAGGGCAATCGTACATCAGAAGCGATGGTTTCGGGATGAATGCTGTGTCATCTACATAATCGCCTTTCAGGGCGTTGATCGGATCACACGGATCCTCTTCTTCGTCGAAAGAGGATGAGGACGAGGATGACTTCTCACTTTCAAACACATGATAAAGTCCCAGCCAATGTCCAATCTTGGAACAGATCGACAGGAAAAATAGGTTTTGTGAGCTATACTTTTTAAAGGTAGGTTCTTGTCCAATGAGCGCGCCACTTGCTGTCAAAATCGAGAAGAAGTCTAGGTACTAGTAGTAGCTTACCTCGTGCACGAGACCGATACCTTCATCATAACCCTCAAAACTGAGCCGACAAATCAATATCAACAAGATCGTTAGTAGATGCCTTCGCGACAGTCTTGCAGGGGCGGTTTTCCACCCCTATCATAACAAGAATAATACGTACCCACCCCCGGCCAACGTGTCATATGCCAAATAAACTCCATCGGCAGTTCGATCCAATTGATACGAAGGATTTGTAGCAGCTCCTATGGTATCGCAATTGCTGTCCACCCAGATGAATTCGTGACCGCAGATTCTGTATATCAAATAGACGTTGAGCGTTCGACTATCACCGACGTGAGTAGCTGAGGCATAGTCGTTGGACTTGTAGATATTTCCGACAAACATGAAAGCATTCTTTCTCGCTACTGCCACTTTTGCTTGACTTGGGTCGGTATTCAGCCAACGAAACACAAAGGGAGTGTCAACATATCGGCGGTTTAACACATCCATATTATTCTGGATCAATTTATAAATGTCTGAAACAGAAGAAAATCGGCCGTCTTCAATGAACGGCAAGGCGTGGCTTCCCGTACCGGATACAATTGCTAGCTCTTCTTGCAAACTTCGAAATTCACTGCGCGGATGTGGAAGTACCCAGGTACCATTTTTTGTGTCTTGATCGTCGTCGAGTGGATATCCAGAGAGGTGGAAATAAACTGGAATCTCGATACATTGTTTGCAGAGCTCGGTACAGTTAGAGGCGACCAAGTGGCGATAATTCTCATGATGGAATAGTGCGTCCATGCGAAGTCTATCCAAATTTTTGTACGACAATGCCAAACCACGTTCATGATCATGTTCATGATGATGAAGATGATGATGACGATGATGAACATGGTCGTCCGGCGGAATGTGGGCCCATACGTAGCCCGATTTGATTCCCAGCAAAGAACAAAAAAGGACGCACAGAAATGGAAGCAATCGCTGCATTGGATATTATTGGGTCAAAGCTCGGAATGTATGATGTATGCCAAATGCCAATATATGTAATGTTTCGCTGAAAAAAATTATCTGGATTGTTTTTTCATACTCCTTCGTTTTCTCTCTCTCTCTCTCTCGCTTCCGTGCTCATTTTAGTGTTCAGAAGAAAAAGAAGCAGCAAGTTCTTCATTGTTGTTTTTATTTGCAGACCTGCATGCGTGATGTGAGGGAAACCGGTCTGTGATCTGATCTACAGTATCCTACGGTAGTAGTAGTGGTATCCACTGCCTTCAGTACTAAACTATTATCGCTCGTCCCGACTGTGCGTACTACTCTACTACCTACTGTACTGTAGTAGAATGATGGCTTCACATCGGAAAAGATCCAGTATGTTTGTCGACGCACACTTACACAAAGCGAGTCTTTGTGCTCGGAGTATAAGTCTGAGCAGGTCAGACCAAAATCCACTGCAGGAATAATAATCGTAGACGACACTAAGCTAGCTACTAGTTAGCTAATCCTCCTTGTTGAGCACGCTATGTTGCAAACAACTGGAAAATGATCGCTTGCGTCACAGTCAATGCGGTAGTGACTCATAGGAACAATAGTATCTGTTGTCAGTACTAGTGATGTTTTGGTTGGATTCTTGAAAAATACATGATCAATTCGCATCAGAGGATTTGTCGTCCACGAAGTTGGTGCCGGCAACGTCGTTCCAGAGGATTCCTCATCCCTGCTGTTGTTTCTCCTCGCAGAATAAAATGTGTCGTGGTATCCAAAGTCATCAGTCAATGCCTCGAGAACCAGTGATCGCTCAGAAGGCTTTGGCCAGCCCCTGCTGTGATACAGATCCAAAATGCGTTGCCAGCCCTTCTCATCTGTGTCTGATTTCTGGAACGTGTTGAAATCGCCGCATATTATTTGTGGCACATGGTCAAGAAATGCTTCGATGGCCTGGACACCTCGACTTATTTGCTTCACGCGAAGTTCTTCACTTTTATGGTCTAAATGAGTCACGATGATTCCCAATAAATTAGCATGCTGTGGTGGTGGTGGTGATGATGATGATGATGGTTCTGGTTGAGAATCGTTGTTGTTGTCGTCGTCGTCGTTGAAGCCTCCATTTTCCTCCAACCTCAGGAGAACAGCAGTAAAAGCCCGGGGATCAACAGACTCTCGTTTTTGGTTTCCAAGATGTATATCTCCCTCTTGAACGGCGAGCGCAACATGCTGGCAATTTTCAATGGGATACCGCGTCAAAATAGCATTTCCAAACCATGTTCCCCTACCAAAGAACGAAGTGTCTGTCGCTCCGTGAAATTCTACCTGTTTGAGGTTGGTTGCCTTCGCCAATCGATACAGAAAGGTTTCGCCATCTTGCTCGGGTAGAAAAATAGAATGGATAGGAGTATTTGCCCGTGGCCGTTTTTAACCGTGCTATAGTAGTCTTGCACAATTTCTTGCTCACTTGGTGATGTTGTTGTCGATGCTGGATTAGTAGCAAAAGGATGTAACACTTCGTTGAGACACAAAATGTCTGGTTGGACTTGGTTGATAACGTGCAACACCCGATCAAAATTGCAGGTATGATGCGAGTCTCTCCATGCGTGAATGTTGTAGGTCATAAGTTTGATGATGGGCCTTCCTGTGCGAGACGATGATGTTGTAGTTGTTGTCGACGATGATTCAGGCGTCAGCCCGGAGCCCGGACGATACAACCAGACCTTTCCAAAAACTAACTAAACTGGTAGTATACCGATACTACCGATACTAAAAACTAACTATTTGGCTTTAACAATACTGAAAACTAACTATTTAGAACTGGAAAAACTCAGTATACTGCTAGTATACTGCCTCGTCCCCTTCCACTGCCTCCTCGTCCTCGCTGTTCTCCTCATCTTGTTCCACTTCCTCCTCTGGACGCATCTTCATGGCTGTTGCAACAGTGGCAACACCCCAGAAATCCAGATTTTTCTTCAGGAACAAGAGGGCTTCAAAGATTGCAGGTGTCATGCCTCTTCGCTGTGGCACCATGACATACTTTGCTTCAGAGAAGAGGCGCTCACAGCAGTTTGAAGTAGCGCACACAAGCTTACTCACATCAATATAGGCACTGTTTGCTTTGCGAATATCTCCTGCACATGTCTTCTGGATCTTGTTGCGACGTTCACTGATAAGCTTCACACGCTCCAGAGGAGAGAGTTCGTCTTCATCATTCGTGTTGCTATCATTGTCCTCTACTTCTTGGATAGGTTTCTTCAACTTCCGGCATGCTTCAGCTTCCAGGCCGGTCAAGAGCTCACCCTTCATGATCTTGCAGACACCATTCTCGAAGTCAGCAGAGGCAACAATCTCAGCGTTTGGCTTCAAGTACTTCTCCATGCAGACATATTGATCATCTGCAAGCACAGCATCAAACGTGTCTCTTGTGAACTCCAGATCTGTACCCCTCTTCTGTAAGCCAATAGTGACATCCTTGAAGAGGGGGAAGTGCAGTCGCTTGCACTTTTCCAGGATCTTGTACTGCGGCGCTGTCAATTGATAGTCTTCAAGTGCAGCGCAGGCTTGGAGCTGAGGACGAATCTTCAAGTATCTATCAACCATAGTCATCGTGGACGTCCAACGAGTAGCTTGCTCTTGTTTTGCAGCCAAGCAACGCCCATGTGCTTCATAAGTGAGATCTCGCAGTACTGCTGCTGCCTTCAGATTAGATGCTTTGCCCATAAGCGTGGAGCACCTGCTGATGGCATCTTCCAGTCCAGGTTGCTCAGAGATCCAAAGCTTGACAGCAAGATTGAATCGATGAGAAGCACATCCAACAAGAGGAATCTTCCATCGTGCTGAGATAGCCTTGTTGGTTGAACAATTGTCACTGACAATGCAAGCAACGTTTGCCTTGGTCAGGCCATACAGCTGAAGAGTCGACTCTAACAAGTCAATGTGAGCATCAGCACCAAGCTCTTCTTCAACGAGTGTTGGTTGGAAAGCAAGAAGCACTTCCTTGTACTCATCCTTCGCTGGGCAAATGTAGCTGGCAAAAACACCAATATAATGAGTGGACGTCCCATCACAAGTCCAGCCATCTAACAGGAGAGCAATGATACCAGCTTCTTGGAGTTCAGCAGCGATTGCCTTCTCAGTCTCCCTGGCTGTTGCGAGTATATATTTTCGCAGTGACTTGGAGTTCAATGGCTTGATACCTGCAAGGGAGCGAGTCAGGGGCTCGTCGATCTCTGAAAGAGGCATGTTCCTGCAGACAACCCACTCAATCCACTTGTGGGCTCTCCTCTCTTTCTCATTGTAAGTAAAGAAATGAGAACAACGAACAGGTTGGTTAGTAGACGAACAAGAGGAAGCTTTTGCAGCGAGATGAGTCTTGTAGATCTCCAAATATTCCGGACCGACACAGATTGCAGTGTGCCTCCTCAAGTTTGTCCACCCAGAGTTCTGCTTCCTGTTCTGGTTGCACTTGCTGCAAGTCCAGAGAGCGGCGTCTTTCTGCTCACTGGTCTGAGCACGATAGAAGAAGTGGACGATGTCTCTTGAGCGAGGTAATGATCTTCATGGTTGTACAAGAAGAAGGAAGCAATGTGGTTTTTGATGAATTAAAACACTTTCTGTCACTTTGTGAAGACACCGAAAGCATAGCTACTAGAGAAGCGACTAGCACAACAGGAGACACTTACAGTGACAACTTTGCGCCAAAAGAGACAGAGCGCCGGCAAAAACAAGGCGCCATTGTGGAGATAGTAGGTTGTATTATTCAAAAAAGCGCGAAAAGTGATGAACGAGTAAGAAGTATACTACTGGAAATATCAGTTCAGGACGCGCAAGCTAGTCCCACTGCAAGGCGTTGGTGCTTAGTTACCAAAAATCCATAGCGAAAAACCGCAGTATACTATAGTAATACTGCGTTAAACTAGTCTTAATACTGACTGGCTGGTGGGAACGAATACTAGATACTGCCGCAAGCCAGCTTGAAAAAACTAGTTACTGTCTACATGCTGGATATGAACATAGTCTAGTTTAAATTTAAACTTGGAAAGGTCTGGATACAACGATGATGCAAACGCATACCAAAGTCTCAAGCAAAGCATATCTGGCTAAAACTCTCATGTTTTATAATTAATCGAATCTTCTCCTTTCTCTTGGCAGTTTTTAAAAAGATTAGTGGGTGGGAGGTGGGAACAGGTTCCTGGTGGCTGGTAGAGGAAAGCCAGTTTCTTTCCTACAGTATTATTATTTTTCGAACCCAGCGATATTGAGAACTTTTGCAAGTAGAGTTAGAGTACTGAGTAATAAAGATTTCCTTAACCCTAATAGTAGACTATCTACTGTACTGTACGTAGGTCTGGAAGATGACAAGAAGAACTCAAGAAACAGTGACCGGGGTGACGTAATGTCGTTGAGACAGGGCAGTCACAATTCACAACAGTGTAAATAATGTCCGAACCTCGGACAAAGTTAAACCAGTTTATGAATCTCAAAGATTCGTTCAGATCCTGCACTTTCACCACCCACGGAAAGCAGACGAGACAGCTAACTGCTCAACGCCAGTAAAAGTAGTGGTTGTCACACCATGTAGAATGTAGATTAACATTAGGTGTATAGCTAGTAGTAGATAGATAGTCCCCAAGAGTAGTTGTTTGTCTCGTGTGCGAGTGCGAAAGCTAGGATGTTAGCATCGTACCTCTTGTCGATTGCAAGACACCTTCGTGCCTCTTCGTGGAATGTGGGTGCATCGGTCCTTGTCTCGAAAGAAAGACTCTTTGACGTTGTTTCCATTCAAGAGCCCTAGAGTCATTTTGGAAAGAACTGATCGAAAGCTCAAAGGTTGTGCTGACTTCCGTGTTTGTTCTCGGTGTTTGCGGACCTTGGCACATTCCTCCATTCTGGTATTAATCTCGTCTTCTGTACATCCAGCGTAGGCTCGAAGCAACCTTTTGCGAGACATCCAATCAAGTATCAATGCTGTACCGTGCCGTCTTGATGGATTTCGCTGAGCCTCGTATCGATCTATATCGTAACAGTCTTCGCGGACATGATTCCAGTCGAAGGACAGCTGCAAGAGAAAGCGTAGGAGAAATGAAAGAGGTGGTCAGACGACAGCGGAGTTGCTAAGCATTCGATTACGCAATTAACACATCAGAACTTACTGGTGGCCCGAGACAGTCTGGGTGATCTCCTAGAATCATAGGATACCTTCGACATTGAATGGTTCCAAAGGTTACCCGTTTTCGTGTTTGAATTTCTGTCGGAACCGACGAAGACGACAGCGAAGAACGGTGCAATTCTGTAGTCGTTGTTGTCGATCCTGATGAGGAGGAGCTACAGGAACTGGGTTCGCCTACGCTTGCAATGACGGGGACCATGGCTGGTAAAGTAGCATCATTATGTTCAAGGCTTGTTTCTAGTTTAAGAGTCATACTCAATACAAAGTTGTTGTAGAAAATTGGTTAAAACACGGGAGAAAGTATTTGCAGAGATGAGCGAGAAGTGAAAAATACCAAGCGTTACGTTCGCGAGCTGTTTTCCTTGCTTCGATTGCTAATTGACAGTAGTAGTACCGTACAGTAGTACTATTAGTACTAGACGACGAAGAAGTAGCAGGTACAGTTTCTCTTACATCAATCTTACAAACTCGAACAACCGCAGATGGTTGCCACCGACACGAACTCTGAACCAGCGATTCGTGATTCGCTCTGCGAGCAAAAAGATTCATAAAGGAACACGTGTGCATTCGGAAAGATGCAGTCATACTACTACCACTTATGGTACTACTACTAGTAACTACCTGCTTACCAGGTGGAGTACTACTATCACTCCCTCCTACCTGGTAGTACGCACTAATCAGTACTACCTAGTACTAGTACTACTAGCTAGTAGTACTAATACGATAATACTCGAGTACCAGGTACCAGGTACCAACTCTAGCTAGTAAGTAGTACCAGTAGTAGACGACTAGCTGGCTACTACTCCACTGCTACCAGTAAATGAGTAACACAAGACTACTACTAGTA
>Ga0100394_1005616_pt1 | contig 10173 bp, 8 predicted proteins | sample CryGeymeta201518_FD_81549 | JGI IMG/M metagenome (GOLD analysis project Ga0100394, IMG submission 81549) | Groundwater microbial communities from Crystal Geyser aquifers in Utah, USA - Crystal Geyser metaG 2015-18 | ecosystem: Environmental > Aquatic > Deep subsurface > Groundwater | place: USA... | reverse complement strand
CCACAGCGGGTTTAAGTATCTCGCGTATTCGGTAATGAATCTACGAGGATTTATGAAGGAAAACGGAGGAAACTCGCTATGAGTTCATTGATTTTAGAAAAGCAAATAAAACTTAAAAAAGCTGATGATTTTTTATTTACCAATGGCAGGGGAGGGCGATTAACCGAAACAACCATACAAAAAATAGTCGGGTAAGCGGCGTCAAAAGCGGGAATTCTGAAAAATGTATCGCCCCACACTCTACGACATAGTTTTGCCACCCATTTACTCGAAACCGGTATGGATATCAGGTACATTCAGGAGTTGTTGGGGCATGCTAAATTGCAAACAACGCAGATTTATACTCATGTGGCGACAAATGATTTAAAAAATATTAAAAGTCCTTTGGATAATTAAATGGAAAATCTCTTGGAAAAACTGAACAAAGACCAAAAAGAAGCGGTAATCCACGAAAATGGCCCGCTTTTGATTGTGGCGGGCGCGGGAACGGGTAAAACAACGGTTATTACTCAGAGAATATCCTGGCTTATTTTGGAGAAAAAAATAAAACCGGATGAGATTTTGGCTCTCACTTTTACCGAGAAAGCGGCTGGGGAGATGGAAGAAAGGGTTGACCAGCTTTTACCTTATGGTTATGTGGATCTATGGATTTCCACTTTTCATGCTTTTTGCGAGAGGGTTTTGCAAGATCACGCCATTGAAATCGGCCTGCCCGGAGATTTTAAGCTTTTAAACCAAACCGCCCAATGGCTTCTTGTTCGGCAAAACTTAGAGAGATTTGATCTGGATTATTATCGGCCACTCGGCAATCCGACGAAGTTTATTCATACGCTTTTGAAACATTTCAGTCGGGCGAAAGACGAGGAAATTTGGCCGGAAGATTACCTTGGTTATGTTGAAAATTTAGAATTAAACAAGGATAGTATTTTTGCCGAAGAGCGCGACAGGTTAAAAGAGGTCGCGAAGGCTTACGGCGTATATCAACAATTACTTTTGGAAAATAATTTTTTGGATTTTGGCGATTTGATAAATTATACTCTAAAACTTTTCAGAACCCGCCTTCAAGTCTTGGAAGAATACAGAAAAAAATTCAAATATATTTTAGTGGACGAATTTCAAGATACCAATTGGGCGCAATACGCCTTGATTAAAATGCTCTCCGCGCCTAATAATAATTTGACAGTCGTTGGCGACGATGATCAGTGTCTGCCAGGGAATACTCTCGTTGATTTACCAAAAGGCCGAAAAAAAATTGAAGAAATTAAAGAAGCAGATGAGATAATTTGTGGCATTGGGAAAGGCCATCTTGGAATAAGCAGAGTAAAGAAGGTCATTAAAAATAAAAAAAATGTTAGATATCTAGAAATAAAAACCAGGCAAGGAAAAAAAATAAAGGTGACGGATAATCATAAAATGTTTTTTTATTTGCCGAATTATTCGACAGGAAGATTTTATGTTTATTTAATGTATCGCCAAGAGCTAGGATATAGAATAGGCATAACAAATAATTTAGCCGGCAGATTGAGACTTGAGAGATCAAGCGACAGTATTCTAGCTTTGGCGAGCTTTAAAACAGAGAAAGAGGCAAGGTATTATGAAACATTATGGTCATTAAAATATGGAATTCCGACATCTTGCTTTAAGGAAAGAGGAAAGATGGTTATTGATGAAACAAATCTTAAAAAATTGTATAGTGATATGGATGTGAAAAAGTCGGCAAATAACATAGCCACAGATCTTAAAAAGGATTTAAATTTTCATCATTTTTATTTAGCTGGAGTAAATCGGGGTGGTAAGGTACGCTTGAAGATAAATTTAGAAATTTGTTCAAGAAGGAATAAACTAAAAAACTTAAAGAATTTTCCTCGGAAATATGAAGTTTTGCATAGTTTAAGTATAGAAACGTCAGATAGTAAGACAATTAAGCTTTTAAAAATTAATGGATTTGGACTGACTTCGGCAAAAAAGGGATACAGACTGCGAAAAACTTCAGTTGACTTAGAAACATTAGCTAACTTAGCTGGTGATTTAAAGAAAATAACTGGCGGTTTGTTGCAAGAAAATTTTAAAATTGCCGTTTTAAATAGCCAAAGCTTACCCTCTTTAGTTGTTCCTGCCAAGAATTTAATAGAAGGCCTTTTTATTCCGGTGCGAAATAATAATAAATTGATTTATGATGAGATTGTTGAAATCAAGGAATCATTTGCAAGTGATGTTGTTTATGATTTAGAAATAGAGAGAACGCATAACTTTATTGCTAATGGCATAGCTGTCCACAATTCAATCTATAAATTCCGCGGAGCGTCGGTCAGTAATATTTTGCAATTCAAAAATGATTTTCCCGAGGCGGATAGGATAGTTATCAGCGACAATTATCGCAGTAAACAAAAAATTCTTGATTACGCTTATAAATTTATCAAACAGAATGATCCAAATCGCCTTGAAGCAAAACTAAACATTTCAAAAAAATTAGAGGCGAAAAGAGAGGGAGAGGGGATAATAGAACATTTTCATGTCGAGTCAGCCGAGCTTGAAGCTAAAACCGTTGCCGATAAAATTTTAGAGCTAAAAAAAGACGATGAAACCTTGAAATGGAATGATTTTGCTGTTTTAGTCAGAGCAAACAGCCAAGCCGAGCTTTTTATGCAAGCCTTTGACAGAGGCGGAATACCTTATCAATTTTTAGCTTCAGCCGGGCTTTATTCCAAACCGATTATTTTGGATGTCATTGCTTATTTAAAAATTTTAGACGATTATCATGAATCTTCCGCCGTTTACAGAATTTTGAATATGCCTCTAGTCCAATTGGATTACGAGGATATTGTAAAGTTGAATTATTTTTCAAGACGGAAAAATTGGTCTTTGTATGAAACTTTGAAAAACGCGCCGGTAGCGGGAGTTTCCCAAGAAAGTTTGAGAAAGATAAATAAAATTTTAGGATTTATTGAAAAGCACGCCGGCATTGCGAGAGAAAAAGGGGTTGGCAAGGCGGTCTATAGCTTTTTGGAAGATTTTAATATTTTGAAAGATCTTAGTCATAAAGCGGAAGTGGGGGATTTAAGGGCTGTTGAAAATATCGGATATATAAATCAGTTCTTAAAAAAGATTGAAGATTTTGAAAGAACAAATCCGGACAAATCAGCAAAAAAATTTCTCGCGGAATTAAATATGGCCGTGGAATCCGGAGAAGAGGGGGTGCTCTCTCCCGGCTTTGAAGAAGGGCCGGAAACGGTTAAAATTTTAACAGTGCATGGAGCAAAAGGACTGGAATTCAAATATGTTTTTATAGTTAATTTGGTTGATTTGCGTTTTCCTTCAACCAATAGAAAAGATCCGATTGAACTTCCCGGAGAGTTGGTCAAGGAGACTATCCCCGAAGGAGATATTCATCTTGAAGAAGAAAGGCGTTTATTTTATGTTGCCTTGACGCGCGGTCGCGACGGAGTATTTTTAACTTCCGCTTCGGATTACGGTGGGCAAAGAAAGAAAAAAATATCCAGATTTTTGGTAGAGCTTGGTTTTGTTGAGCCAAAGACGGCTTTAATGCCCAAAGAAGAATATTTTAAAGGAGGAGAGATCCATAATGATACGCGAGAGTTCAAGATTTCACTGCCAAGTAAGTTCAGTTTTACTCAACTTAAAGCTTTTGAAACTTGTCCGTTGCAGTATAAGTTTGCTCATATTTTGGCTATTCCCGTTCGCGGGAAATTCGTTTTCAGTTTTGGAAAGACAATGCACAGCGCTCTTCAAAAATTTTTTGAACAAATGTTAAAAGTAGATGCGCATTGCCAAAAGAATTTGTTCGGCAATGATACGACCGATACTTCAGCATGTTTATCCCTTGATGATCTGCTAAAAATTTATGAAGAGACATGGATAAACGATTGGTATGACAATAAAGCCCACGAAGAAGAGTATAAAAAACAAGGAAGGCAAAGTTTGCGAGAGTTTTATAAAATAAACAAAGATAATTGGCCGAAAGTTAAATATCTGGAGCTGGGTTTTAATCTCAAGATAGGGGATTATACTGTAAGAGGAGCGATTGATAGAATAGACAAAAATGTTGACGGAAGCGTTGAATTGGTGGACTATAAAACAGGCAGTTTTCCGCAGGATGAAAAATGTTTAGACAGGGATCAGCTTTTGATTTATCAATTGGCCGCCAGTGAAATTTTCAACGAAAACGTTACCAAGCTAAGCTATTATTATCTAAGTGAAAACAAAACCATATCTTTTTTGGGGACGCCGGAAGACTTGTCAAAAACAAAAGAAAAAATCATAGCAACGATAGAAAAAATAAAACAAGGCGGTTTTTTGCCGAAGCCGAGCTTATTTACCTGTAAAAATTGCGACTTCAAAGATATTTGCGAACATAGAGTTTTATAATTATGTTTACACCGATTAAAAATATTTTAATTTCCAATGTAAAAAGCTCCGGTTTCAGTCGTCAGGTTGATGCCGCCCAGGCTATAGAATTTTTTAATGAAGTAATCGTGGAAATTTTTGGCAGCAATGTAAAAGAAAAGGCAAAAGCTTTATATTTTAAAAATCAATCCTTGGCCATTGCTTGCCTAAGCTCCATATTTATTCAAGAAATGTATTTAAGAAGAAGTAAAATTATCAGAGAGATAAATAAAAAGCTGGGTGGAGAGGTTGTAAAATCGTTAAAATTCAGAATCTAGTCAAGTTTGCCAAATTGGTGTGGTTTGTTATACTTTCAGAGTAAAAACAGGGGGATATGACTTTAAAACAATATCTATTTTTAATGAGTTTCGGAGCGATCTTGTGCTGGGTTCTTTGGTTTTTGGTTCTCTTTTTTGTTGATCCTGGCGAGGCGGGCATTTTTGATTTTATTTTTTTCTATCTTAGTCTATTTTTAGCCTCCGTGGGGTCTCTTTCCGTTTTGGGCTTAGCTCTTAGAATAAAGTTTGGAAAAGATGAAGTTGTTTTTAAGGCAGTAACGATTTCTTTTCGTCAGGCGGCAATGCTCAGTTTTTTAGTTATAGGCAGTTTGCTTTTGCAAAGTAAAAATCTTTTAAATTGGTGGAATATAATCTTTTTGGTTTTAGCGGTTGTCATTTTTGAATTTTTCTTTATAACTTACGGGAGAGGGAGATAATCGAAAATCATGAATTAAGAATTATGAAGCGAGATATTGTCCGACGCGAAAATCAAAATTTGGATTTTGGAATTTAAATTACCGGTTAATTACCATTTATGTTTAATAAAATATTCGGTAAATTTTCAAAGGATATCGGGATTGATTTGGGAACAGCCAACACCAAGGTTTTTGTAAAAGATAAGGGGATTGTCATTAATGAACCTTCAGTTGTCTCGCTAAATACAAAAACCGGGCAGATAATAGCCATAGGCGAAGACGCGAAAAAAATGCTGGGCAAGCTTCCGCCTCATATTCTCGCCTCCAAACCGATCGTTAATGGGATTATCTCCGACTTTGAGATTGCCGAGAAAATGCTGAAGTATTTTATTGATAAGATCCATCAAGACAGTTTTACCATTCTTCCTCGTCCGCGCATAATCATCGGGATACCTCTTGATATTACCGAAGTTGAAAGAAAGGCGGTTGAAGACGCGACTCTTTCCGCGGGAGCCAGAGAAGTTTTTTTGATTGAAAAGATAATGGCTTCGGCAATCGGAGCGCGACTTCCGATTGCTGATCCGGTGGGCAATATTATCGTAGATATCGGCGAGGGGACGACGGAAATAGCGGTGATCGCTCTTTCGGGAGTTGTAACCTGGAGAACACTTCGCGTTGCCGGCGAAGAAATGAGCAAAAATATTATTCAATATGCCAGAGAAGTGTTTAATCTTTTGGTTGGCGATAAAATGGCCGAAGAGGTGAAAATAAGAGTAGGATCGGCTGTTGAACAAAAAGAACCGTTATCCATAGACATGAGGGGTCGCGATTTGATAACCGGCTTGCCCAGATCCGTGACCATAAATGACGTTCAGATTCGTGAAGCTTTAAGTCGTTCAGTTAAGCAAATTATCGACGGGATTAAATCCACACTGGAGGTTACTCCGCCGGAACTTTTAGCGGATATTTTTGAAAGAGGAATGATTTTAACCGGTGGCGGGGCAATGTTGCGGGGTATTGATCAAATAATTTCCAGAGCTACCGAGATTCCGGTCAGAATCGCTGACGACCCCATGACTTGCGTGGTCAGAGGAACCGGATTACTATTAGAAGATATGCAATTGCTTAAAGAAATTGCCATTCCCTCCACTCAAGAGGAAAAATAATAAAAATCGTAAAAGCAAACCAATTGCTTTTATTTTGGTATAATATGCAGTCTCGTATTTTCAACAAGCCCAGTCTTGTTTTAATTTTTCTTTTATTAATGCTCGTGATTTTGCGATATAGCGGAGTATTGTCCCCCGCAGAGGGTTTATTTTTGAAAGCGCTAAATCCGATAGGATCTTCCGTCTATGGCTTGGAACAAAAAATAAAAAGAATTTGGACAAAGGAAATTTCAAGAGAAGATTATGAAAAAATAAAAGAAGAAAATAACAGATTGATTGTTGAAAATATAAAATTAAATATTTTAAAAGAAGAAAATGAGGAATTAAGGGGGATATTAAATTTTACCAAGCCCGATCAATACAAATTTTTAACGGCGGAAATACTTGGGCGAGACCCGATTTTTTTAAATTATTTTATTCTCAATAAAGGGTCGGATGATGGCATAAAAGACGGCTTTCCCATAGTTTCTCCCGATGGTGTATTGGTCGGAAAGATAATCAAAACAGAGAATAAAATTTCAACAATGATTGTTTCCACTGATACGAATTTTGAAACAGCCGTTTCGGTTTTTGGTCAATCGGACAACCATACGGCGGGTTTAGTCAGGGGAGAGAGGGGACTAGGTATAAAAATGGAATTTATCAGACAGGGGGAAGATGTTAATAAAGACGATCTCGTAGCAACTTCCGGGCTTGAATTCAATATGCCGAAAGGATTGGTCGTGGGTAGAATTGTTGAGGTGGAAAAAGAAGATAAAGTTATTTTTGGAACGGCAATCGTAAGTCCTCTTGTGTCCTATGAAAACTTAAGCATGGTTATGGTGATATTACCTCAATTCTAATAAATTTATGTTTTCTTGGAAAAAATTTTTAAAGATTTTGGGGGCTATTTTCTTGATTATCTTTTTGGCATTTTTTGAAATCAGTTTTATTTCGCTCTTGCCCGCGCCCCTTAACCGTTTTAGTTTATTTTTACCGGTCATTTTTTTTATATCTATTGTCATCAACTATCACCATGCTCTTTGGCTTGGATTTTTGGAAGGAATAATTTTAAATATTTTTTCCGTTTTTCCTTTTGGTTCAATCTCTTTGGCAATAATCATTTCTCTCGCAGTGATAAATTTTCTTTTGAATAATTTTTTTACCAATAAATCATTATACTCCCTTGTTATTTTGGGAATTCTGGGAAATTTAATTTATTTATTTAATTTAATTTTAATCAAATTCATATTTTTTCTTTTTGGAATTGGCGGAAATGATATCAGTGAAGCCCTTTCGCCGTTTTCTCTATCTGAAAGTCTTTGGCAAAATGCCTTTAATATATTGATGCTGATTTTATTTTTTTATATTTTTAATTTTTGGGGAAAGAAAATAAAAGCATTATTTCTTTAAAAATGAATTTCTTTAAAAGAAAATTTAATAGAAAAAATGACGACCCTTTTATCATTAAAGAGTCGTTAACTTCCGGGTTTTTGCTGGGCGACGAAAGGGCAAAGGGCTGGGTGGAGGAAAATATAAAAATTGACGGATCTGATGATAACGGAGAGATTTCTTTTGATCGCGACGAATTTATCGGAGTAGCTTTAAGTTCTAAAAAATTAAATTTATTTTTAGGGATTGCCTTTTTGATAATTACCGTTCTTTTAGCTAAAGCATTCTATCTGCAAGTGATGAACGGAGAACGCTATCGGGAAATTGCCGAGGGAAATCGTATTCGCGTAGAAACAATAAACGCGAAAAGGGGGATAATCTATGATAGAAATTTAATCCCTCTTGTAAGAAATGTTCCCTCTTTTTCTTTGTATTTGATATCGGGCGATTTTAAGGATAACGAAAAACAAGAAGAAGCAATCGGTTATCTCGTAAAAAATAATATTATTTCAGAACTTGAACTGAGGGAAAAATTAGCCGTGGCAATCGATTCGCCTTACGCGCCGATTTTATTAAAAGAGAATCTTAGCTACGAAGAAGCATTGCGTTTGAAGATCGAGAGCGGTTATATCGCCGGGCTTAATTTAAGGTTGGAAAGCCGGCGTGAATATCTAAACGACGGTTCGAGGGAAGAAACAACCTTATCCTTGTCTCATATTCTCGGGTATGTGGGGAAAATCAATCAGGACGAACTGGAACAAAATAAAAATTATACCCAAGTTGATTTTATCGGTAAAACGGGGATTGAGTCTGTCTATGAAAAAATTTTACGGGGAGAAAATGGAAAAAAACAAATTGAAGTTGACGCTTTGGGTAAGGAAAAAAATGTTATTGCCGAAGAAGATCCAAAGGATGGACAAAATATTATCCTGACCCTAGATATTGATTTACAAAATAAATTAGAGGAAATATTAAAATACTATCTTAAGCAAAAAGATAAAAAAAGAGCGGCGGCCGTGGTTTTGAATCCGCAAAATGGAAAAATTTTAGCTTTAGTGAGTTTGCCGTCTTTTGATAACAATCTTTTTGCCGAAGGCATTTCCCAAGAAGAATATCAAAAATTAATAACTAATCCCGACAATCCGTTATTCAACCGAGCGGTAATGGGTGAATATCCGTCGGGCTCAACGATAAAGCCGACCATTGCCGCGGCCGCCCTTGAAGAAAAAATCGTTAATAAAAATACATCTTTTTTAAGCGTTGGCGGCTTAAGAATTAGCAGTTGGTTTTTTCCGGACTGGAAAGCCGGCGGACACGGACTTACTAACGTCACGAAAGCTATAGCTGAATCGGTTAATACCTTTTTTTATATAGTCGGCGGAGGTTATGAAAATACCGAAGGACTTGGAGTGGAAAGAATTGTAAAATATTTGAATCTGTTTGGTTTTGGAAATAAACTAGGAATAGACTTGCCGAACGAGGGCGATGGCTTTTGCCCAACAAAAGAATGGAAAGAAAAAACCAAAGGAGAGCCATGGTATATCGGGGACAACTACCATTTATCTATCGGTCAAGGCGATCTTTCCGTAACTCCCCTTCAGATAGCCGTAGCCAATTCTGTTTTTGCTAATGGCGGAACGCTTTTTCGGCCACATTTACTTGAAGCTATTGAGTCTCCGAAGCCGATTGATAATGCCGAATATATTATAAGAAAAGACCTTGTAAGCCAAGAGAATATAAATATTGTTCGCGAGGGTATGCGTCGGACAGTCACTTCGGGAAGCGCGCAGAAACTTCAAGTTTTGCCGGTAACTTCAGCCGGGAAAACAGGAACCGCGCAATGGGACACAAGAAAGCCAAACCATGCTTGGTTTACGGCTTTCGCCCCCCACGAGAATGCTGAAATTGCCATCACGATTTTAGTGGAAGAAGGAGAAGAGGGGAGCGCAATTTCCCTTGATATTGCCAGAGATTTTTTACTTTGGTACTTTACGAAAGAATAGACCCGCTGAATAATAATCTTTCGTTACGAAACGCGGTAATTTTGAGCGAAAATTGTGAACAAGCGACGATGTTTATGCAACAAAGTATAAGGGGAGAGCTTTTCACAATTTGCAGCCAAAATTACCAGTTGCAGTAGAAAGGATTATTGGAGGACAATGCTATTATAACAAACCATTTAAAAAATAAGAAATATTGAAAATCCCGCCTTTTTACGGGCGGGATTAGTTTATTTTTGATTTAATATTTCTATGGCTTTGTCCATTTGCGGATCGCGGTTGGCGCTATAATCTTCCGCGGTAAATTCCACTTCTTCGTCCGGGCTGATGCCTTCTTTATCAATCAATCTTCCTTTGGGAGTCAACCATTCGGCAATGGTAATTTTTACCGCTGATCCGTCTTTTAACGATTCCAAGCTCTGAACCGATCCTTTGCCAAAAGTCTTTTTGCCAATCAATATTGCCTTGCCATAATCTTGAAGAGCTCCGGCAACAATCTCCGAAGCCGAAGCAGAACCTTCGTTTATCAAAATGACTG
>Ga0100394_1005614_pt1 | contig 10178 bp, 9 predicted proteins | sample CryGeymeta201518_FD_81549 | JGI IMG/M metagenome (GOLD analysis project Ga0100394, IMG submission 81549) | Groundwater microbial communities from Crystal Geyser aquifers in Utah, USA - Crystal Geyser metaG 2015-18 | ecosystem: Environmental > Aquatic > Deep subsurface > Groundwater | place: USA... | reverse complement strand
TGGACAAAGGATTAAAGACTTAATGGTTCTGAGTTTGAACATTCAACATATAATCCTTTTAACCACTTCAACCTTTTTAACCTCTTTAACTTTTATTATTTCGGGGCGCCGATCTTGACAAGCACTACGCCGTGAGCGGGAACAGAGCATTTAAATGAATCCTCGAAGGTCCCCAGGTCTTTTCTCTGCCAGAGGTCGCGCGCAGGCTGAGCACCGCTCAATCCTATTTCCTTCCACGTAACGGTTGCCTCTGATCCAAGCGGTGTCCGGTTGAAAAACCCGACTGCTATTGTTTTGTCTGAAAGCGGTTTTGTCCAAACCTCTATCCCGTAGAATCCGCCGGCAGTACCTTCCTTCACGGAAATACGCTTTGCCTGTTTTCCCAGCAGGTCCTGGCTTACATCCAGCACCTCGTCGTTCGTAAGCAGGTCTATTGTGAATTTATCCAGCTTTGCCAGGTCGCACCCAAGCAGAAGCGGGGCTGAGAGCATGCACCAGAGCGTCACGTGCGTGACCTGCTCGTTCTTCGAAAGCGGCGTGGGCCCCCTGCCCCTGGGATTGCCTGCTCCCACAAAACCGACAACCATCATATCAGGGTCGTTCCAGTGCCCTGGCCCGGCATGATCCCCGATCTTGTCCTGCCTGAAACCTATGCCTGACATCGACGTCCAGGAAGCCTGTATGTCCCCGGTTGTGCGCCAGAGGTTCCCGCCGACATCCGCTCCCCATTCCCACACGTCATATCCGCCGTACTGGCACAGGCTGTAAACAATGTCCCTGCCGCACTTGTCAAGCGCTTCCCGCATTATCTTATACGGCTCTTTGTAATCCCTGTTCCTGCACGAGCACCAGTCGTATTTCAGGCAATCCATGCCCCATTCCGCGTATGTCTGCGCTTCTTTTTCCTCAAAGCCTTCGCTTCCCTCAAATCCCCCGCATGTTTTCGGGCCGGGCGAGGAATACGTGCCTATCCTCAGGCCCATGCCGTGCACGTAATCCGCGAGCGCCTTCATGTCCTTGAATTTCGCGTTGGGGCGGATCTTGCCTTTTTCATCCCTTGAGCCCTGCCAGCAGTCATCAATATTTATGTATTGATAGCCGTGGCTTGCAAGCCCGGTTGAAACCATACTTTCCGCCGCCTCTCGCACTCTTTCTTCGTTGATGTCCCCTGCCCAGATGTTCCATGAATTCCAGCCCATCGGCGGAGTCAGGCAAAGGCTGCCCTGGCCTGCAACGATTACAAGGGTCCTGCTTGCTTTATTTTTCGCAGAATCCTGCGCGAAAATCTCAACTTCGTAGGTCCCGGGTTTTTCCACTGACCCTGTTATAATGCCTGTGACCGGGTCCAGGACCAGGTTTCGCGGCAGGTTTTTCGCTGAGAAAGAAAGCGGTTTTTTCCCGGTTGCAGGCACTAAAAAAATAAACGGCCTGCCGGGAGTTGTGCCTGCGATCCCCGGGCCGTGTATGCCCGGCTCTTCAGGCCTGCTTTCGGCTATCTGCGGTTCTTCTTTGTCAACGAATTTAAAGATCCTGGGGCTTTCCCGCGATGCGGGATCAAGCTCAAGCCTTGCGTCAGCCCAGTCAGCGTGGTCGCAGTTTATGTCATCCCCGGCATCAGTCACCCTGAGCATAAGTTGCCCAGCCCCTCGAAGATCCACTTTTACTTCTTTCGGCTCATCCCCGCCGCGCATTATGCCGGAATCGTATATTTTCCTGCCGTCAACCCAGACCTGGAAGACTATCGAGCCTTCGCCTGTCTTTTCATCGTCAAGGCCTACAACCGACTCAAACGCCAGCGCTGATCTACGCAGGTCTATTATTATCTCGGAGTTGGCGTGCGTGCCTATGCCCCGCTCGAACGTCCTTCCTTTGAGCTTTATCGGGTTGCCTTCCACCGATCTTTTTGCCTGCGGCAATCCCCATTCCTGGTATATGCCCGAAAGCCTGAGCCTGTCCAGCCAGAACACACCTGCCTCCTGAGCGCAGCACAAACTTACCGCGCAAATCAGCGTTATCGTTATTGCCCAAAACATGTTATAACGTCGTTGAAGCATCGTTGGTGAATCGTTTGAAGAAATTTAATTTAAAAAATTCCTTCACTAGCACCTTATCCCTAACACCTATTCCCTATCCCCAGAAGCCTGGCAGTGTTCAGGCCGAAAACCATCTCTTCCTCTTTCTTTGAAAGCTTTGCCGCCTTTATTTTCTCCATTTCATAGCGGAAATCGTTCGCCCACCCGTCCTCCTCCATGCCGTTGTCCGTCCCGAAAAGGACCCTTTCAGCACCTATCCTTTTAACCGCTTCTTTTATAAGCTTAGGGTAGGAAGAAGAGGATGTTTCCAGGTAAATATTTTTGCACCTGCTCGCGCCAAGTATGGCTTGTTCTGTTGCGCCCTGGTCATACCAGCCCATGTGGGACATGATAAAATTCACTTTCGGGAATTCCGCGGCAAGGCTTATCATATGCAGGGGGTTACCGTATATTTCCGGGCCTGTGTGCGATGCCATCGGAAGGTTATATTTCTGCGCGATCTCACAGACCTTAAAAGCCGCATCGCAGTAAAGCTGGAACCTGCAGTTTAGCGGCAGGATCTCTCCTATGCCCCTAATGCCTTTTTTGGCGAAATACTCAACGTCTTCAGCCGCGTCAGGCATCAGCAAATTAAGCCACATAAACGGGATGAACCTGCCAGGGTATTTTCGCGCGGCTTCAAGGGTTTTTTCGTTGGTATATTTGAAATTAGAGCATCTCAGGCTCTGCGCGCCAGCCTCATCCCTTCCGCCCCAGTCAGCCCCGTAGATCCCGCCCATCAGCACGCCCTTGTCCACGCCGAAGGCGTCATAGCGTTTTATCTTTTCTTCGGCGCTGATAGCCCATATGCCCCAGTCACCCAGGTGGCAGTGAGAATCTATGACCACGTTATTCTCCCAGTATCTTAAGCATGCTGTTGCCGCACACTTTTTTATGGTCTTCCGCGGTTAACCCGGCAAGTTCTATTCTTTTCAAAGCAAATCCCATATCTCCAACGGGAAAATTACTTCCTAAAACAACCCTGTCAGCCCCCAGGGCTTTTACAGCCCCGCCTATATACGCCTTCGGCATTATGATCCGCGAGCATTCCATATAGATATTATTGTGTTTCTTTGCTATATCCCAGACCGCAGGCGGCCATCCTGCCATGTGCGCGAAGATGATCTTCACCTGGGGGAAATCACAGGCCATTTTTTCAAGGATCTCGGAACTGCTGTGCAGGAATACGGGCAGTCCGTGATCTTCGATCTCCTGCAGGCACTGCCCGAGAAGCGGCGAATAGCACCACTGCTCGTCCTCGCTGTGCAGTTTTATCCCTTTGAACCCAAGGTCAACGCTTTTTTTAAGCACCTCCGGACAGTTTTTCAATGCCGGGTTTATCCTGGCAAAACCTATCAGCCTGTCCTGAAAAGGTTTGATCGCTTCCGCGAGCCACTGGTTCTGTTCTGAATAATCTCCGGGCACAACGTTGTACTGCGGGAAAACAACGGCTTTATTTATACCTGAGGAGTCCATTTCCGCAAGAAGCTCTTTTGTGGTAGCACTCCATTTCGGATAAGTTGCTTTCCCAAGATGCGCGTGCGCGTCGATTATCATTCCTTTTCCTGACCCCATGTTTTAGAGAATCGTTGTAACATCGTTAAGTAAGGTCCCGATGTTCAGGGAATCTTTCGTGTCTTCGTGATACTTTCGTGTCTTCGTGGAAATCTTTTATTATTTGAATAGTATCTTGCCGAAATTCTCAGGCTCGTGGAATGAAGTATACATTTGCGCCCAGCTTGTGTTGATCGACGGGGCGCCTGAGCAGATATTCCTGCAGACATTAAAACTCCACATGGCGCCTTTCTTCGGGTTTGCCTTCAATGTCTTAAAAGGGATCCTGATCTCAGCTGACCACATTTTATTGCCGGTCACGGTCTTTACTTCCCAGCCGGATGCTTCTGTCTGGGTCCTTGCTATGCCGTTGTACCGCGAACCGATGGCATTCACTATGAACTGGTTGTATTCAGCCTCAAGCCCTGGCTGGCCTATAAACACCTCGACGCTGTCCTCGGTCCACAATTCGCCGTTGTCCTTCATGGCCGCGGATATATATTTCGTATCCGGCTCATCGCATTCCACTGCGATAAATAAGGCGTCGGCGTTATAGCCTGTCCTGAAATACGTCTTTTTCTGGCTTATTTCCCCTTCTGTTCCGAACACGAAGAATTTCCCGTCTGTCGCCGGGATATTTTTCCACGCCTTGTCGCCTTCCACCTTGCCGTCCATCACGGGAGCCGCTGAAAGGGAATAGCAGGTAACCTCTTTTACAGGCCCTGCCGCGAAGCTCGTGTAACGCGTAACGCGTAACGTGTAAAGCATGCCCAGGAATAAAACTGCCATTAATAACTTTTTCATATTACCTCCGTTAAACTATTATTTACCACGAAAGCACTCCGCCCGTCTTTCAGCGGGCGAGACTTCGCCCACCTGTAAGGATGGGCGAGGAAAGTACGAAGAAATACATTTTGCTCCCGAAGACACTGAGAAATCCCCCTCACCCAACCCCTCTCCCTCCAGGGGAGAGGATAAAATGGAATAATTTAAAGGGAGACTCCGAGATCGTGTGCCTTTTTAAGTTCCTTAGCGTTCTTCGCGACTTCTCCCTTTTCGTATGCCGTTGCAAGGATCTTTCCTGCCAGCTTCATTCCCAGGTAATCGAAGGACTGCTCGAACATTTCAACAATGGCTTTGCAGGCTTTCGGGCCTTCTGCCGCAGGCACCACGATGACCGCTTTTTTGCCTTTTAGTTTTTTGCTTGCGATGAACGGGCGCAGTCTGTCAATGAGAAGCTTCATCTGCCCCGTGGGCGCGTACCAGTATAAGGGCGTGCCGAAAATTATCAGGTCCGCCTTTTGGATCCTGGGATAAATTTCCTTCATTCCGTCATTCTTCCTGCAGGAATGGTTTCCTTTCTGACAAGCGCGGCAATCCATACAGGGCGAAATCTTATGATCATAAACATAGATCTTTTCTGTTTTGTGCCTTCGGCATGCGCACAGGATCGTATCAATAAGTATATCGGTATTGCCCTTTTTCCTCGGGCTTCCGACCAGCGCCAGTATTTTCATGTGGTTCACCCTCAAATAATAAATTTACCACGGAGGCACGGAGACACAGAGAAGTATAACTCAAAGGTCAAAGGTCAAATCGCAAAAGTCAAATGTGAAATTCCTTAATCCAGGATCTAGGATCCAGGATCTAGGATCTAAATTGTGCTGACCACTCGCCACTGACAACTATTTTCACAGTTCGGTCATTGCTAGTTCGCCATAAACTTCAGGATCCGCACGGCAGTGCCAATGCTCTTTGTGTTCTTGTTTGCACTCACCCTCAGGACAAGCGTATGCCTTCCCTCAGGAAGATTACTGTCGAATATAAGATAACAAGGCCGGTGGAACTGATCGCAATACACGTCAAACTGGTCCTTGGTCCTGAACGGGTTCCCGTCTATGGAATATTCTATTTTACCCGCGTCAAAACCAACGATCGTGTATATTCCCACGGCTGTGCCCCGGAAATCAAGTGACAGCTCGCTACCTGGCTCTGTGGCTTCCAGCACATCCACAGGCGGGGCAAAATTACATGTTTTTCCGGGACGCCAGTTATCCAGAGAAGCAAAACCGCTTTTAACTTTGGCGGAGTTGATATCTATATACCGCCCGTTCTCATAGCACGAAGACTTAAGTTTTTCCGGCAATCTGGTATCCGGTGCCGGGACCGCAAGCTTCGGGTCGCTCCAGGCCTGTTTCAGGAAATCAATAATGCAGCCAGAGTATATCTTGCAGCCCATGGATGTAGGATGCACCGAGTCGGTGCTGAATTCCTCCCAGGTCAATGCATCAGCTTTGATGTGCTCTGCCACTTCACGGTAGAGAAAAAGGACTGAAATGCCATAATACTCGGCGACTTTATCGTGTTGCCGGATCCATGAAGGTACCCGCCCGGCATTGAAATCCTGCATATACCCGGTGCACGCAAAATACATAATAACGATATCGATATCCGGGTTCAGGCGTTTTGCCTGGCGTATAATTCCCTCGGTGGCTTTAACGTCGCCGCCGTTCACGGCGAACTCCAGGAAAAAGAGGTCCACTTTCCCGCTACCAAAAACATCGGAAGGCAGGCGGAAAGCACCCAGGTTCGCGTCTGTGCCCCCGATACCCGCCATGATAAAATCAAACCTGGTCCCGGGAAATTTTTTCTTAAGAAAATCCATTACCGCGTTGCGCCATTCCCTGGTGGTCACAGAACCGCCCATGAACGCCACGCGCGCTTCCCCGCCTTTGCGGAACACTTCATAACTGCGCATCAGGCTGTCGCGCATGGTAAAATTGACGAATTTTTCTGTCATGGGCTCATTCCCTTCTCCGGCAACCGCGTAGAAACCGAAGGCAGCAGCCAGAATTGCAGCCGCTGCCACTATCGCAGATATTCTGGCACTTATTTTCATTTAAATCTCCAAGCAAATATTAACCACACGATTGCACAAGATTAGCCCCTGCAGCCCGCCAATAATCGTGGCGGGCTACGGCACGGATTTTAAACTTTGTAAACTTCATAAACTCTGTAAACTATGTCGAAGATCCCTCTGGGACTTTCGTAAGAAAGTAGAGGGATAAACTGTGTTTATCCGCTTTCGCTTTGGAACCTGTATCTAAACCGCCCTGCCGGAGCAACGTCCCCCGAAACATAGAAATCCATTATGTCACCGGGCTTTTGTATGTTATCCGCCCACTTGAAATCAAAAATTAAAGGGTCTGTGGCCAACCCTAATATTTTCCTCGGAACGGCAAGATGCATCTTGTTCCCCTGAAATTTGAAATTGACGGTTCCTGCCTTTTTCCAGTTCCAGCCCTTTTCGGATTTTTCCAGGACTGCGTTATTACCGTCCAGAGGCAACCTATTAATTATAAAATCATAACCTTCCCACCCCTTGCCCTGAACCTGTCGAAGACCTCGCCCTGAAGTTTGGGCGGGTCGAAGATCTCGCCCATCATTCTGGGTGGAAGCCTGCGAATGGTTTTTCAACTTTGAGCTTTCAGCTTTCAGCTTTGAGCTTATCAGCAGCCACATCCAGTTATTGCCCGGAGGTGAAATATCGTTTTTGGTTTCAGCGTAAAAATAAATGTTTTCTTTGTCAAAGGAAACTTTAGCGCGAAGTATGTTATTCCTCAGCGTGTCGTTCTTATACCGCAGGTTCCCGTACCCGGAATGGTCCCTGCGGACATTTCCCATATCGTGGTTTAAAAACTCCGGCTGGACCGCGTCCCACTGGTCGAAGACCCCCTTGATATCAATTGTCTTCGGCTTCTCAGGAACAGGCAGATCTTGGACGCCCTTGAATTTCCGCACGCCCGAAACCATCTGGTAATAATAATTATCCGCGTGCCCGCCCTTCATCGGTTCTGTGTCCCTGCTGTATTCCTGGGAGAACTGGTCCATGAACTGCACGGGCCTGTCAGGTATTACTTCCTCCTTCCCCCTGCCTGCCGTCCACTCGTTCCACCCGGTCACAAACAGGAATTCGGGGTCAAGCTCTAAAGCGCGGCTCCACTGTTCCTCAGCGTTCATCCCGTAATTTATTATTTCCGGGTAAGGAGGCAATAAGGGCGCGTGCTCTTTACCGTGGTGGAACGACCTACCCCTGCAATCGCCCCTGCTCATGGACGAGGCGTTTGTAGGCACTTTTATTGTAAGGTTCTGCGCAACTGAAACAACCACCTGCTCCGCAACCTTCTCGTTATCCTCGTAGGAATAGGGCTGCGGGTACGCGGCTTCCCAGTGCCAGGCATTGTGCGTATTCTGCATAACAAATGGCCAGTATGCTTTTCTTAGAGTGAAGAAATCCCTGAGTTCCTGTGTTACTTCTTCAGGCGGGGCAAGCAGGAGCGGCTTGCCTTTCCATTGGAACCACAGGTCTTTGTATAACCCCGGCTTGTAAAGGTTGTTGTATATTTCAAGCGCTGTTTCCCCCGCCTTTGTGTTTGTCATGAAAGCGATCTGCGGCGTGCATTCGCCTGCCTTTCGAACATCCTCAAAAACTTCGCACAGCTTCATATAAGCTTCCGGATAAGTAACGGCGTTCGTGGTGTCGAAGATCAGGGTGTCTATACCCGCGTCAGCCAGAAGATGACAGTGCTTCCTGAGCACCCAGGGGTCATCAACCAGGTAATAGCCAAAAAGCGGTTCTCCCCAGTGATGGGATGACCAGGGGGGTCCCCAGATGGATTCATCCCCGAGGGGATTTTCCCTCTGCTCAAGCAGGATCTTTGTTACGTCATACGGGCCGTTCGCGCCTGCTTCTTTCAAATGCGTGAGAAAATAAAATATGCCCGTGAATTTTTCCTTCCTGAGAACGCGGGCTTCGTTCTGCACAGGCACTGCGCGGCCAAGCCCGTCAACAGCCGGCCAGGCAACTCCGGGAACCGCTGAAAACTGCTTCATACAAACCTCCATGAAATCGCATATGGCTTATGGCGTATAGCATACGCAATCAATACTTCTCTTCCTTGAACCTCGGAACCACGGTCGCCCCTGCGGCGACCCGCCGAAGGGGCGGGAACTTCGGAACTGTTTTTTTGCTGACTGCTGGACACTGACTATTGGCCACTGAATTAAACAGAACCGCCCCTGCCTATAAAGAACCTTTTGCTTTTAAGAACGTTTCTTCCTTTGAACCTTTTAGTTAAATGAACCCGTCCCATTTATTTTACGGTTCCAGCAATTCAAATCCTGTCCCGGCATCTTTTTTCCGCAATGCTTTTGTTTCAAGTATTTCAAATATTATTACTTCTCCTATATGCCAAACCTTTACTCCGCGCCGGATGCACCCGGTGCACGTTTTATCTTTTCTGCCGCAGGCAGCGTGCAGGTGGAGGATCGGTTTGCCGCTTTCGTCCGGAAAAATTGTACCGGTGCCCGTAATTTCATAAACATCGTCCAATATAAGCTCCATGGGCTCGATCACGGCGCTCCTTCCCGTTCTTGGGCCCACGACCAGCCTGCTGTCCTTATCTGCTCCTCCGAGAATCATAACCCCCGCGGCCCTGATATTTTCTTTTATTGCCAGCTCTTCAATACACTTGTGTATAATTTCGCCGTCTTCCAGCCTTACAATAAATATTCTTCCTGTCTTTCCCTGCGAATACTTCACTTTAACTCGCTCCTTTCGTAAACCCCCGCGTTTACGTTAGCCCCCGCGTCTAGCCCCGACCGCAGAGTCATTAGCTTTGTTCTGACTCGCAGGTCCCTGTGTTAAGCCCCGGTTTATCGGGGCTACAGGGATCGGGGCTGTAGGGACAGCTAAAAATTGGGTATTATCCCAATTTTTATGATATGTCACATGTCAAGACCAGGCACCTTTTTTATCCACTGAGGACGACAGGCTGGAAGCTGAAAGCTGCTTTGAACCAGGCACGTTGACCGGCAGGGCCAGGATAATATCGTCTATCGCTGCAGGGCAGTATATTTCCCGGATCTCTTCAAGTGTCTGGGCGCGCGCCGCGCAGGCGCCCAGTATCGCCAACGCAAAAACCAGCATAATTTTCTTGCGCATATTTCGTTTCCTTATAAAATCTCCCCTGGCCCCTCCTTATGAAGGAGGGGGGAGGGATTGCTTCACTACGTTCGCAATGACACACTAGAAGATAACGGAAACTTCGGCTTTGCCTGAGAAAGGAGAAATAATAACTGATTCAGAAGAAGGATCGTAAGTGCCGCCAAGGATTTTCTTTGGTTTTTTGCCTGCAGGATGCGGGAGTCTTAGCTCAATTGATCCCGGCAGGCTGCCAGAATGGAATTCTATTTTAGCGGTAATCCTCTTTTTGGACAGTTCAGACCTGACCTTAATGGAGAAATGCCCGAAATAGCTTGCCGCGTTCTTCAGTTCAATGGTCTTATTGTTTTCAAGCCATTTGCGCGGGATGCCGGACAGCAGTTTCAAAGTGCTGCCTTCTTCCATGTAGAGCATCCACCGGGTTTCCATAAGGAACCAGCCTTCCTCATGTGTCTTGTGAGGGCTTGCGTGAAAAAAGTGCTCCCAGAAAGAATAGGTCTGGCGGTCAGCAAGGGCTGACACGCAGTTATAATAAGCTTTCAGAAATG
>Ga0100394_1005612_pt1 | contig 10180 bp, 6 predicted proteins | sample CryGeymeta201518_FD_81549 | JGI IMG/M metagenome (GOLD analysis project Ga0100394, IMG submission 81549) | Groundwater microbial communities from Crystal Geyser aquifers in Utah, USA - Crystal Geyser metaG 2015-18 | ecosystem: Environmental > Aquatic > Deep subsurface > Groundwater | place: USA... | reverse complement strand
CTAGCTAGTAGTAGACTACTAGATGACTATTATGATGTACTCGAGTATTAAACAAACAGGAGCCCACAGGGCATGCTGTAAAGAATGCAATTCGAATATCAATCATGAGCACCATGGCGTCTTCAACTTAGCATGCAAATTCGTTGCCAGCACTGCTTCTTGGATGTAAATAATGCATGCTCAGATAATTATTTCAATTTCTTCTTTTTTTTTTCCACAAAAAACGTAAATTCTTTTCTTCTTTGCCAGCATGATCTCTTCGTTAGTAAGCACCAGCCAACTCTTTGCTGTTGACAGCAAGCACATCAAAGATGCAATTATCACGCTCAGTCACATGAGCATGAGCACAAGCAACAGCAGCCTCTTCTTCAGTGATCATTCCTTCTCCCAAGCGTCGGCCCGTGCGGGCTGTGGTGCTAGACTCCACAGGCATCTGGCACTCTTCTGGATGCTGGACGCCTTCAACTGCATGGAAAAGCTGGACTTCGGTGCGGCGAACTTGCCATTCCTTGCCAAACTCATCAGTGTTGTCTACAACATTGCCTTCGCGGTCTGCCTTCCTTCCAGATGGGTATTCACCCATGAGGCCAACAGCGCCTGCGAAGTTGGTGGAGTTACTCTTTATATCAACACGCATAAATTCACGGAATGCCTGCAAAGAAATAGTGCTGTCGTCACCTAGCTGCACACGAAAGTTTCTCTGCCTATCACTGACATCCTTATACTCCAATTTGAATCCAGAGATGCTGCCAATCTCATTGTAGGATCCATCACCCTGCACGAATTCACGATGCTCTGCAAGCTCTCCATTGATCCAGTAGCTAGCAGCATTCATGCCGCCCTTGACTTCAAGGGTGTTACTGCCAATGCGGAGGACGGCAGTTTCAATGAACGACCACCAGGTGCGGATCTTGGTTCGGATATGAATGTCAAGGCCATTGCCATTGTCGAATCCGGCATTTTTAACAAGCACCAGGTCGCAACCGCCGCTGGAGTCCAAGTGAGAAATTCAAAAAGAGATGGAGTATGTGTTGGATACAGTACCACAAAAAACGACAAATAAAAAATGCTAACAACTTACTGGAAATCAAAGCTGCTACCGTCCCATGTCTTCACATGAGGATCTCCATTGGCACCAACAGTTGGTGGGGCATCGGTCGTCGCAGGTGGGGCCCTGGTCGCCGTTGGTGGGGCATCAGTTGTTACTGGTGGGGCATCAGTCGTTACAGGGGGAGGGATTGCGGTTGTGGTCGCATCGTTGCTGCATGCAGGAGTTGTGACTGTCCACACACACTCTATTCCAGCGCCATTGCCTGTGCAGCTTGGAATGCTTTCAGGACGAGGCTGACATCCAGCGTTGACGACACTAGCATCGCCAAATATAGTGGCCTCAATATTATAGTTGCCTGGGCTTCCACACCCGGCCCCGTCTTTCAGGAGAAACTCAACTTGTTGTTCTGGGCCTGCAATTTGACATCCCTCGCGAGTATAATCGATACCCTGAATCTCATCGGCGGAAGCGAATCCATCTGGCGGGTCGGCAGCACAGGTTAAATCATCCTTCTCACAAGCGTGGCTGAAAGTATCGTGGTTACTTTTCAGGCATCTCCCACCATTATCATCCCGCTTGATGCAGACCTCGTACTCGCAGGCTTCTCCCCGGCGAGTACAGATACCTGTGTTGCTCTCGGTAATGGTAAACGTGATGCAGTTGGATTGCTCTACACAAGAAGCTGCCGGTTGAGCTTCGACGATGGCGGTACCGGAGAGAGCGAGAAGTGCAACTGAGAGAAATTTCATAATAATGTTGGTTGGTGATATCGATCGATAACTTCGTTTTTTTTTTTACCACAACTGCGAAACTGCATTACAGAAAGACATGGCGCAACAGGCATGAGCGCGATTGCCAAGAAGACAGCGATAAAAGATAAAACCCAAAAGAGTGAGAAAGTCGATGGCACCGTGAACGAGGGAGCAGGGCGCAAAGTAGTCGCAAGACATGGCAACAGTCGTCAGCAAAAGAAAGCAGCGGCAACAACAAACAACCCGAACAATGAGCTCCTAGTCATCCGGATTTGATTTCAGAGTAGGCGATTGTAGCAGCCGACCGATAGCAACAAGTTGGTCGACTAATGCTCAACATTTGATCCAGCAGCGATTGGAGTTTTCTTACCAACAAATTCAGTTTTCTGCGATGAAGGAAATGCTAGATTTGTTGTAACTGTATCACAAATCTTATTCTCGGCTCCCTTTCATATTTTTCACATTTTGCAATGTCCGTTTCGGATAGAACATGTTAAGGGTACCATCACTTGAGTCCTCAGATTATCCGAGTACGAACCAATCAAATTATGATAGTTTGGCTACTAGCTAGTATTAATTCTTTGTACTGCCTGTGAGTTAATGGGCTATCCGAGTTTTGCCAGCCCTGTGATAACCCGAGCCACTCCGAATCAATCAAATTGTGAGTGGTACTCTTATGATAATGCGATTGTAACTGTTACTAGGTCTACTAGTTTATGAGCATAGGGTTAACTGAGTTTTGTGAGTTCTCTTGGTCCTTGGTCTGGTGAATTCAAAAAGATTTTGAAGATCCACCATAGTAGACTACTACTGTATTGAATTGGCTTGGCTTGCGGCCGTCCCTCCGTTCTTGGATTCGTGTGCAGATGGGTGTGTAAGCTTGTTTCGACCATAGTACACGACTGTGCCGTACTCTCAACTACCTCGTAGTTGTTGGATACTAGAATACTTGAGTACAGTAGTCTACTCGGTATTATCTATTAGCATCATTGCGAGCGCAAGTACAGATAGGATTACTGTAATTAGGCTCAATAACAATAGTTCCTCTAGCTCGCGTAGCTAGTAGTAGCTACGAGTAGTAGTAGAGTAGCACTTCGGCAATTTTGCCAGTTTAGATGACGACGTAGAATATTGTACTGGATCTACATACTGGTCACCGCCAAAAGAGTCATAAGTCCCTTTTACAGAAAGTATTCCGTTCTAAAGAATCTCCATGCTTTTGAATCACACACGACAATCAATAATGAAGCACAACTTGTCAACGAAAGAGATTATTTACAACATTACAAAATTTTTCATGTATCGAAGAATCCTAGAACCCCATCCTGACCTCGAGTACTTTTGCTCTGTGTTCTGTAGGAAAATGTCGATCGGCGCATTTGGGCATGCTCTGCAGACTTTTTTGGCATATTCGTTAAAAAGCAAAGGCTGTGGGATTCCGAGCTGCTCTTCACCGGGTGGTTGCAAGCATTGGCTTTTTAAAGCGGCCCGAAAAATCCGTTGTTACTGAGGCCAAAGAACATTCAAGGTTTCGGAGTATTCCTTTTATTCGAACATGCTAGCAATTGGCTCCAATGCAGTTTTTTAGCTACTCGTCCCAAGCTTGCACAACAATTAGATTAGATATTACTCCAAAAGCGTGCGATTGTGTTGCAGCCTGTACGAGTAAGAACGCTTTCGCTACAACGAATTTTGTGCGATCAAACCCAGTAACCTATTAATAAATTATAGCCTAGGGATCGCCAAGTGCCCTTTCCATACAACAGAAAAGACGTCTCCTTTACGACATTAGTTGTAGAGGAAAGGGAGACAGGTGATCAAAGGCTCACCGGCCTCCCTGGTAATGTCATGGCGGATCAGCTCCCAGAAAGCGAGCATGGCGAGGCGACCGTTGTTGACCTCATTGGATTCGCGGGTGAACGCCGTTTCCTCGTCCATGTCAATGGGAAGAGGAGCGTGGTATCCGGTAATGGGAGCGGAGATAGTATAATCGACAGCTCCAATCGCAAAAAAAGTAGCTGTGACGAAAAGATACGGCTTGATGAGCTTCAAGGTGTCTTTGAGTTTCACCGGAGAGCGCAGTATTAAACTTACCGATCCAAAACTGACGAAGCACGGGCACAAAAAAGAGCAGAGTCCAGCAACGAAAAACTATGAGACTATCGCACATATTCTGTGACGTGCACGTTTCAGCTTTATTCAACTCACCTCACTGGGAATCACATTGATGGCAGCAACGCCGTTCGGAATGTCAGCGAATTTGAGACCAGGAGCAAGTTCTCCGGGGAAGCGATAGACCTCAGGGACGATGTACCCAATGATAGCAAGCATTGCGGCACGGCCGTTCTTGACTTCACCAACGCGGGCCTTGTCAAAGAGCTCCTTCTCCTTGTCTTTCGTGAGCCCCAACGGGTCCCAGTAACCCACAGGAGCAGTCGCTCCAGGCATAGCTTCATACGACATCTTGATTGCGGACATGGACGATGTCTTCTTTGAAGGGGTAAAGGCAGAGCTAGTGCTAGCCAAGAGAAGAGGAAGGAAAAGTTTCATATTGAAATTGATGCTTCTGGAGAATTGACTTCAAATCGATATTCTTTCAATTTTGTGGGAAGTAACTCTCGATTATTTTCCAACATCCGATCTTGCGAAATCAAAGATCCATCAGAGTGCAACAATAAAACGAGAATCACGAGATCCAACAGATATATCTTCAACAAATCTATCATAGACACCTACAAATGTATACAAAGTCCACTATCATAAGCACCAGAGGTTAAGTGAAGCGCAAAGATCTTCAATAAACCTAGGATCCGTAACTTGGATCCATGGGCAATAAGCTATTTGAATCTTAAGTAGCTCATGCTTCTTCTAGCTACTAGACTAGCAGCGCTCCGATGCTATCTTCTGCCTGCTGCCAGTAGCTCTAACTAGTTAGCGCCCCATCGGGTGAGTTGAGGCGATCATATATATCGATCAGGATACTAACTAATTCCCGCGAAATGTGAGCGGATGGTGCAACTTGAAGTTCGCGGTTCTTGTTTGACTCGCCTGTGATTCTTTTCATCATTGAAGTTGAGCATGAAAGTCCCAGTTACCACTGGTAATAGTGCGGTACCAGTACTACTACTACTAGGCAGTACTACTGGTACCAGGGGGGCAGGGCAGCACTACTGGTAGTACAACTACTATGGTGCTGGTAGTACAAGCAGGATAGGATAGTACTACATGTTACCACTAGTAGTATTGTAGTACTAGTACACTACCAGTAGGTACCAGATGGTAGTACGGCGGACTACTGTTACCAGTAGTACTGAAGTACCATCATCAGCGTAACGTCAGTTGTTGGCGATTTGGCACCTCATCGGCCAATGCAAAATACGGCCCCTTATGTTGAAGTCGAACTACGATGTCAGAAAAAGTGCATACGCGCGTAGGTCCCATAGCCCTTATTGAAGTCATGGTTGAAGTAGCAGGTTCTCCAAAGGTTTTACGGTACTACGAGGAGTGGTAGTGGTACCAGGTACGGTACAGTAGTACCAGTACCTAGTACCAGTAGCCAGGTAGGATTGCTGGTACTGTATTACTACCAGGTACCTGGTACCTGGTACCCTGGTAACACTCCTACTAGCTAGTAGTGTACCTACGGTAGTCCTACTAGTAGTAGAGTGGGGTAACTGGCTGGTACTACTAGCTAGTCTATTAGTAGTACTAGTAGTAGCGCTACTGGTACTACGGCACCACCACTCCTCAGAATGGTACTAGACCCTAGTACTAGAAGTACCAGGCTACTGTACTTGTTACCAGTAGACTACTACTACGGTACCACTTTACCACTCCCACATGCAATCGCCCTTCCTGTGTGGGGGTACTTCAAGGTGGGATTCCAATATTGCTGTAACTAACACTCGGAATACCATACTACTTGTAGTAGGTCTAGCAGTATCTGGAAGGGTTACTAGAAGGTCCAATGAATAGATCAAAAATAAAAATAAATCGAATCTCTCGACACTCCCAAGCAAATACAAAGCGCAAACTTATTCGTACTACCTACGGCTGCAAGCCCCCCCGGTCGAGGACGCCTACGCTGCGAAAAAGGACACCGATGCCGGTTGAAAGATTGATGTGACTCGGAATAATACCCCTTTCACATCTGTCAACTTTGAGTTATGACGATGGCAGCGACGATGAAACACGACAAAATGCCTTATTTTTGTTGGCGGACAAGTTCAAAGATCTCCATAATGAAAGCGATGTTTTTCGTTTCCCGCGTCGTTCTGTTTGAAGCCGATAGATATATATTTTGTCAGGAGTGCACCCGAAAGGAATTGTTGAAGGGCCAAGCCATGCCTCCAGAAAGACACTGGTAGATTTTTCAGAATTTCGATAACTCTTATAATTGTTTTCGTTAGCTGATAATCGATGCACAGCACAAGCACAACAGCTGAGGAAAAAGTTGCAGAATGCAATTGGCAAATAGAATAGGCAAGGAATGCAGCAAGGAATGCAAAAGACACAGTTTCTCATATTTGCTACATTTTATTTATTCTTGCATACTTTACTTCTGTACAGTGCTACGAATTTGATCACTGCCTTTTAATAGGTTTGCAGGTTGTACTGTACAAGTAGCAAATAAAAATATCTCGACGCAGAAAGGAAAGGCGGCTGGAACCATACTTCCATAGATGAGGTAGCATGCAATCATTAGATTCAGATACATGCATTTTTAGAGACGCCCATTTAACAAAAGTGACCGAGAAGAGCTCCCACAATGCTAGTCGTCATCAACCAATTCCATGACGCAATGTTGAGAACTGTATTAGCGCTGCTGCTGCTATTGCTGCTGCTGCCCGAACCTGTAGTAGAAGTAGTACTACTACTGCTAGTACTACCATCACTTTCACTGGCTCCATTATCGGCAAGTGCATTTTCGCATCCGGGAACATTCGTTAGCGGAGCTTCAAAGCCGTAGCCCGAACAATCGGTATCCGGGTACTGTTCCATGGCATCCGATACTTGACCCGTGAGGGGATCACAGTCCAACGGAATAACACTTCCATCCTTAATTTCCATGCAAAGTCGATTGCGCAGCACCGATTCCTCTAAATTGCGATCGACACGAATCTTGTTGTACAGAGTCTCACAGACCTGATCCTTTTCCTTTTGGCCCTGTTCGTCATTTTCAAAGTAGTCTGACATTTTGGTGTAGCAGTTAAATTCGGACGTTTCGCAATTGGTGGTTTCTCCGTTAATGGTAATAGCGGGTGCAATTTCGACAAGGTTATTGTTGTCAGGATTTTGCACAAAAAAGGCTCCTCCATCGCTGCCCGCGCCCAATCCGAGCTTGCTGTCAGACGCTTCCAGATCTCCGAACCGCAAGGAATTGATAAAAGAATTTACACTATGGCACGACGCGTTTGGATCGATGCTGCTGATGGTAATGTCGAAAAATCCTTTGCATTCTCGGGAACCTGTATTCCATTCAACAATATCATCGTTAATTTTTCCGTACACGATGCAACTGTCAGGATCATTACCATCAAAGAGACAGGCATTGCATTCTTGAGCACTGGCTGTTGGAGCTTTTGTAAAGGACACTAGCACTACAGAAGATGCAAAGAGAAGGAAGAGGGGGCGTACGATGCGAAACATTTTGTTGGATATAGTAATATCGTTGATTGGATTAAGTGTATGTTATATGTGTCTCTGGTTGCAATAGCAGTGCGTTGTTGTGTACAGTAGCTAGCAATGGAGTAGACCCTCTAGTAGCTGGGTTATCAGTTGGATAATAATAAATTCTTAAAAATTAATCAAAAGTCAGTATTGCAAAATGACCGTCTTACAGTATTTCCATGAATAATCAACAAAAAGGATACGCAAGGTGGTTTTTGCAACAACGTTTGCTTGACTACTACTACTAGACTAGACTACTACCAGGTACAGATGTAATACTATTAGAGCTGCTACAGTACTACAGTAGCTAGTAGTAGAGTAGGAGGAGTAGACTACTAGTAGTAGAAGGAGTATTAGTACCTGGTACTACTAATAGTCTACTCCTAGCTAGAGTAGTAGCAGTATAGCACTAGAGTAGTAGACTAGCAGTACCAGGCAGCTAGAGTAGGAGTAGGAGTTCTTCTTAATAACCTTTAACCTTACTTCATCTTGTTTACACTACTGGTACTGGTACTGTATGCAATGTTACAACGTGTACGTCTTGCCGTGATGTTCCGAACGAATGAAATATTTTTTGACCACTGTGAAAACAATACGACGCATTAAGTAATGAAGGACAACTTAATTATGGACCCAAGACCTTCAACGAATCAACTTTTCGAATTCGCAAAACACGTTCACACAAAACGAAACTCAGTTCATTACAAAAAATAATAACAATACTCACAAAATACTAGGACTACGGTAGTACACAGTATACACACAGCTTTTTAAAACGATTTCATATACATTTGTCCTGCCAAAATAATACTGTATTATGAACCACCAACCAAAAGTAGAAACGACAAACCAATTGCCGTTACCAGAAATCTCCGCACGGATCACAAAATCGTCGTCGGAAGCAGCAGCAACAACAACAACAACAACAACAACAACAACAGCGATGTTCGAAATGATTCAGCTGCAAAGTCATGATGATGATGATGATGATGATGATGATCATGATCATGATCATGATTCAAAACACGATGATGATCATGATCATGATGATAATCGTGATGATAACCTTTCTATTGAAAGCATGAATGACAATCACATTTCGCGTCCATCAAAAGAAACAGATGCAGCAATCATAAGTACTATGTTTTCGGTCCCACTGCTCAAAGTAGTTGCCTTGAACGATGACAACAACAACTATGACAACAACAACTACGAACGTCACACAAAACGTAGATGTTGTTGTCCCGATATGGAAACTCTCGAATCGTCCTTAACCACTATTTTCGACACGATGCCAGAATCGTTTTCGAATGGGGATTTTGCTAAACAAATTCATATCGTCGAACCAGGAGATGATTTTAAAGTACAAGTGCCCTGTCATGTAATGTCACAGTATGAGGAGCCTTGTGGGAACCTTTCTAACCACGAAATGATGGTCCAAGACAACGTCGCTGAAAACGAAAACAATGAGACGACACAAAATCAAAATCAAGAACAACATCATTCGTTCCCTGCAAAAGAGGAACACATGTCTTTCGTAGTACCGTTGCAGACCAAAGTACGAATGAACCATTGTACCGGCACCAAAAGAGGACGTCACAGTAGGACACGAAATTTGGCTCTGACTTGGAATGATTTTGAAGCTGTTGTGCTGCATTTGAAATTTTCACTCGAAAATTAATATCCTGTTTGACACACTACTACTACTAATACTAATTTCTACCAATACAACTACACAATCACGTATTTTGCTCTTTATTCACTCACTCATTCTCCGTTCAGGAACGTTTGGGAACAACAGAGCCAAACAAGATCTTTCTTCCTCTCTCTGGTTGCCTTGTCGATGAAATCTTCTCTTGATTTTAGATTGCTTGATGTGTAAATATCGTTTGCGAGGATTGCATCGCGAACTGTCCAATTTTTCACCATTTTAATAACAATAAAACATGCATAGTAATCTGGGGTGGTGTGCACTCTAGACCAAAGTAGCTACTGGTAGTTAAGCTTTAGTCGTAGCCTAGTTTTATTACAACATTATCGCCAACCACTCTAGCCAGTGGGTGGCCTTACAAGTTTTATTTGTCTGCTACTGATAAATATTAAGCTTACTATTTTGGAAGTGGTTTACTGAAATTTTGTATAGTCAAACCTACTGAAGGGAGCTCAGACCTCAAATTCCATCCGTGACATATATTTAGCTTACTATTTTCAAAATAGAGTACTACTAAAGTTTTCTATTATCAGATTTAACACAAGGTCCATGGACCTCATCTACTTTGAAGAAGTAAATACAAAATTCTTAGCATGAACCTTGAACCTCTCATTTGTAGATGGGTGGGGATGTGAATTTGCAGTGCTTTCACTAGTAGTATTTGGACCTTTGATTTTTATCATAGGCCCATATATTTACTTCCAAAAATGAAGCCCTGTAGAAAATGTGCTCCAGTCTACACCAGGTTGGTCAAATATTTTTGGTTACGACAATTATCTCAAATATTTCCAGTTACGATAATGGTAGGTCCATATGTATATGTGTTCAAATATTTCCGGTTATGACAATTACATCACACAGTAGGTCCATATAATATTTATTTGTTCTAGCCTCAATTCTAAATAAGGAGTGGTTGGCGTATCCTTCCCCCCCTCCTCCCCCCCCCCCACCCGGGCGCCACCCCTTGTTCGCCGTATCCCACCCTCTTCTCCTCCT
>Ga0100394_1005598_pt1 | contig 10191 bp, 11 predicted proteins | sample CryGeymeta201518_FD_81549 | JGI IMG/M metagenome (GOLD analysis project Ga0100394, IMG submission 81549) | Groundwater microbial communities from Crystal Geyser aquifers in Utah, USA - Crystal Geyser metaG 2015-18 | ecosystem: Environmental > Aquatic > Deep subsurface > Groundwater | place: USA... | reverse complement strand
TTTCATTTATTTATTAAAAAATACTTTTGTTGTGATGTTTTTTGGCTCAATGAAAAAGACGTCAGATTTGAGATTTTTTCCAGATATTTTCGCTTCCATCATCCCTAACCCTACTAGAATTCTTTTGTAAGCTGCGACCGGTAAAATACGACAAAAACAACGACACCGTTCCTTTCGACTTTCGACGGCTTCTGGAAAACACACATGATTACTAGAGTACACTATTAATTTCTAACATCAGCATTACATACTACCGTACAACCTGCCATAACTATCATCATTAGCTCGATAATTCGTCCGGACCCTAACACCTAAACCTCATGGATTCTGGAGCGGGAGATCAAATGCAAGCTGCTGGAGGTAATAGATCCATCACCAATGTGCCTCGGTTACGAATGGAACAACGCCAGTGTCTGAGTTGGTCCAAAGTACCATTAAGCCCCAGCAACAAGGTGATTCCTCCCCCACGAAGCGGTGCTGCCAGTGTCGTTGTGCAACGAAAATTATATCTCTTTGGAGGGTACGGTGGAACGGCTGGTGGAACTGGTCGACTGGACGACTTTTACAGTTTCGATTTCGAAACACGAACGTGGCAAGAAGTGGAGGTATTGAGCACCGAAAAACCAGGATGTCGAGAGAACAATGGTGTAGTCATTTCCGATTCCAGTGATTGCATCTATCTTTTTGGAGGGTATGATGGCAATAGTTGGTTAAATGATCTGTGGAAGGTATGTTTCAGATACGATGCCAATCCCTGAGACCTGCTCTTTTCAAGTTTGTTGTTTTCTATTTTCTAACCAAAAACATGTCAACCCTGTCATTCTAGTTTGACATTGCCAGCAAGCGATGGACTTGCATTCAAGAATCTTCTGATTTGAATGCAGCGGACGAAGCAAGTGCTCCAATGGAAGATATCGTATCTCAGGCTGACGAAGCTGGTATTGCAGGACACGGGCAATCTCGACAAATTCGTGGAAGAGTGCCATCTCGTCGTTTCGGATATGTCTCGGTGGTTCACGCAGGAAAGTTGATTGTATGGGCAGGCTTCGATGGTTCCAGATGGTTGGTAAGCTCTTTTATGGTCTCTGCATTCCAAAAAAATCTATTTTGCTCAAGGCGAATTACTTACTCTGTTCGCCTCATATCTTTCCTCCTAGAACTGTATGTTTGAATTTGACTTTGCGACGAAGACGTGGTCCGAAATTCAAGGTCGTGGATTGCTACCATCAGTGAGATCCTGTCCCGCCTGGGCCAAGGATGACACTCACGTTTACATTCAAGGTGGCTATGATGGCATTTCCAGGCTTTCGGATTTCTGGGCCTGCGATCTCGCCACCTACACCTGGACGCAAATGCCCAGCTTTGGAAATCCACCGTCGCCAAGGTACTTTCACAGCTGGTAAGTGGAAAATATAAAGTAGTTGACTCTATCGAAATTCGCTGATTTTTTCATTTCTGCAGCTAACACTTACATTTTTCCTGCAGCTGTCTCTATGGTAACAAGATGTATGTTTACGGAGGCTACTCTGGCAATGAAAGATTGGCAGACATGTACGCCTATGATTTCGAGACGAACCACTGGTCAGAAGTTGACTGCTCGAATGGCGATGCTCCCAGTGGAAGATCGTCCTTAGTAGCACAAGTCTTTGATAATTTCATGTATTGTTTTGGTGGTTACAATGGAAATTCTGTGTTGAACGATTTCTACCGCTTTCGATTGAAGCCCGTGGGACTTCCTCCGCCATCTCTGGTATCCGATTTTGGTCGACTGATCAACAATCCTGAGCTAGCAGATGTATCATTTATTGTCGAGGGGCAAGTGGTTCAAGCACACCGTGCCATTCTGGCTTGTCGATCAGAATATTTCAAAGTCCTTCTCACGGGTGGCATGAGGGAAGCGCGTGGCTTTGATTCGACCGTTACCGTAACAAAAGCTGGAGGAGAAACTGATAAGGACACCCCTATTCATTTGCAAGATGTGTCGCATGCCGTCTTTCTTCAAATACTGGAGTTTCTCTACACGGACACAGTTTGCAATGTCTCGTTGGAAACTGGAATCCATCTCATGATTGCCAGTGAACATTTTATGCTTGACCGTTTGAAGTCTCTGTGCGAAGATGTCATTCGAAGAGATATCGACCTTGACAACTGCATTGGCATCCTAGTGGCAAGTCACCGCCACCATGCCGTTAATTTGAAGGAGATTGCGCTGGAGTACATTCTGAACAATCTGAGCCACGGAACCATTCGAAATGGTTTGGCAGAATTAAAGCCGGAACCAGATTTGTTGGTCGAAATATTACAGCGCACAACTGCTGCTGAGACACTATTGACACAGAGAGGACACCAGGATGGACCTGATCGACCAGGTGGTGCTCCTGCTCCCGGTTGGGCGGATGGGCAACGATGACAATATTAATATGACCACAAACAACGAATAGTCCTAGAAGAAAATAGCTCGCATGAAAACTTGCTTGATAACACTTAAATTGGATTCGTAACAAATTTTAATTTAAGCGACATTTTTCTTCAACCCAAAATCCAAAAACATTATTATTTGTACGTGTGTAGAGATGGAAAGAACTGAATCCAACTAGTTGTTTTTAATTGCCAGCACGGGCGGCCTCTCGTGCCTGAATTCGTGCCCATTTGTCGCGTCTCTTCTGTCCTAACGTCTTCTTCGCTACCTTTGGTGGTTCTAGAGCCTTTTGTAATAGCTGTGAAATTTCTGTCATTTTGGTCATATCTTCGTCGAACTTGTCGAAGAAGCGAGTGTGGGCTTCGAGCCAATCACCTTCCAATTGAGAAGCAGCTTCTTCTCTGCTCAAGCGTCTCACTTCGGACCACTTCTTTTGGATGTCTAAAATCTTCTTTTGATCTTCCGACATTTCGCTCTCGGGGATCAAAGCCGACAAGGCAGTAGTACTGCGGCTGGTCTGGTGGGGGACCACAGCTGTACAGCGGTTGTGGTGAGTTGTTGAGAGCAAAAAGGACACAGTGTAAGCACACGGTTTGGAGAAACAAAATACGTCTCCGATAGTATCAGAGCATGCAGTGTTTTCGTCGATAACAAGCTACCATAGCTTTGTTCGGCCCACTTTCTTGAAGAGTACTCGAGTACTCGAGTACAGAATAGAATAGAACAGAGCACAGCACACCCCACGATGTTATGCGTCATCACAAGAGCTGTCATGTTCAACAAAATTGTTAGTTACAACAAGGCTACCTACCAAAGGAAGAAGCTCCAATGATCAAAGAGGAGAGGAGAAAACAAGTCTTCATGATTTAGGTTGATGGAAAGAGTGAAATGGCGGCGTCGTGAGGGAACCTACTCTTCAGTACAACTCTACTAAAATACAACCACAAGCCGTGAAAAAGAACTTGCTCCTTGTTGTTGTTATCATCGACAACTACTGAACGGACTACGACTTGTTGATGTTATCTGTGAGTCAAAAATAGGAAAAGGTTTCCACGTAGAGTGGATACGACGCGGTAGGGGCGCGAATCACGGGACTTGCCTTCCAATCAACTGACGCACTAAAGTTTGAGTAAGAAAGTAAGCTCCTCCTACGGTTGGCAGCTAACGAGAGAGGGGTTCACACTCGCTCAGCCATCAAGCTGCCAAGCTTTTTGCTGTGTCAGCGATAAACAATAACAACAACAGCAAGAGTAAAGCAAGTTGAGGATCTCAAGAGACATCCATCAACATCCATCTTGGTCGATCAGTATCACTAGAAAAAAGTTTGAGATATGAGAGTCCTTACCCTTTTGATGCTTCTCGTTGCGGGAGCTTCCGCTTTCGGTAGGTTAAATAATGCCTGATATGTGTTGTGATTTGTGATTATAGTAGTTGAGGATATGTCGTATGCGAGGTAGAAATTTCTGCCTTAGAGATTACTAGAAGCAGCGTGGAGAATGATTTGGTGGAAAATTTCTAAAATTCATCTGCTATCCCAAAGGATTGGTTGTCTCCTGTAACCATCCAGCTTTCCGGGTGTATTATACATCATTGCCGCCATTTTTCTTACCTCTTGCCTCCTCCCTCCCCTGTCGAGACAGTTTCTAGCGGAAGTTCCTTTGTTGGACGACCAGTGGCGCTTATGGAGCCCACTGTTGGGATTCAAGCTCCATCCAGCAGTCGCTCTCAACTATATATGATGAGACACCGCAAGGGATTCAAAAAGTTGGGAAAGCCTGCTGATCAGAGAAAGGCACTCCTTCGTGCCCTTACCACAGAAACCATTCGCCATGGACGCATCAAGACGACCTTGATTCGTGCGAAGGCCGTTCGCAAGCACGTCGACCACATGATTGAACTGGGAAAGCGAGGTGATTTGCATGCCCGCCGCCAAGCCCTTGCATGGGTTTACGACAAACAACTTGTGCACTCGCTGTTCGAGGCCGCCCCCGAACGTTATGGCGACCGCAACGGAGGATACACCCGCGTCTTGAGGACTGTTGCAAGACAAGGAGATAATGCCAAGATGGCCATCATTGAGCTTGTGTAACTATTGTAGCATCCTCTTATTTTGTTACCACCTTACAACGCAAATGAACGCCCTGAAAGATACGTAGCTAGCAAAAATTTTGTCCAGCAGAGACCAGTCTTAGGAGAGAACTGATGCACGCATAGTACTGTCTATCAAAAATGTCGGGCCATACCCGCCGGCCCTAATATTGTAATATCTTACTCTAGGCAAAACAAGTTACAGGACCTGCAATCAGAGTGCCATGCTTGACTCCTTAACAACCTAGAAACTGGTACTAGTAGTTCCTTAACTGCTCATTTTGTTGGATTCTTGAAACAATTTCAAAGCAAGACTGCAAACCGTCATGAGTTGTAGGTACTCATCTCCTCCGTCGATCATCATTTTTTCCGCTTCTGCAATCTTTATGGAAAGGCTCGCCTTGCCCATTTCATTCATTTCGTTGCTCGTAATGACTTTTTGTGACAATGCGCTCAACAGCGTTTGTGCCGAGAATCCATCGGCACATACATCTTCGACAGCCGTCTGCATTTTACCAAAGTCTTGAGACGCCACATCCTTCCACAGAGCATCTATTACAGGAGGAGGACAAAGTCCGGCCATTTCGTAAATCGTCTCCCTGGTAACATTTCCCCCCAAGGCATGGACGCACTGCAAGGTTGTGACCGCCTTTCGCATATCTCCCATGGAAAGATTCAAAATTTCATTCATGACGTTCTCTTCGACATTGAGCTGCTCTGCCCTGGCAATGTGTTGGAGGCGCTCTTTCATACTAGACGGAGGCAGACTGTGGAAACGGAATTTGGCACATCGACTGGCGAGAGGACTGATAATTTTGGTAACGTAATTGCACAACAAAATGAATCGAGTAATACTCGAGTGTGCCTCGATGATTCGTCGCAAGGCAGCTTGTGCATCGGGGGTAATGGCATCTGTATTGGTGAAGCAAAAAAAGGCAGACGAGTGAACAATCACTATTCATCGCAAAATAATAGTAATAATAATTTCTTGACACTACCCCTTTCACACTACCCCTTGACGTACCTGCTTCGTCTAAAATAATAATTTTAAAGGATGGGTTGGGATACTTTGCCGCTTCGGCAGCATCCAGTATATCTGCATCCTCCTCTTCTTGTGTTTTGGCTTGACCGAAAAAGTTGGTCTTCTTCTTGTTTCCGGAAGCCTTCCCGACCGCCAGGGAAGCAAAATGTTTGATTTTGTCCCGGACTACTGAAATCCCTCTTTCGTCTGATGCGTTCAATTCCAAGACCCGGCGTTTTAAAATAGATGGAGCGTAGAGTTGTTTGCACAAAGCCAAGGCAACAGATGTTTTACCGCAACCAGGTGGACCGTGCTGTTCGATTCGGAATTCGGGTGTGTTCGGAGTTTGGATGTGTGTGAACGATGGACGACGACAGGAAGTTAGGATACAAAGTATACGGTATGATTTTTTTTTTCAGAAATAAATTGTCACAGAGATGACGATGAAGGGAACAAAGCAAACACCCTCTAACGCCAAACACAATAAACGTACCAATAGTAAATGCGGCATTTGACCCGTTTTTAGAGTACTCTTGAGTGTGTTGACGACATCTTCTTGATGAGCTACCTCATCCAGATTTTTAGGTCGATACAGTTCAACCCATGGAACAGCCGTATTCTTTTTGATTTCGGCAGAAGTCATCGTTTTGTTGCTTGTCTGTTGTTGAATGTTCCAAGGTAACTTACTTTGTTTGAGGATGGTGTGAGATTGTGACAAATTAGTTTTATTTATATTTTTTGCTTGTTAAAAACCAATGCCGTGTTGACGTCATACCTGTGACTAAAGCTAACACAGACCAAACATTATGAGTTCGCTTTCTTATCTTTGTTGAACGCGTGCGTGACAAGTCCCCTCTACACACTCTCCTTTGGCGTTCGTTGCAACAACAACAAAATAAAATAATCATCTCCTACGTACAAAGTAGAGTACACTTCCATTAAATAATTGAGAAACAGGATTCAATACGTGAAGTACTTGATAGTGAAGTCAAGTTGCTCCCGATCCGCCTTTCCTGCACTTTAGCTCGACCAATTAACTACGAATCACAACACCCAATGAACAACGATAACATCAGCAGCAGCAAAAACAACCGCAAGGAAAAGCGACGACAATCCGTTCCATTGGGTCTCTTTCTCAGTGGCTACACCAACAGCGGCGAAGTTCTGCAAGATAAGAATCGACAACCAATCGTTGTCTTGCACAACACAGCAAATCGGCGCCCACGTTTTTTACGCCAAGGTCCCAGTGATCACACTCGGCAATCGTCCCAAAGTGGTTATGGCAGTAGCTTTTGCAGCAGTGTCACGTCTGGTAGCTTTGGGTCAGCGGGGACACCGTCGTCGTTCTCATCATCGTTGCGCATGTCTCGATGGGAGAGCATTCCGCACACCAAGAGTGGAACGCGAAACAGCAGCAACCATGCGCTAGATTATTCCTTGAAAATTCCTGCTCGACACATTGACGAAATTCCTTTGCGAAAACCTACTAGAACACGCACGAATGAGTGGAAAAAGATAACAACGTCGAACAATAGTCCAGCCAAGACACGTCCGACAAAGAGTCCACTGCGAAGTAACAGCAAAATATCCAAAAAGAATCGGAACGCTACTGCTGCTGCTGCTGCCACCATTTCTCCAGGTGTGACACGACGAATGCGGGCGTTGAATCGTGGCAGTGGTTCGCACCATTCGACAGCAGAGGGATCCATGAACTCTACGAGCGAATTCAAATCTCAATTGAGTAATACTACGCCGGCTTAGCTTTCTTTCAAAAGGATGGTCTAAGATCGAAAGGTCTTCCTTTAGCAATGTTACAGTACTCTCCATTTTAGGCAGGTTTGCAACTATGCATTTTTCCTTTGCTGCAAACACTTGCTCCAAAATTCAATCATAATCGACCTCATAAAAGTAATAGTAACCTCTATTCAACCTATTAATTATGGTACATACAATTATAGCTACAAAGCAAGAGCTGTATCAGCCTTTCGTCCTCGTCTCTTGGCGGCCCTCGCTTTGTTGTCCGTCATGGCCCGAAAGTTGAGCCACGATCGATTGCGAGGAAGTGAAATGCAGACATCCTCTTTCTTGGCGCGGGGACTGGCATTGTAACCATCGCTGAACCATTTCGGAAAAAATTTTTTGCGGAGCGTATCGAACCAAAGGATACTTGAACTCAACAAGACAATGTAAAACATGTCGTGAGCCGTTAGATTTTCTGTTTGAAAGACTTCTTGGAGGGGTGGAAAGTAAATGACCAACAATTGACCAAGAATGGATCCACCAATGGCCCAGAGAAAGGCAGGATTTCCAAAGAAACTGATCTCGTGGAAGCACTTGTCGGCGGAACGACAGACGTAGGCATTGAACAAATCACAATTTACAAAGACCATGAACGTCATTGTCGTATCACGGCGCGAGGTCTTGCCATCATCCAATTCATTGGCAAAGACCTTCAGGGTCAAAAAGACAATAATAGCAGCGCTGGTAATTGCACGAAGGAGAAGAGCACGTGTTACAATGGGATCGTCCGCTTTTCTCGGTTTGGCTCTCAGGATGTGATCATCCACAGGCTCTACTCCAAGACTTTGAGCTGGAGGTCCATCCATGATGATGTTGATCCAAAGAATTTGCATGGCATTCAGAGGAGAGGGCAATCCGCACATGGTGGCTACACTAGCCATGGTCAAGGCAGCAAACGACGTGGATAATTGAAATGCCAAAAAGGCTCGAATGTTGAAGAAAATTCCCTTGCCTTCTGCAATAGCGTACGACAGAGTAGTAAAGTCGTCTTTGGCCAAAATAATGTCGGCGGCTTCCTTACTGACATCTGTTCCACTCTGTAAACAAAATGGTATAAGGAAAAGGTGTGAGAGCAGCAGCCCTGATTTCATATACACGCCAAAACATTTAGTTTACTTACGCCCATTGCAACACCAATATCGGCACCTTTCAAGGCCGTGGCGTCGTTTACACCGTCACCTGTCATGGCGACGATTTCTCCATTTCTTTGCAGGGCTTGCACAATCTTGAGCTTGTGCTTTGGGACGACTCGATAAAAAACCTTCACATCAGCAATGCTGTTGGCAAGCTCTTGCTCGGGGATGGCATCGAGCTCGCTTCCACTCATGGCAATACTGGTTCCAAATTCCAAATCTTCTAAACTGTTATGGGATGACGCATATTGCCCATTTTCTGTCAATAAGAGGTCATCCAATCCACACGACGGAGGTGATTCATCGTGGTCTGATCCTAGAATACCACAACGACGAGCAATCGCAACGGCGGTTTCTCTCGCATCACCAGTGACCATCATAACTTTGACGCCTCCACGTCTTAGCTCTCTAACACAATCGGGGACACCATCTCGTGGAGGGTCCTCCATACCACAAAGACCAGCAAATGTCAAGGTTTCTAACGAGTAGCCATAGGCCATGGCAAGAACTCGGAGACCGCTCCCTCCCATGCTTCGCGACTGCCGGAGCACGTCGGTTCTCTTGTCGTCAGTCAATTCACCAGCAGTACCATCCGGAAGCGTATGACTTGTGCATTCGCTCAGCACGCGCTCAGGCATTCCCTTGACGAAAAAGAGGCTCCCATCGACAGACGCCCGTCTCGAATTGGGACTTGCCAATGCAGGCGAGTTCTGCATTGCGTAGGTGAATGCATCACAGCTGTGGATGCCACTCACAGGTCTAGCTCGCACCTCCATCATTTTTCGCTCGCTCGTGAATGGCGTCTCTTGCACGCGTGTATATTGTGGGCGCACATCGTGAAAGCCAGCCTTTTCGGATGCCACAAGAAGAGATAGCTCGGTGGGCTGACCGGATAAAGCACCTCCTGTTATTGATCCTTCGACGGATTGGACTCGCGTTGAATTATTACACAGACAAGCCGTATCGAAAATCGCTTGCAGTGCTTTCATCTCATCGCTCCCTTCTGGCACAGACTGTGGATTGTTGGTTGCATTTGATGCGGAATGACAAACCAGCTTTCCCAACGACACATTATAGCCAACTCCCGTAAATCCAAACTTAGTGCCTGGAAACGCGAGCGTAAAGACGGCTCGGACAGTCATCTCATTGGCGGTCAGAGTACCAGTCTTATCAGAGCAAATGGTCGTGGCGCACCCCAGCGACTCCACCACTGGCAGCTTTTTAACAATGGCATCACGCCGCGCCATTCGTAGTGTTCCTAAAGCTAACGTGACCGTCACACAAATCGGCAAGCCTTCCGGAATAGCTGCAACAGCCAAACTTACAGCCACAGTCAGTGTCTCCAACAAAGGCCGCCCCATTAACCATCCCAAAACGGCAATGACCGCAATGGCAGCCGTACTTAAGGTTGCAAGACGTTGACTTAATTCATCAATTTTGAGTTGCAGAGGTGACTTTCGACTTTCCACGGACGCCAATTCCGAGGCAATTTTACCAAATTCGGTGGCCTCGCCGACAGCAATCACAACAGCTCGACCACGACCCGATGTGACCAGAGTCCCTGCAAAGACAATGTTGGTTTGCTCCGTGTGGGTTGGTTTTGCACTGACGACGGTGCCTTCTCCCGATTTTTCGACCGGATCCTGTTCGCCCGTTAAGGAACTTTCGTCTACTAATAATTCTACAGCATCTACCACGCGACAATCCGCCGGAACGCGGCTGTTTTTCGT
>Ga0100394_1005593_pt1 | contig 10197 bp, 9 predicted proteins | sample CryGeymeta201518_FD_81549 | JGI IMG/M metagenome (GOLD analysis project Ga0100394, IMG submission 81549) | Groundwater microbial communities from Crystal Geyser aquifers in Utah, USA - Crystal Geyser metaG 2015-18 | ecosystem: Environmental > Aquatic > Deep subsurface > Groundwater | place: USA... | reverse complement strand
GGAGGACTTTAATACCATGCTTGACGCAAAACGTTTGCAATCTTTTTCGCTGTTGAAATCCCTGAGCGACCACGGTCTGACTCAGGTTGCCAAACGTTTTATAACTAGAAGCCTGGGCTCGGGCGAGGTTTTGTTCAACCGTGGCGATAGCGACCCAAATATCTATTTCCTGTTGGATGGGACCATCTCGCTACGCTCCGACGATAACAGCCCCGCCATCTTGATCCGGGCCGACAGCGACGCCGCGCAGATGCCGCTTTCCCGCCTCAAGCCCCGCCGTTACACAGCGGTGGCGGGCTCGGCGGCCAAGGTTGCGGTTATCGACGAGGACCTGCTGGATCGCCTGCTCGCCGCCGACCATACCGCCGCCTATGAGGTTACGGTCATTGAGGGCGACGACCCCGAGTGGATGTTTCACATCTTCTCCAATCCAGCCTTCAAGAAGGTTCCGGAGGACAACTTGATGGCCTTGCTCAGCCAACTTCAGACGCAGGACATCAAAGCTGGCCAGACGGTTATTAGGCAAGGCGACCACGGCGATTATTACTACCTGATCCGGCGCGGACGGGCACAGGTTCTTCGGTCCTTTCGGGGCGAGACGCCGGCTCAGGTTGCTGAATTGGGGCCGGGCGACGGCTTCGGCGAGGAGGCCTTGCTGTCCAATGACCCCCGCAACGCCTCGGTGATCATGACCGAGGACGGGGTACTCATGCGCCTGTCGATCACTGATTTTAATAGCCTGCTGCGGGCCTCGCTGGTTCCGAGGGTCAGCCCGATAGAGGTGCCGGACATGGTCAGGGCCGGGGCCGGGATCATCGACGTCAGGACCTCAGGCGAATATGACGAGGATGGTTTGTCTGGTAGCCTCAACCTGCCGTTGTGCAATTTGCGCCCACTGGCCGCGACTCTGCCGAACGATCGCCAATACATTACCGTCTGCCAGACTGGCCGGCGCAGCTCGGCAGCCGCTTTTCTATTGAACCAGCGCGGTTTCGATGTCTACGCACTGCGTGGCAACCTGGCTAGTCTGTCGGCCCTGAAACCAAATCGATAAACCCTTCCATTTCAACAATAGTTGATTATAATGGTCGGGATTATCCGACAGGAGTTTAACGATGTCCACAGAATTGCTTGCTGCCGCCCGAGCCGGCGACGCCGAAACCGTCCGTCGTTTGCTGACGGCCGGCACGAGGCCCGACTGGGCTGATGAAGACGGCACGACCGCCCTTATGGCCGCCGCGCATAGCGGCAACCTTGAGGTTGTGCAAATCCTGCTGGCTGCGGGCGCCGACGCCAACGCCACCGACGCCAACGGCTGGACCGCGCTGCTCAAGACAGTCTACAACCACGAGCTGGATACCGGCTTCGCCCCGGTCGCGAAGGCCCTGATAGACGCGGGCGCCAACGTCAATGCCACCATCCATTTCGGCATCACGCCGCTGATGTTGGCCGCCGGCGGCGGCGAGGGCGCGGTGTGCGAAGTATTACTTGAGGCGGGCGCCGACCCGAATGCGATTAATGAGGCCGGCCGCACTGCGCTACAGATGGCCAAGGAACGCCACTGGGTCGATGTAATCAACCTGCTTTACGAAGCCACCGGCTTTGCCCCGGAGACTGAGGGCGCTTGCTCCACTGGCGCAGCGCACGGGCCAAGCGAGGCTCAGGTGGTGAACTTCATCAAACGGTCGCATTGACGGTAACGGCGTGACCAGACAGCGTCACGCCATCCTGTCACGCCTTTACAGCCCTTCGGCGCTGTACACCACGGTCAGGGTGTGGCTTTCCCCCGCCGGTACAGTGACCACATTGTCGAGCGCATTGCCGCTTTCCACGCAGACCATCTCGCGCCAGCCGCCCTGGTTATGCTTGCCAGGGCCGAAGTCGGCCATCTTTTCCGCCTTTTCCAGCCACGGCGTCCAGACCACGGTCGAGCGGCTGCCGGTCTTGGCGATGCGGATGCGGCGCTTGAGGTCCGGGTCTTCGATGACGCATTCCGAAGCGGTATCGAGGTAAACCCGGTCAACCTCGCCGGTGAAGGCGATCGGGCCGGTCTGGCGCTTGCGCTGGCCACCATCGACCTTGTCAACGTACTCGACGTTTTCCAGACCTGCAACCTTGACGGCGCCGATGTCGCCAATCCGGAAATAGGTGTGCAAGGCCTCGCCGATCTCCACCGCTTCGGTGTCGAGGTTGGTAGTGACCAGATCGATCCGCAGCGTGCCCCCGACCGTGACCATCAGCTCGACCCGGCAGGCCTTGGCAAACTGGGCGCGGGTCTGATCGTTGGGCATCAGCATCAGCTTGACCTGGGTTTCACCGCCGGCCAGCGTCTGGCTGCCGGTCACCTGCCAGGGCACGGTGCGGGCGAAGCCGTGGCCGGGAAAGGACTTCTCGGTGGCATGAGGGCCGAACCAGGGCCAACAAATGGGCACGCCGCCGCGGATGGACTTGCCGGGCAGGAACTTGGCCGCCTCCGAGACCCAGATCACCGGCTCGGCCTGGCCCTTGGGCGTCCAGGTCACCACATGGGCGCCTTGCAGGCAGATCGTGGCTGTGGCGAGACCATTCGCGATCTCGGCGAAGGCCAGGCCATCCGGCCCTGTGCGGAAGGCAAGCTGGTTGGCGATAGCAAATTGCCGGTTCAGAGATTCTGCGTGGCTCGACATGGCGTCTCCCTTCGATTGGTTGAATTACGTACGTTCTACCTGGCTGACGTCGCGCACGGCGCCGAATGCCGCGCTAGTGGTCATCGCCGCGTAGGCGCGTAGCGCCGCCGAAACCGGTCGATTCCGGCCCACGGCTTGCCAGGCCGCCTGGCCCTTGGCCACCATGGCGGCGCGGCGCCTGGCCAGCTCGTCATCGCTGACGGCGACGCGGATGGCTCGGTTTGGGATGTCGATCTCGATCATGTCGCCTTCCTCGACCAGGCCGATATTGCCGCCTTCGGCCGCCTCGGGCGAGACGTGGCCGATACTCAAGCCGGAGGTGCCGCCGGAAAAACGGCCATCGGTAACCAGGGCGCAGGCCTTGCCCAGACCCTTCGACTTGATATACGAAGTGGGGTAAAGCATCTCCTGCATCCCCGGCCCGCCGCGCGGGCCTTCATAGCGGATGACGACGACGTCGCCGGCCTTGATCCGGTCGGCCAGGATGGCCTCGACCGCCGCGTCCTGACTTTCGAAGATACGCGCAGGACCGTTGAATTTCAGGATGCTGGCATCGACGCCGGCGGTCTTGACGATGCAGCCGTCCTTGGCCAGATTGCCATAGAGCACGGCCAGCCCACCGTCCATGGAATACGCATGGGTGAGGTCGCGGATACAGCCATTGGGACGGTCCAGGTCCAGTTCGGGATAACGCCGTTCCTGGGAGAAGGCGACTTGCGAAGGCACGCCGCCCGGTGCCGCCCGGTAGAACGCGGATACCGCAGCCTCGTGGGCGCGCGCGATGTCCCAGACCGCCAGCGCCTCGCCCAGCGTGCGGCTATGCACGGTATGGCAATCCCGGTGAATCAGACCGGCCCGATCCAGCTCGCCCAGGATGGCCATCACGCCGCCGGCGCGATGCACGTCTTCCAGGTGATATTGCTGGCTGGACGGCGCCACCTTACACAGGTTGGGCACCTTGCGGCTCAAGCGATCGATGTCCTTCATGGTGAACTTCACCCCCGCCTCCTGCGCCGCGGCCAAGAGGTGCAGCACGGTGTTGGTGGAGCCGCCCATGGCGATGTCGAGGGCCATGGCATTCTCGAAGGCGTCGAAGGTGGCGATGGCGCGCGGCAATACGGTTGCGTCGTCCTGCTCGTAATAACGCTTGGCCAGTTCGACCGCGACCCGTCCGGCGCGCAGGAACAATTGCTTGCGATCGGCGTGGGTGGCGACCAGCGTGCCGTTGCCGGGCAACGAAAAACCCAGGGCCTCGGTCAGGCAGTTCATCGAGCTGGCGGTAAACATGCCGGAGCAGGAACCGCAGGTGGGACAAGCCGAGCGCTCGACCGCTTCGACATCCTGGTCGGAGCACTGGCTGTCGGCCGCCTGGACCATGGCATCGACCAGGTCGAGCATCACGGTCTTGCCGCTCAATACCACCTTGCCCGCCTCCATCGGCCCGCCGGAAACGAACACCGTGGGGATGTTCAGGCGCAGGCTGGCCATCAACATGCCCGGCGTGATCTTGTCGCAGTTGGAGATGCACACCAGGGCGTCGGCGCAGTGGGCGTTGCACATGTATTCGACACTGTCGGCGATCAGGTCGCGCGAGGGCAGCGAATACAACATGCCGCCGTGGCCCATGGCGATGCCGTCGTCGATGGCGATGGTGTTGAACTCCTTGGCCACGCCGCCGGCCGCCTCGATCTCGCGCGCCACCATCTGGCCCAGGTCCTTCAGGTGGACATGGCCGGGCACGAACTGGGTAAAGGAGTTGGCAATGGCGATGATCGGCTTGTTGAAATCGCCGTCCTTCATGCCGGTGGCCCGCCATAAGGCGCGGGCGCCGGCCATGTTGCGACCGTGGGTGGTGGTGTACGAACGATAACGAGGCATGATTGTCACCTTACAAGACCTATAATCCTGCCAATTTTAACCCCACCAGGCGCCTCGACATGCTGGTTCATCCGCAATTCGACCCAATCGCGCTACAGCTCGGGCCACTGGCCATACGTTGGTATGGCCTGATGTATGTGCTGGCCTTCATCGCCTTTGTCGTGCTGGGCCGCCTCCATGCCAAGCGCCGGCCGGAGCTGGGCTGGAACCGGGACATGATCGACGACCTGTTGTTCTACGGCATCCTCGGTGTCGTCATTGGCGGTCGGCTGGGCGAGGTCCTGTTCTATGAGCCGGGCTACTACTTCAGCCATCCGGGCGAGATTATCGCCGTCTGGAAGGGCGGCATGAGCTTCCACGGCGGCCTGATCGGGGTCATGGTTGCCCTGGCCTGGTTCGCCCGCAAGACCGGCCGCAGCTTCCTGCAGATCAGCGATTTCGTCGTGCCGCTGGTCCCAGTTGGCCTGATGTTCGGCCGCATCGGCAACTTCATCAACGGTGAACTCTGGGGCCGGCCGGCCGATCCCGGCCTACCCTGGGCGATGATCTTCCCGCAGGTTGATATGCTTCCGCGCCACCCGTCGCAGCTCTATCAAGCGGCCGGCGAGGGACTGCTGCTGTTCGCGATCATCTGGCTCTACGCGGCCTGGCCGCGCGCGGTTGGCCGCGTCTCCGGCCTGTTCCTGCTCGGTTATGGGGTGTTGCGCTTCGCCGCCGAGTTCTTCCGTCACCCGGACCCCGGCATTTTCAGCGGCCTGCCGTTCGACCTATCCACCGCCCAATGGCTATGCGTGCCGATGCTGATAATCGGTATCTGGCTGTTGGCCCGTCCGGTGCGCTAAAGCCGGCTTGTAGCCAGGCGCTGGCGATGGGTATAATTCCCGACTATTGCAATTGGGTATATCGAGATCGATCATGAATACGCAAACTAACAAGATGCACGAGCTGGTCACCAGTCACCCCGTGGTGCTGGTCATGAAGGGTACGCCCCAGTTCCCCCGCTGCGGCTTCTCCGGCACAGCGGTGCAGGTATTGAAGGCCTGCGGGGTGAACGATTTTTACGCCGTCGATGTTTTGACCGACCCCGAGCTTGGCCAGGCCGCCAAGGACTATGCCCATTGGCCGACCTATCCTCAACTTTATATCGACGGTCAATTCGTCGGCGGCGCGGACATCATGCGCGAGATGTACCAAAAGGGTGAATTACAGGCCATGCTGGCCAAGCCTTGAACGGGCCTGTAAGGTCCAGCCGCCTGGCGGCCGATTTGTCCTGAACTGGTCAGCACGAATAGTATGGCGGCGCAAGACTATGTTTTTACCTGTTGCGCTCTGTGTCGCTACGGTTAAACTGGATTCATCAGGTTTATTCGGGGGTACGCAAGATGCTGATTAAAGAATTAATCGACGGCAACGCGGCCTGTTTGAACCTGGAAGGACGCTTCGATTTCCACTCTCAGCAAGACTTCCGCAGCGCCTATGAGACGATGCTGACCAAGCCTGAAATCGGCGAGTTGAGGCTCGATTTCAGTCGGGTCGATTACCTGGACTCATCCGCGCTCGGTATGCTGCTGCTGTTGCGGGAGGAGGCCGATGCCGCTGGCAAACGGGTCAAGCTGGCCAACTTGTCCGGGGTGGTGAAACAGGTGGTCGAGATCGCCAATTTTGGCAAGCTGTTCACGATTCAATAGCCCTAATGCGCCTGAAGATACTGGTTGTCGACGCCGTCCAGGACAATGCGGAGCGGCTCGGGCAAATCGTCCGCCAGTTGGGCCATGACGTAACGATCGCCCGCGACGGGGTCGAGGCGGTAGAGCACTATCGGAGCGCCGAAACCGACCTGATCTTCATGGCCATCACGCTCCCCGGACTGGATGGCATCGAGGCCACCCGCCAGATGCGCGCCCTGCCCAGCCAACATTGGGCGCCCATTGTTCTCCAATCCGCCGCTGACAGCGCCGAAGAGATCGTTCGCGGGATGGCGGCGGGCGGTGACGATTACCTGGCCCAACCGACCGATGTCCGGATCATCCAGGCCAAGATCGGCCACTATGCTCGCATCCTGACGCTGCAACGCGATACGCAAGGCTATCTGGCGGAGCTGGGCGCCTGGCGCGAGAACGCCGAACAACAGAACCGGCTGGCTCAACATGTGGTCAGCCGGTTGCTGGCCGCCGATGGCTTGCGCGATCCGATACTGAGCTGGCTGAATGTCCCGGCCGATAGCTTCAGCGGCGACCTCGTTTGCGCCGCGCGCGGCCCGGACGATGCGCTCTATGCCCTGCTCGCCGATGCCGCCGGTCACGGCCTGGCGGCGGCCCTGATTGCGCTGCCCCTGACCCAGGTCTTCTACGGCATGGCGGCCAAGGGCTTCCCGATCGATACCATCGCCGGTGAGCTGAATCGCAAGCTGAAATCCTTTCTCCCGGCCGGCCATTTCGTGGCCGCCAGTCTGGTTGCGCTGGATGTCCGCAACCAGGTCATCGAGGTCTGGAACGGCGGCAACCCGGATGTCCTGCTGCTGGACGGCAGCGGCCTAGTTTCCGGACGCTGGCCCTCGCGCCATTTGCCGCTGGGCGTTCTGCCGCCCGACCAGTTCGATGCCACGGTCGAGACCGTCGAGTATGCCCAGCCGAGCGAGTTGGCGCTGTTTTCGGACGGCATCGTCGAGGCCGAAAATCCATCCGGTGAGAGTCTCGGCCTGCCGGGCATCGAGGCGCTGCTCGGCGCCGCGCCCAAGGGACAACGTCTGGCCGCCCTAAAAACGGCCGTGCTCGGGCATCTCGCTGGCCGGCCAGGGCACGACGATCTGTCGGCCCTCGTCATACAGGCGCCGATCGAGCGGCGTCAGACGCTGCGCCTGACTCGGGCCGCCGCCGACCTGGCCGAGCCGGCCTCGGACTGGCGTCTGGAGTTGAGCTGGGGCGCATCCGAACTGCGCACTGTGGACGTGGTCCCCGCCGTACTCGGCTTCATGAGCCAGATTCAGGCCCTCAAACCCTATCAAGGACAACTGTTTCTGGTCTTGTCCGAACTGTTCAACAATGCCCTGGACCATGGCTTGCTGGGCCTCGATTCCAGTCTCAAGAACAAGGCGGGGGGCTTCCAGCGTTATCACGATGAGCGGCGGCAAAGGCTGGAGGCCTTGACCGACGGCCGGATCGACATGGCGTTTCGGCTAGGTCAACCCGATGCCCGGCCGGTTCTGGATATCCGCATCGAGGACAGTGGTCAGGGCTTCGACTACAACCAGTTCGATCCAGCCTTCGACGACTCGGTGGCGATGCGGCAAACCAATGGTCGTGGCATCTTGATGGTTCGTAGTCTGTGCGAGGAGGTCGTGTACTCGGGCCGGGGCAATGTAGTGACCGCCCGCTTTAGCGGTTGAGCGCGGGCAGTCTGCGGCCAGAGGCTTGCTTCACAGGGCGTTGATTCGCTCCAGGTAGCCCTGAATGCGATCCGGTCGGCCGGCGCGCAGCAGCTTGGCCGCCAAGGGCGCCAGGCTGGATAGGTGGCTATGCATGATCTGCTGCTTGACTGCCATCAGATGGGCCGGGTGCATGGAAAAACTGCGCAGTCCCAGGCCCAGCAACAGCCGGGTCATCTTCGGGTCGCCCGCCATTTCGCCGCACACCGACACCGGGCGCTTGAGACGATGCCCTACTTTCAGGGTATGCGCCAGCAACTGAAGCACCGCCGGATGCAACGGGTCATACAGGTGCGCCACCGCGTCATCGGTGCGGTCGATGGCCAGGGTGTACTGAATCAGGTCGTTGGTGCCGATCGACAGAAAATCCAGTTTCTGAGCGAACCATTCGGCTACCAACGCCGCCGCCGGGATCTCGACCATGCCGCCGATGGGCACGCCGGGATTGAACGGCTGACCTTCCCGCGCTAGTTCCGCCTTGGCCAGGGCAATCAGTTCCAGTGCCTGATCCAGTTCGTCCAGGCTGGACAGCATGGGGATCAGAATCCGCACCTGGCCATAGTGGCTGGCGCGCAAGATGGCCCTAAGCTGAGTGACGAACAAGCGCGGCTCAGCCAGACAAAAGCGGATGGCGCGCAGCCCCAGGGCCGGGTTGACGCTGACCTCCGACATCCAGTCCAGCGACTTGTCAGCGCCCGAGTCCAGGGTGCGTATCACCACCGGCCGGCCCTTCATTGCCGCGGCCACGTCGCGATAGGCCTCGAACTGCTCGTCCTCGGGGGGTAGATCGGGCCGGTTCATGAACAGGAACTCGCTGCGGAACAGGCCAATCCCGGCGGCGTTCTCGTCCAAGGCGTCAAACACGTCCTGGGGTAGGTCGATATTGCCAAGCAGCTCCACCGCCTCGCCGTCCAGGGTGGCCGATGGGCTGGACTTAAGCCGCTTGAGTTTCTGCTGTTCCAGCCGCCATTGATCGCTGCGGAGCTGATATTCCTCCAGGATTAGTTGGTCCGGGTTGACGATCACCACCCCAGCGATGCCGTCGACGATCAGCACATCGCCTTCCTGGATCAGGGAACGGGCATTGTGCAGCGCCATGACCGACGAGATGTTTAGGCTGCGCGCCAGGATGGCGGTGTGCGATGTCGTGCCGCCCAGGTCGGTGATGAAGCCGGCGAAGGCGTGCCGTTTGAACAGCACCATGTCGCTCGGCGACAGATCGTGAGCGACCAGTACGGTGGGCTCGTCCGAGACCTTCAATGGCGCCTGACCGGGGTGGCCGAGCAGGGCCTTGAGCAGCTTATCGGCGACTTGTTTCACGTCTTGCTGGCGCTCGCGCAGGTAAGCGTCCTCGAAGCTTTCGAACTGGGCCAGCAAGGCCTCGGTTTGTTGGGCCAAGGCCCATTCGGCGTTGCAGGCCGTTTGCCGGATCAGACCCTTGGGGGCCTGGGAAATCATGGTGTCGTCGAGGATCAATGCATGCAGGTCGAGGAAGGCCGCCAACTCCGACGGTGCGCCCTCGGGGATATGGTCGCGTAGCTGGCCATACTCGGCGCGGACCTCGGCCACGGCGGCGTCAAAGCGCGTTACCTCTGAGCCGACGTCGGCCTTGCGCAACACATAGTGCGGCACTTCCAGGCGGTCGTGGGAGTAAAGCTGGGCCCGGCCGATAGCATAGCCGCCGGAGATGCCGATGCCATGCAGGGTAAAGGTCACTCAGCTTCCCCGAATTTGTCTTCGATCAGGGCAACGATGGCTTGCATGGCCTCCGCCTCGTCCTCGCCATCGGTCGTCACCGCGATGCTGGAGCCCTTGGCGGCGGCCAGCATCATGACGCCCATGATGCTCTTGCCGTTTACCCGGCGACCCTTGCGGGCGACCCAGACCTCGGACCGGAAGCGGGCGGCGGTCTGGGTTAGCTTGGCCGAGGCGCGGGCATGAAGGCCCAGCGCGTTGGTGATTTGCACCTTGCGCTCAAGCATCGCAGTGATCGAAACGAATGTGGATAACCGCGGCCCGCCCGCCGTTGGCCACCCGGCCGGCCAGCAGACCGAGGCCTTCATGACGGTAAGACAGGGCCTTGAGCAACATCGGCAGGTTCACCCCGGCCACCGCTTCCAGTTTGCCAGGACGCAACAGCTTGCAAACGATATTGCAGGGCGTGGCGCCGTACATATCGGTCAGCACCAGCACGCCATCGCCGGCATCGAGAGCCTCGATCTGGCCACG
>Ga0100394_1005588_pt1 | contig 10200 bp, 10 predicted proteins | sample CryGeymeta201518_FD_81549 | JGI IMG/M metagenome (GOLD analysis project Ga0100394, IMG submission 81549) | Groundwater microbial communities from Crystal Geyser aquifers in Utah, USA - Crystal Geyser metaG 2015-18 | ecosystem: Environmental > Aquatic > Deep subsurface > Groundwater | place: USA... | reverse complement strand
TCGGTATTTAAATTGGTGACCTGCCCTTGATAGAGACGTGCGGCGACGCCGAGGGCGTGGTTGCGCCAGGCGAACAGGCGCAGATCGGCTTTGTAGCTTTGGCTGGCGGCGTCTTTAAGCTGTGAAGGGAGCACCAGCTGTTGGGCGATAGTCAACTGCGGTTCCAGTTCGTTGAAGCGTTTGCGTGAGATGCTTTTCCCCACGAACACCCCCTTGCTGCCGAAACGATCGACGGGCTTGAACACCAGATCCTTGCGCATATCCCAGGCGCGGTCGATCCCAAGTTCTGCGAGAAGATGAGATTCGGGCAGCATTTGTTGTAAAACTTCAATTTCTGCAGCCTTCAAGCCCGCCGCATGCATGGCGACCGGGTTGCGCCAGAGGTTTTGCCGTCGCTTGTCGGCCAGGTGTCCGTAGACAAAAGGGTTGGGGGTCAGGCAGACCTGACGTTGTAAATAAGCCCGCTGAATCTGCGCCATTTCCGGGGTTTCTAGATAGAAGTCGCAATGGCGATTGTAGATCAGGTCGATGGGTTGCCCGGCAGAGAAAACCCCGGCTCGATTGATTTCGAGCTGGCTGGGGTCGGCGATGACAACCGAAATTCCCTCTCGTCCCAGCCATTGGCCAAAACGTTTCATTTCGGGATAGAGCCACTGCTCTTGTGGATGCTCATCAATAATTGCGACTGTCTGCAATGGGCGACCGGGCCGGAAAGCCTGCCACTCCCCCTGGAACATCTGTAAGAGTCGTCGTTGCAGGCTTGGGGTTGGTTGGGGCTCCCCTCGACAGGCGCGCAGCGCCAGGCCTGCGCCACCAGCATTGGTATTGATTTCAATCAGGCGCGGGCCCTGGTCACTGAGGTGAAAATCGTAGCCCATCATGACGGCGGCGTTACCGGGGCAAAAACGCGCGCTTTCCGGCAGATCCGCCGCGATCTGCTGCCGATATGCCGGGCTGTTCAGCAGTTTCCAGCTGATTTTCAACAGTTTGAGCATTTGCCCGAGGTCGGCAGTCTTGAGGGCGACACGTAAAGAGCTGACAGGGAAATTATCCATGGCTAAAAAGAATTGATCCGGCGAATAAAGGCGTAAAGATACCCGTAATTGCGGCGATTAAAATCAAGGGTTAAGCGTGGCAGTCGACTTAAATCGGGTTGGTCGGCTTCTTCGGGCAGGGCGCTGGTGAGTTGCAGGGTTCCACCGGGTCTGATGATTTCACTGAATTCATCGCGCAGAATTTTTAATTGTTCGGAATCGAGGGGGCGAATAAGGCGAATCACCAGTTTGTCCCTGACGAAACGCATACTGTGGTAGTTGTGATAAAAATTGTCAATCAGTGCGATAGCTTCCGTCGGGTCATTGGTGATGGTGAAGAGGCTGAAGTCTTCGCCGCTGATGAGACCGCGCTTGAACAGGGGGTCGCGGACAAATTCAAAAAATTTAGTCCAGTAAGTGCCCTGGTCATCGTCAATCATAATCAAAGGTACAGGGGGATTCTTCCCGGTCTGCACCAGGGTCATGATTTCCATGCCTTCGTCGAGGGTGCCGAACCCACCAGGGAAAAGCACCACTGCATCGGCTTCTTTTAAAAAGGCCACCTTGCGGGTGAAAAAATATTTGTAATTAATGACCTTGTTGTTGCCATCCATGACCCTATTGGTGTGCTGTTCGAAAGGCAGTTCAATGTTGACCGCGAAGGAATTCTCAACCCCGGCGCCTTCGTTGCCCGCCTGCATAATGCCCGGCCCGCCGCCGGTAATGACCATGTAATCGCGTTCGGCGAGCATGCGCGCGAAGGTGACACATTTCTGATAAATCGGCTCTTCGGGCTGCGTGCGGGCACTGCCGAAAATACTCACTTTGCGTCGGTGACGATAGGGCGCAAAAATCTTGTTGGTGAAACGCATTTCCTTCAGCGCGGTGCGCATCAGTTTTTGATCGGCCAGATAGTCGTTTTCCTGCCCCGACTTGAGGGCGCCAAGAACCATCTGCCGAATCATTTCGGGATGATGAACGCCGACCCGGCCCATCAATTCATCAATCAGGCGATCAATCTCGCCGTTCGTGCGATCAAAATGAAGTTGCATAGGTTGCTCCAGGTTCTGCGATTAATGATGCTGGTGTCCGCTGTAAAAAAGGACGTCCTTGCAGGCGGGCGGCTGCGATGAGCAGGCCGCTCATGCTTGCGCCTGCATAGCGCTCAAGAAAAAGCCGATACAGCTGGCGCAGCTCTTTTTCAGTTTGATAAAATTCGGCCAATTGCTGTGGGTTCAGTTGCGGTTCAATGCGCTCACAAACAAAGCTGATACAGTTATAAGGCCGATACGCAGCGGGCAGCTGGCAACCTTTCGGGGTCAGCAATGGACAGGTTTGGCTGAAATCGAGCAGCGGTAGCTGCTGGTCAACGCACAGCAGAGCCAGCAGGTTGGCAAGGCTCATATGGTTATGACCTCGGGCGCAGCATTCTCCCTGACAATTACGACAAAGATCTTCACCCTGCGCTTGCAGGAAAACCCGGTCAAGTTTTTGTTGTAAAACACCCATCAGCTGGCAGTGGCGGATGATCCACGATTTTTCGTCCTGGTTAAGCTGAGCATATTCGCGGCAAATTTGTGTGACCAGTTGCTGCCAGAAATCTTGTCTGCTTTGGATTTTCATAGGTGACCTGTATGGACGAATTTACGAAAGACCTGAGTTTTATCATGTGTGCACCTGCCCGGCAACAGTCCGGGTAAATATACTGAAAAGCCGGCATTAATTCACCCCGTCTACTGGACAAGCTGCATTTCTACTGTTATGAAATAGACAGTGAAAGTCCATTCAACCAAAGGAGCGCAGAACTATGAGCCAGACTGTTAGTTACAAAGAGCTGGGGTTGGTCAATTCCCGCGAGCTGTTCAGCAAAGCTGTTGCCGGCGGCTATGCCATTCCAGCCTATAATTTCAACAATCTTGAGCAATTACAGGCAATTGTTACGGCCTGTGCCCAAACGCGCTCACCGGTGATCATCCAGGTCAGCAAGGGCGCGCGCAGCTATGCCAACGCCACCATGTTGCGCTATATGGCAATGGGCGCGGTGGAAATGGCCCGGGAAATGGGCATTGAGCTGCCCATTGTGCTGCATCTTGATCATGGTGATTCTTTTGAACTGTGCACGTCGTGTATTGATGCGGGTTTTTCCTCGGTGATGATTGATGGCTCACATCTGCCCTATGCTGAAAATGTTGCGCTGACCCGCCAGGTGGTCGAATACGCCCATGCCCGCGATGTGACCGTCGAAGGGGAACTGGGGGTGCTGGCGGGTATCGAAGACGAAGTTGTTGCTGAAAAATCGACCTACACCCAGCCGGACGAGGTCGAAGACTTCGTGCGTAAAACCGGGGTCGATTCCCTGGCTATCTCCATCGGCACCAGCCATGGAGCCTACAAATTTAAACTCAAAGCGGGCGAATCGGTACCTCCTTTGCGTTTTGATATTCTCGAAGAGATCGAAAAGCGCATTCCCGGATTTCCTATCGTGTTGCACGGCGCAAGCAGCGTGGTTCAGACCTACGTTGAATTGATCAACCAGTATGGTGGCAAGATGGATGGTGCCGTCGGGGTTCCCGAAGAGCAACTGCGGCGCGCCGCCGCCAGCGCGGTGTGCAAAATCAATATCGATTCCGATGGGCGCCTGGCGGTGACGGCCAAAATTCGCGAATATCTGGCCAAGGATCCCGGCGAATTCGATCCGCGTAAATATCTGGGCGCGGCCAGAGACGAGTTAATCGCGCTGATCAAGCACAAAAACCAGGCCGTGCTCGGCAGCGCCGGTAAAGTCTGAGGATCTAAATCAATTCAGAAGTCCAAAAGAACGGGTAGCGAACCCTATGGTCGCTGCCCGTTCCTTTGGGTAGTTATTAAATTTTACGATCAACTGTCAGTAACCTTGGGGTAAAAATGATCGTTGAAAGTCAAGGGCACGAACAAGCTTTTTTGACGGTAAAGGTCTTTCGACCATGAAAGAGCTGAATAGTTACTTTTCTGGTTGAATACCGCTTTGTTCACACTGGGTAGAGCGCGTAGCTATTGCCCTGTTTTTCCCGGCGTAGCAGCTTTTGTTGATCGAGTTCACGCAAAAGTTCCTGAATTTCACGGCGTTCATGCTGGGGTATTTGCTCGTAAACTTCAGTCTGGAGAATCCCCGGTTTTTGCATCACCAGGCGGAGCATTCTGATTTGCAAGCTTTCGTCCGACTCTTTCTGGGAATCATGGGGATTGTGGGAATCATGAGAGGTCGACGGGGTTGGGGTGTTGGCTGTCTGCTCGGCGCGAATTTCGCGTTCCAGTGCGCGCAGGCGCACCACCCCATACACAATGATCACCACCAGGATTATAAGTCCGATCCAAGCCATGGGTTACAGTCCTTCCTCGCTGGTGGTTCTTTTCTGTCTGAACCAATGATCAAACCAGGTTCGATGATCCTTTTCGGCCAGAATTTTTAGATCATTCGGCCCCAACCACACCCCGCCACAACCCGAACAACGATCCATGGGCACATCGCGAAAGCTTATGGGTTCAAGGGCTTCACCACACTTGGGGCAATGATTGTGACAATGATTTTTGATCAGATTTTCTTCAGATTGCTGCTTCATTTTGTCGATGAGTTGCTGTTCCTGACGATGAAAATATTCGTTTTCAAGCGCCTTCTTGCGATCTTCCCAAGCGTCTTTCATAGGCACCTCCCGTGGTGAGTCGTTGTATGGAGTGCTTTCATTATACCCGAATTCGACCTGGCGGCAAGATTGATGCGTCCGGAAGCATGAGTGCGCACCGGCTCACGTCATCAAAGATCTTCGTCGCCGACCGGATCCATGGATTGAAGTTTTTTTTCGGTTTTTTTCAGTTTCAAGGTCCAGATCGGGCCTGAGATCAGATAGAGGCAACCGATGGTGAACAGCATGTAAACCGGTTTGGCGACAATCGAAATCAGTAAAATAATCGCCAGAACCAAGAAGAAGAAAGGTTGACGTTTGAACAGGGCGGGATCTTTGAAGCTGTAATAGGAAACATTGCTGACCATCAGCAGGGCCAACACGTATATCAGCAGCATAATCGAAACCTGGCGTACGGTTCCTGACCCCCCGAGTTCATAAAAAAGCAGGACACAGGTTGCAATAATTGATGCGGCCGCAGGAATGGGCAGGCCGACAAAACGCCGGGATTCAACCGTTGATACTTGGACATTGAAGCGTGCCAGCCGTAAGGCGCCGCAGGCGACGAAGAGAAAAGCCGCCAACCACCCCAATTTGCCGAAATCGCGCAGGGCCCAGGTATACATGAGCACTCCCGGCGCGACGCCAAAGGCAATAACGTCGGCCAGGGAATCAAGCTCGACCCCGAATTTGCTTGAAGTGCCGGTTAAACGCGCGACCTTGCCGTCGAGACCGTCAAGGATACCCGAAACCAGAATAAACCAGGCGGCGCGTTCAAAGTTGCCGTCGGCTGACAGGATAATAACGTAAAATCCGGCAAACATGCTGCCAATCGTAATCAAGTTGGGCAGCAGATAAACGCCGCGCGCCGGACTGTTGCGTTTTTCTGAAGAAGGAGTTGTTGTCACACCAGTCGCCCCAGAATGGATTCGCCTGCTACAGTTTTATCCCCCAGGTTGATGTCGATTTGGGTTTCCAGCGGCAGATAGAGATCGACCCGCGAGCCGAAACGAATTAAACCATAACGCTGGCCGACCTTGAGGTTGTCGCCGATGGCCGGGTAGCAGACGATGCGTCGCGCAATCAAGCCGGCAATCTGCACGAAAAGAATCTTGCGTCCATGACTTTCTTCCAGCAGCAGCCCCGCTTGCTCATTCTGGTCACTGGCTTTATCAAGGGAGGCATTGAAAAATTCGCCCCGCTGATAAAATTTATCAATCACCTTGCCGCTTAAGGGCACGCGGTTAACATGAACATTGAAAACCGACATGAAAATACTAATTTTTTTTGTCCGGCCCTGAAAATACCGGTTTTCATCAACTTCACCGACAAAGATCACTTCGCCATCAGCGGGGGCAATGAGTAAGTTGTCGTCCTGGGGGGTGATGCGTTCGGGATTACGAAAAAAGTAAATCGTAAACAGGCTCAGTGCTAAAAAAACAAGAGTGAAAATTCCCCACCCGAGCAGGGCGAAGATCAGGGTGATAAAGGCAAAAAGCCCAATAAAAGGGTAACCTTCGACCGCAACCGGCTGATTGGCATTACGCATAGACGCTTGTTCCTTTTTTAAGCATGGGGCAGCCCGACTTCTGCTGCCCCATGCAGGAAAATCAATCCAATTGAGGGCTAAACTTTAATTTTTATTCTTGTCAACAATCTTCTGGATCCACGGCATCATGCTGCGCAGGCGCTCGCCGACAACTTCGACTGGGTGCGCCGCATTGTTGCGTCGCCGGGCCGTCATTTCGGGATAATTTGCCTGACCTTCAAGGATGAAGCGTTTGGCGTACTCGCCATTCTGGATGTTTTCCAGACATTCACGCATTGCCCAGCGGCTTTCGTCGTTGATGACTTTGGGGCCGGTGACATATTCGCCGAACTCGGCATTGTTGGAGATGGAGTAGTTCATGTTGGCGATGCCGCCTTCGTAAATCAAATCGACGATCAGCTTCACTTCGTGCAGGCACTCGAAATAGGCCATTTCCGGCGCATAACCAGCTTCGGTCAGGGTTTCAAACCCGGCTTTGATCAGTTCAACCAGCCCCCCACACAGCACGGCTTGCTCGCCGAAAAGATCCGTTTCGGTTTCATCTTTGAACGTGGTTTCGATGATTCCCGTACGTCCGCCACCAATGGCACTGGCGTAGGACATGGCCAGGTCTCGCGCCTGACCCGAAGCATTTTGAAACACGGCAATCAGGTCGGGAATCCCGCCACCACGCACGAACTCGCTGCGCACCGTATGGCCTGGTGCTTTGGGTGCAATCATAATAACGTCAAGGTCGGCGCGGGGCACCACCTGGTTGTAATGGATGGCAAAACCGTGAGCGAAGGCCAGGGTTGCGCCCTGCTTGAGGTTGGGCTCAATTTCCTGCGTGTACAGCTGCGACTGAAATTCATCGGGGGTCAGAATCATCACCACATCTGCTGCCGCGACGGCTTGAGCAACGGGTTTAACTTCCAGACCATGAGCCTGTGCTTTGGCGACGCTTGCCGAGCCTGTGCGCAGGCCGACCCTGACATCGACTCCGGAATCTTTCAGGTTGCATGCATGGGCATGACCCTGAGATCCATAGCCAATAATCGCAACCTTTTTGCCCTTGATGATCGATAGATCGGCGTCTTTATCATAGTAAATCTGCATTGAATTTTCTCCCTTAAGAAATAGTAGTAAACGTCAACAGCTTCAAAACCGTTAAATGCCGTAAAAGACCGCAACTTATATCACAGGCGGGCTCTTTGTGGCAAATTAAACCCGGTGACCCTTAGCCGGTAACACCTTTTGAGCCGCGTCCAATGACCACTGGTCCCGAACGCACAATTTCCTTAATTCCCATGGGCGTTAGAAGTTCGAGCACCGCATCAATTTTGTCGGGCGCGCCCGTGACCTCGATGGTAAAAGATCTGGGGGTGACATCAACAACCTTTCCGCGAAAAATATCGACAATTCTGAGAACTTCCGCCCTGGAGTCAGATTCTGCAGTCACCTTGATCAATGCCAGCTCACGTTCAACATAGTGCTCACCCGTGAAATCGACAACTTTGATGGTTGAAATCAACTTATTGAGTTGTTTGTTGATTTGCTCAAGGATCCGATCATCACCCCGGGTGACAATGGTCATGCGTGAGGTGTCGGGATCGAGCGTCGGTGCGACCGAAAGACTTTCAATATTGAACCCGCGCCCGGAAAAAAGCCCAGAAACCCGTGCCAGAACGCCGAATTCATTTTCAACCAGAACCGAAATAGTATGTTTCATGTCATTCTCTCCAGAGTATTTTGCGCGTCAAGGCCGACATCAAGACGCCAGCACCATTTCATGAATTCCCTTGCCCGCGGGTACCATGGGCATCACATTCTCTTCACGACTGACCTTGAATTCCATCAGCACTGGGCCCTGAGTGGCCAAAGCCTGCTGGATGGTGGATTCGACCTCATCAACCCGCTCGGTACGCAGGCCGGTGGCACCATAGGCCTCGGCCAGTTTGACAAAATCAATCGGTAATTCCAGACAGGTTTGGCTGTAGCGTTTTTCGAAGAAAAGCTGTTGCCATTGGCGAACCATGCCCAGAAAATTATTGTTCAAAATGGCAATTTTAACCGGCAGACGGTATTGCACCAAGGTCGCCAGTTCTTGCGAATTCATTTGAAAGGAGCCGTCGCCGGAAATATCGATCACCTGACGCTGTGGGAAAGCGATCTGTGCTCCCAGGGCGGCCGGTAAACCATAGCCCATGGTGCCCAGCCCGCCGGAAGTCAAGAATGTGCGCGGCTGACAGAAACCGTAAAATTGTGCAGTCCACATCTGGTGTTGGCCGACTTCGGTGGTGATGATGGCATCATTAGCGGTGAGTTGACTGATTTTTTCAATCACGTATTGCGGTTTAATGACGGAATCCGAGGCTTTATAGGTCATGGGATGGGTCTTCTTCCACCCGGCCAGGGCTTGCCGCCAATCAGATGTCTGTTCAATCAGACCTTCAATCTCTTGAGGAAGGGCGCGCAATTTTTCCAGGAGCACGGTTAACACGCTTTTTAAATCGCCAACCACAGGCAGATCGACCCGGACAATTTTACTGATTGAGGTGGGGTCGATATCGAACTGGATGATTTTAGCCTTTTTCGCAAAAGCATCAATCCGCCCGGTGACCCGATCATCAAAACGTGCGCCCACTGCGATAAGCAGATCACATTCGGTGACCGCCATATTAGCAAAATAGGTGCCGTGCATCCCCAGCATTCCGAGTGACAGGGCATGGTTGCCGGGAAAGGCGGCCATGGCCATCAGGGTCGTCGTAACCGGGATTTGCAATACTTCGGCCAGTTGCAGCAGTTCTGGGCTGACATTGGCCAGGCAGGCACCACCACCCACGTAGAGTACCGGTCGCTTGGCCTTGAGGATCATTTGCGCGGCCTTGCCGATCTGGCGGTCGTTGCCGGCCACTGTCGGTTTGTAGCTGCGCATATTGACGGTTTCGGGGTAGCTGAAACTCATGGATGCCACCTGAATATCCTTGGGCAGATCGATGAGTACCGGACCGGGACGGCCGGTGCGGGCGATATAGAAGGCTTCCTTGATCATGCGCGGCAGATCGCGAATATCCTGCACCAGATAATTATGTTTGGTGCAGGGGCGGGTAATGCCACAGATATCCGCCTCCTGAAAAGCATCATTGCCGATCAGGGCGGTCGGTACCTGGCCGGTAATGATGACCATGGGGATCGAATCCATATAGGCTGTCGCGATACCGGTGACCGTATTGGTGGCACCCGGTCCGCTGGTGGCGATGACCACCCCGACTTCACCCGTGGCGCGCGCATAACCATCAGCTGCGTGGACGGCGGCCTGTTCATGGCGCGTGAGTATGTGCTTGATGGATGAACTGAACAGGTCATCATAGATATTAATGACTGCTCCGCCAGGGTAGCCAAACACTGTTTCAACCCCCTCAAGACGCAGGCATTCGAGCAGAATCTGCGAACCAGTTAACTTCAACACGACCTCCTTCTGAAAAAGCCTGCACGCCGTGTGCAAGCTCATTGATGTCTCACCAGAATAAAAACGGGATAGAAGATCCCGCGAAAAAGAACGAATATAATATAGTTTTCACACGGCATGCAAACAGAAGTGCGATGATTTTTCCGCGGCGCTGAATATCACGCAAACAAATTATGCCGGCTCTCCGTGTTTTTTGAGCTTTCGCATTGCAAATCGGAGCAAAATATCGCAGCCTGTGAGTCTTTTAGCTCCGAACGAATATGAGGAAATTACTATGGCGCAGCCTTGGAAAACTCTGGATCGTGTCGCTACGCTGGACGGCGACTTGGAACTTCGTCAGCGTGGTGCGCGCGACTTTCTGATAACCCTTGGCGGTCTGGTGCTGATGAATAGTCGGAATAACCGTTCGGAAGTGCTCCTTGGTCAACTTGGCTGTCAGTTTTTGCAAGATCATCCGGCGCCACGGGTTCTGGTCGGCGGCCTGGGCATGGCTTGTACCCTGCGGGCGGT
>Ga0100394_1005578_pt1 | contig 10204 bp, 9 predicted proteins | sample CryGeymeta201518_FD_81549 | JGI IMG/M metagenome (GOLD analysis project Ga0100394, IMG submission 81549) | Groundwater microbial communities from Crystal Geyser aquifers in Utah, USA - Crystal Geyser metaG 2015-18 | ecosystem: Environmental > Aquatic > Deep subsurface > Groundwater | place: USA... | reverse complement strand
GACACACCTGCGCGTTCCCGACCCACGTCGCCGTGTCTACGGCCTGCCGCGTCTTGCCTGCCTCGCACTCATCAACCAGATGGACCAGCAGGGGCAGGTCATGAATGACAGCCTACTGCGGCGCAAGGGTAGGCTGGGTGGCGCGCTGAAAGTACGCGATGCCTCGCGAGCAAGCCGCGACCGGCTGGAGGCGGAGTTCCGGGAGAAGCACCTCGGGGGGACTACGGACGACCCGCGCGCCTATGAGAAGGCGGGTGGCTTGATCGTCGTGGAGGTCACCGGTGAGAAGGGTGACGTAGAGTATGTCCCCTTTGAGATCAGCCCTCGTGACATGCAGATGTCTGAACTGCATGAATGGGCGCGAATGAATTACGGCATGGTCACCGGTGTACACGGCGGAATGCTCGGCGTCACTCGCGATGTGAACCGCTCCAACATGGAGATGTCTGCCTACGACCTGACAGAGAATGAACTCGGGCCGACAGCAAAGCTCATCTGCGACCGGGTGAACAAGGACCTGCGCGATTACTTCGGCATTGTAAACACAAGATTGCAACTCAAGCTCCGGGACCTGCGCAGTGAGCAGGAGAGGGCGCGCACCTCCAAGATGTGGCAGGAGGTCGGGGCGGAGTCCCTGAACGAGCGGCTGGTAGCGCTGGGCAAGTCCCCCGTAGTCGGAGGGGACACCTACCTGCTGAGCCTTGGGCCGGGCATCTTCGCGTTCCACCCAGAGCGCGAGCCGGTGCTCATTACGCTCCAGCAGGGGATCACCCCGCTGGGCGAGGTGCTCTGCACTGAGGCGGAGCTGTCCGGCGCGGAGCGCGTCGAGGCACTGGCGTTCCCCGGTGCAGGAACTACTGCGACGGCAGGGGAAGCCGTTGCGGAGGAGGGCAAAGTGCTTCCTGTGCAGACGTTCGAGGCGCTGTCCAGCGCACCCCCGGCGAGCAGCCCGGCCGCGCTGGTCACGCAACTGTTCGAGCTGTCGGAGCAACTGCGGCAGGAACGCGCTACGAGGGGTCTGTAATGCAAGCAGAAATGGTCAGTCTCGAATCGCTCAAGGGGCTGCCACGAAATCCGAAGTTGCATTCGCTTGGGCAGATTGATCTGAGCATGGGGCAGTTCGGCTTCCTGGAACGAATCGTTGTCAACCGGACAACCGGGCACATTATCAGTGGGCATGGGCGCATGGAAACGCTTGCTTTGCGCAAGTCCACAGGGGAGCCTCCACCAACAAATGTTGAAGTACGTGATGGTAGTTGGTATGTTCCAGTGGATTGGGTAGAGGTGCCAGAGGAGCAGGAGGTAGCTGCTGCTATTGCGTTGAATCGCTTGGTTGAAGCAGGGGGGTGGGATAGGCCTTTGCTTGTAGACTGTTTGACAGAGATAGGGCAGATGTCTTTGCCAATGCCAGGAGAGTTATCCTTAGCGGTAACATCTGAGTTGACAGATACTCTATTGCAGCCTTTGGGTTATAATAGTGTGGATGTGCTGGAATTGCTGGCACAGGGCAAGAGAGGGCAGGGAACACAGTATACGACAGTCTTGCGTCCGGTAGAGGATTTATTTGTAGACGTGAAGGAGAAATACGGTTGGGTAAAGACGGCTGTGTTGGACTTTTCGGGAGGCCGGGACTCTACTGCGGCATTGCTCTGGATGCAGCGTAACTTGCCGTGGGCGCATTTGGTAGCAGTTTATGTGGATTTGGGTGCTGAGATGCCTGGCTTTTGGCTACACGTCAAGGAGGTAGCTGAGGCTGTGGGGGTTGAGTTGGTGACTTTGCGGACAAAGCGCACCATACTGGAAGGTCTTTGCGAGAAGGGTTGGCCTGGATGGAACTTTCCTTGGTGTCAGGCGTGGATGCACAAAGCTTTAGCTGATTGGTGTAAAGCTAATTACTCATCAGAGGATACCTTGCGATTGACAGGGGCGCGAGCCAAGCAGCGTAAAAGCACCTCATTATCTGGAGCAGAAGCCCCTTTGAGTAGCTGTCCAGAGTATCAGGCGCTGGCTCCTTGTTTTGACTGGACTGAAGAAAGTTTGCAAAGGATTTTACTGGAGAGTAATGTGCCTCTGTGGGAAGGGTATGCTAGGGGTATGGCACGCACTTGTTGCTGGTGCTGTCCGGGGCAGAAATTGACGACGTATGCAGCTTTGCGTCGAGAGTACCCTGCTCTGTTTCGCGCTTACGAGAAGTTGGAGAGCCTATTGGGCCGAGAATTGTGGAGTCCTCACCATACTTACCTAGGGGTAGCTGCGGCAGCAGATCGAGGAGATGAGCTATTGCATGAGAGGGAGAGTAATGCTACAGATAATAACATCTCGCACAAGGTGTTGCCACTATGAACGAACGCTCCGTATTGCGTCTGCTCGGACAGCCGGACGCGAAGCAGGCGCTCTGGCAAACCTGCCACAACCTGCTCGGTGAGCAGCGTGCCTCCTTCGTCCAAGACGGCCTGTGCTTTGACCCTGGAACACGGGAAGGCTGCCCGTGGAGAGATAGGTGCAAGGAGTATCAAATAGATGAGCCACGCAGAGATAGTAGATGAGTTTGACATAGAGGTAGTTCCGCTTTCTGAACTGAAGGACCACCCGCGTAACTATCGTGCCCATCCTGAGGACCAGATTGCGCACTTGATTGCAAGCATTGAACAGGATGGGGTTTACAAGAACGTGGTCGTGGCGCGGGATGGAACGATCCTGGCTGGCCATGGAGTTATCCGCGCCTTGCGCGAGATGGGCCGCGAGATGGTTCCTATCCACCGGCTCGATTTGGACCCCAACGACTCCCAAGCGCTGAAGATCCTTGCCGGGGACAACGAAATCGGAAACCTTGCGGAAATTGACGACCGGGTGCTTACCAATCTACTCAAGGATGTAAAGGACACGGCGGATGATGGGCTACTTGGTACTGGCTACGACAGCATGATGCTATCTGCATTGGTGATGGTCTCCCGCCCGGCAAGCGAAATCACAGACTTTGATGCAGCGGCTGAGTGGGTGGGGATGCCGGAGAGTAGCACTGGCACACTACAGTTTCAGGTGAGGATAACCTGCGCGACTGAGGCTGACAGGAATTTTCTATTGGACAAACTGGGCCTTAAGCTGAAAGACGTGAGAAAGTATGGCAAAAGCAATACCCTTGGATTCTCTTGGCCTTTGCGTAAGGATGATAACGTGATTTCTGTCCAGTTTAGGGAGGTAGTTCCAACATTGTGAGTGCTCAGCCAAGATATCCTGTGTATATACCCTCGAAGGGCAGGGCGGACGTACCATACACTATTAGGTTGTTTTCCAATGTTGGAATTGACTTTCGCATAGTAGTAGAGCCTAGTCAGGAGAAGGCATATTCTCAGCATGGGCAAGAGCGCTTGCTAATTCTGCCTGAGGACGGCAAGGGGTTAGTGTATGCACGCAACTGGATCAAGGACCATGCAGTCTCTGAGGGCTATAAGCGACATTGGCAGTTTGACGATGACATTACGTGTATGTTAAGAATGTATCGAGGCTATCGCCTAAGGTGTCCGGCGAATGTAGCGCTAGCCGCCGCTGAGGACTTCGTAGAGCGTTATGAGAATGTGGCACTGGCAGCATTTAATTCGCAGTCTTTCCTACCTTGCTCGGCTGGTACTACTAAATATCCATGGCCTCCATTCTTATTGAATCATCGCTGCTACACTTGCTTTCTCATGCTCAACTCGTTACCAAATCGCTGGCGGCAGCGGTACAACGAGGACACAGACATGACGCTACAGGTGCTTGCAGACGGGTGGTGCACAATTCTGTTTAATGCGTTTATGATAGATACGCCAACGACTATGACCTACACAGGGGGGCAGACGGATATCTACGTCGATGACGGGCGGCTGCACATGGCACGGCAGCTTGAGCGCGTGTGGCCTGGTGTAGTATCCACCAAGCGCAGATTCCGTCGGCCGCAGCATTGCATTAAGGGAGAGTGGAGGAAGTTTGACAATCAGCTTAAGCGCCGTGCAGACTTCGACCCAAGCAAGCTCCCCACCGTCGATGAGTATGGCATGAACTTAGTTGAGGTCTCCCCAACTGATAATGCACGCCTTCGGGAATTGCTACAAGCTACTCAAGGGGAAGAGTTTGATGGCAGCAGGTAATAGCTCCTTAGGGGTATATGCTCCTTGGGCTTGGCAAGTTGAGCCAGTGCACGGCTGTAATCTTCGGTGTGGTCACTGTGCAGCACGACTGCTTTCAACTGCTCCAAAAATGATGGCTGAGGAAACTTGGCTTAGTTTGATGCAGGTTGTGCGGGGAGTAAAGCCTAAAGTCCGTGTAGAATTGGCAATGTGCGGGGAGCCTACTTTGCATCCAAATCTCTTGGCATTGCTGAAAGCAGGACGCAAAGTTTGTCCACAGGCCCAGTTCCAAATTACCACGAATGGGACAATCATTTCATCTGGAAAGCAGACTTACAGGGAGCTGTTTACTGCTGGTGCTAACATCTTGTATGTCGATATGTACGCGCCACGCGAGAAGCACATTGAACTTGCAAAGAAGTCAGGTTATCCCTGGTATGAATACTTGAGTGCACCTTCTAATGCTCCGTCTGCCTGGAGTTATCATGGACCTGACTTTAAGTTGATTGTTTTGATGGAGCATCCTGGAAATTGGCCGGAGTCTCGAAAACAGAAGAATCGGTTAGGTACATGGCTTAACAATTTGGATTGGGAGGCAGCCCGTGAGTTTGGGTTGACTCCAGTGGTTGAGCCAGTCAATAAGATGTGCTTTCAACCAATGCGGCACGTTGCTGTGAACTTTGAAGGCAACTACCTACTTTGCTGTCAAGACTTTATGGGTGAGACTGCGGGAGTGCTCGGGTCAGTTAGTTCTGGTCTATCTGGGTTCTTGTCTTTCTGGTTTGGTAGACAAATGCAGGAAACGAGAATTGCTTTGCTGGATAAAGATCGGGGCAGGGTTGCGGAGTGCTCCAGGTGCAGTGTTACATTTAGCACGAGAATCAGCAGATTGTGGCCTCGTTCCATGCTCTCACAATACTGGAATGGCACAGGCTGGGTAGCACTATGACTGTAACGCGCAAACTGCGAGAAGACACGCTTGCAGTTGTACAGTTTATTCATCCTGGCAAGGAGCAGACTTCTGTGCAGCGAGGCTGGTGCCAGTGGAATAGTGCTGTGCGTTCAGATAAAGCATGGCCGCATCGTCGTAAATTCTTGCTAAGTCAAGCAGCCTATTTGCGTAGAAGTGTTACTTCAAAATCGGAGACTGGAAAGATTGGTTTCTGGGGAGAATGGGAAAGTCCTAGTTACGCCTTGGAGGTTCGAAAGCAGGGAATTGACTTTCCACAGTTTTACCACTTACCTGCACTTTATGAGCCTGTCTCCTATGAGGGCCTCCTTGATACTGATCCATTTGTGTTTGGCAAGCGGTTCCTGTATAACGGCTGTCAGCAGCATACTGCGCACAATCGCCCTGGAGGTGCCGTAGAGACTTTTCTACGAAGACTTGCAGTAGGGTCTATGATTCTGTTTGGGTCGTCAGTTCGGGGGCGTTTTGTCCTTGACACTGTTCTGGTAGTTAGTGACTATAAGGACTACCCTAATGGAGTGTTTACAGAACTTCAGGGCCTTGTTCCTAAGGAATACTATGCAATTGCATTGCACCCGCAGGCTAGGGGTAACAAGACTGTTGATAGTTTCCGTCTTTACAGGGGGGCTATGCTGGAGTCTCCAGTTGCTGGAATGTTTAGTTTTGTGCCGTGCTCTCCAGCACAGGGTATTCGCTTTGGATTTGTGCGTCCAAACATTGTCTTGCCTATTCTCACGCAGAATCTCACACAGGGTAAAAAGCTGATTCCTATGCATGATCATAATGCTGTGTTAGCTGTGTGGACAGAGGTTGTGCAACAGGTCTTGGCTACTCAGTGTGCTTTGGCACACTACATTGAATTTAGCCCTCTTGTAAATTGTGCCTCAAGCCAAAGGGAGCAGGAGTAAGTCATGCAGTTTGCTATAGTAGTCCCCTGGGTATCCAATGAAGAACTTTCAGCGTTTCTAAAGAACTGGGAGGTATCTAATCCTCCAGGTTGGCTAGTGCTTCAGCAGGACTCTATGCAGGAGGGTTGCGGCCCAACGAAGAACAAGGGGGTGGATGTTGCTGTCGGTCTGGGAGCAGAAATGGTAGTGGTACTCGACGGGGATTGCTACCCCAGCGACGAGGCGCGCACGCTTGAGGAACTAGCAGAGAAGCACATGGAGGCATTGACTCCTCAGCCAGTGGAGTTGTTCGAGAAAGTAACAGAGCCTCCCTCACGAGGTACACCCTACTTAGAAACTACTGCTCTTTACCCAGTGGCAGCTAGCATGGGGTTCTGGGTGGACATAGGGGACTACTGCGCGGTTCGTCAGCTTGCCTTCGGGGGCAGCCTGATGCAGTTCAGTCGGAAGACCATGTTCGAGCGGTATTTCCCATTGTGCGGGATGAACCTCGCGTTCCGTCCGAGGGAGTGGCTTCCTTGGTGCAGGTTCATTGACGTGCTACGCTTTGACGACATCTGGATGGGTTGGCTATGGCAGCGTGAGGCTTATCGTCGAGGCTACTGCTTCAATCTGGCTGGACCGCTTATAAGGCATTCTCGGCAGAGCAACGTGTGGGATAACCTCAGAGATGAGATTGCCTATCTGGAGGAAAACGAAACGCTGTGGAGAAAGATAGCGCTACACGAATACTGCAAATACGAGGACCTTGTTGCACTGCTTCCTAGATAGCTGGTTATAATTGCAATTGTTGAGTGGCGCTTAATCATGCCGGCAACCTCCACAAGTCAATTGCCCGATACAAGTCTTGTACAGCTCTCCGTCCGTGTGGACGACCTGCTGCACAAGGTGGGTCTTCTGACTGCCCCGTACACGCAGGTTCCGCCTGCGTTCCTTCAGAAGTCCGCTGCCTCACATGCGCGCAATCTAGCAGCCGTCCTCAAGCGCTGGTATCAGGCTCGCCAGATAGACTACCGGCGTTATCTGCAACGCCACCCGCCTACCAATAGTCTCAACCTGCGCGAGGAAATCTTGGCAGGTGCTGCCCGCCACCTGACCTCGTTGTCCAGCCTCAACGAACTGCGCACGCACCAGTATCTACCCAGGCAGCCTGCCTTGTCCAAAGAGGAGCTACTCCAGCCGTGGCTTGCACTTGCAAGTGCAGTTGATCCTGCATTCCCTCCAGAGGTACGCTCACTTGCCAAGGCAACACAGAGCAAGAGCACACTTAGCGGGTTGAACCTCTCTGACAGCACAGAAAACGAACTGGGTACCGAGATGCATCGTGAGATGGAGTCCACATTCGGTGCTGCCTACGATGACGCGGCTGTTGCCCTCGGAGCAGGCATCTCCTACAGCATCACGCCAGAGGAAGCACTCAAGTGGCTTGACGCTTACACATTGCACTTTAAGGATGCTGAAACCAAGGGGTTAGAGGCACAGGCAAAGCTGCTGATTCTTGAGGGTGTGCAAGCAGGTGAGGGTGCCAGTCAGATCATGGACAAGCTCACCAGCTTGTTCGATAGCCTGAAGGACTTCAAGGCGGAACGGGTTGCTCGCACTGAGACAAGCCGCATGTATGCGCAGGGGTCACTTAGCGCCTACAAGGATCTAGGCTATGAGACCGTCACGCGCAATGAGATCATTGACGGCCGGACGGACAGGGACCTGTGCGAGCCGTTTGACGGAGCAGTCTACTACCTGGAGTCAGCAATGATTGGGCGCGCTGGAGATTACCCAGAGGCAATTCCCGCGCACCCTTCGTGCTTAGTGAGTCCCGGCACTCCCGTGTACACGGCAGACGGTTGGAAAGCTATTTTCAAAGTAGCTGTGGGGGATCTTGTCTTGACTCATCGTGGTCGGTTTCGACGGGTCACGAAGCTACACCGACAGGGGGTTGCTGTTCGAGAGGTTGTGGAGCTTGCATTGCTACCGTTTGCAACCATCCCGGAAGGTGTATCTCGACGGCTGGTAGTGACACCTGAGCATCCTGTATTGACCTCCTACGGGTGGAAAGTTGCTGGGGAGATAGTTTCAGGGGACAAAGTTCGGACGCTAAGTGTGCCTTGTGCAGGTTGCGGGAAGCCCCTTCCGCTAATGATCGAGAAGGGAACCAAGCGCTACTGTTCTCCACAATGTCAGTGGAAGGACCCAGAGTGCCGGGAGAGTACGATTCGAGGAATCCGAAAGTCTCTGCATCAACAGTATAAGGACGGTGTGCGTGTTGGTTCTGAAATCACGAAGGCAGCGCATCGAAAGATGCATGAGTTGGCACTTGAAGGTAAGCATCCCTTCCAGTTGCAGGACCTAACAGGTGAGCGCAATCCGGCCAAACGTCCAGAGGTACGCAAGGTCATCAGTGAGGGCAAGCGGGGTGCCCGAAATCCAATGCATCGGTCGAAGCATGATGATGCTTATTGGAAAGCAGTTAGCGAACGCTGGCAAAAGCACTTTGCACAGCATCCGGAGAAACACATCAATAGCATTCTGGCAAAGCGTCGTTGGGATGGTGGAATGACCTGGATAGAAACTCTAATGGGCAGAGCACTGGAGGCTGCTGGGATCTCTGCGGAGTTCAGTTATCGAGTAGGTTCTCGGTGGTTGGACTGGGCGATTCCAGAGGCGCAGATTGACATAGAATGCGCTGGTGAAAGGCGGCATAGCACCAAGGAGCAACTTGCCAAGGACGCAGCGAGAGACTTGGAGTTGCAAGTGCAAGGCTGGACCGTGCTCCGGTTTCCAGGAGTTAGAATCCGTAAGGATGCAGCAGGCTGCGTCGATGCTGTAGGAAGGCTGCTTGCTAACCACGCGAAGTGCTATTCTTTCGGGGACTTCGAGGTGCGAGAAGTACAGCGGCGCACGGGGAAGTATGCCACGTACAACCTTGCGGTCGAAGAGGATGAATCGTACTGCGCCAAGATATTCGTGGTTCACAATTGCAGAGGCTGGTGGTCCGGAGGCGGTGACGAATCACAAGCTATCAATCTAGGACAAGTGTCCGTGTCTACGGATATAGTAGAGCCTACAGTGACCGCCCCAGAAGACGTGTCCACTGCAACGTTTACCTCTGCGAAGGATATGTCCGAGAGTGGGATTAACACACTGTTACGACTGGATAATGGTGTAGCCGCAGTAGTGAAACCCGCAGAGGGGGAGTTCCCCCTTGACATAAGAGAGGGCATAGCCTCTGGTACTCAATATCAACGTGAAGTTGCTGCCAGCGTAATTGACGAGGCAATGGGGCTAAACCTTGTGCCCAAGACTGTTGTTCGTGACTGTGAAGACTTGGGTGTAGATATTGGATTCACTGGAAAGGCCTCTGTGCAGACGTGGATTGAAGGGGCAGTGACGCCTTTTGAGGCGAGCGAACTACTTGACATTCCAGTGAGAGAAGTGCTTTCTCAGCTAGAGGAATCTTTGCAGGAGAAGCTAGCGCTATTCGACGTGATGCTGTGGAATACTGACCGGCATTCTGGAAACTTACTGGTTAAGCTAAGTGGTGATGGTATTGACTCCAGCGTGCTGCACCTAATAGATCATGGGTTGACTCTGCCTAACACAATGGATGCTGGGTTGCTTGTGCAGGAAGTCAGTGAGACTCTATTCGGGACGGAGTTGAGCAGTGACTCGTTAGCAGCACTAGAGAGGCTTACAGCTCATGCTGAGGAAGTTACTGCGGAACTTGCTGAAATAGGGCTACACTATCCAGTCAATGGATTTTGGGCGCGTGTTGAAATGCTCTTGGATCTGAAAAGATTTCCAACGTTGGAGGAATGGAATGCGCTATGACAGTAGCAAAGTTCGACGTACTGAAGACAACGCCTACTGGTGAGCAGGAAGTGCTCGGCACCTATACGGAGCGTGCCGGTGTAGTGACTGCCTCTAAGTCCCGGATGATGGATGAGGTTGCTCGGGGTGTCCGTGAATACAAGCCCGGCGGCAAACTGCTGTACCCCACAGACGGACGGGCATTTCTGGAAGCACTACGTTTCAGGTTCGACTCACCCTACCTGCGGTCCAGCCAAATCCGGGAAGAGGAAGAATGACGTGGAAGACCAGCGCGCTGGTGCGCGCAGCCACGAGGTTGTAGCTGCCGGCGCCTAGCCGGTGGGTCCACGCGCTGGTGCGCGCAGGCACGAGGTTGTAGCTGCCGGCGCGTAGCCGGTGGGTCCACGCGCTGG
>Ga0100394_1005575_pt1 | contig 10206 bp, 9 predicted proteins | sample CryGeymeta201518_FD_81549 | JGI IMG/M metagenome (GOLD analysis project Ga0100394, IMG submission 81549) | Groundwater microbial communities from Crystal Geyser aquifers in Utah, USA - Crystal Geyser metaG 2015-18 | ecosystem: Environmental > Aquatic > Deep subsurface > Groundwater | place: USA... | reverse complement strand
GATGTCGCCAGCGACCAGACCCAGGCCCTCATCCTCTGCCCCACCCGCGAGCTGTGCATGCAGGTGGCCCGTGACCTGACCGCAATCGGTAAGTTTGTCCGCGGCTTGAAAGTCCTGCCAGTTTACGGCGGGGCGCGCATTGATCTCCAGATCAAGGCCCTGCGGCAAGGCATGCATATCATCGTCGCCACCCCGGGCCGCCTGCTGGATCTGCTCAAGCGCCGCTGTGTGCGGATCGCCGGGGTCACCACGGTAGTGCTGGATGAAGCGGATGAGATGCTGAACATGGGCTTTCAGGAGGAATTGAACGCCATCCTCGCCGAAACCCCGGCCACCAAGAAGACCCTGCTGTTTTCCGCCACCATGCCGCGGGCCGTGGTGACCATTACCCGAAAATACATGACCGTGCCCGTTGAACTCACCGTTGGCACCCGCAACGCCGGCGCCGACAACATCCAGCACGCCTACTACATGGTGCATGCCAAGGACCGCTATGCCGCCCTGAAAAGGCTTGTCGACTTCAACCCCGACTTCTACGGGATTATCTTCTGCCGCACCCGCCTGGATACCCAGGAGGTCGCCGAAAAGCTCATGCAGGACGGCTACCGGGCCGAGGCCCTGCACGGCGACCTGTCCCAGATCCAGCGAGATCGGATCATGAATAAATTCCGCCGCAAACAGGTCGACATCCTGGTGGCCACGGATGTGGCGGCCCGCGGCCTGGATGTCAGCGACCTGACCCACGTGATCAACTACAGCCTGCCCGATGAACTATCCGGCTACACCCACCGCAGCGGCCGCACCGGCCGGGCCGGCAAGGCCGGCACCTCAATCGCCATTATCCACATGCGGGAAAAATACCGGATCCGGGAGCTGGAAAGGAATCTCGGCAAGACCTTTACGTACCGGCGGGTGCCATCAGGACAGGAGGTCTGCGCCAAACTCCTGCAGCAGCGCATCGATACCATGCTGAACCTGGAGGTGGATCACGCCCTGCTCGGTCCGATGCTGCCCGCCCTGGTTGAAAAACTGGCCGATCTGAAGCGCGATGAACTGATCAAACGATTTATTTCCCTGAATTTCGACCGCTTCCTGCAATACTACAAAAACGCGCCCGACCTGAACGAGCGGGAGGTGGAACGGCACGCAGCACCGCCCCCCGGCCGCCCCAAGGAGGGCAGCCGCGGCAAGCGGGACTTCCGCGATGAAAATTTCACCCGCTTCGCCATCAACCTGGGCAAAAAGGACGGCATTCTGCCGGCCCGGCTGATCGCCATCATCAACGAGGGCACGCGGGTGCGCAACATCGCCATCGGCAAGATCGTCATCTCGGAGCATAACACCCTGCTCGACGCCGACAGCCGCTATGCCCCGGCCATCCTCAAGGCCTTTGACCGGCTGATGATCCATGGCAAACCGGTGAAGATCGAGATGGTGCAAGCCAGCAAGCCCCAGCCGGCCCCCAAGGTCGGCCGACGCTATATCGCCACGCCCCGTCCCACCGTTGCGCCCAAGAAATATAAGAAAAAGGCGGCCGCCGACTGAACGGCGGCCTGAAAGGCAAAACTAACGGATCAACTTAGGAGCCGTTACGAAATAACTTGGCCATTTATATTGATTTCGTTACGGCTCCTTATGCCGCTCCAGTCAACTCGTTGGCCATGTTATTTTTTTACAGCGGCTTAGCCGGTCAGCCGGGCGGCCTAAGATATGGATACTGGAGGACGCAATTACTGGCAGGCTCCTCCGCCATAGGAACCAATCATGTTACCGTGGTGCCCGTTAACAACATTCGTCGCATCATAGAAATCCATATAGAGGTTGGCGATGACGGCGGCGAGGCAGGAGATGGAGCCAGGCCGAAAGAGGGAGGGTCATCGGGCATCGGCGGGCACCAGCGTGGCCAGCAGGGCCGAGCCCTCCGGGCTGGCGCCGACGCGGATGGAGATGGTGCGGCCGTTGCCCCAGGGCCACCAGGCGCAAAAAACCATACCATCTTGCGACAGTTCGACGGCGTAAAACAACTGGCCCGGCATGATGCCGCCCAGCCGGCCTATGGCGCGCCGCACCGACTCCGGGGCCGTGTCGATGGTGGCACTGTCCCAGGCCGGGCCCAGATGGTTTTCCAGGGTTACGCGCATGGCATCTTTTTCCGCCATGCCGATCTGGGCCAGCGCGGTTTGAAACCGGCCATCCCACTGCCACGACAAAACGGCCTGCAACGTCTTAAAGAGTGCCGTGCAATCATGGACAGGGAGAGGGACAATGCTGTCTTGAACCATCGTTTTCCTTGTTGCTGTCGTTTGTGCCGCTTCAAAGTCAGACTGATTGTCTATGGGGCGCATTTTACTTGTTCCGGGCGCGATTGTAACCTGCTGTTTTACATTCGCAAAATAGACCCAAAAAGTCTTTTGGCCATTTCTTTGCGCCGAGTATGCTGAAGTTTGCAACAAACTGAAGGCGCCGACGCGCAAAAGCATCTATTACAAGGATCCGGAAGAAGGGCTGCGGCAGGGCGGCGTTGATGCGCAACCGCAACCACACTGATTGAACTGAATTTTCTGTTTGCTGCCAACCGGCGAAAGCGGCTGCCTTTGACCGTTTTAAGCGCAGGATTCTTTTGGCTTGATGGCGAAAATACCGGAAAGAGGAGGCAGGCATGCCGACAAGCGAACTATATGACCTGATCATCGTGGGAGGCGGGCCGGCCGGGCTCACCGCCGGGATTTACGCCATGCGGGCGGCCATGAAGACGGTGCTGGTCGAGAAAGGCCTGGCCGGGGGCCAGGTGAACAATACCGATATCGTCGAGAACTGGCCGGGCCTGGAGACAATCAGCGGGGCTGCCCTGGCGGCCAATTTCCTCCGGCATGCGGCCTCCTATGGCCTGCCGGTCAAAGCGCGGGAGATCGTGGCCGTGGAGCCCGGGCTGCGCCACCACACGGTGCGCCTGGACAACGGCGAGGAACTGCGGGCCCATGCCATTATCCTCGGCATGGGTGGCAGCCCCAAAAAGCTCGGGGTGCCCGGCGAGGACGCAAACTACGGCAAAGGGGTCTCCTACTGCGCCACCTGCGACGGCTTCTTTTTTAGGAACAAGGAGGTGCTCGTGGTGGGCGGTGGCGATTCGGCCACCGAGGAGGCGCTCTATCTCACCAAGCTGGCCACCAAGGTCACCATCGTCCACCGACGGGATGCCCTGCGGGCCAGCATGATCCTCCAGCAGCGGGTGCAGGCCCAGCCCAAAATCAATATTCTTTGGAATACGGTGATCACCGCGATCAGGTCAGAGAATGGCGGCGTAACCGGCGCGGCGCTCCAGGACGTCATCACCGGCCGGCAGCGGGACCTGGCCGCGGACGGGATCTTCATCTTCATCGGCTTCTCGCCAAACAACCAACTCGTGCCGGCCGGCACCCTCATGAACGCCAACGGCTTCGTGGCCTCCGACGCCAAGTGCGAAACCAATATGCCCGGAATCTTTGTGGTCGGTGACCTGCGGGAAAAGTACGCCCGCCAGATCGTCACCGCTGCCGGTGACGGCTGCACCGCCGCCCTGGCCGCCGCTCATTATGTGGAAAACCAGAAGACCGGCGGCTGAACAGGCGGACTCAGACACCACCCAGCAGCTCCGGCAGACTCCGGACGAATGCCTCGATTTCATCGCGCACCCGGCGGTATGGGGCCAGGGCCTCCTCCTCGGTCGCGGCCTGGGCAGCCAGCCGGGGCGGATCGTCAAAACTCCTGTGGATAAGTTTGGCCTTGCCGGGAAAAAGCGGACACGCCTCACGGGCATGGTCGCAGACGGTGATGACGAAGTCAAAATCCTGCCCTGGCAGCTCGCTAAGCAATTTCGAGACCTGCCTGGCAATATCCACCCCGGCCTCGGCCATGACCTTGACGGCCATGGGGTTAAGGCCGTGTTTCTCAATGCCGGCCGAGTAGACCTCATATTGATCGCCCAGCAGGCGCCGGGCCCAACCCTCGGCGATCTGGCTGCGACAGGCGTTGCCGGTGCAGAGAAAAAGCACCCTGGCTTTCTGCTTGACCGTGCCCATTTCTTTTGGAGATTACGCGGAAAAGAAGCCGGCCACCAGATCAGGCAGCCGGGCGAGAAACATGAGGTGAAGGTGATCAGCGGCCGGGGCCTTCTTCCAGCCGCGGGCGATGGCCAAGGCGGCGATCCGCAGGCCGGCGCCGTAAATGCCGCTCTGGTTCGCCGGCAGAGTGAAGCTGACGTAAAGCAACTGGTGGGCAAAGGCCTGCCCGCTGCCAGGGGCCACGGCGAGACAGAGACCGCCCAGCGAGATATCCACCACCCCAAGGGCGACATTACCCGGGCTGTTAAGGACTGCGGCCAGGTCGGCGGTCGGCTGCCGGCTCTGCCGGTCCAGGAGGCTCTCCTCCACCGTGGAGGGGCTGTCGGGCCGCTCTCCGGCGGCGAGGTCGGCGGGGCGCGCCGTGATGGGACCGCCGACCTGGCGCCCCAGCACCACCTCATCGCTCTGCAGCTTCAGATACACCTCCGGCGACATGGGCCAAAAGACCAGGGCCTCGGCCTTGGCCACCCTGAATCTTTGGGTGTGCCGGGGATCCTGGATGCCTAACGTGAAGCGGTCTGAAAAAATATGGGTCACGGCGGTCTGCAGCACGAAGCGGGTCTTGCCGCCCGTGCCCAGCACCACCAATAGCCGTTCCCCCACCTTCAAATACGCGGGCAGCTCAGTATCATAGACCTCCACCACCTGATCCCCGGAAAAACCGACGCGGCGCGCGTAGACCTTGGAGCGGTGGAGAATCAAGGCCTGCTTGCGACCGGCGGCATAAGCCTCTTTCAACCCGGCGTCGATCTGTTCCAAAGAATGGATCTGCACGTTGTTACGGTTGAGCAGTTCCTTCATTTGGCTGGATATATCGATCTCGATCTTCACGTCTCCTTCCCGACCCTTGTCCCGCGGGACGTTAATCACGACAAGAAGCAACTCAGGTTGTTTAGACTGTAGTCTATTAGGAACTGAGTCTGCTTCCAGCCTGAAAAACTAAACACCTTCAGACTATCCACCTTGAAGAGTTACGATAAAAAACAAAAATGGAGTGAAAGTCGCACCGCCACTCGCACCCCATTAGCTGACTGCGCTAAAATACTTGTTACTTTTTCAGATCCGTGTCGTCCACCTGCTTTGTCTGCTCCATATCCCGCGGCAAGGCGGTTGTCTCTTTAACGCCGGGCGCCTCCGCCTCCACGTCATGCAGGCCTTTTTTGAACGAGGCGATAGCCTTGCCCAGGCCGCTGCCCAGTTCCGGCAGTTTTTTGCCGCCAAAGACCAGAAAGGCGATGCCAAAGATTACGAGAAGTTCCGGGGTGCCGATTCCAAACATGGTGTTCACCTGCTCCAACTAGGGTTTTCAAGGGCTTATCTTTTTACTTTAAGAACCATCCTTATGGTTGTCCAGTTTTTCGTTTTCCTTTTCCTCGCGGGTGGCCTTTTTAAAATTTCTGATCCCCTTGCCCAGGCCGGCGCCAATTTCCGGAATCCTGCCGGCCCCGAAGACCAGCACGACGATCACCAGAATAACGATGAGTTCAGGCATTCCCAAACCGAACATGGCAGGCCTCTTGCGGAACAGGTTATCCTTGAGCTTTCATCTCACCTCTCTATCTCCTTCATACAGAAAAAAAAACCAGAAGTAAATCACTTTGTACACGCCATAGGCGTTACCGTTTGATATTACGGGAAATTTCCGAAACCTTTGCCAGCACCTCCGTCTCGTTCATGGTGGTAACCAGTCGGTCCCGCATGACGATCCGGCCGCCAATGACCGAATGGACTACGTCGGCGCCCCGGGCGGCATAAACCAGTTGCGAGGGGATGTTGTAAAGCGGCGTCAGATGCGGCTGGGCCAGGTCGATGACAATGAGATCGGCCTTTTTCCCCGGCGCCAGGCTGCCAAGCCACTGGCCAGCGCCCAGCGCCTCGGCCCCGCCCAGGGTGGCCATGCGCAGGGTGACCGCGGCGGGCATGGCGGTGGGGTCCAGCCTGGATACTTTGTGCAGCTTGGCAGCGGTGTCCATCTCCCCGAACATATCAACATCGTTATTGCTGGCCGCGCCGTCGGTGCCCAGGCCCACCGTCACCCCGGCCGCCAGCAGCTCCGGCACCGGCGCCACCCCCGAGGCCAGCTTCATATTGCTCTCCGGGCAATGGGCCACTTTTACACCACGGGCGGCCAAAAGCTCGATCTCGGCGGCGGTCAACACCACGCAGTGATCGGCCAGCACCCGAGAATCCAACAGGCCTAAGGCGTCAAGATGCAGCACCGGCGTCCGCCCGAATTTCTCCATGGCGCCGGCCACCTCGGCAGAGCTCTCGGCCAGGTGGATGACGTATAGGGCGTCCAAGGCCAGGGCCCGCTCCTTCAGGGTGACCAGCAGGTCGGGGGAGCAGGTATAGACGGCGTGGGGGTCAACGGTGATAGTGACGCGGGGATGGCCGGCGTACTCCAGCGCCAGGCGATCCAGGTATTCGAGCCCCTTGGCCACGGGCCCATAATTGGGCGACGGGAAATCGTAGAGCACCTCGCCGACCCAGGCCCGAAGACCGCTCTCCGCCGCGGCCCGCGCCACGTCGCCGGCGAAAAGGTACATGTCGCAAAAGGAGGTGGTGCCGGAACGAATCATCTCCAGGGCGGAAAGCCGGGTGGCCTGATAGACCATGGCCGCGGTAAGTCTGGCCTCGGCCGGGAAGATGTGCTCCCGCAGCCACTGCATGAGGGGCAGATCATCGGCCAGCCCCCGGAAGCAGGCCATGGCGGCGTGGGTGTGGACGTTGACCAGGCCCGGCATGACCAGGCCATTGGCATGCTCCAGCCGCCGGGCGCCAGGATACCTGGGGCCCAACGCGGCCAGAGTGCCCACCTCAATGATGGTGTCGCCGGCCACGGCCACCGCGCCGTGCTCGATGGGCGCGATCCCGTCGTGCAGGGGGAGGACATACCGGCCAGTGACCAGCAAATCGGCCGTTGGCCTGACAGATTGGGAGGTTTTGGAGTTCTGGCTCATGGTGGTTCTTCTCTTCTTCCGGCGGGTCTGACAGATTGGACTTATGGGAGTTATGGGAGCTATGTGCATCCCCCCTCTTCCTCTTTACCTTTCACCTTTCACCATTCACCCTTCACCCTTCACCTTCTTCCAGCACCGCCACCACCAACCGCTCCAAGTCAACGGCCGCTCGCTTGGCCTGGGCGATGATGTCATCCAGCAGGATGGGCGCAAAGTTGTCCGGGTCGTTGACGTTGGCGATCACCGAGATGCCGAGGACCTGCATGCCGGCATGGCGGGCGACGATAACCTCGGGCACGGTGGACATGCCCACGGCATCGGCCCCGCAACGCCGCAGGTAGCGGGTTTCGGCCGGCGTCTCCAGGCTGGGCCCCGGGATGGCCACGTATACCCCGGTGGTGACGTTGGCCAGGCCAAGCTCGGTGGCGCACAGAATGGCCTTTTCCCGCAACCCCGCATCATAGGGCGCGGAGAGGTCCGGGAAACGCGGCCCCCAGGCCGGCTGGTCCGGCCCCCGCAGCGGGTTGTCGGGAATGAAATTCAGGTGGTCGGCCAGCAGCATGAGGGAGCCCGGCGTCAAGGCCGGGTTCAGGCCGCCGGCGGCATTGGCGATGATCATCACCTTGGGCCCCAGCCGGGAGAGCACCCGCACCGGCAAGGTCACCTGCCGGGTGCTGTAGCCCTCGTAGTAATGCAACCGGCCCTGCAGGACGGCGACGCGCCGGCCGCCGAGCCGGCCGAAGAGCAGGTTGCCGGCGTGGCTCGCCACCGTGGAGACCGGAAAATGCGGAATAGCCGCAAAGGGCAGGCGCCGCACCAGCTCCAGGCGGTCGGCCACCCCGCCGAGGCCGGTGCCTAGGGCCAGGACCACCTCCGGGGCAAAATCAACCTGGCCGCAGAGAAAGGCCGCCGCCTCTTCCACCGCGGCCACATGGTTCTCGAAATCACTGCCCATGGTGCTCTCCCGCCGCTAAACCTGCCCCGGATCGACGCCCGGCGCCATAGGCAAATAGAAACTCACCGTGGTGCCGCTCCCGGCCTCGCTGGCGAACTCGATGGTGCCGCCATGGGCGGCCACAATCCGCCCGCAGGACAGGAGTCCCAGACCAGTGCCCTGGTCCCTGGTAGTGAACTGACAGTGAAAAATTTTGGTGCGCAGCTCCTCGGGGATACCCCGGCCGCGATCCATGACCCGCACCCGCGCCAGCTCCCCGACCCGGTCGGCCGCCACCGCCAGCCCTTGGCCGGGTTCGCTGGCCTGGGCGCCGTTCAGCACCAGATTGACCACCAACCGCCGGATGGCCAGCCGGTTGAAGACAAAATCCGGCAGATCGTCGGCCACCGTAAGGGTGATGGGGCGCTGGGCCAGATCAGGGTGGCCCTGAAAATCCTCCTCCGCCATCTCGCGTAACAGGCCCGGCAGGGAATCCCGCGCCATGGTCCACGGCCGCGCCATGTGCCGGGCCACGGCCAGGGCCTCGTCCATCATGGTGGCCAGGGAGGCACGGGCCGTCAGCATGGCGCCGATCATCCGGTCGGCCCGCTCATGGTTCACCTTGCCAGGCAAGGCATCCAGATACATAAAAAGGGACAGGATGTTTTTCATGTCGTGGATCAGGATATTGGCCTGCTGGAAATCCTCGGCCAGCCGCTCGGTGTCCTGCCGAATCCGGCGGCTCAGCACCCGCATCATGGCAAGCAGCGACTGGGGCCGCAAGGCCACGGTCTGGAAGAGATCGGCGCTGACGGCAAGCAACAGACAGGGCGCCACCGCCCGCACCGTGGCCGAGCGCGGCATGTCATCGATGAGCGCCATTTCCCCCACCGATTCGACCGGCTGGATGCTGGCGATCAGCCGGCCACCCTTCATAACTTCCAGGACGCCTTCGAGCAGGATGAACATCTCCCGGCCCGGCTCTCCCTCGCTGAAAAGCACCGTGCCCGGCGCACAAGAAGTCTCAAGCAACGCCGCGGCAAAACGGGCGAGTTCCTCGTCGGAGAAAGACTCGAACAAGTCGGCCCGCCGCAAGTATTCCATCCGCTGTAAAACTTCCATGCGCTGCTCCTCCCCTTGCCGCACGACTAACCGCTGGACAAAAATTCACCCGGCGTGACGGACGATAAACTCCTTGATGGTATCCATGTCGGCGTCCACCACCGTGCAGCGGCTGGCCATGGTCGTGAGCCCGGCCAGGGCCGCCGGCAACTCCGGCGGCCGGCCGATCGCCCGCCCCACCGCCTCGCCGAACTTGGCCGGATGGGCCGTGGCCAGGCAGATCATCGGCACCCCCGGTTCCCGCAGGGCCTGGGCCGCGCCAACGCCTACCGCGGTGTGCGGGTCGAGGACCACGCCGTGCGCGTCGTAAAAATCGCGGATCACCGCCAGGGTGCCGGCCTCATCGACAGTGGCGGCCAGAAAGTCCTGCCCGATGGTCTGGCGCTGCTCCGCAGCAAAACTCAAGACGCCAGTGGCGGCAAAAGTCGCCATGTCCCGGGCGGTCCGATCCGCATCCTCGTTGTTGAGGTAGTAGAGGTAGCGCTCGAAGTTACTCGCCACCTGAATATCCATGGAGGGGCTGATGGTCCGCACCACCTGGCCGATCGAGTAGTCGCCCTGGTTAACAAAGCGAGTGAGCAGGTTGTTCTCGTTGGTGGCCAGCACCAGGCGGCGAATCTGCCCGGGCAGCAAGCGCCGCGCCACGAAGCCGGCGAAGATATCGCCAAAGTTGCCGGTGGGCACGCTGAAGTCGACGGCCGGCGAGCCCGTCTCGCCGGTGACCCGCAGGGCGGCGTAAACGTAATAGGCCACCTGGGCCACGATACGCGCCCAGTTGATGGAGTTCACGGCCCCGAGCTGGTAAGCATCCTTAAAAATGATGTCGTTGAAGATCCCCTTGACCATGGCCTGGCCATCGTCGAAGGTGCCGCGGATGGCCAGGTTGAAGACGTTGGGGTCGATGACCGTGGTCATCTGCAGTTCCTGGATGCGGCTCACCCGCTTGTGGGGGTGGAGAATGAAGATGTTGATCCGCTCCTTGCCGCGCACCCCGTAGATGGCGGCGCTGCCCGTGTCGCCCGAGGTGGCGCCCAGGATGTTCATCCGCCCGCCCGAACGTTGCAGGAGATATTCGAAGACATTGCCGAGG
>Ga0100394_1005563_pt1 | contig 10221 bp, 10 predicted proteins | sample CryGeymeta201518_FD_81549 | JGI IMG/M metagenome (GOLD analysis project Ga0100394, IMG submission 81549) | Groundwater microbial communities from Crystal Geyser aquifers in Utah, USA - Crystal Geyser metaG 2015-18 | ecosystem: Environmental > Aquatic > Deep subsurface > Groundwater | place: USA... | reverse complement strand
GCTGTTGCTGCTGCTGCTGCTGTTCATTCTGGTGTATCTGATTGGCGTTGGCTATCGCCGCCGATGTATCATTTCCGGAATTTTCCTTTTTCTTCGCCGCCGCCGCCGTCGCCGTTTCAGCTTCCGCTGCTTCTTCTTTCTTTTTTTTGCTCTTCTTCTTGATGCCAAAGAATCCCATAATAATGGAGTGTGTTTCGTATTGGTGCGTATTGCTTAAATGAATAGCAACAGCACTTGCAGTAGAAGACAGCAGTGTGTTCTTTTCTGGAATAACTTTTCTACTTACTATCCCCTTCCTTTCTTGTGTTGGAGGTTGGAGAGAATTATTACAGTACGATGCGGGTTTTTAGTTTCGGTTTTTTTCGATTTTCAATACACAACACGGGACTCAATAAATTGAATAATGAATATGACATCAATTTTCGAAGTAGCTTGAAGGTATCCGAGAAAGATCGCGAGGGCCATCATCATCAACTGCAGGTACGGTAATCTAGCTACAGTAGTACTGGCTAGCTAGTCTACTACTAGCTAGTGTAGCAGTAGTGGTTGTGTATGGCTCTTTTGGCTCGGCACCAAAGCCCTCAAGAAGTCTGTGTATGGTATGATGATGATGACGTGAGGTAATAGTACACTCTCCTTCAACAACCCCGCAACCGACTGTGATAATAATATTTTTATTATTATTCCCGTGTTGTAGAATTCATCTATTCTTACTCTCACACCCCTCACCATGAAGTTCTCTGCTCTTTTCTGTGCTCTTCTCGCCACTTCGGCCTCTGCTTTTGCCCCCGCCACCACTGAGGTATGTCTTTTTTAAATAAGAGATACTTGTATTTTTCACGTTGCATGTGTGTGCATTTGTGTTTAAATCAATTGAAAAAAGATCTGTGCACCGACTACCGAAAGGTTGGTCGGTACGTAGGACAAGAAGAAGAATTAATATTTGTCATGCATGTGCCGATCCTAATTTTTGGACTGCGTGGACCATCATCCATCATGTACGCCGACGAGTTTACCTAGGCAGAGAGCAAAGGATGCGACCTTCGCGTTGCTCCAGTGACTTTCATGAATTGGCATGCTCATGATCCAGAATCCAGATCCCATAATAAATCTCTGGACATTTTTGGTGCAGCAATTCGCATGGACCGAGCACTGGGAAAGTCTTTGGTTGATTCAGCACATGTGAAATCGATAGTATTACCACGTTTATTATCATTTATCATTGATGTACAACTTGCCAACTAACCCAATGACTCCTTTCCTGTTCTTTTTATACAGCGCTCAAGCACTGCTTTGAATATGGACCGTCGTGCTGCCTTTGGACAAATTGCTGGTGCTGCCGCCGTTGTTGCTGCTGCCGGAGTGCCCGCTATGGCTTCTGCCGATGGTGCTGTCTCCGCGGCTACCCGAACAAAGGCCAAGGCCATCTACGGGAACCGCATTGCCATGTTGAAGGATGCCGTCAACAAGGGTGACTTTGCTTCCATTGTGGAGGAAAAAAATGCCTTTATCCTGTTCAACTCGGGTGTCTACCCCAGTCCCAAGGAAAAGGCCAATAAGAAGGCAGCCATTGAACAAGTCAACGCCATTTTCAGTGCTATTCGAAAAGGAGACAAGGCAGCTGTCAAGACTGCTTACGACAGCTACGTCAAGACCCAGGGCATCAAGTCTTTCGATGAAATGAAGGCCTCCGGTGGACAATCTTACTCTGGTGACTTCAGTTACACAGTCAAAACTCCTGCCGCCTCTGTTTACGTTCGATAAATCGTTAGCTGCTTCTACTCTCTACTACTACTAGAATGTGCTTTTAGAAGTGGTGGTGGTTGGTCATGCTTTGAAGCCAATGGATGGATGGATTGGATGGTTGGGTCGCCTTTCACTTTCACCAAGGAGGTCGAAAATCCACTATTTTTGCGGTCGCCTATTTTATCTGAACATAACGAATTATTTACTTTAGAGCCATAATTTGACGCTGCCTTTCTGAGCTTCCAAAGTACAATAGTCATGAAAGCCCTCTTATTCTCTGCAAGCACGTAGCGAATGTGTCTGTATCGGAAACTGTATCACAAACTAAAACTATTTGTTGGCCTGCACCAACTAGACTAAAAAAAATTCTTCCTGCTTCACTTTGCCATAATTTTTACTCTAGATAGTCACTCTGCTATTACAGCAGTACATGCGAAAATACAACACAAAAAATCTACGATTTTCGTCGACACGCCACAAAAAACAATTACAAAATATCACCTAGATCCAATGATGTTACCAGATGAACGCCGGCTTTTTTCATATCCTCTTGAAACGTCTCGGCAGCCGCCTCAAATCCAGGCACAGCCGAAGCACAATCTTTCAAAAGGTATATCCTGTCTACGTCATGTTTGGTGGTACAGTGTTCTACAATATCCCGAAGGGTGTAATTGACGCAATGACTCATGGCTTGACCACATACCACTAATTTCGTACTTCCGTTACCGGCACCACAACCCCCCGCTGCTGCTGGTGAAAGTGATTGTGGCAAGAGCGATCGATGAAGTTTGCTGTTAAAGGTTGTATCGATCGAAACTGGTACATCTGCTGCTAGAGCCGAGTACATTTCCGTGAGTAAATGTTGTCCCTTGTGAACAAATTCTACCGTTCGTCCCGTAATGGCACTCCACTCTTCCATGGCTCGTCGGACGGTGGGTACAATGGCATGTCCTTCCGATCCGATGAGACAATGTTCAGGCCAGATACAAATTTGGAACCGTCCTCTTTGTTCCAATCGACGTGCATATTCTAAACAGTATTTTTGTAAATCGAATTCTCCCTTCTGTTGAGGTTTTTGTACGGATTGTACATTTTCAAAAATGGTAGGATCCAACGACATTATTTCGTCCGTATTCGCAGCAATGCGCAAATCGGAACGGGGTTTCCACTTGCCAGAAGCAATATCATCTGCCGAAATAATGGTAAAGGGTTCGGGTCTTGTTGCTGACGTTTCCTGGGAACCGTCTTTGCTGTTGTTGTTGTTGTTGTTGTTGCCGCCGTCGTCCTCCCCTTTTACCCAAAAGTACGGATGAGCAATGTGGAGTTTGTGATGAGAATCAAGCGTTGCTACGATGCGATTAATTTTTGCAGGATATGTTTTAATGATATTGGCAATGCGCTCAGCATCTTCGTTGGCCGAAGGAATTGCTAAACTACCGCCCGGATGAAAGTCGTTTTGAACATCTACCAACAGGAGCGTAGTACCAGTACCCTGCGATGCTGCAGCTGCTTCTGATTCTGTTGCTACTGATGTTACTGTCATGATGACTCTAATGACAAAGCAAGATTGTGTAGCTGGGAATGAGGGTGGTGGACCGTACAATTCGATTTTGAATTAATTTGTAAGATGAAAATATTATTATTATGTTTGATTCCTTTCTCAATTACTTTTACAGAATTCCACAAGCTCACGATCCATGATCTGCTATTGTAGTACCATACTACGGCGGTACTACTACTGTACTATGACTATTACTCTCAGCACCTATTACCAGGTACCACGTGCGATGATGAAAGAGCCAGTGCATTCGTTTACGATTCTGGATCTTTCTATTCAGTTCGAGGAGGTAAAAGATCGCCTCATGACTCATGAGTATCGCTCCCCCTAATATTTTTTTAACAATACTACTAGTCTACTAGCTAGAGAGTAGGTACTTCTTTATTACTACCTCTATTCCTGAATATGTGCTCATGACCTGATAACAGAAACAAAAATCCCATGTTTATTATCTATCTCTACTACGGTACCTGGTACGTAGGATCAAATGGCGTGAGTTGTACCATACTGGTAGCAAAAACATTAATAATACCAGGTAACTCACTGGGGAAACCGAACCAGCTACTGATGGCAGTCTGTTTGATAAGAACACTATACAATCATTCATTTCTATTCGTCAGCTTAAAGGCAGATCTTGTGTGACTGCGCGAGACGAAGTAAACCGTATTGATTCGAAACAAGCAACAAGCATTCGTTGTTGTCAACCTGACCCAAGCCAAGGATATTAAAGTACTCTATAATAAAACATAAATAGCATACGGCATACGTATCACGCGCACACACACACACGAGTAATACACAACAAGCGTACGTATCTCCAACACGCAATATTTACTACTACCTTCAGCAACAAACAAAGAAACAAACAAAATAATGCTTTCCAGAATTTCTGTAGTCGTGAGCAGGAGCAGGAGGAGGTCATCCTGTCTGGTAACGTCTATTAGTCGACGTCGTCGTTTCATTGCATCGGATGCGACATCCGCACCAACAGCAGCAGTACCACCATTAACCACAGTTAGTCGACCCATTCGTAAAACGGTTACCAAAGAAGAGCGGGAAGCAATTCGTGCAGCCCGAAAATTACAAGCGGCACAAGCTGTTCAAGGAGGAGCAGGAGCAGGAGGACAACTGCAAGCTACGACAAATGCTGCAGCTGTTGCAAATAGTGCTACAACGGCTACTATTAAACAGTCTTCGGCAACATCTCTTTCGAAACATTCTAGATGGGTCTGGTATATTGGTGTAGGATTACCGTCGGCTCTGTTAGTGTGGGGAATGAACGATGAGAATAGTCCACCGAAAAAGTTTGCCGATATGATTGGATTGACAAATGTTATTCAGAAATTTTCTGATGATTTTGCCAAGCCATCGCACGAAAAATTGTTGCCGGATTGGTCTCAGGTAAGTTAGAGAGAGAGAGAGAGAGAAACAACGGAATATGAAATCGACATGAAAAGTATTTGTAAGTGGTACTGACTTGATTATTAACTCTTTTTTTTTGTTTTGATCTCTATTTCTCTGTTGTAGATGCCGAACGTTCCGCACGATATTCCCATTCCACCAACCCTCGTACTAGATTTGGAAAATACGCTGGTCAGTTCGACCTGGGATCGAAAGTACGGATGGAGGTTTGCCAAGCGGCCGGGTGTTGACAAGTTCCTGCACGATATGGCCCAATATTACGAAATTGTTCTGTACAGTCCAAGCATTGATGGCATTGCCGATCCTGTCGTTACGTCCCTGGATAAGGACGGGTGTATCATGCACCGGTTGTACCGTGATGCCACGTACTACCGAAACGGCGTGCACGTGAAGGATCTCAATCGCTTGAATCGCAACGTGAAACGAATGATCGTGCTGGACGACGATCCAACCGAGGTGGCTTTGAATCCAGAAAATTTGATCCGTGTCAAGCCCTATACTGACGCCACCGATCGAACCGATACCACATTGGCGCGCATCGCTCCCTTTTTGATTGAAATTGTGAGAGAAGGATATGACGACTTTCCTTCTCTTTTGGAACAGTACCAAGGAATGGACGCCGATGAAATTGCCGACGAACAAGAAAGGAGAATTGATCGTTACCGTCAAGACCGAGAAAGATTGGCCAACCGAGGTTTGGGAGGATTTGCCCGTGGCGCAGGATTGAATTTGCCCGAACCAGAACTGGCGCCCCAAAGTGACTACAGTTCGCACGGAGGAGGTCGGTCACAGCCAACGGCGAAAGATTTGGTTGGTGCTGCACCAAGTTCTGAACAAAACCAGGGTGGTGGATTCCTTAACTGGATGAACAAGCGAGCAAAGGAAAAGGAGGAAATGCAACAGCTCAAATTCGAAAAATGGAATCAGGTCATGATGAAAAAGGCCCAGGAAAAGAAGAAACAAGAAGAGGAAGCCAGAGCAGCTGTGCAGTCGTAAAAAAAACAAGGTAATTTTATTTTTAAAAATGCTGGTTGAAATGTTCCCATCGTGACTGTGCTAGCACACTCGACTATTTACAGCCAGAGTAGTTTAGTTGCAGTTTAATACCAGGTAGATACCCAGTGTTCGAGTCGGGCCTTGAATAAACTGAACTGGTGACAAAGAGGATGCTCAAACAGTTGTGACGGTGTGCGTCATAATTACTTGCTTATCTGCAAAAATTAAAAAATAATCATCTACCATTTTACTATCAGAGTAGTAGTAGTAGTCCTACTACCACCACTCGTGGTACTATTACTACTACTACTACTAGTAGTAGTACTACTACTAGTAGTACTAGCTACTAGCTAGCTAGTAGTACTACTAGTACTAGACGAGACTACCTGGTACTACTCTCGAATATTTTAGACGAGAGGAAGAACAATCACACACTGCTGTATTTGCAAAGTTAATTTTTTGTGTTGGGTAAAGTAGTGCCCATAGTTCACACCAAGATAGAGCCTTAGCTTAGGGAGCTTAACTTGTCTTCAATTCCTCCTAAATAAATGCTGTGCGAGAGGCAGGTTTGTTGTCTCAAGATATCAAGATATCAGCCTCTACGTCCTTTTAGCCTTTTTGGATAGATTCCATCATCACGTACCTGTACCAGGTACCTGAATCTGTACTTGCTATTCTACTGTACTCCATACACTACAAAAGCACAATGGAATCTCTTCTGTCCTTTGCTTCCCGTATGTTTCTTCCATCACCAGAACCTGGCGACAGCAGAGAATATCCGTTGGAGTTGTTAGCTGTGCCTGGTCTCATGACCGTTTTGGATGTTGCCCTTTACAGATCCGTCGAAGGACAGCTGACGGCGACTACCTGTTCCGGACACGCTTTGCTGGCAGCATGGTTAGACGTCAAACATCAGTCACAGCTAATTCTGAAAGAACTGTCGCTCCTAATTAGCGCCCAAGCTGCGAATACTACGACTGAAAGTGTGCGGCAGCAACGCCACCTACTAGCTGAATCTTTTTGTCGACTGTGCTTGGAAGCGGCTTGTGATGTCGTTGAGCGAATAAGTACAGATAAATTGGCTCAGTCGGCCAATCTAAGCGACCCGTACGAGCAGAGCAGTGGCATAGGACACGCCACAACACTGAGTGGCGTGGGACAGCAGGGAATTGCCAACGGCGTTTTGGAATCCAAAGCCCAGTACGGTCGTCGATATACCAGCGAACAGCGACCCCAGGATTGTTGGGAATCGGCTCGGCTATTTTGTCCAGACTACGTCTGGGCAGATGATGTTTGGTTGACGAATCAGCGCATTCTCAAACAACTGAATAAACATTCTTTTTATCAGCAGAGCCGAGATTTGGACAATCAATCCACAACCCTGTTGGTATCGGGTAGTACACCGCAGCACCAGATATTGTCGCCTAATTGTGAACGCTTGCTCTCCATGCTGCTTCAACTCGTCCAACAAGATGTTCCGATGCGTCTGTACCAGTTTCGAGCTGCCACGGAAGCCGATAGTGTGGTGTCCAAGCGGCTTTACTTGGTAAAGTGCGAATACCGCGCGCCTTTTCGCGCCTTTCTTGAAGCGCACCAATCTGTCCAAAGAGCCCCTACAGTAGACCAAGTCGATGCTTATCTGAAAATGCCTGAAAATCAGTTACAACAGAAACGAAACGAAAGTCAGCACAAACTGCAACAACTATTGGAGAGTTCCCCAGGCTTTGTCGAAGCCTTGAGTTTGGAAACTGCCGCCGAAGAACACGAAATCAACATTGCTAGAGCATTGTTCCCCTTTACGGAACTGGGGCGTATTTTGGATCAGAAACGATGTCGCCTTGTTGCGGTACCTGGCATTGTAGAACAAGCAAAAGTTGTAGAATTGCGAGAACTGTTGAGGGTGAGTACAGTCGTTGCACCTCCGCCGTTGCAGCATGCCGTGGGGGATTTGTAATTTTTTGTGTGGTGAGCGTGGCCACGAGAACATTTTTATGCCTCATGTTTTTTCCTCTTCTCAAAATATATATACTCTTATCGCCACAGCGATTGAAACATGTGCTATGCCGACTGGCGGGACCAGAAACTTCCACGGGAATACGTCCATTGTTGCTTGACATTCGAGGCATGCCACGAGACGAAGATTTGCTACTTACTCTGTCGTTCACTGGTAAATGTATTAACAATATTGAACTTGACTCTGCTTCTTTGGAACGGCTGGAGCAACTCGTCCATAATTTGAAGCTTTTGGGTTCCCTTCTACCCAAAAGCAAACAGGTTTTTCGTGGAGAAAAACGTAACGACGTGGATTTTCCTGCTGCCGTACTTAGAGGGTGCATTGAAGACTTTGACGCAGAAATGTTTCAGTGCCACATTCAAGACTTTTTTGCAGTGGTGGCACGCCAGCACGAGATCATGGAGAGTCATGATATCATGGAGGGATTGGAAGCTAAGATTCGAGCGGCAGAGATGGAAACGAGCCTGGCAGCGGCCTCTACTCAATCTCTGTCGATGATCCGATCTCGTCTGGAACTCATTGCCACTGATCGGCGAAAGCGATTTCAGGCATTGGAGGAAATGGTGGAAGAAGTTTGCCTCAGGGAAATGAATTTGCATGTGAAATTGGAGGAACCTGCCAATGAGAAAATACTGCTGTTACAGAAGACATCTGGGGAGGGTATTTTTGGTCGTCTATTGAAAGACGCCAAGGAAACCCTTCCAATTGGTTAGTTAACGCTCAGGCACCTCCTCCAAATCGTGAACCAACGCTCAATCGTCCAATGTAGGCTGCGTAGCACTGATTTGTTTTGAATAATGGAAGCGAAGAATGAAGTCAGAACTTCGAAAACTACTAGCCTGTAGTGCTTCAAGAGGAACATTTTTTTCGCTTAACAACTACTCACAGAATATAATTACGCAGAGTCAAGCTTGTACGAGTTCAAACGGCGACTTCACCCAACAGAGAACTCGGGTTGCCTGATGACGAATTCCAGCAAACTACAGTATAATAAATTTAATAATATGCGATACGAAAATTACGCCTGGGTCGACTGATTATAGCGCGATTGTTTTGCAGTGATCAACTAATAGATCTCAACTGATAAACTAGTCAGCTATTGAACAATAATTCCAATGGCCGTTTAAACAATCTCTGGTGTACACAGAAAGTACTCTCTATCGTGACATTGCATTGGCTCCGTTACTGCTGCAAGAATCTGACCGGCGCAGCAGTTGGTGCCGGGCTTTGTTGCGCTGCCGGAAAGGGCGAAGTCCAAAAATGTCTTCGTTCAGAATATCACGACGATGAAGTCAGGAACAAAACCGAATGATTGAGGTATGTGTAGCATCAATATGTGGCGAGGAGACCAAGACGAGCTCCCGGAAATTGCCATCGTTTTGCGCACATGGAGTTGCTCGATTGGACGACGCTTCGGGCATTTACTTGGGTGCAAAAATCAACTACTGTATATCGTGAAGTGTCCGACCCTGGACCTCTTTTGTGTTACAAAGTAGCCCAGAGCCAGCAAAGCTTCTACTGCCCAGGCGCGACAAGACAGAGGGCAGTCCGGTCGTGTGTCTTGATGAACGTTGAAACTCCTTTTGGCATGTGCGCGTTCCTGCAACATCTCAATCGTCCGGGAATGGAACCAAAGTAACAGAACCTCAACGTACCTAAGCCTCCTACTTTCGGCGTGTGTATCTCATAAACATAGAAATGAAAAAGAACGAACATGACATATAGTTGGGATTCAAGGAGTCTCCACGATAAGGTAGCCGGGAGAGGCACAACCTTGAAAGTTTGCAAGAGAAAAAGAAGTGCAGCGAAATCACATTATTTATATTTATATTATTGTTTCTTCTTCGGGAAACAACCATGGCGAAGACAAGCAATAATGATCAGCGTTGGCATCACAGTCGGTTTATGTGGCTTGCGATAGTTGGGATATCTCTGAAAGTGCTCGTATCTAATCGGATCTCTCACTACCATGCGCCCACAGAGCAGCGTGCCCTCCAAGAACAAACGACAACGAAATATTTCGTTTTGTTACACCTTGTGCTCCAACAAGTCGATGACGACCTTGCATATGAACTTGCTGATCCCACAAGCAATGCCGTCCAGCACTTTTGTGAGGCTGTCAACAACCAGGTAAGAAACTGATAGTTTCGGTGATTTGTTGTGGAAGCAAAGTATAGTAAATTTCACTTCGATCGTGATCCTCTAACATAGCTTTCCGCACTGCAGGCAGAAGGAAATCAAGTCGAACGAAACGCTCAAGAAGCTGAAGTTTCAATAAGCACCACGATAGCAGGTACCCTGGACGAGCAAGACTATGAGTGCGACATTATTACCACTGTTCCTGGTGGGGAGGTGGGTAGTCCGTTATTTCCTCTTTATGTTACCGTCGAGCAAGTTGTGTACGTGATGGCAAACCGTACGCTATCGTTAGCCGAAGTGTCTGGCATCGTACAAACTGGCTTTAATCGAGGTAGTGGCGGGCGGG
>Ga0100394_1005550_pt1 | contig 10234 bp, 12 predicted proteins | sample CryGeymeta201518_FD_81549 | JGI IMG/M metagenome (GOLD analysis project Ga0100394, IMG submission 81549) | Groundwater microbial communities from Crystal Geyser aquifers in Utah, USA - Crystal Geyser metaG 2015-18 | ecosystem: Environmental > Aquatic > Deep subsurface > Groundwater | place: USA... | reverse complement strand
TTTTCATATATAAAAAAGAAGGTTAATATTCATAATGGGTTAAGACGAGATCGAAAGATCAAACTGATATTCTACCTGCTCTTTAGGGTGAAATAGCCACCCAAAAATGTTCATTAGGCCGAAATATTGGAAAGTTGGATTCACTTGTTTTGTTCTTCTCTGGACTTATGCAATCTGGGATGATTATAATACTAGGACAAGACGAGTTGGGGAACGAAAAATATGCACTCAGGCCATTGGCGTCTACGATGTCGATTCTCCCGATCAGAAGGCTAGTGCAGAACTAAACGACTTAATACGCAGCTTTAAAGATAACTCCGAAGTCTCTGTAATATTTAGTAACGGACAGGGCAAGGAGCTTCATTCTCCGATCGGAGACGTTTACATAAAGGATTTTAAGTTCCAAGGATATTCCAGCTGGATCGAGTACACTAAAGGATGTCGGTTTAGCTACATCGTTATTAATAAGAATTACCCACAAGAATATAGATCGACTTTCTTGCATGAGTTTGGTCATCAAGTATTCGATAGACTCTCAGACATACAGAAACATCAGTATGCTGATTTAAGAGGTATCCCATATTCCAACTTAGAATCACTTGACTCTTCGACTGATCGACTGAAGTATGGGAGTAATGGCTCGGAGGACTTTGCGGAAGTTTATCGGTATGTCAATGATAAGTCAAGAATACCGTTTACCGTCTATGGCGTCCCTAACAATCAAATTACGGATTTTGTTGATGGTGTAGTTACTATTTATGGAGATAGCAGATGAAAAAAGAATTAATTTTGGCACTCTTAATGGCCAGTCTTTCAGGGGCTGGTTTTTTGTTTGCTCATTCTGGAAGAACTGACTCCTCTGGTTGTCATAACGACTATATACATGGGGGTTATCATTGCCACAACAATTATTATGTCCCAGAATACACCAGGCCAACTGTTGCACCTGTATTTACTCCAACCACCATGCCCACACCGATTATCACTCCTACACCGAAACCTACTCAAGCCACTACACCAATTACAAAAAATAGCTCTAGCGAATCTGATTGGGGCTTTTTATGGATTATCTTAGGGATATGGGCAATGTTCGGATTTATTTCCTGGCTTTGGGAGAAATTAAAAAAGTTTTGGAACGGTGATTTTTAAGCATCACGAGACGATTTGAAATTATCTCGCTTTAGAACCAATTGTTATTCTTATGGCCTAAGTGGCTTCATAAGTTCCTACGGCAGTGAATATATCTGTGGCGACCCAAGTGTAAGGAACCGTGGAAGATGTATCACTGTTCGAGGTATATGTGCCGCCCGCTACCGTTGGGAATATCTTGGCGGTGCTGGCGGTTAATATTGTTACCTCCCCAGGATAAGACGATGTTCATGTGTCGTTCATTCTGGATACCCCGATATTAAATCCAGATGTCCCATAGTCTGCATGACTATCTGTGGGGAGTGAAAAAGTTATGGCTCCAGACACAGAAGATGTGCTGCCCAGCGTCACCTTAATCTTGAAATGAACTGTTTTCCCTATTTGAATATATTTAGCAACGACGGTACCATTGCCGACAGTAAAGTTTGTCCAATTCGGTGCCCAACTTTGCCACGCCCATGTGCTAGTACTTTGTCCAGCTTCAAGCATTGAAGGAGTCAAGTTACCTTCGGTCGTAAAGTGCAAAGCTGATAAAAATGACGAAACTTTAGCTGCATTAGCGTGAGCGACTCCCGTTGTCAACCCTAGACATCTGATTTGTGATTAACAAAAATCCCATCACCTGACCATTCCAGTGGAGGGGCTAAAAGTGTGGGGATTTCTGCAATTTAGTAAAAACTATATTTCTAGATCTTTTTCAAGTTCTCTTACTTCGTCCGTTGCAGATTTTTTCTTTTCTTCTCTTGAGCCTTTTTCACCTTCCGGCTCAATGATTTTTAAATTTAATCTGGCATCATTTTTTGCGCCTAAAACGCGCATTAATTTTCTAATGGATTTCGCAGTTTTACCGTCTTTACCAATTACCTTACCCATCTCTTCCTGGTTAACAGTTAATTCTAGTAAAACTCCCATTTCATCGATGGTCCTGCCCACTTCAACCTCGTCCGGGTAATCAACGATGGATTTAACAATGAATTCGACAAATTCTTGGTCTTGAATTTCTGGCATTTTTCCTCCTTACCGTAATACGGTTAATATGGATTAAAATTTTAAGCTTTTTTAGTTTCTTTTTTGGTTGAATCTTCTTCTTCAGACTCTTCCTCCGATACCTCTTTTGAAACAGTAACCTCTTCGGTAACTTCTTCTGTTTTTTCAACTACTTCTAGAGGTTCTGCTTCCGGTCTCTTTTCTTCCTTCACCGGCCCCGCTTCACTTGGATTAAGCGAGGCGATCTCTTCTTTTTTCTTTGGGATAGCCATTTTTATAACAACCCAATCAGGCATTCTAACCTTGTTTAATTTAAAAAGCTTAGCGACAGTATTAGAAGGCTGGGCTCCTTTTTCAAACCAAACCTTTAACTTAGCCTCATCAACTTTAAATTCTTTTGTATGAGGGTTGTAATGACCTAAATAATCTATTACTTTTGCCGTGACGGCTTTTCTTTAATCGGCTACTACTATTCTCCATGTAGCATACCTTTTCTTACCGGTTCTGGTGAGTCTTACTCTTAGCAACTTTTACTCCTTTTTTTGGTTAACTGCCTTATTATTATACACATTATTTAATTAAGGTCAAGATTTAGTCTTCTCCAATACAAGAACGGCATGAAATAAAAGCCAATTCTAATGCAAGACTGGCATAAAAAAGGCGTAGGCTTTACTCTAGATATGTGACCGTCAAGATGAAAAACCTACACCCATTTAATCTTAACGAAATTAGAGAATTTTTGAAAGTAAACAAAACATAACCTTTGACGAATTAGACATTATAGCTTATGCTCTAAGCGACAATGAGACTGCTAAACTCATGCAACAAGAGAAAGATAAATTATTTAATAAGATATATTCAGACCAAAGAAAGGAGATTATCTAGAAGAAATCTCCTACGCCTTAAAAGATCATTTCATGCCACTTATTGGATTAGAATAGACTGGTTGAAGACAAAAAAAGACGAGAAATTAATGTATTGGTGTTGCATGGATATACCATGGGGAAAATTTCTCCCAAACAACCCTCATTTATTTTCTCGCCTAATTATTATATTACGCGTTGATACTCATACGAGACACGCCGGCGGCTTCTGCTATACAGACACTTATTTTGCATTGACTGCACTCTTTAGGTTTTGCCCTAGATTGCCAATCTTTAAGCGCCTGCTTATTTCCACCGTTAATTCTCTTTAATAAGAGGCTACACTTTGCCTCTTTTTTTTCGTTTTTACATTCGCATCTCAAGTTGTAACCTTTCTAGTCCCTAGTCCCTGTTGTCATTATCCGTGGCGCTATATACGGCCATTGCATTTTCCACAGACAATCTTCGTAATCGGAAGAATTTTCGGTCTAGATTTTCATTGCCTGAATATTTGTTTGGATCCGCCTCCGATTCCGATGGTGTTTCGAGCATTGCAGTCTCGAGCTGAGAATTATCTCCGTTCCCTGCCATTTTTTAGTTCTCCTCCTCGTGTTATAACAAAACTACAGACTATGTGGATTACTAAACTATCGTCACCTCCTATAAATTTATTTGGTCTTGCACGGAATGGGCGGGATCTATTTTTGAAGCATCAAATTTGTTTTTAAAGAGCACGTCCATATTATAGCATAACCGCTTTGGAAGTCAAATATTTTTGGAATTTTATTGCCAAGGGGAAAATCTTCATTTATAGTTAGGTATATATAAATAGCACTTGGAGGGAAAATGAAAACAGTTGTTAAAATATTTTACATGATTCAGTTGGCAATTTTTATAAACCTAACCTTGGTTTTAATGCTAACCGCCTTTTTAAAACCGCCGAAATCTCCGGAATATCCAACTTGCAACAATTATTCAAGCTATAATTATTCCAGCTCTTATTCATCAAATTCTTCTTTAAAATCAATAAACCCCTGCCAATCCAAAATGGACGCATACGAAAATGATAAAAAGAATTATGCCGATAACGTCTCCGGATATTTAAGGAATGTCTTTATTTTTGTCACTATTCTATCCATGCTTATTGGAATTGCCGGCGTATTTTTAAAAGACATCTCCAGAACAGTGGCAGCCGCAACTTCTTTGGGCGGAATTTTTACCATTACAACCAGCTATGGCCTTGCTGCCTTTGGTTCTCTAGTTTCAATTTTGGCTGAGCTAGCCTCCACTGGAATATCATCATCCAGCACATCGGACCCAACCGTAGACAACATAATTAAATTTATAATTTGTTTACTAAGCGCCGGCATTCTCTTTACGGTGGGCTTTTTAAAGTTTAAAAATGACGACAATGCACCTATCAAAACAATTAAACCGCCAGCAAGCCCAATGCCACCGGTAAATAATTCCTCATTCTTTAATAATCCAGCTCCCCAACCAACGCCAAATAATCCCTCAACTACAATTAATCAAAATACGCCTTCAGTAGATACGGTATCAAACAACCTGATTATTCCAAAGATTGATTAGCCACTCCTTCCAGCTTAATTGAAAGCAAACTGGAAATATTATTTTCGTCCATGGTTACGCCGTATAAAAGATCGGCAATTTTCATGGTGCCTCTGTTATGAGTAATGAAAATAAATTGGCTCTTTTTCGATAATTCTTTAATTATTTTTAAGAATCTCTCCGTATTTGCTTCGTCTAGTGCCGCGTCAACTTCATCCATCACCACAAAAGGACTGGGATTTACTTCCATAATGGCTGCTATAAGTGAGAGCGAAGTTAACGTTCTTTCACCGCCCGAAAGCGCATTAATACCAAGTATTCTCTTGCCCGGCGGCTGTACGATAATTTCTACATTTCCATCTTCTAATTTAAGTTCTGCTTTACCACCGCCAAATAAAATTTGAAAGTATTTAGTAAAATTTGCCGCTATTTTAGAAAAAGATGTGTCAAATTTAGTCTTAATCTGCTTGTCCAACTCTGAAATTACTTTGGAAAGATCTTCTTTAGCCTTTAAAAGATCCGAGAGTTGATTTTCCATGAATTCATGTCTGGTAGAGACTTCTTCGTACTCTTCTTTGGTTAAAGGATCAACTTCCCCGATAGACATTACTTTAAGCTTTAGTTTTTCAATTTTTTGCTCTACAAGCTCTAGCGCGTCTTTACTTAAATTTATATCAGCTTTTTTAAGTATAAAATTGCTGCCAATTTCTTTTTTTGCCTCAAACTCAATATCGTCCTTTTTTGTTTCCAGTTTTGCCATTTCTATTTTCACCAAAGATATCTCTTCCTGCATTTCCCTCTCCAAATTTTGCTTCGCCAGAATTTTTTCGCGGTAGGAAGCTAATGTCACTTTATCTTCATGGTTTTGTTCAAGATAGGAAATTTGAGTTTTTAAATCACTAATTTCCTTCTCTTTTTTTAAAAATTCATTCTCGCAAATTTCAAGCTCCAATAATAACGCTTTCTTCTGACTGCGCGCATTAATAATGTCGTTTTTCTTTTGGATAAATAAATTAATTCCCTTTTTAGTTTCTTCAAGAGCATTTTCGTTAATATTTTGACTTAGTATTAACTCGGATAAAATCATTCTTTGTTTTTCAATTTCCTTGAAAATTAACTCTCGACAAGTAAAATAATCTTCTAAGTCTAAAGAATCGAGCTCACTTTGCTTAACCTTCAAAGCTGTCACTTCTATTTCATAAACAGAAATGTCGCTAACTATTTTATTTAGCTCTTTTTTATTTAATTCAATGTCGGTCATAAATCCTGAAACTATTTTTAACTCTTCGTTTTCATGCTTAATAGTTTTTTTTATTCTTTCCGCCTCATCCAGATAGTCCTCTAAACGCCTGTTGGTCCTTACTACTCGAAATTCTATCTCGTCGTTTTCCTTAATAGCTTCTTGTCTTAATTTTAAAGACTGCTCTAACCTAGTTTCGATAGTTTCCAGCTGACTCTTGCCTGTATCCGGATCGGCCCATGTTATAATTTTTTTTATTTTATCTTTTATGCCAAAAAGGGTACTTAAAATTTTAGTAATTTGATCAGAGTTGATATCTCCGGTGTGGGTTTCTATAACATTAATTTCATTTAATACCTCGAGAAGGCGCGAAGACAATTCGGGATGACTGAATTTGGTTGAGTCTTTTATTTTTCTTAATATTTTTTCCGTTTCTTCTATTTCTTTTTCCGCTTTTTGCAAATTGATCCTGACTTTTTCTAAATTGCCGGAAAACATTTTCAATTCTTTTTTGACAGACTCACTTTCCGAAACTAATATTTTATATTTTTCCTCAGCCCTTTCCTTCCTTTCTTTAATTTGCGCTCGTTTAGATTCGTTTTTAGAAAAATCGTTTATATTTATTTCTATTTCCAACTTTCTTTCTTTAAGTTCCTCTATTTTTATCTGGGCAGACTTAAATTTTGATTCTAAATCCTGAACCTTTGTTCTTGCATCTTCCTTTTTCTTTTGTTTATTTTCTTCTAATTCGGCTAGTTCCTTTTCTTTTACTTCGATTTGCTTCTTACTAATTTCCTTTTTCTTTTGAATATCTTCTAATTGTTTCTTATATTCGCCTTCTTTTAATTCAAGTTTTTTTAACTCCTCCGCCAAACTTTCATCAGTTAAATTTAAAGTATCATTTAATCTTTCAATTCTACTTTTTAAAATTATTTTTTTCTCAACTTCATTTTCCTTATTTCTATTTTTTTCTTCCAATATTTTTCTTAAACCCGAAACTTCTTCATTTTTATTATTTATACCATTTTCAATTTTGAGAGTTTCATTATTTAGGCTTTCAATTTCTGATATTATTTTGGCCGCTTCTTTTTTAAGACCGCTTTCGTTTTGCTTTTTATCGCTTAACTTTTCTAAAACCGAAGACAGGCAAGATTCATAGTAAGTCCGTTGATGGCCATTTAGCTCCAAAAGGATTTCGTTTCTGGCCTCAGCTTTTTTTATTTGACTTTTTAAGACCCTCAGTCTTGGCTCCAATTCTTTGGTAATGTCAGAAATTCTAATTAAATTTTGTTCGGTCATTTCCAGCTTTTTTACCGACTGATCCCTTTTCATTTCATAATGCTTTATACCTGCGGCTTCGCTAAAAAAACTCTTCCTTTCTTCAGTACCCAAAAACAAAAGTTGCTCAACCATACCCTGACCAATAACAGAGTAACTTGATCTGGCAAACCCGGACTGAGCCAAAAGTTCTAAAATTTCAAATAGCCTGACCTTATTACCGTTTAGATAATATTCACTTTCACCTTCCCTGTAAACTCGGCGCGATATTTCAATTTCACTATATTCTGAAGCATCAATTTTTTGATTATCCGAAAGGAGTAAGGAAACTTCAGCAAAAAAGCCTCTTGATCTTTTTTGACTTCCGGCAAAAATAACGTCTTCACTTTTTTTAGCCCTAATGGTTTTATAACTTTGTTCACCCAAAACCCAGCGGATACTATCCGCCACATTGGACTTGCCGGACCCGTTCGGACCTACAATGCCAACAATGCCAGGCTCAAAGTCTAACTTATATTTGCCGGCAAAAGATTTAAATCCGGAGATTTCCAGTTTTTTTAAATACAATTAAACCTCTTTTTGTTACTGATCTATAATAACAAAGTTTAGGGTTAAAATGAAGATGAAGTTACATTAATGTAGTTCTCCACCCCGAATTATCGAGATCGAACCATATTGAAGTGTGTAAGTCGTGTTTATTCTGGATTCCATGGTAGCTGTGCAAATTATCAGACGAGATTGCCGCACTCCCTACGGTCGTTCGCAATGACAAGGGTTGCTAGGGTCGGACCCTAACATTTCGGTCTTTGGTTTGGAACCGAAATTCCGGATTCCGGCTCGTAGGCCGGAATGACAAGGGAACAAAAAAGCCCGGCTTTTGCCGGGCTTTTTTTAAATTTACTTGCTTCTAGTTACAAACTTCGGTCGCTGGTTCTACTGCAACCGTGTCCGCAAAACCGTTAGAATCTTTGCAGAAATAATTAGCGGTGTTAGAAATTAGCTGGGCATGAGCAGAAAAGGCATCGGCGCCGACACTTAGCAAAATAACACTTCCTACAGCGGTTGCAGAACCGCCTTTGTTTACAGCAGTAATTTCAGTAACCAGCTTGTCCAAAGTAGTAGCTCCGGTACCATCAGCGTCAGTATAAACATTGTTAGAATCGTACTCATCAGCTTCCTGATTTGCAATTTGTGAGATAGCATTCATAATCTGTTTATCTTTTGCTTTCTTTCTAGCATTCTGAACCGAAACCATAATAAATGTGGCCAGGATACCGATAATAGCAATTACGACTAAAAGCTCAATTAATGTGAAGCCCTTAGACTCTTTTAGTTTTTTCATTTAACCCTCCAGTTAGTATAATAAAAATTTTATGACTTGTTTGTTATTAATATAATAAATCATCCGCAAAAGATGTCAACAAAAATTTTATTTATTTTGTCATTGCGAGTGGAGCGAAGCAATCTCCTCATAACCGCAACAAGATTGCCACGCCCTTCGATAAACTCAGGGCTCGCAATGACGAATTTCAACGATTTCATTTATTATATTTCTTTAAGGCGTCTTCGGCGGCTGCCGCTTGAGCCAGTTGCTTGGATGGTCCTTTGCCTTTACCAATCATTCTTTCATTCAAAAAAACACCAACAGTAAAAACCTTATCGTGATCCGGACCTTCTTCCTCTAAAACTTTGTAGGCGGGAGTTATGCTTTCCCTCTCTTGGGCTAATTCTTGAAATTTGCTTTTTGGATCTATGTGCAGTTTGTTTGCCAGTATGTCGGGCAGTATAGAAATAACATTTTTTAAAATAAATTCTTGGGCATTTTCATAACCGGAGTCTAAATAAATTGCACCAATAATAGCTTCAAAGGCATTGGCGAGAATTACGTCTCTTGCCCTACCGATGCTTTTTTCTTCACCTTTTGACAATAAAAGATAATCGTCCGTTCCCATTTCCTTAGCAATATTAGATAGGGTTTCAGTCTTTACTAAAGCAGACCTAAGATTGGTAAGTTCACCCTCGGGGTTTTCAAAATTCTGATAAAGATAATCCGTAACAATTAATTCTAAAACAGCATCTCCTAAAAATTCCAGCCGCTCGTTGTGACCCAACCGGAAACCGGGATGCTCATTCAAATAAGACCTATGAACTAGGGCCTGTAAAAGGAGATCCTTATTATTAAAATTAACATTTATATTTTTTTCAAATTCTTCGGCATTCATTTTAAGTTTTCTCAATATTATTTTCAAATTCGTCCACAGCTTCGTTAATTTCTTCCTTAATTTCTTCAATTTCCACTGGACCTTCTTCTTCAACAAAGATATCGGAATTTCGATAAACCGTGCCAAGTACGCCATTAACAAATTTTGATGAATTTTCACCGCCAAATGCTTTGGCAAGCTCCACCGCCTCATTTATTGCAACTTTTGGCGGAACTTCCTGAGCCAGTAATAGTTCATATATCCCAAGACGCAAAACAGCCTTGTCAACACCGGCTATCTGGTCTATCGGCCATTCCGGCGCCGCAGGCTGAATAATTGCATCAATATCTTTTATATTTTCTAACACGCCGTCAACCAATACTTTAATAAAATCAATATTATCGATGCTTCCGGCAAATTCTCTGACATTTCTTTCTAAAATGTCTTGGGTCTTGGATCCATCAATTTTTTCCTGCAATTTTACTTTTCTAAAGTCCCATTCGTAAAGTGTCTGCATCGCCACAATTCGAGCTAAGTGACGGTTGGAGGCCATGTTCTCTCCTTACTTATTTCTTAATTTCTTTTGCCGCTTTTCCACCATAATAACCGCAATTTGAACAAATTCTATGCGGAATCATTACTTCCTTGCATTGTGAGCAAGTCGTTAGCTCCAAAGACAAAGCATGATGCGATCTTCTGTTTTTGGTTCTACTTTTTGATGTCTTTTTCTTAGGAACTGCCATCGGTTCTCCTTCTATATTAACATTTCTTGGTTTTTAAATACAACTGCCTAAGTTTAACACTTTTTTTACGTTCAGTCAATCCGAAGTCTTGTCTAATACAAGATCGGACTAAACTGACCCCTCATTCTAACGCAAGAATGGACTAAAAATGGTGCAGGATTCATACTAGATATGTGAGTATCATAATGAAAAACCTACACCTAT
>Ga0100394_1005545_pt1 | contig 10238 bp, 8 predicted proteins | sample CryGeymeta201518_FD_81549 | JGI IMG/M metagenome (GOLD analysis project Ga0100394, IMG submission 81549) | Groundwater microbial communities from Crystal Geyser aquifers in Utah, USA - Crystal Geyser metaG 2015-18 | ecosystem: Environmental > Aquatic > Deep subsurface > Groundwater | place: USA... | reverse complement strand
TTGCAGCAGACAACCGCCAGCGCCTAACGGGCACCTCTAATAATCCAAATTTCGTCGCAATACAGCGTTGCTCTCAAAAAATTACTCCTTACATATCATGCATATGCTGCGTCGCAATTTTTTTCTCGCGCCTTGTCTTGCTTTGAACTTTGAATTATTAGAGGCACCCTGAAATCACTCAAGAACGAACGTTCTGTACAACTCCAAATTGCTGTGCCACAATCCGCCAGTATTTTTTTGAAAGGAAACACCATGGACGATAACAAAAGCAAGGCGCTCGCGGCGGCATTGAGCCAGATCGAAAAACAATTCGGCAAGGGCTCGATCATGCGCCTGGGCGAGGGCGAGGTGATCAAGGATGTCGAGGTGGTGTCCACCGGCTCGCTGGGGTTGGACATCGCGCTGGGCGTCGGCGGTCTGCCGCGCGGGCGCGTGATCGAGATTTACGGTCCGGAATCCTCCGGCAAGACCACGCTGACTTTGCAAGTCATCGCCGAGATGCAGAAGCTGGGCGGCACGGCGGCCTTCATCGACGCCGAACATGCGCTCGATCCGCTTTACGCGCAGAAGCTTGGCGTCAAAGTGGAAGACCTGTTGATCTCGCAGCCGGACAACGGCGAACAGGCGCTGGAAATCGTCAATATGCTGGTGCGTTCCGGCTCGGTGGATATCGTGGTGGTGGACTCGGTTGCCGCGCTGACGCCGCGTGCCGAAATCGAGGGCGAGATGGGCGATGCGCAGATGGGCTTGCACGCGCGCCTGATGTCGCAAGCCTTGCGCAAACTCACGGCCAACATCAATCGATCCAAAACCATGGTCATCTTCATCAACCAGATCCGCATGAAGATCGGCGTGATGTTCGGCAATCCGGAAACCACCACCGGCGGCAACGCGCTCAAGTTTTACGCTTCCGTGCGCCTCGATATCCGCCGCACCGGCGTGATCAAGAAAGGCGACGAGGTCATCGGCAACGAGACCCGTGTCAAAGTGGTCAAGAACAAGGTGGCGCCGCCGTTCAGGGAAGCGCATTTCGACATTCTGTACGGGGAAGGCATCTCGCGCGAAGGCGAGATTGTCGAGCTGGGCGTGCAGAACAAGATCGTCGAGAAGTCGGGCGCCTGGTACGCCTACAACGGCGAGAAAATCGGCCAGGGCAAGGATAATGCGCGCGAATACCTGCGCAACAATCCGGAGATTGCCGTCGAAATCGAGAATAAGGTGAGGGCGGCGCTCGGCGTTGCCGCCGTGGGCGCCGGTGAAGGCGAAAAAGCCTGAGTTGACGTTGCGGGTTCGCGCTATGCGCTATCTGGCGCGGCGCGAACACAGCCGCGCCGAATTGCACAGCAAGCTGTTGCCGCACGTGCAGGAAGGCGAAGACCTTGACGCGGTGCTGGACGATTTGGAAAAGCGCAACTGGCTGTCCGATGCGCGCACTGCCGCGCAACTGGTCGAGATCAAACGCGGTCGCTTCGGCACGCAGCGTATCGCGCACGAGCTGCGCATGAAGGGAATCGACGAGAATCTGATAGATGAAGCGTTGCCGCAACTGATAGCCACCGAACTCGACGCAGCGCGCGAGGTGTGGCAACGCAAGTTTGCTTCACCGCCCCGGGACGCCAAAGAAAAAGCGCGCCAGGTGCGATTTCTGCAATCGCGCGGTTTCTTCATCGAAGTCATCCTCAAAGTGTTGAAATCTGCCGCCGCCGGCATCGGCGAAGAAGGCTGATAGCCATGCCTGAATAGCCTGCCCAATGATATGATTCGCGCCGTGATGCCGCCTGCAAGGCGGTGTGTTTATTGAACAATCATGGCTAGCGGTGACCCGATGAAAAGCAGTGAGATTCGCCAGAAGTTCCTCGACTATTTTGCCTCCAAAGGCCATACCGTCGTACCAAGCAGTTCGCTGGTGCCGCACGAAGACCCGACGCTGCTGTTCACCAACGCGGGGATGAACCAGTTCAAGGATGTGTTTCTCGGTTTCGACAAACGACCCTATACCCGCGCCACCTCTGCGCAAAAATGTGTGCGTGCCGGCGGCAAGCACAACGATCTTGAGAACGTCGGTTACACCGCGCGTCACCACACCTTTTTTGAAATGCTGGGCAACTTCAGCTTCGGCGATTACTTCAAGCGTGATGCCATCAATTACGCGTGGGAGCTGCTCACCGTTGTATTCAAGCTGCCCAGGGAAAAGCTCTACGTTACCGTGTATGCCGAGGACGACGAGGCCTATGACATCTGGACCAAAGAGGTCGGACTGACGGCAGATCGCGTGATCCGCATCGGCGACAACAAGGGTTCGCGTTATGCCTCCGACAACTTCTGGATGATGGGCGACACCGGCCCCTGCGGCCCCTGCACCGAGATTTTTTACGACCACGGCGCGCACATCCCGGGCGGCCTGCCCGGCACGCCGGAAGAAGACGGCGACCGCTATATCGAAATCTGGAACAACGTGTTCATGCAGTACAACCGCGACGAAGCCGGTGTGATGCATCCGCTGCCCAGGCCGTCGGTGGATACCGGCATGGGGCTGGAGCGTATCTCGGCGGTGTTGCAGGGCGTGCATGCCAATTACGAGATTGACCTGTTCCAGGCGCTGATCAAGGCGGCGGCGCGCGAGACCCATTGCGCCGATCTGGATTCGCCTTCGCTCAAAGTATTGGCCGACCACATCCGCGCCTGTTCCTTCCTGATCGCCGACGGCATCATTCCCGGCAACGAAGGCCGCGGCTATGTGCTGCGCCGCATCATCCGCCGCGCCATCCGCCACGGCTACAAGCTCGGCGCGCGCGAGGCGTTCTTCTTCAAGCTGGTGCCAGATCTGGTGGAACAGATGGGTGCGGCCTATCCCGAGCTGGTCGCCGAACAGGCGCGCGTGAAGGGTATCCTCAAGCTGGAAGAGGAGCGTTTCTTTGCGACCATTGAGCACGGCATGGCGATCCTCGAAGCCGATCTGGCGGAGATGGATAAGGCGGGCAACAAGGTGTTCAACGGCGAGACTGCCTTCAAGCTGCACGACACCTACGGCTTTCCGCTCGACCTCACCGCCGACATCTGTCGCGAGCGCGGAGTGACCGTGGACGATGCCGCGTTCAATGCCGCGATGGCGAGGCAGAAAGAACAGGCGCGCGCGGCGGGAAAATTCAAGATGGCGGCCAATCTCGAATATTCCGGTCCTGCCACCACCTTCCATGGCTACGACACACTCGAGCACAAAGGCAACGTGCTCGCGCTGTACAAGGACGGCGTGGAAGTGAAGGAATTGAACGAAGGCGACCTGGGCGTGGTGGTGCTGGACGACACCCCGTTCTATGCCGAGTCCGGCGGCCAAGTGGGCGACAGCGGCGAACTGCGCAGCGTGCACGGCATCTTCGCGGTGGAAGACACGCAGAAGATCCAGGCGACAGTGTTCGGCCACCACGGCGTGGTGAAGACCGGCAAGTTGACAGTAGGCAACGGCGTCAACGCGCGCGTGGATATGCAGGCAAGGGCGAGCACCGAGCGCAACCACTCGGTAACGCATCTGATGCACAAGGCCTTGCGCGAAGTACTGGGTGAGCATGTGCAGCAGAAGGGTTCGCAGGTGGATGCCGACAAGACGCGTTTCGACTTCGTGCAGAACCAGCCGATGACGGATGCGGAGATCCGCCGCGTGGAGGCGCTCGTCAATGCGGAGATCCTCGCCAATAGCGCGACCAATGCCAGCGTGATGCGTATTGAGGATGCACAGAAGACGGGCGCGATGATGCTGTTCGGCGAGAAGTACGGCGACGAAGTGCGTGTGCTGTCCATCGGCAGCTCAAAAGAGTTGTGCGGAGGGACGCACGTGAAGCGCACAGGCGATATCGGCCTGTTCAAGATTGTGGCCGAAAGCGGTGTCGCGGCCGGCATCCGCCGCGTCGAAGCGGTGACCGGCGCTGGCGCGCTGGCGCGGGTGCAGCAGCGGGAGGATCAATTGCGGCAAGTGGCCGATGCGGCAAAAGTGCAACCGCAGGAAGCGGCGGCGCGTGTCGCGCAGATTTTGGATCACGTAAAAATGCTGGAGAAGGAACTCGCCGCATTGAAATCAAAACTCGCCTCCGCGCAGGGCGACGAACTGGTCGCGCAGGCGCATGACATCAACGGGGTGAAAGTGCTGGCTGCCAGGCTGGATGGCGCCGATGTGGCGACCCTGCGCGAGACCATGGACAAACTGCGCGACAAGCTAAAGACTGCGGCGATTGTGCTGGCTGCGGTGAATGAGGGTAAAGTGAGTTTGATCGCGGGGGTGACGGCCGATGCGACCGCGAAAGTAAAAGCGGGCGAGTTGGTGAATTTCGTCGCGCAACAAATCGGCGGCAAGGGCGGCGGCAGACCGGATATGGCGCAGGCGGGCGGCACGCAACCGGAGCATCTGGCCCGGGCGCTGGCCTCGGTTACGGATTGGGTAAAGTCGAAACTTTGACCGAATAGCCGTGCAATTACCCGTCTGTTCTTGTGTTTGGGGTTAACGCAACCGGAGTAAATTGGTCGGAGCACATCAGGGGTCGGAGTGGGGCTTTTAAACCATAGCGGATGCTCAAGGGAGAATCGATGCTGATGCAGACCGGCGATACGATCTTGCTGGTGGAAGACGATGAATCTTCGATCCTGTTGGTGCAGCAGGCGGTGGCCGCTTGTTCCGGCAATCTGCATTTGGCAGTGGTGCCGGACAGCGTTGCCGCGCTCGATTGGCTTTCCGCCGAAACCTCCCATGGTCATCCGGTGCCGCGCCTGATTCTGATTGATCTTAAATTACCCAAACTGATCGGTCTGGCGGTGTTGCGCACGCTGCGCATGGATCAGCGATTGCAGCAGGTTCCCATTGTGGTCTTTTCGCAAAGCCATGAACCGCCGGATGTGGTGCTGGCTTACCAGATTGGCGCCAACAGCTTCGTGCAGAAACCCGGGACTCTGGCGGAATTCAGCCAGTTAATGGGTGAATTGCTGGCGCTGGGCTGGTTGGGCGAGGCCGGTTTGGGCGAGCCTTTGTCGCAAAGCCTGCTGACATGAAAGTATTGAGAACCTTGTTCGTCGCCACCGCCGGGGCGGATGCGGACCGCGTCGTCCAGGCTTTTGACGCAAGCGGTTATCGGCTGACACCCTGCCATGCGGTAAATATGCCTTCACTCAAGGCGTGCCTGCGCGAACTGCCGCAGATCATCTTCATTTCCCCCGGGTCAAGATTATCGGTTAAAAAAGTGGTTGCCGTGCTGCGCGCGGGAGAGATGGATATCCCCTGCATTGTCCTGCTGCGCGAGCCGGGCCAACTCAATTTGACCGAGACGATGCAACTGGGCGCGCAGGATTGCGTGGCGCTGGAAGACAGACAGCGCCTTGTGCCCACAGTGGAGCGCGAACTGGTGGCGGCTGTTTTGCGCTATAACCTGCGCGAACAGATCGTCACCGACCACCTGTTGCAGGAAATCGACCAGTACATTCTGCATAAATACCCGATGCACGAGGTGGCCGGCCGCATCTGCCAGCGGATGGTTGATCTGTTCGGTTTCAGTTTGGTCTGGCTGGGCATGAAGGCGGCTGATGGAACGGTCGAAATCAGCGATGCGGCGGGCGCAAAAAATTATCTGAAAAATATCGCGGTGCGCTGGGACGATACGCCGCAGGGGGGCGGACCGGCCGGGGTTGCGGTGCGTGAGAATCGGCCGGTCGTGCTGAGCACCGATGCGCCGCAGTTTGCACCGTGGCGCGCGCGCGCGGAACAACACGGCCTGCGCCGTATCCTGGCTATCCCGTTGAGCTTGCATGGCAAAGTCATCGGCGTGCTGCTGATGTATTCGGCGCAGGAGAGCGCTTTTGATTCCTTTGCCGTCAGCCGGCTTTCCGCGTTTGCCGCGCGCGTCACCGTGGCGATTATCGAAGCCAGGGAACAACAGGAATTGCGCCTGATGGAAGTCGCCATGCGCAATGCTTCCAACGCCATGTTTATTACCGATTGCGCGGGGAAGGTGGAATGGATGAACCAGGCGCTGACCCGCATCAGCGGCTATACGCGGGAGGAAATCATGGGGCGCTCACCGCACGTTTTTTCATCCGGGCGGCATGACCCGATTTTTTGGCAGGAGATGTGGTTGCGCATTGCCAGTGGCCTGGATTGGCGCGGTGATATTGTTAACCGAAAAAAATCGGGCGAGCTGTATACGGTCACCCAGAGCATCTCGCCCCTGTTCGGGGAAAAAGGGGAGCTGATCAACTTTCTGGCGGTGCAGCAGGATATTTCGGAAAAGCGCCGCCTGGAGGAAGAGATTCACTATCTCGCCTATCACGATGCATTGACCGAACTGCCGAACCGCATGCTGTTCCAGGACCGGATGCAGCAGGAGATCATCCATGCCAAGCGCAACAAGAGCGAATTTGCCGTGCTGTTTATCGACCTTGACGGTTTCAAGGCGGTGAACGACGCGCGCGGCCATGCGACTGGCGACAAGCTGCTGCAGATTGTCGCGCAGCGCCTGCGAGGTTGCGTGCGCGAAGGCGATACCGTCGCCCGTCTGGGCGGCGACGAGTTCACCATCCTGCTGCGCGGAGTGGGGCATGGTGAAGGCTTGCGCCGTGTGTTGCGCAAGATCATTAAATCCGTGGCGCAACCGTATGAACTGGGCGAGCACGCGGAAAAAGTGACGGCCAGTATCGGCATCAGCCTTTATCCGCGTGATGCCACGGGGGTGGAAAAGCTGTTGAACCACGCGGACCAAGCCATGTATCGCGCGAAACAGGGCGGCAAAAATCGCTGGGTAATATATGGGCAGGCGGACGTTATGCCCGATTGAGCCGTGCCGGCAATCAACGATCCCCGGACGGCGGGATGTGCTGCGCAACGGTTTGCGGCGTCAGCTTCAGCATGCAGTCGAAGTGGCCGAGCGGGCATTCGCGTTTGAAGCAGGGGCTGCAGGGCAAATCCAGCTTCAGAACCTGTGCCCGCTCTGACAGCGGCGGGGTAAATTGTGGACTGCTGGAACCGAAGATCGCCAGCAACGGGCGATCCAGCGCGGCAGCGATGTGCATCAATCCTGAATCGTTACTGACCACCAGATTGGCCCCGGCCATCAATGCAATTGCCTCGGCCAGATCGGTGTCGCCGCACAGGTTGTGCACCCGCGAATTGCCGAGGGCAACGATCTTTTCACCGAGTTCCCTGTCCCTGGGCGAGCCGATCAGCCATACCTGATAGCCCCGCCCATGCAACTGTTGCGCCAGTTCGGCGTAATAGTGCGGCGGCCAGCGTTTGGCCGGACCATATTCCGCGCCGGGGCAAAACACTACAATCGGTCGGTCATGTGAAAGTTTGAATTTGGCCAGCGCGGCAGCCTTTTCTTCGGCAGAGATGTGCAGCCGTGGCGCGGGCACCGGGCGCGCCACGGCTGTCCCTTTGGCTTCGGCCAGCGCGGCAAAGCGTTCCACCATCAGCGGCAGTCTGCTTCTGCTCAAACGGCGTGCATCGTTGAGCAGACCGAAGCGGGCTTCGCTGATGAAGCCGGTGCGCAGGGGGATATTGGCAAAGTAAGGCAGCAGCGCCGATTTCCAGGAGTTGGGCAGCACGATGGTCTGGTCGTAGCCGCCGGCACTCAACTGCGTCCCCAGTTTTCGCCGAGCCCCCAAAGCCAGTGAGCCGTGGGCAAACGGGTTGGTGATGACTGTGTGCACCTGCGGCATCAGGTGCAGGAGTTTTTCCGTCCAGGGGGGCGCGAAGACATCAATTTGCACACCGGGATGGCGTTGGTGCAACCGCTCCAGCATCGGTTGCATCAGCACGCAATCGCCCACCCAACTGGGGGCGACGACGAGGATTTTTTTCATTGGATATAAAACGGAAGGATTGGAATGATCCCGGACGTTGTTGGATTTAATGATGGCCTTTTGGCAACTCGCCTTTGAACTTGTACACCGTGCCGCAATACGGGCAGGTTGCCTCGCCCAGTTTTTCCACCGGAATGGCGACACGGGGATGGGCGCTCCACAAACTGACTGCCGGGGTCGGGCAAAACAAAGGCAGAGCCGATGCGGTCACTTCAACGTAACGCTGCTTGAGCGGGGTGTCTGACATGATTTCTCCTGAACGTGGATTTAAACGTGCGCCAGCCAGCCGGCGTACTTCGGGTTCTTGCCGCTGACAATGTCAAAGAATGCCTGTTGCAGGCGGGTGGTGACGGGGCCGCGGCTGCCGCTGCCGATGATCCGGGTGTCCAGTTCGCGGATCGGTGTCACTTCCGCTGCCGTGCCGGTGAAGAAGGCCTCCTCGGCACAATACACTTCGTCGCGGGTAATGCGCTTCTCGATCAACTCGATCCCCATGTCACTGGCCAGGGTCAGAATCGAGTCGCGCGTGATGCCCTCCAGGCACGAGGTCAGATCGGGCGTGTAGAGCTTGCCTTTCTTCACGATGAAGATATTCTCGCCAGCGCCTTCCGCCACATAGCCGTCCACATCCAGTAGCATCGCCTCGTCATAGCCGTCCTGGGCTACCTCCTGATGGGCGAGGATGGAGTTGGTATAGGTGCCGACCGATTTGGAGCGGCACATATTGATGTTCACATGATGGCGGGTGAAGCTGGAAGTCTTGACGCGGATCCCTTTGGCCATCCCTTCCTCGCCCAGATACGCGCCCCACGGCCAGGCGGCAATGGCGACATGCACGCTGATGTTGGCGGCGGCAATGCCCATTCCCTCGGAGCCATAGAACACGATGGGGCGGATGTAGCAGGATTCCAGCTTGTTGGCGCGCACCACTTCCTTCTGCGCCTCGATCAACGTCTGTTTGTCGAACGGCATTTTCATTTTAAAAATATAGGCCGAGTTGAACAGGCGGTCGGTATGTTCCTGCAGGCGGAAGATCGCGGTGCCCTGCTTCGTCTTGTATGCCCGCACCCCTTCGAATACGCCCATGCCGTAATGCAGGGTATGGGTCAGCACGTGGGTGGTTGCTTCGCGCCAGGGGACGAGCTTGCCGTCGTGCCAGATGAAGCCGTCGCGGTCGGACATGGACATGGTGTGTTTCCTTGGATTTTAAGCATCGTTGCAGGGGTTGCGATTCTAGCCGTTTCCACGCCGATATTGAAGCTGACCGTTCAGCTAATTTATGCCGGCCGCCGCGGATCTATATATCCTGCGGCATATTCCCTTTAGGCACGCTTCGTGTAATCATTCCCCCAGATGATAGAGGGAGGCCGTGTGGCGCAACATATCAGCTCGCAGGAAATCAAGCCGGAGGTGCTCGACTCGCAGGAAGACAAGCTGCGCAAGAGTCTGCTCATCTTCGCTGCCGCCTTCATGACCTTTGCCGTCATGCTGTGGCTGGCGATTTACTGGGCGATGGGGGTGAAATTCTCCAGTAATGTGCCGCTCGGCTACCAGGTGGTCTCGGTTGGCTCGCTGCTGTATTACATGAAGACCCGCAATTTCGCGGCCTTCCGCTTTATCCAGCTGTCGCTGTTCCTGTTTGCGCCTTTCATCATGCAATGGAGCATGGGCAGTTCGGTGACTTCCAGCGGGGTGACGCTGTGGGCTTTACTGGCACCGATCGGTGCGCTGGTGGCGGCCAGCTGGCGCGAATCAATTCCCTGGTTCTTTGCGTATATGGTGCTGACTGTGTTGTCGGGATTTTTTGACTATATGCTGGGAAACGGCGGAAGCGGTGGTATCCCGATGAACACCATCGGCCTGTTTTTTGCCCTTAATTTTGCCGCGATGTCCTCCATCCTGTATTTCCTGGTGCGGCATTTCGTCATCGAGACCGAAAAAATCAAGGAACAACTCGACCGGCAACATGCGTTGCTGGCGGAAGAACAGAAAAAATCGGAGCGCGTGTTGTTCAACGTGCTGCCCTCGAATATCGCCGAGCGCCTGAAGAGCAAAGAGGGGTTGATCGCGGACGGTTATGCGGATGTGACGGTGATGTTCGCCGATCTGGTCAACTTCACCCAGCTGACCGAGCAGATGTCGCCGGAGCAGATGGTGAGCCTGCTGAATGAACTGTTCTCCGAATTTGACGAATTGAGCGACAAGTTTGGTCTGGAAAAGATCAAGACCATCGGCGATGCCTATATGGTGGTGGGCGGGTTGACGCGCGAGCGACAGGACTACGCGCACGATATCGTGAACATGGCGCTGGCAATCATCGAGTGCGTGGCCAGGCACCCGCTTGCCGCCAAGCTTGATCTGGGTGTGCATGTCGGGATCGCTACCGGGCCGGTGGTGGCCGG
>Ga0100394_1005539_pt1 | contig 10243 bp, 4 predicted proteins | sample CryGeymeta201518_FD_81549 | JGI IMG/M metagenome (GOLD analysis project Ga0100394, IMG submission 81549) | Groundwater microbial communities from Crystal Geyser aquifers in Utah, USA - Crystal Geyser metaG 2015-18 | ecosystem: Environmental > Aquatic > Deep subsurface > Groundwater | place: USA... | reverse complement strand
AATTACTCAGCTGTTGTGCACAGGTTGCCAGTCAGTGCCAGCTGTTATTGCAACAACAACACAAGGCGCATCCCAAGCGGCCACTGATACAACTGACGCTACAACTGCCGGAACAGGAAATTTGGTTAAGCCACGCCAACGCGCACTGGCTGCAAAGGGCCCTATTAAATATATTACACAATGCAAGCCGCTACGCAGAACGACACATCGTGCTGTCCATTCAAGAGCAAGCGCATGAAATCTGGTTAAACATTAGCGACGATGGCCCTGGTATCACCGAAGTCGATACGTTACGAATATTTCAGCCCTTTGTCAGACTTGATACTGACAGCGCTACTGCTGAAACACCGCAGTTTGGATTAGGTCTTGCTATCGTTCATCGGGTTGCCAGTTGGCATAACGGCCGAGTGTGTGTTAACAAAAGTGCTGCCGGTGGAGCCTGTTTCAGCTTACAGCTGCCGCGGGTTCCCTTAGGCTGAGCTCCACCTTCAGCGCCACTTTTCTATTATTAGTACATTGTGATCATTAATACTTTGCCACCGTCAAATACTTAACCCTTACAATTTCAGAACAATTATCAACTTCCCCATTCTTACTTCACAGTGATAACCTTTTTTCAACATTTTTTATGACTGCAGTGCGCGCAACACAGCGTTTGTATTGATAAAAGTGTTAAAGAACCACAGACCACTCAGTTGGATTTTTAGTTAAATTTATGGAGAGCGTGATGGCGAAAAATAGTAATGGATTAGGTTTGGCGCTGATATTCAGTATAACCACTGCACTGGCAGGGTGTAGCGGAAACTCAGATGAGTTGGATGAGAAGCTAACCCACAGCGCAAGCATTACGCTGGTTAACTCCTGGAGTTCTATGGCAGATCTCCATGTTGCCAAGCGTAGCTTCGACAGTGGTTACAGTGGCCTGTTTGATACAGACAATTTGGTTTCACCGGATGTACCCGTGAACGAAGTTGGTGAGCCCTACCTATATAGTTACAAGGCTATTAATAATATTGTGAATTTAGGTATCAGAGACAGTATCAATAAAAACAACGAACAACGCATCACTAAAACCTTAACTAACGGCGAAAAATTGTGGGTTATTGCATGGGAAGAGTCCAGCAGCAAGAAGCTGTCGGTTGTCACCAGAGCGCAGCACAATAAATCAGATGCATTCAATGTTCGTTTATTTGCCGATGGAAATTATGCTGTTTTTGTTGACAGCAATAACGTGTTAAATGCAGAAAAAGGCAAAGTAACCCCTTATCTGGAAATAAATAACTGCGCTAACAGCCTGAAAGTTGCTGATATAGCCATTGATTTATGTGCTGCAGAGCTAGGAGCCTCTTATCTGCTCATTGTAGACCGTAACGGTTCGAACGTTATAGTGGCTGAATAGTCGTCTAATATATGCCTAAGTCAGAGGGTGTTACTGTACTTACTATAATATCCTCTACTCTTAGTGCGAACTGCAGCCGCCACCTTCTGCAACGGCATGACTATACAACAGCGTAATATCCGTATCAGCCCCACAAAACGTCCAGCAGCACCATTAGTAAATTTACCGTTAAGACGTTACCATATAAAACGATATAAAGTCGCCAGACAGGAAAAACTATGCCTTTCTCCATCCACAAATGGAAAAAATACTTACTATTTTTCATCGTGGTATGTGTAGGTTGCGCTACACTAAGTCGCTTAGATTTAGATCAGCAGTATGGTCATGCGACAGCAAGTAATCGCTCAGGAATTAGTGCCGAATACCAGCAAGCGGAACGTTATCAGCAGCATATCAAGCCGATAATAGATCGCCGCTGCGTGGTGTGTCACGCCTGTTATGACTCCCCCTGCCAATTAAATATGACATCAACCGCGGGTATTGAACGCGGTGCTCACAAAGAAAAAGTGTACGACGGCGCCAGACTACTAGCTGCCACACCCAACCGTTTATTTACCGATGCTTTGGGTACCAAAGCCTGGCGCGAACGAGGCTTTTTTCCGGTATTAAACGAACGCCAACAAAGTAAGCAGGCCAATACTCAGGGGGCCGTACTGGCGCAATTACTGCAGTTAAAACAACAATATCCATTACCAATGGGCGATATCTTGCCTAAATCCTTTGATTTTGGTTTAGACCGTGAGCAAAGTTGCCCGACCATTGAAGAGTTTGACAACTACGCCAAAAGCCAACCTTATGCCGGCATGCCATACGGCCTTCCCGGTTTAAGTACTGCTGAGCATGATTTATTAGTAGATTGGTTAAAGCAAGGTGCCGCCATGCCAGATGCACCAGCGTTAGCAGACAATGAACTTGAGGAGGTGGCAAAACTTGAGCAATGGCTTAATGCCGACAACCTGAAGATGCAACTTAGTGCCCGTTATATTTACGAGCATCTATTTACCTCCCATTTGTATTTCAGTGTGCTACATGCAAAAGACCAAACACCACAGTTTTATAACCTGGTACGTTCAACAACGCCGCCGGGTAAACCGCTTGCATTGATAGCCAGCAGACGGCCGTTTGATGATCCGGGCGTAAGCCGCGTGTATTATCGCCTACAGCCGGTGCATGCTAGCATCGTTAATAAAACCCATCAGCCGTATGACATTAATGCCGATTTACTGGCGAAATGGCAGCAATGGTTTGTTGATGCTGATTATCAGGTACAGACCCTGCCCGGCTATGAGCCAGAGGTTGCTGCCAACCCGCTGACAGCCTTTGTGCAGTTACCGGTTAATGCACGTTACCGCTTTATGCTGGAGCGGGCCGAAAACACCATTATGGGCTATATCAAGGGCCCGGTATGCCGTGGCCAGGTGGCGTTGAATGTGATAAACGATCATTTCTGGGTTTATTTTGTCACGCCTGAACTGGCCAGCTCAGCCGATATTGAAGCCTTTTACTTATCACAGCGCGATAACCTGCGCCTGCCAGCAGAGAAAGAAAGCACCGCGTTGGCACTGAGCTGGGCCGCCTTTGCCAAGCGTCAGGGCAGTTATGTGCGTGCGCGCAGCGCGTTTCTAAACCGCGCATTTAAAGACGGCCGGCATCTTACGTTGGACGGAATTTGGGATGGCGATGGCAATAACGACAACGCCAGCCTTACCGTGTTTCGCCATTTTGACAATGCCACCGTGGTAAAAGGCCTGCAAGGCCAAAACCCGAAAACCGCCTGGGTAATAGATTACGCCCTGCTAGAGCGTATTCACTACCTGCTGGTAGCCGGTTTTGACGTTTACGGCAATTATGGCCACCAACTGATGACGCGGTTGTATATGGACTTTTTGCGCATGGAGGGTGAATCTAATTTTCTGGCATTTTTACCCGCCGACGTGCGCCGGCAAGAATTTAACAGCTGGTACCAAAAAGCCGGCGTAGAGCTTACCGCTTTTATCCGCGATGACATTAACTCGTTTGCCCAGCCCAGCGGGCTTAGCTTTAGCAGCGATAACCCCAAAGCCGAACTGTATCAGCTGCTGCAGCAACACTTAGCCAAGCTGCAACCTCAGCGTTATCAGCTGGATAACAGCTCCCTTGGCAGCAACAGCCAAGCCTTGCTGGCACAACTGAATAACCTCACCGGCAAAGCCGCCTCCATATTGCCGGAAATGACCATGATTATGGTAGAACCGGCAGATGGTAAGCAGGCGGAACTATTCACCCTGCTGCGCAACAGCGCGCATTACAACGTTAACAGTTTGTTTGCCGAAGATGACAACCGCAACCCAGCGCAGGACAATATGACGCTGGTGTATGGCCTGCTTGGCAGTTATCCCAATGCATTTTGGCGGGTAAAAGAAGCCGATTTAGCCAAATGGGTAGCACAGGTACAACAGCTGCAAACCGAACAGGACTACCGCACACTGCTGGATAATATTGGAGTAAGGCGCACTGCCGCGGATTTTTGGGCCTTTAGCGATAAGCTAAACCAACAATTTATGCGCCAGCACCCGACAGACAGCGGCTGGCTGGACTACAACCGGCTGGAAAATAGATAAACAAAGCATACTTAGTTAAAACCCAGTTACATAAGCAGTAGGCAATACGGAGACTAACATGGACAAAATTTACCATATCGGCACAGTGGGCCAGCCGTGGGGCGAGGCAGAAAAAGCGCAGTGGCTAAACGAGCAACGCATTAAGCGCAGTTTCTTTGATGAAGTATTACCGGCAATAGAAGCGCTGAAAACTGAGTTTGATATTGAGCAATACGGCGAGCTGGCCTATCAGGCCGTGTGCGGTAAAACCTACCCACTGTTCGCAGTAAAAAGCCGTAACTGGCACAGTGATAAACCGACTATTTTAGTGACCGGCGGCGTGCACGGTTACGAAACCAGTGGCGTACATGGCGCGCTGCGATTTTTACAAACTGAAACAAAAGCTTACAGCGATAAAGTGAATGTGTTGGTTCTGCCGTGCATTAGCCCCTGGGGCTACGAAACCATTAACCGCTGGAACCCATTAGCGATAGACCCCAACCGCAGCTTTGGCCCCAACGGCACCGCAACCGAAGCCCAACAAGTACGACAGTATCTGCACGGTTTGCAGTTAAACTTCGCTATGCACATTGACCTGCATGAAACCACGGATTCCGACAACAGCGAGTTTCGCCCGGCCAAGGCAGCACAAGATGGCACCATAAATAAAAACTGGAATATCCCCGACGGCTACTACACCGTAGATGACGCCGAACACCCCTGCCCGGCGCTACAAAAAGCGATTATCGACAGCGTGGCCAAAGTTACCCATATTGCCGAGCCCGACGAAAACGGTAAGCTCATTGGCGAGCCCATGCAGCAACCCGGTGTAATTAACTATGCCAAAGCCACATTAGGTTTATGTGGCAGCGTTACCGATGCGCCACTGGTGAGCACCACCGAAGTTTACCCAGACAGCCCAAGCGCCAGCCCAGAGCAATGCATTCAGGCTCAGGTTGCGGCCGTTGTTGGCGCACTGGATTACCTGCTACAAACCAAATAGTTGTATTTAAATAAAACCTGGGGCGCTTGTGGCGCCCAGTTTTTTTAACCGTAATACTCAGCCTAAAACCAGGCGGCGCAGACGACCAACGCTGTGCTGTTATAACCCTGCCCGAAACCCCGCCCTTCATCGCATAAAGTGTGGTTAACTTGAATTTTAGATTTTTTTCATGTTTTATGGCTACGTCTTGTTAGTCGCTAAACCAATAGAAGTTAAGCACGACAAGCATGTCGCAGAGTACCGTTTTAAAAAAATAATTATAAAAACAAAAAGATACACGGACCGGGGAGCAGGCAAATTAAATTGTTTAACACAATTGTGAAAATTATATGGAGGAAAAAACACGCTCTGTCGTCTTTGTTTACTGCATGGCAACACTTCATGCGGGGGGGATATCGAAGCGGGCGGCGGCTGTTGCTATCTTTGCTTATCGTCTATTGCCTGTCAGGCGTAGCGTTAGCTAAAGAGCAGCCATCAACAATTGCTTTCAATATACCAAGACAAAGGGCCGACTTATCGCTAATCAATTTTGCAGAGCAGGCAGATATCACCTTGCTTTTTCCTTTAGAGCATATCAGTGATAAACACACCAATCTGCTGCAGGGCCGGTACAGTCTCATTGAAGCCTTAATGATTCTGTTAAAAGATACCGGTTTAAAGCCAGAAATTAGCGAAAGTGGGCAGGTATCTATCCAGATAGATCCAACTTTCGAGAGTAACAACGACATGGCTCAATATAACAAAAATAAAGTGGCGACCGCAGTACTGGCGGTGCTTAGTGCAGTCGCAGCAACACCCACTTTGGCAATGCAGGAAAGCGAAGGGAAAGCAGCAGAAATCATTGAAATTCGAGGCATACGCGGTGCACTTGGCCGTGCAATGGATTCAAAAAGAGAAGCGGGTGGCGTGGTAGATTCCATCTCAGCCGAAGATATTGGCAAGTTTCCGGATACCAACTTAGCAGAATCACTGCAGCGCATCACCGGCGTGTCTATTGACCGTTCTGGTGGTGAAGGCCAGCTGATCACCGTACGCGGTTTTGGCCCTGAATTTAACACAGTGTTAGTCAATGGCCGGCAGATGGCGTCTGAAAACCAAAGCCGTGCGTTTAGCTTTGATACCATTGCCTCTGAATTAGTCCGCAGCCTTGATGTGCACAAAACTTCCAGCGCAACTATGCAGTCCGGTGGCATTGGCTCTACTGTAAATGTAAATACGGCCCGGCCTTTTGCCATTGGTGGTTTTAAAGTGGCCGGCAGTGTTAAGGGTATTTACGACGAAAATAGCGAGCAAACCTCGCCGCAGTTATCTGGCCTTATTAGCAACACCTTTGCCGATAGCACTTTTGGTGCCTTGTTAGCGGTATCACACCAACAGCGCGACACACGTTTAAACCAAGCGCAAATTGACGGCTGGTTGGAAAATGTCGGCGTGCCTAACCCGATAACACAAAACGGACAAGCCTATAGCGGCAATATTTTCTCGCCTCGTAACTACGACCATAAAGTTACCACCGAAGAGCGCACCCGCACTAACGCCAATCTGGTATTACAGTACGCGCCAACGGACAAGCTGGTTATTACCGCTGACGCCTTGTATTCCGACTTTGATATTAAAGCCGATACCACCTCTTATGGTCACTGGTTTACGGCGCCCAATCTGGAAGGCTTTGATGGCGCCGCAGGCCCGGTGGTCGATGCCAACGGTACGGTTATCGACTTGTACCAGGAAGTCGGTCTGGCAACCGATATGCATGCGAAAAAGTTTGACCGCTTAACGAATTCCGTCTCCTTGGGGTTGAATGCTGATTGGGATGTCAATAACAACCTTAATATGAAATTCGACTTCAGCCACTCCAGTGCTGAGCGCGAGCCCAATAACGGCCGTGGTGATCAGTTATCTCTGATAGGCTACGCCAACCGCGTGCGCTTTCAGGTTGACAACAATATTCTGCCGTACGCCAGCCAATTCGCCGAAGCGAATGCCAATATCTACAGTGGGCAACAAGAACTTAACGGCACCGCTTATCAGGCCGGGGTTACACCCGATGGCGTGTCTAATTTGCTCGATCCGGCCAACAGCCGGGCACACGTAATGTTACGCCGTGGCTGGGCCGTAAAAGACAGTATTAATCAGCTGCGCTGGGATGGCGTGTGGAGTGAAGATGCGCTAACGGGACTTACTCAAGTTAAATTTGGTGTAAGTTACTCCAGCGAAAAGAAAAACCTCGACCGTTGGGACAACGAAGGTGTGGGTATTCACTGTACATTTTGTGGCTATCCAGATACACCGGATATGGCAGCATTCCCGCAATATGTGTTTAATGCTGGCAGCGATTTCTTAAGTGGTGTCAGCGGCAGTGGCCGTATGCCAACGTCCTGGTTAGCGCACGACGGCGAAGCCAATTTTGCTTTCCTTGAACAGTATGCTGCGTCACTTGGCAACAACATTAGTTTTGATGCCGTTAAGCGCAACAAATCTTATGAAGTCACCGAAGATACAACGTCATTGTATGTAGAAATGGACTTTGAAGGCGAACTCGCCGGCATGCCACTGACCAGTACTGCCGGGGTACGTTATGAACGCACCAGCGTAGGCGTTGATGGTACTGATGCACCGGTGACGGGCCTGACTATACTAGATGAAACCGAAATGTTGGCGCAATTTGGCAATGCATCACCCATCAATGAAAGTGCCAGCTATGAAGCCATTTTACCTAACTTCAGTGTCAAACTTGAAATCTCTGACGACGTGGTGGCCCGTTTTGCTGCATCTCAAACTCTGACGCGGCCAACACTGGAAAGCATGTCACCGGTTACTGTTATTGGCACAACGCGTCAGGGCGGCGATTTAACATCAACCTCAGGTAACCCTGAACTGGAACCCTTTACCTCAACCAACCTGGACTTATCACTGGAATGGTATTACGACACGGCCAGTTATATGTCGGTGGGTTATTTCCGCAAGAATGTAGCAAATTTCATCGTCAACACCACCGAAGATAAAACCTTTACCCTGGATAACGGCAGCTTGCTTACCGATCCGTCCACCGGCAGTGATACCGGTGCGCCAGACAACAACGACGCTACAGCAGTATTTACCAATACGCTACCCAACAACGGTGAGTCGGCCATTGTGGATGGTTTTGAACTGGCACTGCAACACAGTTTTGATTCCGGCTTTGGCTTGATGGTAAATGCAACGCTGGTTGGCAGTAATGCCGAACTGGACCCGGCTGACATTAGCCAGGTGTTTGCCTTAACGGGCTTAAGTGACTCGTACAACCTGGTCGGCTTCTATGAACAAGGTCCTTTCCAGGCGCGGATTGCGTATAACTGGCGGGATCAGTTTGTACAGTCGTTAACTCAGTCTAACGGTGATGGTGTCGTGATTGTAGAAGACTATGCTCAAATAGACGCAACGGCCAGTTATGACCTGACTGACAACCTTACGGTAGTTATTGAAGGCATTAACCTGACCAATGAATACGTGCACAAACGTGGTCGCTTTAGTAATCAGCTATTGCTGATTGAAGATAGCGGCCGCCGTATTGCCTTTGGCGTGCGCGGTACTTTTTAGCCTTTGAAGCGCATCCCCTGTAACTATTAAGTTATGACGGGGATGCACCGGTCTGTCTTCCTCCCTGAACAGACCGCTGATGGCCAGGGCCTGCGTTTTGCTGCAAGCCCTGTTTTTAGTTGTATTGACATGGTGACCAATGTGATTAAGCAACCGCCACAACACGACCAGGCAACACCTATAACGCAGCAAACCGCCACAGCGCCCATTCGTACCGTGGTTATTGTCGGTGGTGGCAATGCCGGTTGGCTAACGGCAGGGCGCATTGCCGCCAAACACAAAAGCAACCAACCTGATGGTGTTAAAGTTATTCTGATTGAGTCACCTACCCTGCCTCCCATTGGTGTCGGTGAAGGTACCTGGCCCACCATGCGCAGCACCTTGATTGCCCTTGGTATCAGCGAAACTGATTTTATCCGCCAATGCGATGTTACCTTTAAGCAAGGGGCAAAATTCGCGCAATGGGTCGATGGTAGTAGCAGCGACTTTTATTACCATCCGCTGGTTTTACCGCAAGGTTTTGGCAAAGCCGAAATGGCAGGCTATTGGCAACAGAGCACGGCGACAGCCAACAATACATCGTGCAATACGTCATCTTTTTCCAATGCATTGTGTTATCAGGAAGCACTCTGCGAGCACGGTTTAGCCCCAAAAACCATTCGCCACGCTGAGTTTGGCGCCGTTGCCAATTATGCCTATCATCTGGACTCGGGCAAATTTGGCCCGTTTTTACGACAACATTGCATCGAAAAACTGGGAGTGACGCATATTCTGGACGATGTCGTTGCAGTGCAAAGTTCCAGCAATGGTGATATTGCCGCGGTTAACACTAAACAGTCTGGCGTGATTGCAGGCGATTTGTTTGTTGATTGTTCCGGTTTTTCGTCGTTGTTACTGGGTAAACATTACCAGGTACCGTTTAAAGCCTGTGACGATATTCTGTTTATCGATACCGCGCTTGCGGTACAGGTACCCTACGAGCACCCCGACACGCCTATTGCTTCACATACCATTTCCACCGCACAAGATGCAGGCTGGATTTGGGATATTGGCCTGCAACACCGCCGCGGCGTTGGTTATGTTTACGCCAGTAAATACTGCACAGAAGCGCAAGCCCGGGCTACCTTGGCGCGCTATGTCGGCCCGGCCATTGCCGATTTATCGGTGCGCAAAATTCCTATTGTCAGTGGCCACAGAACGCGTTTTTGGCAAAACAACTGTGTCGCTGTAGGTTTGGCGGCAGGCTTTCTCGAACCACTGGAAGCGTCTGCGCTGGTGTTGGTCGAGTTATCAGCCCAAATGATAAGTGAACAACTGCCCGCTAACCGTGCGCTAATGGACATTGTCGCTAAACGGTTTAATGAAACCTTTTTATATCGCTGGGACAAAATTATCGATTTTCTAAAGCTGCATTATCTGCTGAGTCAGCGCGAGGAGCCGTTTTGGCGAGACAACCGAAACCCAGCGACTATTCCACAAAGTTTACAGGACTTACTGCAGCTATGGCGCTATCGTGCGCCCGGTGATCTGGACTTCACCAGCAACAACGAAGTATTTCCGGCAGCCAGCTATCAATACGTGCTGTATGGCATGGGATTTAAAACAGACTACAGCCAAAGCCACTATTTGCTGGATAACCCTGAGTTTGCCGCGCAACAATTTGCCCAAAATCAAAAAATGATT
>Ga0100394_1005535_pt1 | contig 10245 bp, 9 predicted proteins | sample CryGeymeta201518_FD_81549 | JGI IMG/M metagenome (GOLD analysis project Ga0100394, IMG submission 81549) | Groundwater microbial communities from Crystal Geyser aquifers in Utah, USA - Crystal Geyser metaG 2015-18 | ecosystem: Environmental > Aquatic > Deep subsurface > Groundwater | place: USA... | reverse complement strand
TGAACGTACCAGCTCATGTATGTGAACGAAAGTTGCTAGGACGACGGATCTGTACGATCTGTGGCAACAATTACAATGTGAACGGGGTCTTATTTGACGGCTTTGATTTGCCGCCAAAGCTGCCACATCCAGGAGAATGTCATCCTATGCATCAAAGTGGTGTTACCAGTGCTTCTTTACCACAGCAACACATGCTAGCATCACGGTCTTCGACAACGTCGTCGCACAGATGTGATCCTGCGACAGCTAAGCATTGGAAACAACGAGACGATGACCAGGTTGACATTATTCACCATCGACTGCTCGTCTATAAACAACATACAGAACCCATTCTGGAGCATTTTCGCAGGCGAGGCAAGCTCTTCGAATTTATCCCCTACAAAGGATTTGATGATATGCCGAAATTCCAATCTCAGTTGGAAGAATGGGTCGTCGACAAGTTTCCTTCACTGATTTCAGAAGGCAGCGCTACATGATAGTTGGTAACTTGTATCGCTAGGTACAGTGCTGTAGATTACAAACCTTTTGATATTTTTGGTGTGTTAGCCTTTAATCACCTCTCTCGACAGTAGACACGTCCATCTTCATCTCGAGTGATGATGTAGGCCCTGGCATCATTCAGAGATGCATCGGCGGTAGCTTGTTTGGCAAGACCTCCTACAAATTTTGCTAATCCTTTGCGTTTTAAAGGAGGGCCCTTCTTGCCATTCGACAAGCCAAAAGTAGTAGCACAAGTTGGGCAAGCAACCCGCGGTAAGTCTTCAAATCCGGGGTCATTCACTATCAAATCACCTTTCCATAAATCAAAGGCACATCTAGAATTGTAGTAGAAATGTTCGAAGTTTTGTTGATTGGATTTGCCGTTTGTTTGTCGAGAGAAATTTTAACAGTGGTGGTCGATTTCCCATTAAAAATGCAGGTTGAAGGGTTAGATCGGTTCGAAATACGTGTACAGTCTTCTAGTTACAAAAGGAAGTTTCGCAAACATTACTTCTACCAACAAGAAACGTTGGGGAAAAAAGGAAGCAATAGCAAGACCGTGTTCTCGACTTTGGCTCGAACGCACCTTGGACATTGTCCCTCCAAAGCATACAGCTTTTCGTCGACATTGGCACAGACCATCCGAAATCCTTCACCGAATTCCCATCCTTTCATATTCCCAGGAGCTGGAAGAGTAACACCAGTAATTTCTTGTCCCTTGCCTTGATTGAGCGATCGGACACTACTGGCTGGGTTATTACTTTTTGAGGGCTTATCTTCCAAATTTTGTTTCAGACCACCTTTGCCACGTCGGGCCACGAAAGTAACGGAAAAACATTCCACTGGTTGTAGCGTCGCCAGCAACAGCATCATCAGCATCATCAGTACCACCAGAGTGGTAGCTCTGAAGTAAATGGTTACAGTTGTCTTCATGGGTTGTTACGTTGTTACAGCTTGTCTCGTCTCGAGATTTTTGATTCCAGCTTTTGATTCCAGCTTGTAGGGTAACTGTGCAGTACTCGTAGCAGTGAGCGTATGCTTGCACTTGTGAGGATGGTCTGTTGTTTTTGTTTTTGTGACAAGCTGGAAGCTGGAGGCTGGAGTAATGAGTAATAATGCATGTGTTGATGGCTGATGCATTTTTTGCTGTTTTTATTCGGTTTGGGTTGTTGAATTTGTTTTGGAGGCTGACGTCATTCCCACCAATGTTCGTGACTGAAATGAGAAATGCTGACTAGTACTACTAGCTAGTAGTCTACTACTACTATTAGACCTAGTAGAGTCGTACTACTAGTAGTAGTCTACCAGTACTACTACTAGTAGTAGTAGTGGTAGCTACGACTAGCTAGACTACTACTAGTAGTATTACTGTAGTATGATGGCGAAGGCAGGAGGAGGGGTTCATTTGAGCATTCCTCTATTATTTTTTATTGGCCATTAAAAGATCTGCACACACCGTTCTCCTAACAACTACAGTATCACGGTATTGCACAAAACTAGCTCTCGTTAGACGACAAACCTTTAGATAGATAATTATACAATTTTGTAAGTATGCGAAGGGCTGTACTCGCATTTGAATCCAGAGCACGAAGAAGTCTCGTCAAGAGCATCCACAGCCAGCAACTACAGCACGCAAGGTGGTTCTCCTCTGCCGCTGAGAGCAACACTACTACAGAGAGCAGCAGCAGCAGCAGCACCAACAATAGCAATAGCAGCCAGCAATCAAAAACTCACTTTGGATTTCAAGATGTTCCAGAGGAAGAAAAGGAGCATTTGGTCAGAGGTGTCTTTGATAGTGTCGCAGAATCCTACGATGTCATGAACGACTTTATGAGTGTGGGTATTCATCGGCTTTGGAAGGATTACTTTGTTCAATCTACCAGAGTCGATGCCCTGGCTCGCATTGTTCGCGCCAAGAACAATAAGGAAAACAGTAATAGAGAGGAAGGGCTTTCTATTTTGGACGTTGCTGGAGGGACCGGAGACATTGCTTTTCGTATGATTGATGCCATGCAGTGCGAAGAACGAGCCAAATCCTCGGGTCGAGATCCGATCCACGTTACAGTCTGTGATATCAATACCGAAATGCTCAGGGTCGGACAACGGAGAGCACGAGAGCGGTACGGATTGGCGCTTTTGGATGATACACAGGCCTTGTCGTTTCAGGAAGGCAACGCCCAGGATCTGGTCAACATACAAGATAATTCCTTTGATTTGTACACCATTGCATTTGGTCTACGCAATGTAACAGACGTCGACAAGGCTCTTTTGGAGGCCAATCGCGTCTTGAAGCCAGGCGGGCGTTTTATGTGCCTCGAATTCAGTCGCATTCCCAATCCTCAATTGCAAGCTTTATACGATATGTACTCGTTCAATGTTATTCCTGCCATGGGAGAAGCTGTCGCCAACGACCGAGCATCGTATCAATACTTGGTCGAAAGCATTCGAAAATTCTCCGATCAAGGAACTTTGCTAAAGCGCATGGAAGCAGCTGGATTTGAACAAGCAAAGTATACAAATATGACGGGAGGTATTGTGGCGATTCACGAAGGCTGGAAGCCACTGTAATTATGGCCTGCACAAAAACAGAAATAAATGACTTTTTCTGGCTACGGTTGTGCAAAGATTTTTAGGTAGCTGCAGTGTGGATTGCTTCAAATTTTTTTTTTCTTACCAAGCACCGCTTCAACCAACCTACCCTCAAAGCAAAATCCATCTCACAGTTCATCATGAAACAAAGATCAGTTTTTTATAGATCACGTTGTGCTAAGATTTTTAGGTAGCCGCACTGTGGTTTGCTTCAATTAATTTTTCTTGCCAAGCACCGCTTCAACCTACCCCGCAAAGCAAAATCCATCTCACACTTCCTCATCATGAGATCAGGATCAGTTTTTTTAATAAAGTGTGGTTTGTTTCAGTTAATTTTTCTTGCCAAGCACCGCTTCAACCTATCCTCAAGAGCAAAATCCATCTCACAGTTCCTCATCATGAGATTAAGATCATTTTTTAAATAAAGCACGTTTATACGAATATTGCAAGGATAATTGATCGTTTTTAACACAAACCGCTTCAACCTATCCTCAGAGCAAAATCCATCTCACAGTTCCTCATCATGAGATTAAGATCATTTTTTAAATAAAGCACGTTTATACGAATATTGCAAGGATAATTGATCGTTTTTAACTACAATACAAGTTTTGGCGACGATTCAATCGTTCGAGCCAGAAACGAACGCAATGAAACTTGAGACTAGGCTGCCACTATCATCATCATCATCATCATCATCAAGTACCGAATAATAGTAGTAGAGGGTAGAGCTTTGTTAGTAGCAAGTGATTCACGCTTGAAGGGAGATCCCGCAGCAATTGTAATCAGATTGAATTTTTGCGTCTGCGTCCTCAGAATCCTCGATTTCCTTTTCCTTGGGCCCTTCATTACTCTCTTCCTTCTTTTCGTCAGCATCATCTGTCTCGTCGGCATCGGCGTCGGGGGCGGGTGTACTCTCTTCCTCCTTGGGCTCCTCCTCTGATGGCTTCTCGTCATCCTTGGTTGGTTCCTCGGGGGCATCCTCCTTCTCGGCCTCCTTATCTAGGGGTTGGGCGGGAGTTTGCTCAGGGGCGGCCTCGGCGGGTTTTGGCTCGACCTTTTCCTCCGCAGCCTCCTCCGTAGGTTCTGGCTTTGGTGGGGGTGGTGTTGGCTTGGTAGCCATGGCGGCCTTCTTGGCTTCCTTCTTGGTCTTTTTGTCGCCCTTTTTCCTGAACAGCTTAAAAACCCTGCAACAACAACAACAACAAAATGATACCATGTATGTTAGATACAAGCTTCCTGGACAAATTAATTTGTCCGCATTCTACCTTCAATTTAGCTCAACGCGTACAGCTACAGCAACTTGGCAACACTTACATCTTGAAATATCTTTAATTGATTATTGAGTAAAGGAACGAGACTTTGTATGCAAAATCAATTTCGTCGATTATGACTTGATTTTTCGAAATAGTAAGAGACACAGTGATCAATGTTCCGAGCTAGAAATACTCCAATATTTGGAGTTTATTCCACTCCGTTCAAACCAGGAAAGTCAAACCAGCGAGAGATTTTCGTCGGAGCATGATAAAGTGAGTATGAATGGGCGATATTGTGTGCTCTTAAATGGAGGCAGAATTATGCTGGCTCTTGACCAAGCCACCTTAATTACGGTCCGTTGTGCGCGAAATAGAGCGCGCCGACCATTCTAAAATCACAAAGTCCTTTCACAATGGCCTCGCCAAGCATAGAATAGACCTACCAGTACTCTACTAGTAGACTAGTAGTAGTAGTCTTAAGTGTCTACCACTAGGCTAGTCAGTTCTTGCAAGAAACTTCCTTTTAACGAGAGAGCATTCCCTGAGTACATTCCACATGAAAGTGCAGTGATAAAACGCTTCATGTATGAAGGTACCGTATGTACCAGGTACCACTGTAATGTTTAGATGCTGGGAAAAGTCATCGTGAACGGATGCTGGTTGGAAGAACTAGACTAGTTGTGCTGCTGGTGTTGTGAACGCTGTGGAAGCTGAATAACGAGGAGTTCATTATTTTTTACACTTGTTGGTTGCCCAGTCACGGAAACGCTGGACATTACTTGCCGCGTGACGCTGCTCGAAGCATGGAAAAGCAATTCCTCGGGGTTTCACTTTGGATGAATTTGTAATTAAATTGCCAGGTATCATTATTTCATAAAACTTTAGTATCTCCTTCTTTCCAAAAAGCTTTTTTAAAGCGCTTGATCTTTTGTGCCTTACCTGGTATAAACGAAGTCAAGTCGGTACATTCAGCTCTTTGTACCACTTGGAGCAGAGAGTTCCGGAGGCTAGCTGCCAATGAAACGAGGCGGCTGCAGACAAGAATCACTCATCATGGCATGCTACAGCTTGCATAGGCTACTAGTAGTGCGATCAGTGGCAAACTAGGATATATAAGCACAAGCAGCTTGCTATTGCTACTAAATGCACGTATTATATTTACTGTGCGAATGCGCAGGAACGCCCAGTGGTAGTGCGCTACTACCTAATAGAAGTAGCTACAGTACTAGCTAGAGACTACTACAACTAGCTAGACTACTCTACTAGCCAGTAGCTACCACAGTCTAGCTAGTAGTCTACTAGTAGTTGCAACACATTGACTCTTCTTGATACGAACGACTCGAAGTCGCAACATTCTGCTCCCCTCTGGCAATGTGGATTCGATTCGGAAGCTTGCATCTTTTCACTTCATGCATGTGAGCCCGAAACACCTTATCTATGCATCCACAGTAAGGTAGAGTAGAGTCTAGTACAGGGCAGTTGTAGTCACACACTTCTACAATATTCGAAATATTTTGGAATTGGATCTTAGCTGGATCAAAAACGAAAAAAATGATGTATCACTACGAGCACAGAAGTCTGCAGACTTCGGCTGGCCAGCCAGGTGTGGATGAAGTCACTTCGTTGGTTCGCGAAGCATCGTGTTCGTCATTGAATACAAGCTTGGAAGGTGAGTTGGTTCATTTAACATGCCCTGTCAGCTACAACGGTCAGGTTCTGGGTGATGGCGATCCCCTGCTGCAAAGTACACCTGCAAATCAACGAACTGGGTTGAAATTAGAAGCTTACATGGACGTGTTTCAATGGGAAGAACATGTGTACACCAAAATAGTTGGCAATAGGAGGGAACGGGACCATCTTTACTTTCGTGAGTGGTATTCGACGACTCCTCCTAGTAACGCAACATTTTTTGGAAACGGGAGAAAGTGTGTAGTACTGAATGGGGGGCGAGACTGTTTTCAGTGGAATCCTGCTGTAGTCGAGTCTTGGTGGAATGCGTCTGGATACAAATTAGGATGGGATGTAGTCGATACGGCGCAAAATATCACCTTTGGTAATGCCTATGTCCTTTCTATTTCTATGGATGTGATGGATCAATTGACGTATCAGACCGAAAATCCATTGCATGTGACTCCCAGCTGTATTGTAAATGGTGACAGTGACCAGGAAGGTCCATGTAAATCAGCCACCCTGCAGCAAACTGAACTAGGTGATAATACTATTGTTTGGCAGCAAGTGGATTCGAACGGTGAAAGTATTGATTATTTGACTAGATTTTACAATCTTTATGCAGTGGACACGGTGTCCGTCTTGGCCGTTCAGCAAGGAAATTCCTTTATTCCTTGGGAGACTGCTGATGGGGAAAAGATATTTGAATTCAAGCCAGGGAGTTACACAGCATCTCAAATGATTGCTGCTGTGACATCCTCAGCTCAAAAGGGAAGACTTGGTGCTATTATTCCCTTTGTGGGTTTTCTTCTCGTGATGTTGATGTGAAAATTGAACCATTCAAATTGGTTCGACTCACGCTGTGGATTCCTAGTGCTTTCGTCCTCAAACCAGCAAATGCGACATGTTAAAATGGTGAGAAAAATGATTGCGCTTTCCTAGTATCTTTATTTTTGTTAAATTAGACGTTCCAGGTTTTCTTATCTTAATTTTTGTCCCTAAAAATACACTTCGGCTAATCAGTTCCGGGTGACGGTTGCCTGTGAGTGTCATCAGCTGCAGGTGAAATAGCCGATGTTGTTGCTGTGGAAGCAGCAGTTCCCCCTTCCATCGTGGCCGAATCCGGTTGAAGTTCTACTTGGCGCTTCGCTTCCTCTTCCATTTCCTTTTTATGGATCTCTTCGTTTTCTTTCTCAATAACCTGCACAATGCGATCGCAACGCTTTTGAATCTCCACTCCTGTCCTAGACTTGAAGTACCAGTCAAATCGAAACTGCCAAGCTCGTCGGATTTCCATTCGAATGCGCTCGGCAGCTCCGTAGCCGTGTCTATACATCATGGCAATCAAGAAAGCATCTTCTTCCTCCTGATAAGCACGATTGCGGCCTCCAGACCCATAGTTGATTTGCATTTGGGGCCAAGAGCATTCCAAGAGCTCATTGGCCGAAGGCATTCTCTTTTTGCCATCCTCTCCAACCTTAACCAAGGCATCCTTGTGCGGGCCAAATGTATCTTCGATGTGACGCTCGGCCTTCTCTTGGATAGCATCCCTGATTTGGCGAAGCCGAAGAATCTTCTTCTCTCCTTTCTCAATGCGCTCGATAATTTTCTTCCACTCAGCAACACGACGGTAATTGGTCCAGAAAGCAACAAAATACCTCTGTACTTCATTCACTTCCTTTCCAGTCTCGGCAATAACCTCTCGTGAAATAGCCGGGAAATCATAGCGACCGTGCCTCTCCAAAGCATTACAAAAGGACTTGAAATCCTATTCGACAAATAATGATTGAGATTCATATGGCTTCGACTTCACAAAAACAAAACAACAATTCGATGTAGCATACCTTCTTATTCCAATCCGGAAAGCCCTCGGCCTGAAGTCGAGCCTTTTCTTCCTCCTCTTCTTTCGTCAACTTGAAATCGCTGAGCGTTTGCTCCAACTCTTCTGCTTTCTTCAACAGTTCTTCTTTGCTCTGCCCTGCAGCGACCCCGCTTCCTTGTGGAGGAGCATTCTTGCTGGATTCTCGGTATTGGTGAATTGTGTTGAGCTGCACTTCCTTTTGAGTGGCAAGTTCGCGCTCACGTTCGCTGATGGCGTTCAATCGCTGCACGTCAAACAGCTGGAAATCATGCACTGCCGGTCCCTTCTTCCGCTTTTTGGCAGATGCGTCCGCGGCATGCGCCTTCATTCCGCTCGAGCCTCCAGCACTCATTGTCTCCCGAAAGTATTCATTCACATCGTAGTTGCGCTTTGTCTGGCGTTGTGGTAGATTAATAAAGTTGCCGCCAGCCTTGTCGCCATCACGATAATTTTTTCCTCCAAAGGCGAATGTGTCCATAACACCTTCGTCTCCCGTCATTAGACTGAAATTAGCAAGATTATGCTTGACATCGGTTTGCAATTTGGCTTGCATTTCTTCTGTCCGTTCTTCTCCTTTGGCAATCAGAGCATCAATGTCCTCGTCTGTGTACGTGCCTCCCTGACCACTCAAGATTTGATCCGCGCCGAACTTGACCATTTTCATCAATTCATCTTTTTCCAACGAATTGTTCTGTTCGGCTAATCGGCCTTGCTGGATAACTGCAGCATCCAAAAACAGCTTGCGGTCAGCGCGTTCAATGATCTTTTCTTCAACAGTCCCCTCTGTAACGAATCGAAAGACTTGGACCGGTTTCTTTTGGCCGATACGATGGGCACGATCTTGTGCCTGAAGATCGACTTGAGGATTCCAATCGCTGTCATAAAGAATGACGATATCAGCAGTGGCAAGATTAATTCCCAGGCCTCCGGCACGCGTACTCAAAAGGAAGCAGAATTTAGAGGATCCTTCTGCGTTAAATTCTTCCATTTGCGAATCGCGCTTTTCTCCATCCGTGTTACCATCGATGCGGCAATATTCGTGGCCCACGAGACGGAAATAATCCTCGAGAATATCCAATACACGAGTCATTTGGCAGAAGATCAAGACGCGAGAACCTCTAGCTTTGAGTTTGGGAAGCAGCTTGCTCAAGAGCTGCATTTTTCCAGCATTTTCCCAAAGATGAGGCCCATCGGTGAATGGGGGGCCTTCTTCGGCTCCATCAAAGAGGTACGGATGGTTGCAAACCTTGCGAAGTTGCATCAGGACATTCATCAAACCATTTCTCGAGGGGCCGCCAAGTTTGTTCAATTCGTGAGCATCTTTTTGCAGGACCTTGACGTACCACTCTTGTTGCATTTTGGTCAACCCAATGTATAGTTTGGTTTCCTTCTTGGGTGGCAGGGACGTCGCAACATCCGCCTTGATACGTCGCAACATGAATGGACGGAGTACCGTGTGCAGTTTTTTAATGGTGTTTTCCTTTCCCGTCTCATCTTCCATACTAAACCAGGCATCAAACTGCTCGGCATCACCAAATACCTCGGGGATGAGGAAATTCAACAGGGCCCACAATTCTCGAAGATTATTCTGTAAAGGAGTTCCCGTAATGAGCAAACGATGTTCCGTAGTCATGGTACGAATGGCCTTACTCAACGAAGAATTTTCATTCTTGATACGGTGGGCTTCGTCGATCATGAGATACTTCCAAGCAATTTTAGCCATGCGACCCTTCTCTCGCAATAAGCCTTCGTACGACATGACGAGACAATCAAAGGTATATTTACCATCGGGTCCCAGGGGCAAGTCTTGCTCAATAACTTTTTGACGCTCCACTTTGGTGCCGCCCATACGAACGACGCGGAAACAGGGACAAAACTTTTTGAATTCTCGACACCAATTTCCTACAACACTTTTGGGTACGATGATAATGTGTGGACCACGAATACCACGACTCTCTTTGAGCCACGCGAGCAATGCAATAGATTGGAGAGTCTTTCCGAGGCCCATTTCTGAGGCAATGACAATCAGAACAAAAATAAGGTTTAGTCAAATTGGGTCCACAGGCAAAAACAACTTTGTAGTGTACAGCGCATATAAAAGTCAAAAGCATTCCACACAGTCCCTCCAAGTAGCTAGTAGTAGATTAAAAAAAGACGCACCATCGGCCAAAATGCCATTAATACCACTGTCGTGCAACTTGATCATCCAGTTCAGTCCCTCCAACTGGTACTTGTGCATGGTCACATTCTTGGACAGAATACCGGGTTGCTTGTCGAGTCGGACCGTCGACCGCTTGGACTCTGAGGCCTTCAACAGCTGGGCATCTTCCTCGGCTTCTGTGAGACGACCTTTCTTTCCGCGCGATCCCTTCTTGCCCTTTTTGCTCGAGACAG
>Ga0100394_1005533_pt1 | contig 10246 bp, 5 predicted proteins | sample CryGeymeta201518_FD_81549 | JGI IMG/M metagenome (GOLD analysis project Ga0100394, IMG submission 81549) | Groundwater microbial communities from Crystal Geyser aquifers in Utah, USA - Crystal Geyser metaG 2015-18 | ecosystem: Environmental > Aquatic > Deep subsurface > Groundwater | place: USA... | reverse complement strand
TGTTATCCAGCTCATTGTCGCCATAACTAAAGCGAAAATTCAGCGATAAGCGCTGGCCTTTTTGGGCGTATTGGTTGTAGCTAGCAGGGGCGTCGCTAATAGGATAAACCTGTTCTACCCGAATATTTTGTGAAATTAGCCCGGCTTGATCTACCAACTGCTGGCCTTCATCAGAGATGGCAAAACGGGCAAAATCTTTAACCGTTTGTGATGCTGCAGTTGGCGTATACAGATATAACCGCCGCGACAGCGCATAGTCTTCAGTGCTAATAGTAAAGCGGGTTGGATATATCGGTGTGCTATCAGCACCTGCCGATATCGCCAGCGCTTTATTAAACGAAATGTAATTTAAGCCAATAAAGCCGATACCATTTTCATCCTCTGATACTCTTGCAGACAACGCCGAACTGGATTCAAACCGCTGAGCTTGGGGGCTTAGCGTTTTGCCATGCTTTGCCAATACCAATGCCTTAAAGGTGTCAAACGTACCGGATTGATCATCCCGGGCATATAACGTAATAGGCTGCTCTGCGCCGCCTAACTGCGACCAACGGCTTACTTCGCCAGAGAAGATTTTGGCAAGCATTTCAGTAGATATCGCTTTTAAGGTATTGTTCTGATTAACAATCACTGCAAGCCCATCCAGCGCGACAATGTGTTCATTGCCAATTTTGCTTAAATCACCATGCTGTGGTTTTAACTTTTCCACCTCTGCAGGGGTAATGCGTCTGGATGACATACCTATGTCAGCCTTACCTACCGCTAAATCTTTAAATGCCGTACTGGAACCATGAGCATGTAATTGCACAGCCCCCAGACGATTAGCTAAGGTGAAATCTAAGCGACGCTCTACCGCAGCCTGCCCCTGTTGCCAATTAAGTGCCTGTGCATCTTGCTGTTGCAAAAATGCCTGCAACAGCGCCGGTGCCAGTTTTTCCCCGACGGTATTCGAGCCATGAAGTCGAAACAGCGGTTCCGCTTCAGTTTGCTTCGGTTCATCTTCCACGACACTCGCTGTGGCAGGCATCGCCGTATTTTGCACAGCCGCTTGTGGCATAGGTGCAGCAGAGGGTTGGGTGCTGTTAAACCACCAAACGCCGCCCATTATCGTCAGTATTGCCAGAGCAACAACACCCGCCAGCAGCGGCTGACGCCAGTTAGCCTGTCGGCTGATAGGTCCATCTATTGGTGTCGAACGTTGAAATTCTTGCTGTAACTGCTGTAGTACAGCATCCAGATCAGGTTGCTGCAGTTGTGATAATTCTTGCAACACCAAGTTGCGATAAGCAACATCTGCCTGCATCTTGCTGGCAGAAATAGTGATATCAAACTGCGTTTTACACAATTGGGCTAATTGCTGTAGCAGCGCCTTGGTTGGATCCTGCAAATCGTTAGTCACGGTTACTATCTGCTAAAAGTTCAGTTAGGTAGAGTGTAAAAACGAAAGATTTCAGCAGCATGACAAATTGGCTAAAAGATGAGGCTTTGTATAACGCAAAGTAAGCACAAAAGTATCGCAAAAACCGGTAGCGATATGACGGCTTCGATGTGCTTAAAACAACAACGCCACCTGAAGGTGGCGTTGTTTGAGCAAACGTCAGTGATTACTGACCTTTAATCTCGCTACGGCCATTGTATGGCACCTTACCGGCCAATTCCTGCTCGATGCGTAGCAACTGGTTGTACTTAGATACACGGTCAGAGCGGCACAGAGAACCAGTTTTAATCTGGCCAGCTGCAGTACCTACTGCCAAATCGGCAATAAAGGCATCTTCGGTTTCACCACTGCGGTGTGAAATAACCGCAGTAAAGCCAGCGTCTTTTGCCATTTTAATCGCCGCCAGCGTTTCGGTCAGAGAACCAATTTGGTTAAACTTGATCAGGATAGAGTTACCAATGCCCTGTTCAATGCCGCGGGTTAAAATCTTGGTGTTAGTCACAAATAAATCATCACCAACCAGCTGCACTTTGTCGCCAATTTTATTGGTTAAGTCTTTCCAACCGTCCCAATCACTTTCGTCCAGGCCATCTTCAATCGACACAATAGGGTAACGCTGGGTTAAACCGGCTAAATAGTCATTAAAGCCGAAAGAATCAAAGCTCTTGTTTTCACCGCTTAATACGTATTTACCGTCTTTGTAAAATTCAGACGCCGCACAGTCAAGGGCTAAGGTAATGTCTTTGTTCATCTCGTAACCAGCAGCTTTTACTGCTTCAACAATCACCGACAGTGCTTCTTCGTTTGATTTTAAGTCTGGTGCAAAACCGCCCTCATCGCCAACAGCCGTATTTAAGCCACGCTTTTGCAGCTCTTTTTTCAAGCTATGGAAAATTTCAGCGCCCATGCGCAGCGCTTCAGCAAAGTTTTTTGCGCCGACTGGCTGCACCATAAACTCTTGAATATCAACGTTGTTGTCAGCGTGCTCGCCACCGTTAATGATATTCATCATCGGCACTGGCATGCTATACACACCTGGCGTGCCGTTTAAATCGGCAATATGTTGATACAATGGAATTTTTTTATCTACAGCTGCCGCGCGAGCAACAGCAAGTGACACGGCCAGTATGGCATTGGCACCCAGTTTACTTTTCGTTTCAGTGCCATCTAAGTCGATCATCACCTGATCAACGTTCGCTTGGTTATATGCGTTTTTGCCCAACAACGCGGCCTGAATAGGGCCTGCGATGTTTGCAACAGCATTTAATACGCCCTTTCCTAAATAACGGCTTTTGTCGCCGTCGCGCAGCTCTAACGCTTCGCGAGAACCGGTTGACGCACCAGATGGCGCACAACCACGACCCATAGCACCACTGGCTAAGTACACATCAGCTTCTACTGTTGGATTGCCACGGGAATCCATGATTTCACGGGCGATAATTTTTACAATTTCAGACATGCTTAAATTTCCCTGTTAAAACGAAAAAAGCCGTGCAAAGTAGCACGGCTTAGCAAAGTTAAACGCGTTGCTGTTTCTGCGCTTTGTACGCTGCAGCGACAAAGCCCTGAAACAGCGGGTGACCATCACGTGGGGTAGAGTTAAATTCCGGATGAAATTGCCCTGCGACATAAAACGGGTGAGACGGTATTTCTATCATCTCAACCAATTGATTGTCGGCCGACAAACCGGATACCACGAGTCCAGCCTCTTCTAATTGTGGCCGCAAGTTGTTATTCACTTCATAGCGATGACGATGCCGCTCCTGAATAACTGCTTTGCCATAAATTTCGCGGGCTTTAGTATTATCAACAAGGTTACAGTTTTGGCTACCTAAGCGCATCGTCCCGCCAAGGTCTGATTTATCAGTACGGGTTTCGACTGAACCATCAGCATCACGCCATTCGGTAATTAAACCCACTACCGGGTAAGGTGTATCTTTATTAAACTCTGTTGAGTGCGCATGTGTCATACCCACTACGTTGCGGGCAAACTCGATTAATGCGACTTGCATGCCTAAGCAAATGCCTAAATAAGGCACGTTATTCTCACGAGCATACTGGGCCGCTAAAATCTTACCTTCAACACCTCGCTCGCCAAAGCCACCGGGCACTAAAATACCATCTACCCCAGCCAACACTCCCACGCCTTTGCTTTCAACGTCTTGTGAGTCAATGTATTTAATGTTTACCGTTACGCGGTTTTTAAGGCCAGCATGACCTAATGCTTCGTTTACTGATTTATAGGCATCAGGTAACTCGACGTATTTGCCTACCATGCCAATGGTAATTTCACCGGTGGGGTTCGACTCTTGGTACAGTACCTGTTCCCATTCAACTAAATCGGCTTCTGGCGCCTCAATATAAAACCGGCGACAGACTAAATCATCCAGCCCTTGAGATTTAAGCAGGGCAGGAATTTGGTATATGCTGGAGACATCTTTTAACGAGATCACCGCTTTTTCTTCAACATTAGTAAACAGTGCAATTTTCGCGCGCTCATTCGATGGAATAGCACGGTCTGACCGGCACACTAAAATATCTGGCTGAATGCCAATAGAGCGCAATTCTTTTACCGAGTGCTGTGTTGGTTTGGTTTTAATTTCACCCGCAGTGCCCAGGTATGGCACTAACGTTAAGTGCATGTACAAGGTACGCTCACGACCAACTTCGGTGCCCAGTTGGCGTATCGCTTCTAAAAATGGCAATGACTCGATATCGCCAACCGTGCCGCCAATTTCAACAATGGCAATATCGTAGCCTTCAGCGCCAGCAACAACACGGGTTTTAATTTCATTAGTAATGTGCGGAATAACCTGAATGGTCGCGCCTAAATAATCACCGCGACGTTCACGGCGCAGCACATCAGCGTATATACGGCCTTGCGTAAAGTTATTCAGCTTGCTCATCTTGGTACGAATAAAACGCTCATAGTGGCCAAGATCAAGGTCGGTTTCCGCGCCGTCTTCGGTAACGAATACTTCACCATGCTGAATAGGGCTCATGGTGCCCGGATCAACGTTAATGTAGGGGTCAAGTTTGAGGATGGTTACTTTCAGGCCCCGCGCTTCTAAAATAGCAGCCAGTGAAGCAGCAGCAATGCCTTTACCGAGCGATGAAACCACGCCACCCGTCACAAAGATATATCTTGTAGTCATGAGACCCCTGAGACAATGTTAATCAATAGATGAATACCAAACACTAAAAACAGCAATCACCCAGTGCAGTACACAGGGAAGAAAAGACTGTTGTAGAATTGGTATCAGGACGGGAGAAAATTATAGCAAAGCCTGCGCAGCCACTCAATGTAAAGCTGAGCAGCAATGAAATTTAATCCAAGAAAGCTGTTTTACCGCGTTCTATAACTACCCGATCATCGACTAACAGATATATGTCAGCCAATGTTCAAAGATAGGTAAGAGATTGTTAGCAGCCAGGTTGCTTCAGTTCTTACGCCGTTTAACCTGCTGCCACAGTGCTTCCATTTCATCCAGGTTGCTTTGCTCTGGGCTTTTCCCTTGCGCTGCCAGCGCTTGCTCTACACCACGAAAACGCATTTCAAACTTGGTATTTGCCGCGCGCAGTACGGCTTCTGGATCAAGTTTGTGCTTTCGTACCACGTTAACCAAGGCAAACATCAAATCCCCCAACTCCTCGGTCAGCTCAGGACTGCCTGGTTGGGTTTGTTCTACTTCGATGATTTCCTCTTTTACTTTGTCCCAGCAGCCTTCCAAATTGGGCCAATCAAAGCCTACGTTGGCGCAGCGCTTTTGTAACTTATACGCCCGACTTAATGCGGGCATAGCCTGGGGAATATTGTCCAGCACACTGTGTAAACCACTATGTTTGCGCTCGGCGCTTTTTAGCGCTTCCCAGTTTCTAAGCACGGTGTCTGCATCTTCTGCGGTGACATCGCTAAAAATGTGCGGATGGCGCCGCTCTAATTTATCGCAAATCGCCGCAGCGCAATCATCAAACTCAAACCGCCCTTCTTCTTTTGCAATTTGCGCATAAAACACCACCTGAAACAGCAAGTCACCCAACTCGTCTTTTAACTCGTCAAAGTTCTCACGTGCAATAGCGTCCGCAACTTCATACGCTTCTTCCAGCGTGTACGGTACTATGCTGGCGTAGCTTTGTTTTAAATCCCACGGACAGCCGGTTTGCGGGTCGCGCAGGCGGCTCATAATGCCTAACAGTCGGGTAATATTATCTGGCACCTTAATCTCTTTTATGCTTAATGATGAAAGCGTTTCGCTTCAGCAACATCATCTATCTGGCTAATTTTACTCAGTAATTTATTTAATGAGTCCAGGTTATATAGCTCCAAGGTCATATTAATGACTGCGGTTTGCGCTTTGATATCTGAACTACTGCTCATTTTCGTTACATTGGCCTTTTCATTGGCCAAAATGCTGGTGATGTCTCGCAGTAAGCCGTTTCGGTCGTGCGCAACAATACGAATATCTACCTCGTAACCCGACGCATACTTATCACCCCAGGTGGCATCAACCACACGTTCCGGATGGCTATCCTGCAGCGTTTTAAATTGATCACAATCATCGCGATGAATAGCAATACCACGGCCTTGCGTAATATAACCAATAATGGCATCGCCCGGCAGCGGGTGGCAACAACCGGCCATATGCGTTAATAAGTTACCAACGCCCTGTACCACAACATCGCTTTTAGCCCGCGTTGGCGCCAGCGGTTTGGTGATTAAACGTGGGTCGATCTCCGGCTCTTCGGTTTTAACAAACTGGCTTTGAATAAAATGCACGACCTGAGTCACTTTAATCTCGCCACCACCAATGCCGACCAACAGTTCATCCATACTGTTGACATTAAAGCGGGCCAACACCTTGGCAGGAAACTCCATTAGCAAGTTAAGCCGGCTTAATTCGGTATCCAGTAACTCTTTGCCTGCCGCCAGGTTTTTATCACGGTCTTGTAAGCGAAACCAATACTGTACCTTGGAACGCGCGCGACTGGATTTTAAATACCCCAGATGGGGGTTTAACCAATCACGGCTGGGGTTGGGTTCGCGTCCGGTCAGAATTTCAACCTGATCACCGGTTTTCATTTGGTAGGTAAATGGCACAATTCGGCCTGACACTTTGGCACCAATACAGCGATGCCCTACATTACTATGCACATAGTACGCAAAATCCAACGGCGTTGAGCCCATAGGTAAATCAACAATATCGCCTTTGGGCGTAAACACATACACCCGATCTTCAATTACCTGATTGCGCAGCTCTTCAGCCAGATCCGCACTGTCAACTACGTCTTCCTGCCACTGCAGTAACTTGCGCAGCCAACCAATTTTTTCATCATTAGCACCATCTTTACTGGCGACAGCACCTTCTTTGTAGCGCCAGTGCGCCGCAACCCCAAGCTCAGAGTCTTCGTGCATCTGCCGGGTTCTAATTTGTATTTCTACGGCCCTGCCTAGTGGCCCAAGCACCACGGTATGAATGGACTGATAGCCGTTTTGTTTAGGCGTGGCAATATAGTCATCAAACTCTTTAGGCAAATGTCGCCAACTGGTGTGCACTAAACCCAGGGCGGCATAACAGTCTTGTACCCGGTCGGTAACAATGCGCACGGCACGCAAATCAAACAACTGATCAAACGCCAGTTGTTTCTTCTGCATTTTTTTCCAGATACTAAAAATATGTTTGGGTCGGCCATACACGTCAGCAATCACGTTGGCTTCCGCCATTTTTTGCCGCACCGAGGCGACAAAATCTTGCATGTACTGCTCACGGTCTAAGCGTTTCTCTTCCAGCAGACTGGCAATTTGTTTATACAGTTGCGGATGCAGATAACGAAAGGCTAAATCTTCCAGCTCCCATTTTAGTTGCCCTATGCCTAACCGGTTTGCCAGCGGGGCAAAAATGGCATTGGTTTCTTTGGCAGCCAGTACACGGGTTTCTTCATCTGCATTTTTCACTTCACGCAGATAACAAATTTGGGCGGCGAGTTTTATCACTACAGCGCGCACATCTTCTACCATCGCCAGCAACATGCGCCGCAAATTATCGGCCTGCTGCGGATTAACACTTTGATTAGGCCCGGTAGGAATAGTACGAATAGCTTCCATCTGCTGCACCGCACGCAGCATGCCGATAACATTGGCAGGAAATTCAGGCTCCAATTGCTCTATATTAACCTGCTGAGCTTCCAGCAAAGGAAACAGCAACGCTGCAAGCAATGAGTCACTGTCCATCCGCAGTTCTGCCAGTATTTCGACCATCTCCCAACCGGTTCGTACCGCAGGATCAGGCTCTACTAACTGATGCTGCTTCAACCACTCGGCGGCACTCATCAGACTGCTGATTTTCTTTTCATTCAATCCCAGCGAGCACAACCATTCCAGTGTTTCACCACTGTTGTAATCTGTGCTGTGTGACTGACGCACCCTTACCATGTGCTGTTCCCTCTATATTACGACCGGCTGAACAACGCCATTAATTCCAGATGACTGGTGTGCGTAAACATATCTACGCCACAGACTTTCGCTAACGTATAGCCATTTTGTAGCAACATTTTCGCATCGCGGGCAAATGTCGCGGCGTTGCACGACACGTACAATATCTGTGCCGGTTTTAACCGAACAATTTGTTCGATGGCACCCGCGGCACCTGCGCGCGCCGGATCAAGTAACACCTTGTTATAATCAGGCTTGTTCCAACTGGTTTTTGGCCATGCCAAATGCAAATCAGCTTGATATGCTTCTACATTGCTAAGACCGTTTACCTTAGCATTGGTTTCCAGTTGTTGCACCATTTCAGCAACACCTTCCAAAGCACGCACCGTTTTAGCGCGTTGTGCCAGTGCCAATGTAAAGTTACCTATACCCGCATACAAGTCCAGAATAACATCGTTGCTGTTAACGTCCAGCCAACTAAGCGCTTGGCTTACCATCTGTTGGTTAAGAACAGCATTAACCTGAATAAAGTCATTTGGTGAAAACTGTAGTGTCAACGCCTGCTCGCTTAACTGGTACTGCGGTGTCACCGTGTTATGCCAGTAACAAAATTTTCCAGGTTCGGCTTCACCTAACCAAACCGCTTCTGGCCACGCATCTACAAATAACGTCTGATCGTGCGCACTTATCGGTTTAATATGACGCAAAATAACATAAGCGGTATCGCCTGCCTGCAATACTTCGGCATGGGTTACTGCCATTGGATCCTGTAGCTGTGGCAACACGGCATTTAACACGTTAAACACCGGCGCTAACTGGGGTGACAACACCATACAATGGTTGACGGCAACGATGTGTTTATCCGCGTGTTGACGGAAGCCAACGCTAAATTGGCGCTGTTTTTTGTCGTACCAAATACTTATACGTGCACGCCGCCGGTAACCGCTGTCGTCAGCTATCAACATGGGTTGCCACGGCAAAACCGTTAAGCCCGTTTGATGGCAAATTAACTTATCTATGCCTTGCTGTTTTAGCTCTCGTTGCGACGTCACACCAAGGTGTTGCAACTGACAACCACCACAGGCCCGGGCATACTCGCAGGGCGGCGTAATACGCAATGGCGACGCTTGTAGCACTTTCACCGTTGACGCTTTTATGAAAGCAGCTTTGTCTTCTGTTACCTTTGCCTGTACACGCTCACCCGGTAGCGCAGCACTGACAAAGACAATTTTTTTTTCGTGCTGACTTATGCCATGAACTTCGTAATCGTTACTGTCAATACTAAAGGTTATTGTCTTGCCCAACAGGCTGGCTTTAGGTTTGGCTTTGTATATGTTTAACATGGCTTCTCTATCGGGTTATAGGCAAGTGCAGTGTCTTATGTCATTATCAATACACTAGTTATTTTTTAATAGCCTGCAACAATGACTAAAATAGGATTGCGTTCGTGGTTACTGCTTTGCACTGTGCTACCAGCTTTGCTGGTTAGTGTATTCTGTGCCAGCTATTTTAGCTATGTTCGCTATCAGGAGATAACACTTTCTTTTACCCAGCAAGCTCGTCAGATTGCCTTACCATTAGCAATCAGTAGCCAGGATTTACTCAGCAGGCAGAATCTAGTTACCTTGCAACAATTGTTTGACAGCACGCACCGTTTAAATTCACCACTGTTAAGCAACATTAGCCTTTTTGATGCTAATCGTCAGCCGTTACTGCACACTAATCCGCAACAGGCCGATGCTGAGCTGCAGCTTAGTCAGATACAGCAGTTACCGGCTAACGGTTTTACTCTGGAGACAGATAAATATCTGGCTGTTTACCAACCGCTGCCGGCGAAAACGGTCGATGACAACAGTAACAACGGCTATATCTTATTACAGTTACCCAAAGCGCAACTGCAGTTAGCATTACAAAATATGCTGCTACACATTAGCATGCTGACATTAAGCTTTTTGCTCGCAGTAACCATACCGACACTGTTTTTACTCCGGCGGTTATATCAGCCGGTAAGACGACTACAGCAACAACTACAGCAGCTAATTAACGGCCAAACACCAAACGTCGTCGCCGATGGCATGGTCCGTGAGTTATCTGCACTGCAAAATAGCCTGATCCAGCTTAGTGGCCGTTTAAGTGCACAAGAGCAAGAAACGCAGCAGCAAATAGAGCAAGTTACCAGCGATTTGCAGCAGAGTATGGAACAGTTGGAAGTACAAAACATTGAGCTAGATTTCTCCCGGCGCAAAGCGCAGGAAGAAAACCGGCAAAAATCAGATTTTCTGGCAAAAATGAGTCACGAACTGCGTACCCCGCTAAACGGGGTTATTGGCTTTACCCGTCAATTGCTCAAAACGCAATTGTCCAGCAATCAGTATGAT